>Ga0073934_10000858_pt1 | contig 80217 bp, 69 predicted proteins | sample LarsenN4metaG_FD_76834 | JGI IMG/M metagenome (GOLD analysis project Ga0073934, IMG submission 76834) | Hot spring sediment bacterial and archeal communities from British Columbia, Canada, to study Microbial Dark Matter (Phase II) - Larsen... ...
CGCCCAATAGCACATAGACGCGGTAGCCGAATCCATTTAAGCGGCTTCCAAGGGCGTGGCCGACCCCCAGCGAGAGTCCCTGGCCCAGGGAGCCGGTGGTAGCTTCGACTCCGGGCAGCAGACCTTGAATCGGGTGACCCTGCACGGGGCTGTCGATCTGTCGCAGCCGCCAGAGCAGTTCGCGGTCAAAGTAGCCAGCGTGCGCCAGGACTGCGTAGAGAAGCGGGGCAGCGTGACCCTTGCTCATGATGAAACGGTCCCGCTCCGGCCACCACGGGTCGTCCGGCCGGTAGCGGAGCACCCCGCCGAAGAACAGAGCAGTCAGTATCTCTACCGCGGAAAAGGAACTGGAGGGATGCCCCGAACCGGCTTTGGTGGTCATGTCGAGGATATCCAGGCGGAGCTGCCTGGCGATGGTTTTCAACTTGATCAAATCGATCGTTTCAATCTGTCTCAGCTGCATGAAAGTCTCCTGTAAGTTATCTGCCGCAATTGCTGTGAATCTCTCTAGCCGGATACTGATGGATCAGATGTTTCTACGCGGCCCAGAAAGTCTTCGACCTGTTGGGCGTTGGGGAGAGCGGGGATCACGCCCAGCGCCTGGGCGGTCAACGCGCCAACCGCGTTGGCGAAGCGGAGCGCAGCGCCCAACCGTTGGGGCGAGAGGTCCTCCAGCAGCTTTCCATCCAGCACCAGCCGGGTCAGGAGACCGGCGATGAAGGCGTCGCCGCAGCCAGTGGCATCCACGGCCCTGACCCGGAAGGCGGGTACGAATTCACCCCCCTCCCTGGTCTGATAGTAGCTGCCATTCTGCCCCAGGGTGATCACACACAATTTTGGTCCCATTGCAAGCAGTGCGCCTGCGCCGGGACCGAGCGCGTCCTGGCCGCTGAGGATGCGCAGTTCGGTCTCGTTCACCTTAATCAGGTCCACAGTAGGGATGATTTCTCGGACTCGTTGGAGGGCGCCGGGCGTGCTCTGCCACAGCGTCGGGCGGTAGTTGACGTCGAAGGAGACGAGCGCACCAGCCTGGCGAGCGGCTTCGACAGCTGCCCGTGTGGCGCTCCCGCTCGGTTCCACGATCAGGCTGAGGGAGCCGAAATGCAGGCAGCGGGTCGTCGCCAGCAGCCCGTAATCCAGCTCCTCCGGGCTGAGGAGCATATCAGCGCCCGGGTTCCGGTAGAAGACGAACTCGGCCGTGTTTTCATCGGGGAGGGCGATGAAGACCAGGGTAGTGCGCGCCTCAGAATCGAAGCGCAGCCCGCTGGTGTCCACGCCCTCGGTTGCGAGGACCTGTTCCAGGTAGTGACCGAAAATGTCCTCGCCGACCTTGCCGATGAAGCCGGTCTGCGCGCCCAGGCGAGCGGCGGCCACGGCGACGTTGGCTGGCGCGCCGCCGGGTTTTGGCCGGAAGGCGCTGACCTCCACCATACCACGGCCGACCTCTGCGGGGAACATGTCGATCAGCAGTTCACCAAGGGTCAGAATATCTAAGGTCATTATTCTTCAGCCTGTTACGAGATCGAACGCGGATAACCGTGGAGAACCTCGTTGGTTATTTTCCGCCCAGCATTCGGCGCATCAGTTGAGAGATCTTGATCGCGTCGGATGTCTGGAAGCATTCCATTAGTTCCTCACGCGGCACGCGGTCCAGGACTTCGAATCCGAATTTCAAATTGCGAATGCTTTCATCGACGGCTTTTTCTGGAGGCTCACGGTAAGGAAAGAGGTCCAGCCCATACCATCCGTCGTAACCCCATTCGCGCAGCCAGAAGAGAGCTTCCAGGGTCTCCCAGAAGTTGACCGTGCCGACGATCACGTCGTCGTCGAACAGCTTCCAGTTATCGTTCCAATGCGTGTGGAATAGCTTCCCATAGCGGCAGCACAGGGCGATCGACTCAGCCAGGTTTTCTTTCATTATCAAGGCGTGACCCATATCGATGTTTACGCCGAAGTTCGGGCGGTTGATCTCGTTGACAATCGTCATGCAATGACCGATGGTGGGAAGCAGGATATGGGTGCGCGGTTCGAAGGCTTTGTATTCCACCACGATCTTCTGACGGGGGTTATGATCGACCCAGACGGTCAGCCCGGCGACCAGGTCGTCCAGACGCTGGCGGTGATCGATCTGGAAGGGATAGTCATAACCATCCTGGGCGGGCCAGTAAACCATGACCTCCGCTTCCATGTAGCCGGCCAGGTCCGTGGTGCGTTTCGCCAGGTCGATGGCCTCCTGGCGGAGTTTGGGATCGGGGTTGGTGAACTGCCCGAATTTCCAGCGGGGATCGACCCAGAGGTGAGGGCAAAACTGGACGATCTTCAATCCCAGGTCATCGGCAAGCTTTTTGAGGGATTTGTAATTGGCGTCGGTTACTTCGGTCGGATAATGCATCTCCAGACCGCCGACCCCCGGGATGCTCGCGGCCAGCCTGAAGCGTTCTTCCATGCTGAGGTCCGGACGGTAGCCCTGTTTGACGAAACGGTCGCTCGTCGCGCCGAGATACCATACGCCCACTGAGACTTTGATGTCGTGCATGTTGAGGCCTCCGTTCGATTGCGGTTAGCGGGACAGGCGGGATATTCGATCGACGGAATACCCGGCGCGCCTGTTCCAGATTCTGCTCATTTCAATCACGCAGCTCGTTGTAAAGGGAATACCGGTCTGCGCGGTAGTAAACGCGCAGAAATTCGACTGGTATCTCTCCCTGGGAGAATGTCACCCTTTCGATGAAGAGCAGGGGAGAGCCGGTCTTGATCTTCAGCAGACTGGCCAGTTCCTTCGAAGCCTGGATGGCGCGGATGACCTGCTTGGCGTAGACCAGGCGAATGCCGTAATCGCGGTCCAGGATCTCGCGAAGCGGTTGAGTCGAGTAATCGTGCTGAAGTACGCTAGGGCAGTAGCGGTGCACCAGGTATGACTCCTCGATGCTCATTGGTTCGCCATCCGCTGTGCGCAGGCGTTCGATGCGCGCCAGCAGTTCGCCTGGTTCGACGTGGAGTTTTTCGGCGATGTCTTTCGTGGCAGGGATCAGGCTTGCGGATAAAACGCGCGTTCCAGGAATGAATCCGCGCTGGCGCATGTCCTCGGTAAAGCTGACGATGCGGTTCATCGTTTGTTCCAGGGTCGGGTGGGCGACGAAAGATCCCCGGCCGCGCTCGCGGTAAATCAGGCCCTCCTTGACCAGCATGTCGAGCACTTGGCGCACTGTGATGCGGCTGACCTCGTACTGTTCGATCAGCTCCGATTCGGGGGGGATCATGTCGCCGGGGGACCACTCGCCGCGGTCGATCTTCGCGCGCAGGATGTCATAGAGCTGCTGGTAGTACGGCAGTTTACTGTGGCGGTTAATTGCGTCCGGCTGAAGCATAATAGATTTTTCTCTTGACAACTAAGGATATAATATGCTAATATAATAATGTTATAATATTTAGATTGTAATGCGTTTCACACCTCAAGTCAAGGATTTTCATAAACTTTGAACAGGTGGCCGGCAATCCTAATGTGAACCTGAATGACTCACGCCCTTGACTGTATTTTACCAATTTCCAATTGCCAAATGGACGAATAACTTCCCATCCACCCGAATGATCAACGACAAATTATACGAGGAGGAACCAAAATGAAATTAAGTCTTGACGTCATCGGTTACGGGGGATACTTCACCAAGGACAACGACCAGCTGTCTTTAGAAGATGCGATCCGCAGGGCAGCCAGATTCGGCTACGATGCTGCATGCATTTTCGCACATCGCCCTCTAGGCTTTCCCATGGACCTGGACAAGTACCGACGGCAGAAACTTGTAGACCTTTACAACGAGCTGGACTTGGAAGTCGGAGCTATCGTCTGCTGCAACAACTTCGTGGAAGCGAACCACGTTCTTGTTTACAACACCGAAAAAGAAATCATGTACACGAAGCAGTGCATCGACCTGGCGGAGGATATCGGCAGCAAGATCGTAAGGGTCATGGCGTCTTTGTGGGGGTACTTTTCGAACCCGTACGCTGATCAGGGTTATGGTCTGCCGGCTTTCGAATCTCGGTCGCGCCGGGTTTCCAGAGGGGAGGATTACCTCGAAGCCTGGCATCAAGTCCGCAAGGCGCTTACCGAGGTTGCGGAATATGCGAGAGACAAAGGCATCACCCTGGCTTTACAGACTCACCCCGAGATCACAAACAACAACGATGACACGCTCGAGATGCTCGCCGAAGTCGGTGTGGAAAGTCTCAAAGTCGGCGTTGATTTGCCACTGATGGAGGGCTATGACCCAGATACTGTCCGACAGACTGTTCTGAAGATGAAAGACGTCATGGTCTATTCCCACACGATCTCCCTGGCGACGATCAAGACAATTGGTGGCGGAGCTTACGGGTGGGAGGAGGTCACGCCTGGCTCCCTGAGAGATCCACTTCCCTGGGAGATATTCATCGCGACCTGCAAAGAGATAGGTTATGACGGCCTTTTCTCAGCGGAGCAGTGTTCCCCTATTGTCGTCAAAGGTCACCAGCTCGGCACCATCTCAGTTGTCGATGAGAGGTACGTGGATTCGAGGAATTTCTTCAGAAAGATCTTCAAGAAATTCAACTGCTACACAGGCCACAAGCCAGAATATGTGGAATACCAGGCTGTTGAATATGCACGATAAAATGAAGCGATCATTCCGGTTGCGGTGATGACCTGCCGCAACCGGAAACTGTTTGTTAAGTGGCGAACCATCTTGTTCCCAGTCAGCGGTGCAGATCGCAATCTATGGGAGGCAGGTGTACGCGGTGGAGCGTAAGAAGTTAATTGAAGTCAAGGGCTGCAGCAAGAGCTTCCCCGGCGTCAAAGCTTTCTATAAAATAGACTTCGACCTTTACGCGGGGGAAATCCACTGCGTCGTGGGTGAGAACGGGGCCGGTAAGACGACATTTATCAAAATGCTTGCGGGGGCGCTGCGTCCTGACGAGGGGGTGATCCAGATTAATGGGCAGCAATTCACTTATCTGACTCCCGCGCTCGCTCACCAATTAGGCATTCAAACGATCTACCAGGAAATCTCGCTCGCCCCCGACCTGACCGTGGCAGAAAACATATTCATGGGTCAGGAGCCTGTCAATAGGTTCGGCTTTATTGATTACCCCAGGCTGAAAGGAGAGTCTAAAAAACTGCTCGAGAACCTGCGCATCGATCTGGATGTAGACACTCTGGTGGGAAACCTCAGCATCCCGCAGAGACAATCCGTCCAGATCGCCAGGGCAATGGCGATGGAAGCGAAGATCTTTATCCTCGACGAACCCACTGCCTCTTACGGTACGAATGAAATCGCCAATCTACTCGAGCTGGTGAAACAGATTGCAGCAAGTGGTGTGGGTGTCATCTATATCTCCCATCATCTGGATGAAGTGTTTAGCATTCACGACCGCATCACAGTGCTCCGGGACGGGATCAAAGTGGCAACTCATGGGAAGAATGAGGTCTCTGAGAACAAGATCATCAGCGAGATGATCGGGAGGGATATCAGTAAGTATTACACCCGGGATAAGTGGGAAATCGATGCTTCGAAGACCGTCTCGTTCGAACACATCTCTGGAGGCGCGGCGGTAAAAAACGTCTCTTTCAGCATTCGGAAGGGTGAGATTGTCGGCTTCGCGGGCATGGTCGGCTCGGGGAGAACAGATCTGGTCAGACTGATATTCGGAGCGGATAAAAAAAGCAGCGGAAGGGTATTAATCGAAGGAAAAGAAGTGGAGATCAACGATCCAAAGCAGGCGATTGCGGCAGGATTTTCGCTCCTTACTGAAGACAGGCAAAGGACAGGCCTGATTCTGGATCACAGCGTTGAATGGAACGTCTCGATCGTGCATATCACCAACAGTCCAGGTTCGCTCATTCACGAACGGGAAGAATTAGAGAACGTCAGCCATTACGTCGATGCCATCAACATCAGGACGCCGGGTATTTATCAGGAAGTCCGGAACCTATCCGGCGGCAACCAGCAGAAGGTAGTCCTGGCGAAGTGGCTATATGCGAACGCGAACCTAATCATCTTTGACGAACCTACACGCGGGATCGATGTTGGTGCGAAGGAGGAGATTTACAAATTGATGGTACAGCTGGCCAGACAAGGCAAATATATCTTGATGATATCTTCCGAGATGCCCGAGCTCATTGCTATGTGTGATCGGGTGTTTGTGATGCGTCATGGACGGATCGTTGCCGAGATCAGCCGGGAACAGTTAAGCGAAGAAAATATCCTGACCCACTCAATCGGAGGAATCTTATGAGTCTCGTCAGTGAATTGAGGAAGCAACCGGCTAAATGGAAGAATAAAAGCAACCTCTCCGTCTACTATCTTCTAGTGATCGTTGTGATCGCCGGGATCGCCATGTTGATTCTCGACCCGAACTTTCTCACGGTCCGGAATCTATTTAATGTCTTGAACCAGCAATCGACGTTAGGCATCGTCACAATGGGTGTGGCGATGGCGTTAATCGCAGGCTGTATTGATTTGACAGTTGGCAACCTTCTGGCTTCGACCGCAGCAATCGCCGCGTTGATGCTCCAGGCAGGGGTAAGAGATTTCTGGGTAATTCTCATTACCTGCCTGGCAGGTCTGGCTGCGGGTGCGCTCACCGGACTGATTGTGGTTAAAACCAGGATCGACACCTTCATTGCTACTTTGGGCCTGATGAGCATCTACCAGGGGATTGCCCTGATCATCCCTAATGGCAACAACATCTACCTCCAGGGGAAGTTTGGCTGGTTCGGGACGTACCGGGTAGCAGACATCGTTCCTATTTCGGTGATCTATTTCGTTGTGATCACTGTCATTGCATACCTGGTCATGCGCTTTACGAAATACGGTCGGAAGCTGTACTCAATTGGCGGTAACCCGGAGGCAGCGTTCCTGGCTGGTATCAACCTGGGTTTGAATAAGGTCTACGCTTATGCAGTCACCGGTCTTTTATCCGGTTTTACGTCCCTCATCGTAATCTCCAGGATCGGGCAATCGCAGCCTGCCATGGGGGTATCTTATCCACTGGAGGCGATCGCAGCAGCAGTAATCGGCGGCGTAGGGCTTTCGGGCGGCAGAGGGACCATACCGGGGGTGTTCCTTGGGGTGATCCTCCTGGGACTCATCCGGAATTCCCTGAACCTTCTCCGGGTGCCATCTTTCTACCAGTACGTGATGCTTGGAGCAGTCATCATCATTGCCGTAGCATTAAGCAACCTGGGCGCCTTTAAACGAAACGGCAAATCCTAACCTGAACTGAAGAAGAAGGAGTCGAATGGGAGTGATCAAAGGAAATCGCACACCTCAATCTCATCAGAATTAACTCTCACTCAAGAAGGAGACAAGAATGAAAGCAATGAAGATATCTGTCCTGTTCATGCTGGCGGTGCTATTGGTCTCTATCGCAGCTGGCTGTGCCCCAACGGCCGCAACCGAAGATGTCCAGGAAGAGCCGAAAGCCACCGAAGCGCCTCCTGAAAGCAAACCGGTCTACAAGATTGGCTATATCCAGACCTCCCCCGATGCATACTACCAAATGCAGGCTGATGCAGCGAAGCTCGTCGTCGATTACATCAACGAGAATGAGCCCTTCCAAGTCGAAATGACTTTCGTGCTTTCTGAAAGCCAGCCGGAGAAGGAACTGGCGCACATCGGGGACTTCATCGCTCAGGGGTACGACGCCATCATCGACTTTACCATCGCTGCTGAAACAGCCCAGAGAGGGGCGCAGCTCGCCAATGCTGCCGATATCCCCTTCTTCGTAGTCGGTTCGACCGCTGCGGAGGGGTCCGGCAAGGTAACTTCCACAGTCAAGGGAGATTTCGTCGTGATGGGCGGGATGATCGGCAAATACATCGCCGACCATTATCCTGACGCCAAGATTGCCATTGTTGAAGGCGTGCTGGGTCAGGGTATCGTTGAGCTTTTCGAAGAAGGGTTTGAGAAAAACCTGGGACCCAATAACGAGATTGTCCTCAAAGCGCCCGGCGATTGGAATGCGGAGAAGTCACAACACGTCATGTCTGATTGGCTTGCCAACTGGAACGGCGAGTTTGACATGGTATATGCGATGAACGCCGACATCTACCTGGGCGTTGTACGAGCGTTGGAGGACGCTGGGAAGCTCAATAACCCCATCAAGATCATCACCCACAACGGCCGTCCGGAAGACTTTCAGGGGGTTATGGAAGGGAAAGCCGTCGCGACGAACTCGAACTCGCCGACTTACGAATCAGGCGTGTTGTTGAAGGTCGTGACCACCGTGCTCCAAGGGGGCACAGTTCCTGAGTTGGTCATCACTCCATCAACGATGGTCGACAAGGATACCCCTGAGAACCTGCTTGGGTGGGAGCTGGAAAAAGGCGTGAAAGCATATCAGGAATATGTAATCCCAAGTGAATAAGTTACTTGAATGACGCACAGCAAACAGACCCTAAGGGCTTCTTACACCCTTAGGGTCTGTTGGACGGAGGAAATGTAATGGGATCAGACCCTCAAGTCGAATACCAGAAAAGATTGAAGCGCTACGTCACTGCAATGTACAACGAGGTCCCTGACCGCATCCCATTGCGCATCTTTGCCGAAGAGTTTGCTGCGAAATATTGCGGTTACACCAATTACGAAGCAGCCGTTAACTACGAGTTACAGTTCGATATAAACCGCAGGTTTGCAGTTGAAACCGGGATCGACGCCATTCAAACGAACTCTGTGGTCAACTGGTTTGGGATGCAGAAAGCACTTGGCTGGGAGGGGATCACCTTCCCTGGCATCGGGCTTCCGGTGGACTCTGTCAATCAATGGAGCGAACCAACGACTGAGCAAGCCGCTTTTTTGAAGGCTGTAGAATACGATCTCTTCATCGAGGATCCTACCGGTTTCCTGGTGAACCTCTGGCTGCCGCGTTTCACCCGTCACATCGAACCAGCTGGGAGACCGGTCACATTCGAACACAACATGTCTTTAATTAACGGGATCCTGGCGTACGACCGGTTCTTTACCACCTGGGGAGCGAAAACCGCCGAGTTGATCCAGGCGGGGATCGTACCGGCAGTAGCTGCTGTATTGAAAGCCCCTCTAGATATTTTAGGAGATAAGCTGCGCGGATACATCAACCTGGTCTACGACTTAAACGAACGGCGAGAAAAAATCATCGCGGCCTGCGAAGCGCTGATGCCCCACCTGTTCAACCTCGTCGCTGGCGGCGCAGATCCCGAAGGCAACATTCCCTCTATTATTTGGATGCATCGCGGCTGCGTTCCATTTATCTCCCACAAGGATTTCAGGGAGATCTATTGGCCGACTTTGAAACCCATTATTGAAGAGTTGTGGAATCGGGGGAGCCAAGTCATCTTTTATGCGGAAGGAAACTGGGATCACCATCTGGAATCCTTTGCGGAGCTTCCAGAAAAGAGCATTATTTTCCACTGCGACAAGACAGATATTTTTAGAGCCCATAAGATCCTCGGGCAGAAGTTTTGCTTGAGTGGTGGTATCCCTAATGAGCTGCTCGCGCTGGGCACACCTGACGAGGTGAAGGCAGCCTGCAAGCGTGTGATCGATGGAGTAGCTCGTGAGGGTGGGTACATCATGGACGCCAGCGCGCTGATCATGAACGACGCCAGGATAGAGAATGTAAGAGCGTTGATCGATTTCACCCTGGAGTATGGCGTTTACAACCAATCTGGTGCCGGTTCTGCCAGCCTTGATGAGATAAAGAAGAGGCCGAGATCTGTTTCTATAGACAATCCTTTCGATTCCAAAGACCCAAAAAGAAAGCCAGGTGTCTGCATCCCGTGGGAGGAGAAAAGGGCTGAGCTTCCCAAGATTGTGGGAGATGAAGAATTGACCCGGAAGACCTGGGAAGAAGTGGACAGTATGGGATACAGATTCCTGTGGGTCAACTTAACCTGGTGATAGACGGGAGCATGGATCACATGAGCAGGATATTGCGTCAGATTTATGAAAGCATCCTTGTGGGGGACCATACCCTTGTCAGGGATCAAGTCAGGCAAGCATTGGCAGAGTCTCTTGACCCCGAGACGATATTGAATGAAGGCATGATCGCAGCGATGAAAGAAGTTGGGGAGCGGTTTGAGGATGGTAGCTGTTATATCCCTGACATGTTAATTGCTGCGCGCGCCATGCAAGCCGGATTGGAGGTCTTGAAACCTGCCCTGGTCTTTGCGAAAGTGAAACCGCTCGGCAAGGTGGTCGTCGGGACAATCAAGGGAGACATCCACGATATTGGTAAGAATCTGGTCTGCATGATGCTTGAGGGGGCGGGTTTCGAAGTAATTGATTTGGGCGTCGATGTCGCGCCGGAAGAGTATCTCGCGGCTATCCGGGAACACAACCCGGATCTCGTGGGGATCTCTGCTCTCCTGACCACCACCATGCAGAACATGAAGACAGCGGTTGAGGCGATCCATGCAACTGCCCAGGACCGCAGAGTAAAAGTGATTGTTGGCGGCGCACCGGTGACGGAGGATTTTGCCCGGCGAATCGGCGCTGATGGGTATGCAACTGATGCCAATAAGGCGGTTAATTTGGCGAAGACCTTAATTCAATAATGGAATCCCCCCAGACGCTTTCTTGAGAAAACCCCCGACCTTCAGAAGACCATTAAAACCTTAAAAGTTCTGCGGGTTATTGACAAACCATGGATTCCTGCTATAATTTAGTTGGTTGGTACAACAAATTAATTGGGGGGAAGCGGCAGGCTGGTATTTATCGCGTACACGCAGGTCCTGAATCATTGCATCCGGCATGTCCGGTGGAGTCATTCTACGATCGTCGGATCGGAGTGGAATGGACAACAAAGCAGGGGGTATCCGCTCAGGACAATATCGTTTTCGCACGGGAGACCAGGCGTTAGTCCGCCAGATCAATCTCTCTGTGATCATGCATCACCTGCGTGAACATGCCCCTATCTCGCGCGCCTCGCTGGCAGAGATGACTGGACTGAATAAGACCACGGTCTCCAGCCTGGTGCGCGAATTGATCGAGCGCCAGTTCGTGCGCGAGGTCGGTTACGAGCCCGCCGGCGGGCGGAGCGCAGGCCGACTGGCGATGCTCCTGACCCTGAATCCGCAGGCCGGCTATATTATCAGCGCCGAGATCGCGGTCGATTTCCTTCTGGTGATCTGCACCAATTTTGCCCCCGAGGTCATCTGGCGCCAGAAAGAGACCATCGATCCAGACATGGGCCAGCAGTACATCATCAAACGACTGCTGGCCCTTTTGCGCCAGGCGATGGATATCGGCTGCCAGTCCTGTCACACCCTCTTAGGAGTGGCGGTCGGGCTGCACGGCCTGGTCGATCAGACCAGCGGCACGCTGTTGTTTGCGCCGAACCTGCGGTGGGAGAACGTCCCGCTGCGTTCCATGGTTCAGGAGATCACCGATGCCCCGGTGATGGTCGACAACGAGGCCAACCTGGCCGCGCTGGGGGAACACTATTTTGGCGCCGCCCAGGGTTACAGCGAGATCCTGTATATCACGGCGAGCGTTGGGCTGGGCGGGGGGATCGTCCACGGTGGTCAGGTGTACAACGGAGTCACCGGGATAGGCGCTGAATTCGGCCACATGACCATGGACCCGGACGGGGAGCTGTGTAATTGTGGGAACCGGGGGTGTTGGGAAACCCAGGTCAGCCAGCGGGCATTGTTCCGGGCGATTCGCCGGGGTATCGGGCAGGGCAGAGAGAGCCTGCTGAACGACCTGTCCGGCGGCAACCCTGCCGCCATCACGGTGCCCATGGTGGTGGAAGCGGCGCGAGCCGGTGACCCGCTGGCTCTGGAGGCGCTTGAAACCATCGGGCACCACCTCGGGATTGGGATAGCATCCCTTGTCAATGCGCTGAATCCAGAGCTGGTCGTTTTCGGAGGCTCGCTGAGCCTGGCGTCTGAATTCCTGATGCCGGTCGTCGAGTATGAGCTCGAACACAGGGCTCTGCGCTGGATCCGCCGGGCGACCAAAGTTGTCATCACCCAGCACGGCCTGGATGCCTGTGTGATGGGCGGTGTGGCGCGGGTGTTCCAGGTTATCCTGGCTGAACCGGTTAAACTGCCGCATCAAAACCCGGGGGTCTTCACCATCGCCGGGTAGGTGAGGATGAGGCGGATCGATTTCAAGGTTGCCCTAGATCCGTATCCCCCGCCGTTCTCGAAAGATAAATCAGGAGACGATGAGAAGGAGGTGAGGCTAAAGATAAGGAAACTAACTGACCTGCAGAGGAAATTGATCCGACCTAACCTTACATCAAATGATAGAAGGAGAAGACACCAATGATGAAAAAAGCACTGCTGGTAACTATCGTGATCCTGACCCTGGTGCTGGCTGCCTGCGCACCCGCTGCGCCGGCGACCACCGAAGCACCGCCCGCCGGGGAGACCGAGGCCCCTCCGGCCGAGGAAACCGAAGCTCCTCCAGCTGAGGAGACCGAAGCCCCTCCCGAGGAAGGGCCGGCGGTTACTGAGCTGAGCATCCTCTGGGCGCAGTGGGACCCGGCCAACTACCTGCAGCAGGTCGCCAACCGGTACGAAGAAGAGACCGGCATCAAAGTGACCGTCGTCCAGGAGCCGTGGGGGTCGTTCTACGATCGCTTCTCGACCGAGATGGCTGCTCAGGGCGATGCCTGGGACATGGTGGTCGGCGACAGCCAGTGGCTGGGCCAGGGCGCGACCTCGGGCTGGTACGTCAACATGACCGACTTCCTGACCAGCACGGGCATCAAGGACACTGTCACCGAAGCCACCCTGACCTACTACGGAGAGTACCCGACCGGCTCTGGCGAGTACTGGGCTTACCCGACCGAAGGTGACGCCGATGGCTGGGCCTACCGCAAGGACCTCTTCGAGGATCCTGAAGAACAGGCTGCCTTCAAAGAGGCCTACGGCTATGACCTGGCGGTCCCTGAGAATTACGATCAGCTCAAGGATATCGCGGAGTTCTTCACCCGCCCGGATGAGGGCCTATACGGCGTCGCCATCTACACCCAGAAGGATTACGATGCGATCACCATGGGCGTCGAGAACACCATGTTCAGCTGGGGCGGCGATTGGAAAGATCCTGCCACCAACGAGGTCATGGGAGTGGTGAATTCGCAGGAGAACATCGACTCGCTGCAGTTCTACCGCGAACTGTATGAATGCTGCCAGTGGCCCGGCGGGAGTAATGCCTTCTTCACCGAGACCAACGACGCTTTCATCAGCGGCCAGGCCGTCATGGCGATGAACTACTTCGCCTTCTTCCCCGCCCTCGTCAACCAGGGGACCAACCCCAATTTCTTCGACAAGGTTGGTTTCTTCCCCAACCCGGCTGGACCGACCGGCGCTCAGCACGCCGCCCTGGGTGGACAGGGGATGAGCATCGTCGCCTACATCAGCCCCGAGCGGCAGCAGGCTGCGATGGACTTCATCGAGTGGTTCGCGCAGGAAGAGGTCCAGGCGTACTGGGCTGAGCTTGGCGGCTACACCTGCAACTCGAATGTCCTTGCCTCGGATGCTTTCCTGAACGCGACGCCCTTCAACCCGGCATTTGCCACGACCATGGGATTCGTCAAGGACTTCTGGAACATCCCGGTCTACGGGCAGTTACTGGAAGTCACGCAGCGCGAGTTCAGCGCCTTTGTCGTCGGCGGCGAGGGAACCGCTGAGGAAGTGATGAACACCATCGCTGAAGAGCACGACGCCATCCTCAGGGAATCAGGTTTCCTCAAATAACCTTTCTTTCTCAAATGGCTAGACACGCTGGGGAGGCGGGTTCCACCGCCTCCCCAAATCACCAGGACTTATTCTGAAAGGTATTATCTTCGGAGGTGATATTTGAGCGCAACCAGCCTTTCGACACGCTCAGGCACGCGCCAGCGCCACCTCAGCGACCGGGCGATCATCAACCTGTTCATCTGGCCGTCTCTGATCCTGTTGATCGTGGTGAACGTTTTTCCCCTGATCTACAGCCTTTACCTCAGCTTTACAGATTATTCCGCCATCGCACACAAAGCGCCGGTGTGGGTGGGGCTGAAGAACTTCGCGGATCTGCTCAGCGACGAGCGGATGTGGAAGTATTTCGCCACCAGCGGTAGATACACCCTGGTCTCAGTCGGCCTGCAAACCGTGCTGGGGTTTGGCCTGGCTATGCTCCTGAGAGAAAAGTTCCGGGGAAGCGGGCTGGTGACAACATTGATCCTGATCCCGATGATGATCTCGCCAGTAGTGGTCGGGTTGTTCTGGAAGCTGATGTACAACCCGACGTTCGGCTACTTCAACTACCTGATCGGCTTCCCAAACCCGATCACAGGTCCGGATATGCTGGCCAGCAGTTTCGCCCGCAAAGCCGTGCCCGGACTGGCCTTGTGGGCGGTGGCGCTGGTCGACGTGTGGATGTGGACGCCCTTTGTCATGCTGCTGGTGCTTTCGGGGTTGAAAGCCATCCCCGATTATCTCTATGAAGCCGCCGCCATCGACCGGGCAAGTTCCTGGTTCCAGTTCTGGCGCATCACCGTCCCGCAGGTGGCACCGCTCCTGATGATCGCCGTCCTCTTCCGCACCATCGAAGCGTTTAAATCCTTCGACCTGGTGATGGGGATGACCGGAGGTGGGCCGGGCGACCAGACGGAGCTGATCGCCGTCAACCTCTACCGACAGGCCTTCCTGGGTCAGTGGCAAACAGGCCGGTCCAGTGCCCTGGCGTATATCATCCTGATCATCATTATTGCCGTGAGCAACCTTTACATCTTATACCTGAACCGGATGCGAGGGGAGGCGTGACCATGGCTGAATTTGCAAAAACCGGACCCAGCAAACCGGTCGTGGAAGCGATCCGGGTGGATAAAGTCACACCTGGCTATCGGCTTGTCAACAACGTCCGGGCGCTGATCGTCATCCTGCTGGCTGTCGTGGGGCTGATCCCGGTGTTCGTCATGATCATGACGGCATTCAAGACCCGCCCGGATGCCATCAGCGTCCCACCCAAACTGATCTTCACGCCCTCCCTTGAGGGACTGGTCTTCTTGTTGACAGAACGCTCGGCAGCGAGCCCTGCCAGGCTGGAGCAGCTACGGCAGGCGGCTGAGGGCGAGCAGCTCAGCCTGTTCGACCGCATTGCGCTCAATACCGGTCAGGAAATCACCGGCCCCAGCGATTACGTCTTCCGATTGCGGAACTCATTAATCATCGCCGGTCTGTCGACCATCGCATCGGTCGTCTTGGCGGTCTTTTCTGCCTATGCGTTCAGCCGCTACAACGTCAAAGGCAAGGGAGACCTGCTGTTTTTCATCTTGAGCACGCGCATGCTGCCGGCTGTCGTCGTGACCGTCCCGCTCTTTCTGATGTACACCCAGCTGAAGCTCCACGACACCCACCTCGGGATGATCATCCTGTACACGGTATTCAACCTCTCTTTGGCGGTCTGGTTGATGAAGGGGTTTTTTGACGAGATCCCCCGCGAATACGAGGAGGCCGCCCTGGTGGATGGCTATACCCGCATGCAGGCCTTCTTCAAGATCGTCCTGCCGCAAGCCGTGACCGGCATCGCCGCGACGACCGTTTTCTGCCTGATCTTCGCCTGGAACGAATACGCCTTTGCCCTGATGCTGACCAGCGAGAAAGCCCGCACCGCTCCGCCCAGCATCGCCACGATGCTGGGGATCGGCGGCATCGAGTGGACGGCAATCGCCGCTGGCAGCCTTGGCTTCCTGATCCCGGTGGTGATCGTCACTTTTGCCCTGCGCAATTACCTGCTACGCGGGGTGACCTTCGGAGCGGTTCGGAAATAATATGGCTAAGATCGAACTCCAAAAAGTCGAAAAAAAATTCGGCGAACTCCACGCCGTCAAGCCAATGGACCTGACCATCAACGATGGCGAATTCGTGGTCCTGCTTGGCCCATCCGGCTGCGGCAAGACGACAACGCTGCGGATGATCTCCGGGTTGGAGACCGTGACCGGGGGGAAGATCCTGCTCGACGGGCGTGACGTTACCTGGCTGCATCCCAGCGAACGGGACATCGCCTTCGTCTTCCAATTCTACGCGCTCTACCCGCACATCTCGGCGCGTGATAACATCGCTTTTCCCTTGCGAGCACAGGGAGAATCGCGGCACGCAGTCGAGCAGCGCGTGAAGGAGGTTTCCGCCCTGCTGCGGATTGAGCACCTGCTTGACCAGAGGCCGGGAAAACTTTCCGGCGGCGACCAGCAACGGATCGCCCTGGCGCGCGCCCTGGTACGCAAGCCTGCCGCATTCCTGATGGACGAACCCCTGGGGGCTCTCGACGCCGATCTCCGCGAGACCATGCGCGCCGAGATCAAACGTCTGCACATCGACCAGCACGCGACCACCGTGTACGTCACGCACGACCAGATCGAGGCAATGGCCATGGGCGACCGGATCGTCGTGATGTCCGAAGCGCTGGTGCAGCAGATTGGCCCGCCAGCAGAGGTGTATTACGACCCGGCGAACTTGTTCGTGGCGAAGTTCATCGGCAGTCCAGGGATGAACCTGGTGAGCGCCGTGTACCAAGATGGCGTGGCCCGTATCCCCGGGACAGAAAACAGGTGCCGTGTACCCGCTGAGTGGCAACCGGCGGTCCAGTCTGCCCTGCAGGGTGAGCCTGAGATCATCCTTGGGTTCCGCCCGGAAGCTGCTCATCTCGAACCATCTGGCGAGCTCTCTGGAGAGGTTTATGCCACCGAACTTCAGGGAGCATACGCCGTCCTGCACGTCAATGTGAACACCTCCGAAATCGTCCACATACGCACCGACCGCCTGATAGATTATGCGATCGGCGAAACCGTACGCTTCAGCATCGATCCGAAGATGGTGCGGTTTTTCAACCCGAAGACGGAATTAGCGATCAGCAGGCAGCGATCATCATGAATATGCTGTCACCCTTTATTAAGAGAACGGATGCCTGAAGACTGAGGGCTGAAGCATGAGTAATGTAGAACTGCAGAAAGTAAGTAAACAATTCCCTGGCGTCAAGGCGCTGGATGCAGTCTCCTTTGACGTGAAGGATGGAGAATTCTGTGTGCTGCTCGGGCCGACTGGCGCAGGCAAGACGACCACCCTCCGGGTGATCGCTGGCCTGGAGCGGCAGGATGAGGGATCGGTGCTCTTCGATGGAGCGCCGGTCGACGGCCTGCCCCCTGCGGAGAGGGATGTCGCTTTTGTGTTCCAACAATATTCTCTCTACCCGACCATGTCCGTATATGACAACCTGGCCTTCCCGCTGCGCGCCCCGAGCCGGCGGATCGCGGAAGACCAGATTCGCAGGCGAGTCGAGGAGGCGGCGGAAACCCTGCGCATCAGCCACCTGCTGGACCGGAAGACGGCCCACCTCTCGGGAGGCGAGATGCAGCGTGTGTCGATCGGGCGGGCCATCGTCCGAGAGCCGCGCATCTTCCTGATGGACGAGCCGCTTTCGAATCTGGATGCCAAGCTGCGGGAAGCACTGCGCGTCGAACTCCAGCACCTGCAGAAAGTGCACGGCAGCACGACCCTCTTTGTAACACACGATCAGATCGAAGCTCTGACGATGGCGGACCGCATCGTGGTGCTGAATACCGGGAAGATTGTTCAGATCGGCACCCCCGAAGATATCTACGACCGTCCGGCGACGATCTTCGTCGCCCAGCTGGTGGGCACACCGCGCATCAATTTGCTCAAATCCAGGCGGGAGGACAGCACCTTATTCATCGAAAAGAGCCAGCTCCACCTGCCTGTGCCGGATGGAAAACAGCTGCCTTCCGAATTGTTGATCGGCATCCGGCCGGAAGACATCGTCCCCGATCTGGAGGGCAAGTTCTTAGGAAAGGTGATCCTGACGGAGCCGCTCGGCGTGCAGACCGTCATCCACATCCGCTCGGGCGATCAGACTTTGTTGAGTCTCATCCCGGGGATGGCTGACTTGCGCATCGGCGAGGAGGTCCGTTTCAAGATCATCCATGAGCGGCTGCATTGTTTTTCCCTGCAAGGAGTGCGCATCTTCACTTGAAAGGGGACCAGACCGGGAAAAACCCCGGCACCTTGATAACGGGAAGTGTGTGTTTGCGCAGCGTCAGGACAGATGGTCCGCAGCTGCGGAGCAAAAGAAAGACAGCAAGATTTCATCTAAGGAGTGTGCCACATGAAAATTGGGGTAAACGCCTGGGTATGGACTTCGCCAGTGACGACTGAGGAGCTGGAGAAGCTGGTCCCGAAGGTCAAACAAATCGGTTTCGATTGGCTGGAAGTCCCGCTTGAGAACCTGGAAGACATGGACCACAAACGCGGTGGGGATATCCTCGCGGCACATGGATTGGGGGTCAGCACCTGCGCCGCCATGGGGCCGGATCGGGACCTGGTCCACCCGGACAGGACCATCCGGGAAAGCGGCATGGCCTACGTGCGCGGCGCTATCCAGGCGACGCATGACCTGAGAGCGACAAACCTAGTGGGTCCAATCTATTCGGCGGTCGGCCGCACTTGGCAGATGACCGAGGAAGAACGCGCCCGGGACACCGACCTGCTGGTGGAGAACCTGAGCGAGCTCGCCAGATACGCAGCGGACTTCGGAGTCGTTCTGTGCATCGAGCCGCTCAACCGTTTCGAGACGAGTTTCATCAACCTGGCAGAACAGGCCATCCAGGTGGTTGACCGCGTTGGACATCCCAACTGCCAGGTCATGCTGGACACGTTCCACATGAACATCGAGGAGAAATCGCTGGGAAACGCCATCCGCGCCGTGGGGCCGCGGCTGAAACACCTGCACGCCTGCGAGAACGACCGCGGCGCGCCCGGATCGGGGAATGTCACCTGGCAGGAGGTGGCGAAAGCACTGAAGGACATCAACTATCAGGGTCCGGTGGTGATCGAATCCTTCACTTCGAAGGTGAAGAGCATTGCCCGGGCGGCGGCTATCTGGCGCGCGCTGGCTCCCAGCCAGGATACCCTCGCCCAGGATGGACTCATATTCTTACGCCAGCTTTTGGTCTAGCGCATTGCGATCACGCGGAACACGGTACCACCGCTGGGATCAGCAGCCCATACCTGAGTTCATCCGTGGTCAGGACATTCAGGAAACTAACATTCAAAGACACAACCTAAGGAGAGTTCAAAATGGGAAGACCTGTCACTCTGTTCACCGGTCAATGGGCCGATCTGACGCTCGAAGATCTGGCCAAAAAAGCCAGCGAATGGGGTTTCGACGGCCTCGAGCTGGCGTGCTGGGGCGATCACTTCGAAGTTGATAAAGCCCTAGCAGATGACAAATATGTGCAAAGCCGCTGGGACATCCTCAACAAATATAACCTGAAGTGCTTTGCGATCAGCACCCACCTGGTCGGGCAGTGTGTGGCTGACGATCCGATCGATGGAAGGCACAAGGGCATCCTCCCCGGGCGCCTGTGGGGAGACGGCGACCCGGAGGGTGTGCGCCAGCGATGCGCAGAGGAGATGAAGAACACCGCCCGGGCGGCAGCCAAATTCGGTGTGAAAGTCGTCAATGGCTTCACTGGCAGCTCTGTCTGGAAGAATATCTATTTCTTCCCGCCCACCTCCCAGGACGACATCAATAAAGGGTTTGCGGACTTCGCGGCGCGCTGGAAACCGATCATGGAAGTCTTTTCCGAGAACGGCATCAAGTTCGGATTGGAAGTCCACCCGACCGAGATCGCCTACGATCTCATCACCGCCCGGCGGGCGCTGGACGCGATCGACTGGCACCCCGCTTTTGGATTCAATTTTGATCCCAGCCACTTCATCCACCAGTTCATCGATCCGGTTGAGTTCATCTACGAGTTCGGCGAGCGGATCTGGCACATGCACGTCAAGGACTCGCGTGTCCGGCTGACGGGGCGAAACAGCATTCTGTCTTCGCACCTCGATTTTGGCGACAGCCGGCGCGGCTGGGATTTCGTCTCACCCGGGCGAGGGGATGTGAAGTGGGACCAGGTGATCCGGGCGTTGAACCGAATCGGATACACCGGCCCGCTCTCCATCGAGTGGGAGGATTCGGGAATGGACCGCGAGTGGGGTGCGCCGGAGGCGCTGCGCATGATCCGCTCCCAGGATTTCACTCCCTCTAAGGTGGCGTTCGACGCGGCTTTTGCGGCCAAAGGATAAACGATCCTCTCAGGTGCGTTCAACCTGGAGGGTACAGGAGGACCTTATGAGCGAAGAAACTGGTTTCACCACGATGGCGGGCGGCAAATCCGCCGGGGAAGCGCCGGAGATCGGCTTTGGAATGCTCGGCTATGCCTTCATGGGTAAAGCCCACACGAACGCGCTGAAGAAGATCCCGTACATGATGTATCCCCCGGTGGCGATTCCGAAGCTGGTGGCGATCAGCGGCCGGAACGAATCGGCGGTCTCTGAAGCAGCCCGGCGTTATGGGTATAAGAAATATTACACCAGCTGGCGTTCCCTGGTGGAGGACCCCGAAGTGCAGGTCCTTGACAACGGTGGTCCGAACGACGCCCACGCGGACCCCTGTATTCTGGCAGCCCAGCTGGGGAAGCACGTCTTGTGTGAGAAACCGCTGGCGCGTACCGCGGAGGAATCAAAAACCATGCTGGAAGCAGTCCAGAAGGCGGGCGTCAAACACATGGTGGCTTTCAACTATCGGTTTGTCCCTGCGGTGCGCATGATCCGCAACCTCATCGATCAAGGCGCTTTGGGGCAGATCTATCACTTCCGCGCCGTGTACCTCCAGGAATGGATCATGCCGCACTACAACGCGCCGAAATGGTGGCGGATGGACAAGAAAGTCGCCGGCAGCGGCGCGATTGGCGATCTGGGCGCTCACATCATCGACCTGGCGCATTACCTGGTGGGAGGCATCAAGAGCATTGCCGCTTATACCCGGACCTTCATCGAGGAGCGTTCGCTGCCGGATGGCTCCGGGAAGGGCAAGGTTGATGTGGATGACGCCTTTACCGCCGCGGTCGAATTCGAGAACGGCGCCATCGGCACCCTGGAATCGACCCGCTTCGCCGGTGGGCGCAAGAACTACAACTGCTTCGAGATCAACGCCGAGAAGGGGAGCATCCGCTTCAACCTGGAGCGGCTGAACGAGCTCGAAGTCTTTTGGGTTGGCGAGCAGCCCAAGGAATCCCAGGGTTTCCACGATGTCCTCGTTACAGAGGGCTACCATCCCTGGTGGGAGAACTGGTGGCCGCATGGGCACCTGATCGGGTGGGAACACACCTTTGTCCACGAGATCAACCACTTCCTGGACTGCATCGTCAATGATAAACCGGTCGGGCCGCACGGCGCCACTTTCGAAGACGGCTACCGCGCCGCAGTGATCTGCGACGCCATCGTCGAGTCGGCACAGAGCCGGCGGCATGTGGATATAAAGTACTGATCTTGGTCGAGGCGAGGTGGGCGGTTTATCCAGCATTTCTTTCCTGGTCGTCCGCACACTGCGTGGGTAATCCCCACCTCGCCGCAGGTGAGATTTTCATGATCTGGGTAGTCCGTTCCCGGAGCTTTTACCCGGTGAGGGAGAGAATATGGCGAAGATTCGCCCCCATATACCTTACAAACTCCTGATCGTCATCGTTGTGATCCTGGCGCTGGGTCTTTTAGCCGGTCCGTTTATCCGGTCGCGTTTCACGCCCGAACAGCTGGTCGACAACGTGATCTTGAACGCCATCCCGTTTGTATTGATCTTCGTATCGATAATTCTGACATTCATCGCCTTGATCGTGGTCCTATCGAGTGCACTCAGCAATAATGTGCCGCCGCGCATCTATCGGATTGTCGAGCGGGTGCTGATAGCAGGTATCGTGCTGGGTGTGGTGGGGATGTTTCAGCCGTGGCTGTTCGTCGCTTATCGCTACGGGTTCATTGTCCTGTTAATCTCAACCCTGGCTTTCATCGTCTGGAGCCACATCACGCCGAGTGGGCAAAGGCCGCTTCAGGAAATCGGACCACTGGCGATCCCGGGAGCGGAAGAAGAGAAGGTTAAGGAAGGCATCGGAGACCAGCATTGATGGCTGACAATTACCAACCGAGACCTGAGCATCGATTCACGTTTGGTCTGTGGACGATCGGCAACGTGGGCCGCGACCCGTTTGGAGAGCCGGTGCGGCGCCGCTGTTCGCCGGTGGAGCTGGTCCACATGCTCGCCGATACAGGCGCATACGGTGTCAATTTCCACGATAACGATCTGGTGCCGATCGACGCTTCAGCGGCAGAACGGGACCGGATCGTCCGCGAATTCAGGCAGGCCCTGCAGGAGACCGGCCTGGTGGTCCCGATGGCGACGACAAACCTGTTCAGCGACCCGGCATTCAAGGACGGGGCGTTCACTTCCAACGATCCCCAGGTTCGGGCGTATGCCTTGCAGAAAACCATGCGGGCAATCGATCTGGGCGTCGAATTGGGCGCCAGCATTTATGTGTTCTGGGGGGGTCGTGAGGGCACCGACACGGACGCCGGGAAAGACCCCCTGGAAAGCCTGAAACGATTTCGGGAGGCGATCAACTTCCTGTGTGAATACGTGCGGGATCGAAGGTATGACCTGAGATTTGCGCTGGAGGCAAAACCAAACGAGCCGCGCGGCGACCTTTTTCTCCCAACCACCGGCGCGATGCTGGGGTTCATCGCATCCCTTGACCACCCCGAGATGGTGGGAGTCAACCCCGAAGTCGCCCACGAACACATGGCCGGGCTCAACTTCACCCACGCTGTCGCTCAGGCATGGGCAGCTGGAAAACTGTTTCACATCGACCTGAACGATCAGGCGTTCGGGCGCTACGACCAGGATTTCCGCTTTGGCGCGGTGAATTTAAAGAGCGCTTTCTTCCTGGTCAAGTTCCTGGAAGACGTGGGCTATCAAGGCAGCCGTCATTTCGACGCGCACGCCTACCGCACCGAGGACTACGACGGTGTCAGGCAATTCGCGATGGGGTGCATGCGCACATACCTCATCCTAAAAGAAAAGGCGGCTCAGTGGAACGCTGATCCCGAGATTCAGGCGCTGCTGCAGGAGATCAACGCCGGCAATGAAGCTGGGAGCGCCCGGCTGGGACCGTACAGCCAGGAGAAAGCTGAAGAGCTGCAGCGCCGGGCTATCGATCGGGAAAGGTTGGGGGAACGCGGCCTGGCTTATGAGCGCCTGGACCAGCTCTCCGTGGAGTTGCTTTTAGGCGTTCGCTGAAATCTGCGGTCAGGTTGGCCGCTTCGCTGACCAGTATCACGAACCGCAGCACTGGCGGGCTGTCAATGCCAAGGATAAGCTAAATGACCAGCCAGAAATTCCTCTTGGGCATCGACGTATCCACAACTGGCGCCAAAGCCTCCTTGATCGACGAGGAAGGCCGGGTTGCTGGCAGCGCCACGACACCATTGACCCTTTTTACCCCACGACCTCTGTGGTCCGAGCAGGACCCGCGGGAGTGGTGGGCCGCTACAGCTACGAGTGTTCGGGAGGTGCTGGCGGGTGCTGGCCTGCCGGGTGCGGCGATCCGGGCGATTGGCCTGACCGGGCAGATGCATGGCCTGGTGCTCCTGGATGAGCGAGGAGACGTCCTCCGCCCAGCGATTTTGTGGAACGATCAACGCACCGGCGAGCAGTGCGATGAGATTCGTGCCCGTCTGGGACGGGGGCGCCTGATCCAGATCACGGGGAACGACGCCCTGACTGGTTTTACCGCACCCAAGCTGCTCTGGGTGCAGGAAAACGAGCCAGAGATCTTCGATGCAACCAGGCACGTTTTGCTGCCGAAAGATTATGTGCGATTTCGGCTCACCGGCGAGCACGCCATGGACAAAGCGGACGGATCCGGGACGATCCTGTTCGATTTAAGGCAGCGGACCTGGTCTCAAGAAGTGCTGGAAGCGCTGGAGATCCCGGCAGAATGGCTTCCGCCGACCTATGAGGGTCCGCAGATCACGGGGAAGGTCCATTCCGAGGCTGCAGCGGAAACCGGCCTGGAGGCTGGCACACCAGTGGTGGCTGGTGCCGGTGACCAGGCAGCCCAGGCCGTTGGGGTCGGCGCTGTCGAACCAGGGATTATCGCCCTCACCCTGGGCACATCCGGCGTGGTCTTTGCAGCAACTGAGGACCCTCTGATAGAGTCGGAAGGCAGGCTGCACGCATTCTGCCACGCGCTCCCCGGTCGCTGGCACTTGATGGGCGTGATGTTAAGCGCGGCGGGCAGCCTGCAATGGCACCGCGATGCCCTGGCGCCCGGGATGAGCTTCGACGAACTGGTGCAGGAAGCGGCAGAAGTGCCTCCCGGCTGTGAGGGCCTGCTCTTCCTGCCTTATCTGACCGGCGAGCGCACACCGCACCCAGACCCGCTGGCGCGCGGAGCCTGGGTCGGACTGACGGTTCGCCACCGGCGAGCTCACCTGACGCGAGCGGTCCTCGAAGGCGTGGCGTACGGCTTAAAAGACAGCTTCGATTTAATCCAGCAGGCGGGTCTGGGCGCCATCCGCCAGGTGCGTATCTCCGGGGGCGGCGCGAAGAGCCAGACCTGGAGGCAGATCATCGCCGACGTCCTGGACGCTGAGCTGGTCACGGTCAACACGACCGAGGGGGCGGCTTTCGGCGCAGCCCTCCTGGCGGGCGTGGGTGCCGCGGTTTTCCCGGATGTGCCGGCGGCCTGTGAGCGCACGATACGAATCACGGGGAGCTGTAGCCCGGGCGAGGCCGCGAGTGAGTATCGGGAGTACTATCCCCGCTACAGGGCACTCTACCCAGCGCTGGCAGGCGAGTTTAAAGCCGTGGCAGCCCTCGTCGCCGGACAGGCGGGGAAAGGAACCGCTTCATGAACTGGATGGGTGGGCCGATCGTCTGCCTGGGCATCCTCGTTGCCGATGTCATCGGACGCCCGCTGCGGGCGCTCCCGGCTCCGGGACGGCTGGTGCTGGTCGATGAAATGAGCTTACACACAGGCGGCTGCGCGGTCAACACCGCGACTGCTCTGGCCCGGCTTGGACTGCCCGTCGAAGTGATCGGTAAGGTGGGAGCGGATCCTTTTGGGGATTTCCTGATCGACGCGATGAAAGAACGCGGCATCGGCACGCGCGGCATCTCGCGGGACGCGCAGACGGGAACTTCAGCCACCATGGTGATGGTAGATCCTGACGGTGAGCGCCGGTTTGTGCATTACATTGGAGCGAATGCCTGCCTGACCCTGGCGGATGTCGAGGTGGAGATGGTGGAAGCAGCGGCGATCTTCCACGTCGGCGGGAGCCTCGTACTGCCAGGCATTGACGGGGGACCGACGGCGGCACTGCTGCAGAGGGCACGAGCCAGCGGCGCAGTCACCTTCCTAGATACCGTATGGGACGATACCGGACGGTGGATGCAGGTCCTCGAACCATGCCTGCCGCACCTCGATTATTTCATCCCCAGCCTGCCAGAGGCGCAGGCGATCACGGGTCTTTCAGATCCACTGGAAGTGGGACGTACGTTGCTGGAGTACGGGCCGCAGGCGGTGGCGCTCAAGATGGGTGACCGGGGATGCCTGGTCCTCACCCGGGAAGGGCAGCAGTTCCACCTGCCCGCCTACGATGTGCCTGTCCTGGATGCAACCGGCGCGGGGGACGCTTTCGCGGCGGGGTTCATCGCGGGAGTGTGGCACGGATGGCCGTTGGAGAAAACCGCAGCTTTTGCGAACGCGGTCGGCGCCCTGTGTGTGACGGGGTTAGGCGCGACAGGCGGGATCCGTTCGTTCGAAGAGACCATCGAATTTATGCAATCGACGCCACTCAAGAATCTTGCGTAGGAGACATTCATGGAGAAGTACGGCTACCGCTTTTCATTTGGTCCCTGGAATATTCACGAAGGTGCCGATCCCTTTGGCCCGCCGGTAAGACCGGCGCGGTCCTTCGTTGACAAATTGAAGCTCTACAAAGACCTGGGATTCGATGCGGTCCAGTTCCACGACGACGACGTCGTGCCTAACCTGGACGACCTCTCTCCGGAGGCGCTTCGTGCGGCGGCGCGCCAGATGCGGCAGATGCTGGACGATAACGGCCTGGCAGCAGAATTCGTCGCTCCTCGGCTTTGGGAGCACCCAAACACGATAGACGGAGCGTTCACTTCGAATGATCCTGGAGCGCGCGCTTATGCCCTGGATCGATCCAAACGCGCCGCCGATATCTGCCGGGAAATGGGCACGAACCTGATGGTGCTGTGGCTGGCGCGGGAAGGGACGTACCTGCGTGAATCGAAGGATGCCGTAGAAGCCGCCCACCGGCTGCTGGACGCGGTCAACCAGCTGCTGGCTTACGACCCGCAGCTGCGCATCGCCATCGAGCCAAAGCCGAACGAACCGATGGACGTGGCTTATATTCCCACCATCGGGCACGCCCTGGCGCTCGCCTTCCAAAGCGCTGCACCCGCGCGGGTCGGCTGTCTGGTCGAGACGGCCCACGCCGTCCTGGCCGGCCTCGATCCCTCTGACGAGATGGCATTCGCTCTGGCTTTTGACCGGCTGTACAGCGTCCACCTGAATGACCAAAACGGCCTTAAATATGACCAGGACCGGTCATTTGGTTCGGTGGACCTGCGGCGGGCTTTCAACCAGGTGCGCGTGCTGGACGACAACCGGTACTACGAAAAAGGGATGGTTGGGATGGACGTGAAAGCCCTCCGCACCCAGCCCTTTGCCATCGCTACCAAACACCTGCGCAACAGCCTGCAGCTCTTTATGCGCCTGGTCGAAGTCGTTCGCTCGCTCGACCGCGCCGGTATGAACTCCCTGGTCGTATCCCGGGATTATGAGGAGCTGGACTGGCTGATTTTGGACAGTTTGATGGGTTGAGTCGTCATGGTGAATGATCAATTTTTAATGGAAATGATCCGCAGCGAGCTGGCGGAGATTGTCGGCCAGGACTACGTCTCGGTTGCCGAGAGCGACAAGCTGGTTTACTCCACGGACTGGGCCTGGATGCCGCAGATGTGGCTGGACCGGGGGGAACGTCTCAGGACTCCGGACTTCATCGTCCATCCCGGTTCCGCAGAGGAGATCTCGGAGATCCTGGAAGTTGCCAACAAATACCGGATTCCCGTAGTCCCCTGGGGAGGTGGATCGGGCACACAAGGTGGCGCGCTGCCGATCTTCGGCGGCATCCTGCTCGACACGAAGCGGATGAACAAGATCCTCGCGATCGACGAGAAGTCGCTGACCGTCACTGCTCAGGCCGGGGTGATCCTCTCCCAGCTGGAATGGGCGGTGAACGAGAAGGGGCTGACTTTTCCCCATTACGCTGCCTCCAGCAACTGCGCCACCCTAGGCGGCGCCCTCGCGCCGCGCGGCACGGGGACGATCAGTACCAAGTACGGCAAAGCGGAAGACATGGTGCTCAGCATGCAGGTCGTGCTGCCGACAGGCGAGATCATCCGCACGCCCCCCGTGCCTCAGCACGCCTCCGGGCCGGACTGGTTCCGCCTCTTCCTGGGGGCGGAAGGGACCTTTGGCGTCATCACCGAGGCGACCATGCGACTGGACTACCTGCCGGAGGCGCGTCTCCTGAGGGCAGTGCTGTTCGACGACCTGAGCGCTGCCCTGGAGGCTGGACGGTTGATGATGACGCGCCGCCTGGAGCCGTTCGTCATCCGCCTGTACGACCACAATTCGACTGCCTCCCAGGTGAAAAAGATCCTGGGATACGAATTCCACGGCGCGTACATGGTGATCGGATTCGACGGCGATCCGGAGATCGCCGCCCTCCAGGAAAAGAAAGCGCTGGAGATCTGCAGGAGTTTGGGCGCACAGGACCTGGGACGCGAGCCGGGTGAGAAATGGTGGGACCACCGGTACGACTTCTACTACCCGCCACAAAACCTGAAATTGCCCTGGATGTACGGCACGACCGAGACTGTCACGACTTACGACAAGATCGAGGGCCTGTATTGGGCGGAGAAGAAAGCAGTGGAGGAGGGCTTTGCCGATGTTGGCGTGCAGTTCATCGGTCACTTTTCCCACTGGTTCCATTGGGGGGTGATGCTGTACTCCCGCTTTATCATCGAAAATCCGCCCCAGGATGCGCGCGAAGCCTTGCGCCTGCACAACCGCGTCTGGAACGCCGCCATGCAGGCTGTCATCGCCAACGGCGGGATGATCAACGAGCATCACGGCGTGGGGTTAAAACTTTCCCGGTATATGCGCCGCCAGTTCGGAACCGCCTGGCCCCTGCTGCTCAAGATCAAGAAGACCATCGACCCCAATGGCATTATGAACCCGGGCAAGACGGGCTTCGGGTTTTAGAGGGTGATTGGAAAGGACTGCATGACCATCCAGGATGTTCTCTCAACAGTCGAAAACTGCAGGTACTGTTTAATGTGCCGACATGTGGCATCGGTTGAATATGTGACCCACAAGGAGACCCTTTCGCCCCACGGCTGGGCGCTCGTGATCGCTTCCGTGAAGCGCGGCCTCCTGGAGTGGAACGCCGATACTGTAGACGTCCTCTATAGCGCACCGGATAATGGGAATTCGCGCGCCCACTGCGTGACGAACCAGCCCCTGCCCGAAGCCATTGCCGCGGCGAGAGCTGACGTCGTCCGGCTGAACCTCGCTCCGCAGGTCGTATACGAGGTCGGTGCAGCTTTGAAAGAATGGAGCACGCCTTTCGCCAGGCGTAAACCCGGAACCGTCAGCGGGCAGGGAGAAGTGGCGCTCTTCGTCGGCGATGAGGCGCAGTACCTCTGGCCGAACTGCCTGATTGCAGCCCTGGAGATCCTCCAGAAGCTGAACATTAACCCGGTGCTGATCGGAGTCGGACGCAATAACGGCTATCTGGCGAGCTCCCTAGGCCTGCCGGAGCTCGCCGCCGAGCTGGCGCGAGCCACCCTGGCAGAGCTGGATGAGAGCGGCGCTCGCCAGATGCTGGTGCTCTCTCCAGGCGATTATTTCACTTTTCGCCAGCTATATCCCGAGCGCCTGGGGATCGATTGGCCAGAGGCCGTCGAACTGGTCGAATTGACCACATTCCTGGCTGCCCGAATGGAAGGAGGTGAGATCCGTTTCAGACGATCGGATGTTGGCGCTGCTTATGCATACGTTGACCCTACTCACGCCGTCCGGGTCCCGGGGCGGCACGCAGCTCCCCGTAAGCTGCTCGCCTCCGTGCTTCCCGGCGAACCTCGTGAGCTGTTCTGGCGGCGCGAACGGGCGCACCCGGTCGGCAGCACTGCGCTGCAGTTCACTCGACCGGATATCGCCGAGAAGCTGACGCTGGCGCGCCTGGAGGATGCGCGCCGGAGCGGGGCTGAGCTGCTCGTGACCGACGACGCAGGCACTTTGAAGAAGCTCAGTGAACGCGCCGCGGCTTTCGATCTGCGCGTGGCTGGTTTGTATGAGTTGCTGGCAGAAAATTTAATCTACATCGTTCAATCCAATTAATTTAACAAGGAGGTTCAAAATGCATCTTTCAATGCACAACTGGATGAGGGCAGAGCCCATCGATGTGACCGTTCGTCGTCTGGCGAAATACGGGTACGAGAGCATCGAGATCAGCGGCGAGCCGTATATCTACGACACCAAGGAAGTCCGCAAAGTGCTCAAAGAGAACGGCATCCGCTGCTGGGGATCAGTGACCCTGATGCTCGGCGACCGTAACCTGGTCGCAAAAGACGAAGCGCAGCGCGCCAGGTCAGTGCAGTATGTCAAAGACTGCATCACCATGGTCAAAGAGCTGGATGGGTACGAGATGACCATCGTCCCCGCGACGGTTGGCAAGATCGTCCCCGATGGTCCGCCGGAAGACGAATGGAATTGGGCAGTCGCCAGCCTCAAAGAATGCTACGACTGGGGGAAGAAAGAAGGCGTCGTGCTGGCCGTCGAGCCGATCAACCGCTTCGAGACCTATTTTTGCTCGCGCGCGGCGCAGGCTCTGGCGCTGGCCGAAGCTGTCGCTCCTGACTGCGGTGTCTGCCTGGATGCCTTCCACCTGAACATCGAAGAAGCCGACCCGTATGAGGCGATCCGCTCCGCCAAAGGGCGGCTGGTCGATTTCCACGTCGCAGACACCAACCGCTTCGCCTGCGGGCAGGGGCACTGGGACTGGCTCAAACTCGTGGGGACCTTAAAGACTATTGGTTATGACGGCGCGCTGACCGTCGAGTTCGTCGCTCCCATCGACCGGACGCCGGCGAATCCTTACCCGGAAGCCATTGAAAAGAATCCGGTCGACATCAGCCCCGAACAAAAAAAGTTCATCGAAGAGCATGGCTCCAGCCTTCTCACAGAGGAGTTCTACAGCTGGCAGGTTGAGGTGTGCGCCAAGACGCTCCTGCCGCTCATCAGTTAATCCTAAAGCAGTCGTCTCACTGTGGAGGGAGCGCAGCAGCTGGCGCGCTTTCCCGGGGAAATCAACCGCGGGCTGCGCCCCTCCACAGCCGGAGGTCAGGCAATGGGCAAGAACGTCGTCCTGATTGGCACTTTGGACACCAAGGGTCCGGAGATCGCCTACCTGCGCGACCGGCTGCAGGCCTTGGGTCTGACCACGACAGTGGTGGATTCAGGCATTCTCGGCGAGCCGGTTGGGATCGTGCCGGACATCAGCCGGGCCGAGGCGGCTGCGTACGCCGGAACAACCATCGACGCCCTGCGCAATGCCGGCAGCCGGGGGAAAGCCGTGCACGGGATGCGGGAAGCTTTGAAAAAGCTGACGCTGGAGCTGTACAAAGAGGGAAAACTCCAGGCGATCGCCAGCATGGGCGGGGCGGAAGGGGCGGTGATGGGCGCGGCGGCTATGATGCAGCTGCCGGTCGGAGTCCCCAAGGTGCTGGTATCGCCGATCGCCTCCGGGAAACATTACTTCGATCCGCTGGTTGGGACCAGCGACACCATGGTGGTCCATTCCATCGTGGACATCCTGGGGCTGAACCCGATCGCCAGGACGATCTTTGACAATGTCGCCGCAGCCCTCAAGGGGCTGGTCGAGCACGGTCACGGGCTGGAAAGACCCGACCCCGACGACAAATACGTTGCCGTGACCATGCTCGGCAACACGACGAAAGCGGTGATGGCCCTCAAAGAAAGACTCGCCGCCTATGGATACGAAGCGGTTATCTTTCACTCGAACGGAGTAGGAGGGCCGGCGATGGAGGAACTGGCGGAGGCGGGACAGTTCATCGGCGTCATCGATTACACGACGAATGAGACCTACGATCCAATGACAGGCGGCATTCACGACGGCGGCCCTGACCGGCTGAAGCGGGTCGGGCTGCTGGGACTGCCGCAGGTCGTCGTCCCGGGCTGCATCGATTTTTGCGTATTCCACGCCGGCTCCATCCCCGAAGCGCTGCAGGGACGCCCCATCTACGATCACAACCCTGAATACACTCTGGTGCGGGCTTCCAAGGAGGAGATGATCGCGCTGGGACACCTGTTTGCCGAGCGGCTGAATCTGGCAAAAGGCCCGGTGATCATCGCCGTCCCCACCCAGGGTCTTTCGATCCCGAACGTCCCTGGTGGACCTTTCTGGGACCCAGAAGCGGACGCGGCATTCCTGGATGCCTTACGGAGCGACATCCGGGCGGACATACCGGTCCTCACATACGAAAAGCACGTGAACGACCCCGACTTCGGTCGGGAAATCGCTGAACTTTTTATCGAAATGATGCACAAGGAGAGCAAACCATGATCGCCGACAACGGTCGAGATTACAAAGACCTTCCACACCTGACGGAAGGCGACGAGGAATTCCGGAGCAAATTCCTTTCGTGGGATTTGGGAAACCTGACATACATCGATGTCCAGGAATATCTTAAAGAAAAGGACACCATCCTGGTGCCGATGGCGAGTTTTGAGCAGCACGGGCCGCACCTGCCGATCTATACCGACACGATCACTGCGGTGGAGGTTGCGCGCCGCGTCTCCGAGATGATCGCTGTGCTCCACACTCCCGTGATCTGGATGGGATATTCCCCACAGCACATGTACGATCCCGGGCTCGGGCGAGGCACGATTACCGTCCGCAGCAGCACCCTGCTCAACCTGGTGCACGACGTGGGGCGCAGCCTGATCCACCACGGGTTCAACCGCATCATCTTCGTAAACGGGCACGGTTCGAACGTCAAGGTGATCGACCCGGTGCTGCGCAAGCTGCGCTATGAGACCGGCGCCTTGATCGGGTTCGTCAAGCCTTACATGGAGAACTACGTCGGGATTCTGGCCGGCTTGATGGAGAACCCGCCAGAGGAGACGCCGGGCTGGCACTCCAGCGAGCTCGAGACCTCGCAGGACCTGGCCTGGAACGAAAAGTACGTGCGCTGGGAGCGGGCGAACTTCACCAAAGCCCACATCCCTGACTTCTTGCCCAAGACTTTTGCCAAAAAAGACGGCATGCCGGACGTGGAATTTGAAGGCTACAAATACTTCACCTTCCCGATGGACCACCACGAGTTCATCGAAAGCGGTGTGATCGGCAACCCGCTGCGGGCGACCAGGGAGAAGGGCGAGGAGGCTTTCCGTCGGCTGTCTAAACACGTCGCCAAGGGCGTGCTCGAGCTGATGAAGGTGCCGGTTCACGTCCACACGCGGGCTTTCGTCGACCGGGTGCTGTAAAAACTGATCAACAATGGGAACGCAGAGATCCCCCTGAAACCCAGGGGACTGGCAGAAGATTCTCTGCGTTCTCCTTTCTCCACTTACCAGCCCGATATTTATCCTGGTCTCCTCAGTGGCAGGACAACTTTTCAAGGAGGTATCAAGTGAAAGTCGGTGTATTCAGCTTCGTTTTTCAAGACCTGTTGACATTCGATAAGGCGCTGGACTGGATCGCCGGGACAGGGGCGGAAGCGGTCGAAGTCGGATCGGGAGGTTACGTGGCCGAGCTGGGGGAATCGTACTGCCAGCCGGCGGAACTGCTCGCGGACGACAAGAAGCTCGCGACCTGGAAGGCGATGATCACCGATCACGGGTTGGAAATCAGCGCCCTGAGCTGCCACGGCAACCCGCTCCATCCCGATCCGCGGGTCGCGAACCGCCACCGCAAGGATTTCCGCGACACCGTGCTGGTCGCCGAGAAGATCGGCGTCCGCCGGGTGATCACCTTCTCCGGCTGCCCGGGAGACTGCGAAAGCAGCAAGCACCCCAATTGGGTAACCTGTCCCTGGCCCCCTGATTTCCTGCGCATCCTGGAATGGCAGTGGAACGAGAAGGTCATTCCATACTGGCAGGAGGAGGTCCGCTTCTGCCGGGACCACGGGGTGGACATGATCTCGCTGGAGATGCACCCCGGGTTCGTCGTCTACAACCCGGAGACCTTGCTGCGTCTCAGGGAAGCAGCCGGCCCGGAGATCGGGGCAAATTTCGACCCCAGCCACCTCTTCTGGCAGGGGATCGACCCCCTCTTTGCCATCCGGGAGCTGGGGGAGGCTATTTTCCATGTGCACGCCAAGGACACCTTGATCGACCCGGTCAACACGCCTATCAATGGGGTCCTGGACACCAAGCCCTACGCCGACGAAGCCCATCGCTCCTGGATCTTCCGCACGGTGGGTTACGGGCACGACCTGAAGTTCTGGAAGGATCTGGTCAGCAACCTGCGGCTGGTGGGCTACGACTATGTGCTGAGCATGGAACACGAGGACAGCCTGATGTCGCTGCGCGAGGGGCTGGAGAAAGGCGTTCGTTTCCTGAGAGACCTGGTTTTGACGGACGAACGGGGCAAGCCGTGGTTCGAAGCGTAAATCTGACGAACATAGGCAAAGGTGCCGAGACGCAGTGTTCACTTTATCCTGTCTCTGGGTCTCAGCATCTCTGCGTCAGATGGAGTTGATTTTGCGAGTCAGGCTGGCCTACGGTCGGCAGGGATTAGACATCGAGGTCCCGGAGAGGGCGGAGGTGCTGGAGCCGCGCTATGTTCCAGGCGTTCCAGACGAAGCGGCTGTCATCCGGGCGGCGTTGCGCAATCCAATCGACTCGGCCCCCCTGGCCGACCTGGTCAGTCAGGGGGACAGCGCGGTCGTGGTGCACACCGACATCACCCGCGCGACCCCCAACGCGCGCATGCTGCCGGTCTTGCTGGAGGAGCTGGAGAGCGCCGGGGTAGCGCGGGAGGACATCACCCTGCTGAACGGGCTGGGAACTCACCGCCGGCAGACAGAAAACGAGCTGCGCGCCATGCTCGGCGATTTCATCGTCGACAACTATCGCTGCCTCCAGCACGACTGCTTCGAAGACGAAGGCCTGGAGGCGCTGGGGGTGACCAGTTTCGGCCACCCGGTGAGGGTGAACCGCACCTATCTTCAAGCTGACGTAAAGATCCTGACCGGTTTTATCGAGCCGCACTTTTTCGCCGGTTTCAGCGGCGGCCCCAAAGCGGTCCTGCCTTCCCTGGCGGGGGCGGAAAGCGTGTTCACGAACCACGGCTTGAGCATGATTGCCCATCCCAGGGCGACCTGGGGGGTCACGGAGGGGAACCCGATCTGGGAGGAGATGCGCGAGGTGGCGCTGCGCACGGAGCCGACTTTCCTGCTCAACGTGGCTCTTAACGCGAGCCGGGAGATCGCTGGCGTCTTCGCCGGAGACATGCTCGCTGCACACGCGGCGGGCTGTGCCTTCGTCAGAGAATGTGCCATGAGCGGAGTGGATGCACCCTACGACGTCGTGATCACAACGAACAGCGGCTACCCGCTCGACCAGAATCTGTACCAGTCGGTGAAAGGCATGAGCGCCGCCAGCCAGGTGGTCAGGGAGGGCGGGGCGATCCTCCTGGCGGCAGCCTGTGAGGACGGGCTCCCCGATCACGGGAGGTACGCGGCATTGCTTGCAGCGGCCGGCTCCCCGCAAGGAGTCCTGGAGATGATCGCCCAACCCGGGTTCTGCGCCCAGGACCAGTGGCAGGTGCAGCTGCAGGCGCAGATCCAGCTGAAAGCTGACGTTTTCGTGTACAGCGATGGCCTGACGGATGAGCAGATCGAGCGTGCATTGTTTATCCCCTGCCAGGATATCGAAGCGACAGCAGCCAGGTTGATGAGCGAATACGGTCCTCAGGCGCGCCTCTGCATCATGCCCGAAGGCCCGCAGATCATCCCGTATTTACGAGGATGAAGGATAGAGTGGACTAAATAATCTGTGAGTCCATCTGTGACTATTACAGACTTAAGGAGAATCGGTGGACACGAAGACATTCCGCCTGCATGAATTCCTCAATCCCGCCGAATGGCGATCCTTGGTCGTCGATGCCAGCGGCGGGCTGTCGCTCGGCGCGCTGCCGGGCCTGGAGCGATTCAGCGAAGCCGTCAAACCGGTGCTGGGGTTGGCGGATGGGATTGTGGTCAGCCCCGGGCAGGCGCGCCGGCTGGCAGGGCGGTCAAGATCGGAAGCGGCGCTGCTGCTCCGCGGCGACTGGACCAATGCCTTGCGCGGCGTGGATTTCGTCCTGCCGCCAGAGACTACCGCCTTGACGCCGCTGCTCGAGCCAGAGGACGCCCTCGACTTAGGCGCTTCTGCGCTGGTGATCCATTTCCTGCTCGGCTATGAGGAACAGATCGAAGCAGCCTGCCTGAAGACCACGGTCCAGCTGGCCCTCCAGGGCAGCCAGGCCGGGCTGCCTCTGCTGGTGGAGGTCCTGCCGACCGGGCCGCGCGTCGTGCTGCTGGGCAAGGCGATCGAGCTGGGAGCTTCCTACGCCCTCGAAGGCGGGGCGGACGGCGTGGTCGTTCCCTGGCCGGGGACTGAGTCATTCGGGAATATCTTGCAGATGGCAGCTGAAGTCCCGGTCTGGGTCATGCCCACCTCGCTGGCGGCGGCTGTTGACGAGATCGGCGTAGCCCTCCGGATGGGAGCTGCCGGGCTTTGGCTGGACGAAGGCGTGTTCGCGATGAAAGCCCCGGACGAATTCCTTGGTTCGCTGCGCGCGCGGCTACATGCGTCCCAGCCTTCAGGTGAGTAGCCAGGCTTTCACGGAGGTGGTGTGATGCAGACGGGTTTGCAGGCCAGGATGGACCGGCTCTTCAACCGCCATGGCGATGGGCGTGCGGTATGCGTGGCAGCTGACCACGGCTACATGAGCGACGTGACCCCCAACGTTGTGAAGCTGCGCTCGATCACCGAAGCTGTGATCGCCGGGGGAGTGGACGGTATCTTGCTCTCTCCCGGACAGGCGATGCGGCTGGCGCCGTACTTTCGAGGGCGGGACGGCCCGGCCCTGATCCTCCGGGCAGACTGGATGAACATGCCTCGCCTGGGCACCTCCAACGTCGCGAATGCGGTGCCTCAACGCCTGCTTGCCCACCAGAAGGTGGTCACAGCCCGGCAGGCTCTCGACCTGGGCGCATCTGCGATCACGATCTACCTGTTCCTGGGCTACAACGACCGGATCGAGGCAACCGGCATCGAGGTCTGTGCTCGCTTCGTCTCGGAATGCCGTCGGGTCGGGCTGCCCTGCATCATCGAGCCGCTGGCTTACGGCGGGCAGGTGACCGGGGCAAACATCGTGGAAATTCTGATGCTGGGAGCGCGTATGGCGGTCGAGATCGGCGCGGACGCCTTGAAGATCCCGTACACCGGGGATGTGGACAGCTTCCGACGCCTGGTAGAGGTCTCGGAAGTGCCGGTGCTGGTGCTGGGCGGGGCGCGCTCGGATAACGAGCGGGATGCCCTGGAGCTCTTCGCGGAAGGATTGGAGGCGGGGGCGAAAGGCTGCCTGATGGGGCGCAACGTGACCAAATCCCCTGACCCGCAGCGCATGGTCGAGCAGCTGTGCGGCATCGCCCACCGGGGGTGGACGGTCGGGCGAGCCTTGCGCACGGAAGATTGGACTCATCTCCGCCTGAAAGCCCATCCCCCAAAATGCACCGGCTGCATGCTGTGCGTCACAGCCTGTGTCGAGAGCCACGACAGCGGCAGTTACGGGACCCATCTCGCCCGCCTGCGCATCGAGCCGGGGATCAATCCCGGCCAGCACCGAGTGATGTTCTGCACCCTGTGCAAGAAATGTATCGATGTTTGCCCGAGCGAAGCCCTGCGCTGGCACCCCCAGACCGGTGCGGTTGAGTTGCTTACCGATAAATGCAACGATTGCAATAACTGCGTGGAGATCTGCCCAACCGGCGTCATCGTGCACAGCGATACTGGCATCCAGCTGACTTCCGGCAAGACGTTGGACTGGTATCCGGTCGTCTGCGACCTGTGCGGCGGGGAACCGGAATGCGCCGCCATCTGCCCGACGGGGGCGATCTTCGTCGCCGAAAGAAAGGAGATCGGCTGATGGTCCTTCATCGGCATGCGCCCCTGTCGGAGCGCGCTTACTGTGACCGGATCTTGCACGTCGATTTAAGCACCGGTCGGATCGAAGTCATCCCCCTGCCGGAGGAGGCTATGCCGCTGGTGCTGGGGGGTAAAGGTCTGGGCGCGTGGCTGCTTTACCGCGAACAGCCGCCGGGAACGCCCCCGCTTTCCCCGAAGAACCATCTGGTCTTCCACACCGGACCTCTGACCGGTACAACCGCCCCGACCGCCGGGCGCTTCGGCTGCACCACGCGCAGCCCGGCGACCGGCACGTATTTCGACGCCTACTGTGGGGGCTACTGGGGACAGGTGCTCAAGTACGCTGGTTACGATGCCCTGGTGATCACCGGAGCGGCGGATCGCCCGGTGCTGCTGGTGATCGACGACGATCAGGCGGCGCTGCGCGACGCCGGGGACTTGTGGGGCCTGACCGTCACGGAGACGACGTCCCGTCTGAAGGAAGCTTTTGGCCAGGGATGGGAGAGCCTGGTGATCGGCCCGCCGGGAGAAAAACTGCGCAATCTGGCGGGGATCTTCAACGAGTCGCGCGCCCTGGCGCGGGGCGGGGTCGGCGCGGTGATGGGGTCGAAGAAGTTGAAGGCCATCGTGGCGCGCGGCAGCGGCTGCGTCCGCGTCTCCGATCCGGAGAGGTACCACCGGGCGCTGCAGCTGGCCTACCGCGCTGTGCGTATGTCCAGCGAGATCACCCTGCTCCAGCGGGAGGGCACGCTCAATATCCTGGAGATCATCAATGTCATGGGGGCGCTGCCGACCCGTAATTTCCAGCGCGGCCAGTTCGAAGCAGCTGAGGCGGTCTCCGGCGCATCGTTCCGGGAAAGCGAGTGGGTCCGGGAATACGCGTGTTTTGGCTGCCCGATCGCCTGCGGGAAGTACACCCGCCCGCTCGCCGATGGGATATTGATCGAAGGACCAGAATACGAGACGACCTTTGCCATGGGTCCCAACTGCGCCATGGCGACCGCGAGACGATCATCCGGCTAAACTGGTGGTGCGACGAATACGGATTGGATACCATCTCGGCGGGGGGTGTGATCGGATTTGTGATGGAGCTCTTCGAACGGGGCCTGATCGATGCAGCGCAGCTGGATGGCATCCAGCCTCGCTTTGGCGATCGTTCAGCCGCCCTGGCTTTGATGGAGAAGATGGCTAAAGTCGAGGGATGCGGCGAATGGCTGGCGCAGGGGGTCGCTTCAGTCGCGGCGGAATTCCCCGAGGCGGCGCCTTTCGCCATGCATGTCAAGGGGCTGGAGATGCCGGCTTACCATCCCAACGCGGCCAAGGGCACCGCCCTGGCTTACGCCGTTTCCGAACGGGGCGCTTGCCACCTGCGCGGCGCGCCGCTGGGGGAGCTCTTCAGCGGAGCCGCCGATCCGCTGGCGATTGAAGGCAAGGCGCAGCTCTTCCGCGATCACCAGGCGGACAAGGCAGTCTGGGACAGCGCCTGCCTGTGCTATTTCCCGGGCTACGGCATGAAGCTCAAAGAGCTCTGGCAGCTGGTCGTCGCGGCGACCGGGTTCGAATACCCGGCGGTGTCCGATCTCGAACGAGTGGGGGAGCGAATCTCGACTCTAGCGCGGTCGTTCAATGTGCGGGAGGGTTTCTCCCGCGCCCATGACACCCTGCCGACGCGCAACCTCGTTCAGCCCCTGGCAGGTGGGCCGGGGGGAGGGCAGGTGGTCGAGCTGGCTCCCATGCTCGACGAGTACTACCGGTTGATGGGCTGGGATGCGAACGGCGTTCCCACTCCCGAGCGTCTGAAGCTGCTTGGGCTGGATGCAGTCATTTTCCCTGAAAAAGGGGTGCGTGCACAACCTGATAGCTGATCAAGCGCGTCATCTTAACAACGAGGCCTGTTCAATGTTCCCAGAATTGACTCTCTTCTACCTCATGGCTGCGATCGTGGCTTTGATCATTGGCCTGTCTAAAGGGGGGCTGGGTGGGACGCTGGGCGCCCTGGCGACCCCCCTCATGGCGCTGGTCATGCCCGCCGATCAGGTCATCGGGCTGGTGCTCCCTGTATTGATGCTGGCGGACGTGTTTGCCGTGGCTCTCCACTGGCGGCGCTGGAATGCCCGGTTGGTCTGGCTGCTGATCCCCGGGTCGATCCTGGGCGTGACCGTGGGGACGTTTTTCATCACGAATGCCCCAACGCGCACGCTTCAGGTCGCCCTGGGGGTGATCATCCTGCTGTTTGCCCTGTACCGGATCTTTGAAACGCGGATCGTGGGATCTTTCAAGTACCGGCCGCACGACTGGCACGGACTCCTGGCAGGGACAATCACTGGGTTCTCGTCGGCGCTGGCCCACACGGGCGGTCCGCCGGTCAGCATCTACCTACTGATGCAGGAAGTCACCCCGCGGGTCTTCATTGCCACCTCCGCCGTCTTCTTCCTGATCTTGAACTGGATCAAGGTGCCGTACTATTTCTACGCCGACCTGTTCGATTTTCAGCTGCTGATGCGGATCGCCTGGCTGTTGCCCCTGGTGCCGGCAGGGGTGTGGGTTGGTCGCTGGGCGGCGGGCAGGGTGAACAAGCAGACCTTCGAGTGGGTCATCATTGGGTTGCTGATCCTGACGGCGGGGATGTTGATCGCCGGGTTGTGAGGCGCGGCGGCTGGGTGAAAGTCAATCCGGGTATCTTCCAAGAAGTCGCCGTGTTCCTACAGTGTTAACCCTGCCAGCTCGTCCAGTCTCTTCTGCACCCGCTGGTAGATTTCCAGGGGGAGCTTAACCGTGTCTTTCGGCAGCCGGGCGCGCACCTTGTCCGCCCTGCAGACTGGGATGGGTGCTTTCTCAACGTGCACTTCGACGTTTGGGTTGGTGAACGCCACCATGCCGCGCGCTTCCATGGTCGAGGCTTCGGGCACTTCCTCGACAAGGTGCGCCTTGATCAAACGGGCGTAAGACTGGGCGCGGTCGATCGGATCGCCCAGCCTCTCCTCGACGAAGAAGCGCATCGCCCTGCCGGGGGTCATCTTCTGACGCCACCTGCCCTCTCGGTAGGTGAACTCACCCTCCAGGCCGACCGTCTCGATGACGATGATCCCGCCGGGAGTGAGCAGCAGGTGATCGCAGGGCAGACTGTAGTGGTACATGCGGTGCCGGTCATCCAGCCCCTTGAGCGCTTGGTCGAGCACTTCCTCGGGGCGGGGTTTCTTGACCCAGCGATTGGCGAAATAGATGCCGACCATCGCAGAGACGCCGCCGAGGAACAACAGCAATCCGGAGACGAGCGTCCAGGAAGGCTGCCACAGCGAGATCGCCACGCTGCCCAACAGGACCAGCAGCCCGCCCAGGCTGGCGATGTGCGACAGCCGGGCGCGTCGGGCGAGGGCGGGTCGATCGATGATGATCTTCATGAGCAGGCCTCAGGGGACAGCATGCAGGCGGCGGAACAGAGGGGCCAATGCCAGGTACATCTCCCGGTACTGCTCGTACATGGCTGTGTACCGTTCCTGGAAGGTGTTCTGCGGAAGCACCACGTGATCGACTTCGATCAGATCGTCGATAGCCTCCACGTCTGGGTAGACACCGAGACCGACGGCGACGGTCAGTGCAGCGCCCATTGCGCCGGCTTCGAGGGGGTGCCTGACCACGCGCAGCTCGCGCCCGGTGATGTCGCTGATGATCTGAGTCCAGACCGGGCTGGTGACGCCCCCGCCGATAGCGTTGAGCGACCTGACCGGAAGGTCCTGGCGCTCCAGGGCATCGATGATCCAGCGCAGGTGGAAGGCAACCCCTTCCATGAGCGCCCGCGCAAAGTGCGCCTTGGTGTGGTTCAGCGAGATACCCACCCAGGCTCCCCGGGCGTAATGGTCGAGGATGGGGGCGCGCTCCCCGGAGAGCCACGGCGCGAAGAGCAGCCCATCAGCACCTGGTTCGACGCTGGCAGCCATTTCGTTGATCAAGGCGTAGGTGGAAACCCCGGTCTCGCGCGCCTGCCGGGCTTCCGGCGCACACAGCGCATCACGGAACCACATCAGTGCTCCCCCGCCGGTCTCCATCTCGCCGGCGATGATCCATTTCCGGGGGTCGATATGGCTCAGCGCCCAGAACGGCTTTTCCGGATCGTTGCGGAAACGGCTGGTGGATAACCCCACCCAGGTGGCTGTCCCCACGCAGAGGTGGGCTTTTCCATCCAGGTTGGATCCCGAACCAGTCTGCGCCACAGCCACGTCGCCGGCGCAGATCACCACCGGCGTGCCGGCGCACAGCCCGGTTGCTTCGGCTGCCGCTGGGGTCACTTCACCAATCACGTGCGTACAAGGAAAGGCCTCGGGGAGCATTTCGATGGGGATCCCCAGGCGCTCGCAGGCTTCCCGCGACCATTCTTTTCGATGGGGGTCGAAGAGGAAGTAAACGGAGGCCCCGTGCCAGTCCGTGGCGATCGCTCCAGTCAGTCTGAAGAGGATATATTCTTTGCAGTCCAGCAGCTTGTAGGTCCGCCTCCACAGGTCCGGGCGTTCTTCCTTCAACCACAGCACCTTGGGGATCACGTCTTTTGCGGTGGGGATGTTTCCGGTGTGTTCAAACAAGAATCGAAGCATGTCGCCGTTTTGGAGAGCGTCTGCCTGGCGGACGCTGCGCACATCCAGCCAGCTCAACAGAGGTGTGACTGGTCTCCCGCGTTCATCCACCGGCAGCAGGTTGAACATCTGGGCGGAGATGCCGACGCCGAGGATCTCGCCGGCATCGATGCCGGAGCGGGCGATCACCTGCCGGGTCGTTTGGGCGACAGTCTGCCAGAGCGCTTCCGGGTCTTGTTCGACCCATCCGGGACGGGGGTAATTCAGCCCGTAATCCTGATAAGCTGAATGGATGATCCGGCCGCGCAGGTCTGTGAGGACGGCTTTATCCCCTCCGGTGCCGGTGTCGTGCGCGAGGATGTACTTCTTATCCATACGCACTCACTGTACTATAAATCCAGGTGGCGGCGGTTAAGACAGCCATCACCCGGAGGGGGAGAAATCTCGCGCTGGGATGCGGTTCCTCAGCCATCTTTTTCTTCGAGTGCTTTGGCAGCGTAGTCCCGCAGGACTTCGATAAAGCGGCGGTTGTGCTGCGGCGTGCCGACCGTCACGCGGATGTAGCCCGGCTTCATGTTGTGGGGTGACATCGGCCGGATGAAGATGCCGCGCTGGATGATATCGTCCCGGATCTGGTCGGAGGTCCTGCCGAGAGAGCTGGCGTCGATCAGGATGAAATTGCCCTCCGAGGGGAAAGCTCTCAGACCGGGGATCTGGTTGATCGCCTCACAGAGATACCGCCGCCCTTCGCAGTTGATTTCGCGCTTGCGCTGCTGGTCTTCCAGGTCGTCCATCGCGGCCAGCGCGGCGGCGAGCGAGATGAGGCTCACGTTCCAGGGGATGCGCACCCGGTTCAAATAGCTGACCAGGCCGGCATCTGCCAGGGCATAGCCGACGCGGAACCCGGCGAGGCCAAACGCTTTCGACATCGTGCGGCTGATGATGGCGTGAGGATATTCGGTTACAAGGAAAGCCAGAGTGCGTGGCTGCTCTTCCAGCTCGTAATACGCTTCATCGATGAATGTAGGGATCCCCTGGTCGAGGATCCGACGCAGGTCAGCCTCCCGGATCTGGTTGCCGGTCGGGTTGTTCGGCGTGCAGATGAAGATCAACTTTGTCTTTTCGTTGACTGCCGCCAGGATGGCGTCGACATCCCAATCGAAGGCTGGCGGCGGACCCAGCGGGATTTCCACCGGGACGCCGCCGTTGACCTTCACTCGGGCGGCGTACATCGAGAATGTCGGGGATGGGATGACCGCTTCCTCTCCCGGGGCCAGAAAAGTGTTGATCACGATGTTTATGATGTCCGTCGAACCGTTGCCCAAAAGCACGTTCTCAGCGTCCAGACCGGCGGCCTGACCGAGCTTCCTCCGCAGCTCCTCCCCTGAACCGGGGTACAGGTTCCCCTGCCTGGCCGCCTCAACGACGGCATCGATCACCTGTTCAGAAGGCGGGATCAGGTTTTCGTTGGACATCATGCGCACCACTTCCGGGTGCGACCAGGCGAAATCCATGTGTTGGTCGCTGTAGGGCGCGGCGGTCCGCACCCAGGGAACGATGTAGTCTTCCACTGATCTCATTTTCACCGTCCAGCAAGCTCCTCGACTTCTTTGTACCATTTAACCCGTTCGCCGATCCGGCTGCGCAGCTTCCACCTGGCAGTTTTGGGGTAGGAATCGATCAAGGACCGCAGTTTCTCGATCCGGCCGCGAACAACCCGTCGGTCTTCATCTGTGAGCTGCGAGTAAGAGTCAAGAAATCCGCCGACGATCTCCAGATTTCCGGTCACCGTCCGCCATAAACCCCAATCCGAGGCGCACAGGCTGCACACCACCTCGCAGTTGATCGTCTCATCGTCTGTGTTTCCGACCGGGTGTTCACGCAGCAGCATGATCGTATCAATCAGGTCTTTCTCGTTGATCCGGACGATCTGCATTTTCTCCAGGAAGAGCTCGGCGAGTGGGAGGGTGGGCGAATCCACTTCCAGCCGACCTTTCAAGGGGATCACGTGCGAGAAATCCAGCTTATCGAAAAAAATGTCGATGTGCCGGCCGAATTTCGGATCGTGGAACAGCAGCCGCACCTCGCTGAACAGGCGGGTCACCATCTTGTCTTCTTTGTACCCGAGATCAGTCAATAAGATGACAATGTCTTTGAAGAAATGGCGATAGGAGGCGAAGTCGATGTCTGTGAATACCCGCCCCAAAGCTTCCTGGATATAGCCATATTGTGGGCAATGGGTGCGGAAAGCCAGCGCTCCGATCAGACGCAGGATGATGTGGTTGTTCCCCTTGAGGGCCAGCGCGTCCAGAATGCGAGTTCGCTCCGCGTAGAAATCTTCCTGAATCTCTCCGTACTCTGTCATAAGCGCTCGTCTTCGCTGAAATTACCCTGAGATCAGCACGTGCCCTTTGACGCGGTCCTTCTCCAGGTTGATGATCGCGGCCTTCATGATGCCTTCAGCGTATTCGCTGCCCGCGTTGATCGCCAGTGTTCGCCCGATCCGGGTGTGCCCGGGGGACTCGTGGATGTGCCCGTGCAAGGTGAGCAGAGGCTGGACGCGCTCGATCATCTCCCGGACCGAGGTGCTTCCCACCGGTTTCATCAGGACCTGTCCGCCCCGATGGACAATCTGCAACTTCTCGTCCAATTCGGGACAGACGTCTAGCCCCGAATCAAAGGGCGGGACGTGGATCGTCATCACGGCTCGTTCAGGGTGTTCCAGCATGGAGGCGATCTCGTCCAGAAGCCGGGCCAGATCCGCTTCTTCGATGTCCCGGTTGCACTTCCAGGGGGTCATGTTGGCATAAGACAGTCCCGCCAGTTCGTGGTGCTCGTCGATCCAGTAGCGCTTCCGGTCCGGGTTGTGCACGTTGGAATCTTCGAACTCTGCGATCACTTTATCGATCGAGAACAGGTCGTCGTTGCCGGGCAGGAAATACAGGTGCACGCCCTGGGGAGCGAGTTTTTCGGTGAATAAGACCAGCCACTCTCTGATCCGGACGCACATCTCCTGCTCGAAGCGCGCACCCATCTTCTGGCTGTCGGCCTCCAGCTCGGCGGCCTCGTCCGGCTCCAGCACGATCGGATAGAAGCCGACATTCCGGATCGTCTGTTTGAGTTTCTCGAGCTCCTCAGGGGTTGAGGGTTCTTCCTTGCGGCCAAAGATGTGGCCGACGTAACGTCCACCGCTCTGATGGACGATCGGGATCATCGCCTTCCCGGTCAGGTCGCCTCCGGTAAGGAGCACGTCGGCTTTGTACTGCAGTGCAGCGGAAAGAAATTTCCGGAAATAGGCTTCGGAGCCATGAAAATCCGATGCAAAGAGGATGCGAGTCTGTTGATCTTTTTCTTTTTGTTTTTTTCTGAAGAACATGCGGATTATTCCTGGTGGCTTGTGATTTCAGGCGGGGCAAGTTCAGGGAGGAACCATCCGGCTCCTCCCTGAAAAGATTGGCGGTATAAACGAACTGTTATACCGGTGGAACCGACTTAAAAGTCCAGCCGATATCGATCCCTTCCTTCCGCAGCCGGTAAGCCCGCGCCCCGTAAAAAACGAGCAGGCCGGTGATAAGTAACCCTGCCAGAACCCCCAGCTTGGTGGCATTAATCCCTCCACCCACGGCCGGGAAGACGAAGGATGCCACTACCATCCAGGTCATGTACGCCAGCGTGATCAGGCCCACGATCGTGATGACGGGGATCGAGCCGACTTTACGGCGGACCATCTCACTCGCGTTCTCAAAGAGGTCCTTCCGCAAATAGGGGAAGAAGGTTATGGAGATCACCGGAACGAACATCGTGACGACGGCAAAGAAAACGAAGTTGAGCTGCGCCCCCATCACGCCTCCTGGCCAGAGGAGCCCTGACGAATCGAGGATCCCAATCTCGGCGATGATCGAAATGATCAGGATCGCCCAGATCGGGCTGTGCAGCCGGGGGTGCACCCAGGAGACGAACTCCGGGATCAGTCGGTCGAAGGACCAGGCGAAGATAATCCGACTGCAGTAGAAGAAGTAAGTCTGCGCTAGGTTGATCAGCGTATACACCCAGGCGACGGCCACGATCAGGACGAGAGGGAAGCTCGGGCTCACCACCGCTGCATAGAAGGTGATGTACGGCATAGCCGTGACACCCGCCTCGATGGCTTCCGGGCTCTGGCTCAAGTAGGATTCAGCCGCGATCCATTCCAGCGGCACCAGGCGCTGCAAGAGGAGAGCGCCCAGGACGAAGATCGCCCAGGTCACGATCAGCGACGCCCAGCTCCCTGCTAGGAGGGTCTTCTCAGCCTGCTTGACCTCCCCAGCGAAGAAGGTCGGAATGTAGTAACCGTAGAAGACCCAGAAGCCCATGATCAGGCCAGCCAGCGTCATGACCGCCACGTTCGGATTGAGCTCCATGCCGTACTGTTCGGCGAGGGCGATCCGTCCTTCGTAGCTGCCTGCTCCCATGAAGCGGTCCCAAGCAGCGGGAAAAGCATCGCGGCCAGCTGTGCCGAGCTGAAAATAAAGGATCAGCCAGGCCAGAAGCCCCAGGAAGAAACCTATCTCCAGGATGCGGACGATGGTCCGCGTGGGGAGGATCATGGTGATGAAGGTGATCACAGCGCAGATCGTCCCGATGACGACGATGCCCGTCGAACCGGCAGACCAATCTGCGAAGTTGGTCAGACCGGGGTTGTTGAAGATGATACCCATAGAGCGCGTCAGGGTCGGCAGGGCGACGTAAGGGATCCAGGCAATCAGTGCTCCAGCCACCATGGCGCTGAAGATGACCAGGGTCCAGCTGGCGGCGAAGGCGAGGGGAGGGCTGAGCACCCGGCTGGCGAGGGTGTAATCCGCCGCCGAGCGGGGCATCGTGGCGCCGATCGTGGCGTAGGTGTAGGCGTGGAACAGGCAGAAGATCGCCGCCACGGTCAGCACGCCAATGATGCTGCTGCCGGGCCAGACACCGGCGATCCACGAGTAGGGGATCAGGCCGGATGAGGACAGGCTGATGCAGTGTACCCCGAATACCATCGCGCCAAAGACACCGATGGTGCGGATCAGCCCTGAGCTCTTTCGGGCGTAGAGCTTGCGTTCACCCCCCTCGGTTGGGGCAACCATTTCAGTCATTTTAACCTCCGTGCGAGCCGTATTAATGGCGGATATGGATGAGTAATTCTTGACAGGTTATTAATTGTCGGTCGTCCCAGTCTGGCCTCCTTTCCCTCAAGCGTGGATTCCTTCCTCTCCAGTGTCGGTGATCCAGGCGAAATCACTGGCGGTAATGTTCCTGTTTGACCCGGAATCATGGATGTCCTCCGGGCTGATGCGGCTCCGGACTCGGGCGTAGTCGCCGCGCAGCAGGTCCTGGGAAAACTGGACGGGCAGATCGCCGTCCAAACGGCGCACGGTACGGGTGATCATGAGGAGAGGGAACCCTTCCTCGACCCGCAGCTGGAGGGCTGTCGGCCCGCTGGCCACGACTGCCTCGATCACCTGGTCGGCACAAGACAGCTGCATCTCCAGACCCTCTCGCAGCAGGTCGCAAATCGAAGTCTTTTCTAAGTCGTATTCCTGGAGATCCGGACAGCGCTCGCAGGAAAGGAAGGTGCGCTCTAACACGACCGGCACCCGGTTGGCCGTGTAGAGCAGGATGACGTGATACAGGGGGTGACCAATCTCGACCTGCAGCCACTCCGCCAGGCGGCGGCTGGCGGGCACTTCGCTGAATTCCAGCAGCTGGCGGGCGACGAAAAGCCCGCGCGACCGGATGGCCGCGGCGTAATCCAGCAGCTCCGCGGCGGCATAGGTAACTTTCGGTTTGGCCACGAAGGTCCCCGCGCCGTGACGCCGTTCCAGCAGACCTTCGTTGACCAGCTCCGTGAGGGATCGGCGCACGGTCATCCGGCTGACCCCTAACTCCTGGCTGAGCTCGCGCTCGGATGGGATGCGCGATTCGGGATCGTGCTCCCCTCGCAGGATTTTCTCGGCAATGTATTCCTGGATCTGGACGTAGAGCGGCTTATGCAAGTCAGTCGGCATCTGCCACACTCCTGAAATTGCTGATCGGTTCCATCGGATTCCCCGATCCCATCCGGGGATGTTCTGAAACTGGGTGGGAGTGAGTGGTCACTGGTTAGTGGTATAGTTGATGAAATTTTGGACCGTCTTGATCATTTTATCATCTGGGGTAAATCAGAGTATGGACGATTTCTCCAGGCCTGTCTCCTGACTTTTATCCGGTTTTCGAGTGACATTCAGCCTATTTCAGAGGCTGTTTGCGTGGATTCACGCCTGCGGGGGTGCTGGACTCTGAAAAAGATCTTATACCACTTAACCCTAAACCCCTCCAAAAGATGCGTTTTTCCGCAAGTGGGCCTCGGATCTCTTGAATCAGCTTGCGAATTTCCCCGGCGGTCGAACAATTTCTATCCGGTTTTGACCCTGTCTGGATATAATGGGCTCATGTTACGGAGAATCAGGGCTGCCTTGGAGAAAAGACGGGCGCAGGCCTTCCTTTTTTCCAGCCACAACTGGCACGCGGCCTGCGCCGGGGTCCTTGCAATCTGTGGTGAGGTCCTGGGGGCGGAGACCATCCATCAGCGGGATATCGGCGCTTCCCTCGATAAAGCCGACCGGCTACTGTTCCAGCTCAGGAACCATGCGTCTGAGATGCGGGGCCTGCTTAATCGCGGCGATCCCGATCTTGCAAAGCGAGTGGGTCTAACGACCAACCGGGTTTTCGAATTGCGTAATGAGACAGCCCGGTTCCTGATCCGCTGCCAGGGACCGGATTCGGTGCCGGGAGCGCGGTTCGATACCGCGGCGCGCCGCCTGTTCTATGACCGGGCTATGCAGGAGGTCGGTTTAAATGCCCGCCTGCTGCATGCAGCAGTTCTGGCGGAATTCCTCGCGACCTGGGGCAGGCTGGAAGCGTTGATCTCCGCCGCGCGGATCGAAGAGAAAGCCGGGTTCAAGGATGTATAAATAAGCCAGATCTATCCTGCATTAGGGGGCAACGAACCGAAGGCGGTTAGTCCAGTCATATCTCCTAAAAAAATTCTCTGCGGGTCACCTTGCTTAATTATTAGTGAGCGTTTCAATTGCGAAAAGTTGGCAGGTTTATAATGAGATTGTAGTTATGCAGTTGAGTGTGAAAGTGGGGGTGTTTGGGCAAAGCCTGCCCAAACACCCCCACCCTCTCCCCAATTGCGTAAGTCCTAGAGATTTTATTTGCAAGAAAAGGCAGGTTTTGAAACCATGTTAACCTGGTTTTCGAAGCTGATCGAAAAAAGGCGCGCCCAGACTTTCGTCAACAGCCTCCCGGAGTGGTACCAGACCTGCAACGAGGTCTCGAAGCTGATCGGCGACGCCTTGCACGATGAAGCTGTCACCCGCCAGGACATCGGCACCGTGATCGACAAAGCAGACCGGCTGCTGATGAAGCTGGGATTTTATATCCCCGAGGCGAAGGGATTAATCCGCCGGCGCAATCCAGACCTGGCGCGGAGGTTCGAGAACACTTCCCAGCAGGCCTTCCGACTGCGCAACGAGACGACCCGATTCCTCATCCGTTCCCAGGGTCCGCAGGTCAACCAATACAGTGAAGCGGACCGGGAATTGCGCTTGGTCTATTACTACCGCGCCCTCGAGGAGGTGGGTTTCAAAGCTCGCCAGATCAAGCGCGAGTTCGACCGTGACCTCAAATCCATCTGGGGCGAGCTCCAGGTTCTGCTTGTCCAGACCGAGCGGATGCTCGCCCGCCAGGTGTAGGAGGCCACGAAACCTATGCGCTACCTTGTCCTGATCCTCCTGGGAGCGCGGTTCAGCCTGACTGCTTTTGTGCCCGCGCAGGCTGGCAAAGCCTGGGTCCTCTGTCCGTTTTCAGCCGACTCGCGCGCCAGGCTCCGGTTGGTCGGCGGCCTGCCGACCGAGTCGGGCAGCCTCCTGGTCCCCCTGCTGGCGGGAATCACCGTCCTGTCTTTCCTGGTCGCAGCCTTTGGGCTTTTCTGGCGAGGGGCGCCGGAGGGCTGGTGGTCGGTGCTCGTCCTGGGTGCGTCGGCTGGCTCTGCTTTACTCTACCTGCTTTTCCTTGGAAGGTGGGCGATCTTGCTCCTGGCCGTGGTTGCAGCCCTCCGGTGGGGGATGCTGCTCCAGAGCAGGACGGCTGCCGGTCTGCGCGCTGGAGGCTCGCATGTCTGAAAGCGACCTCGCCAGGAAGTTGAAGCTCAAACCCGGGCAGCGGGCTGCCATCGTCAACGCCCCACCGGGGTACGTGGAGGAGCTGTCTCCCCTCCCGGAGGATGTCGACCTGACCAGCCGGCTGGAGGGCGAGTGCGATTGGGTCCAGATCTTCGTAAAAAACAAGGCTGAACTTGTGCAGGTTGCCCCCCAGGCCATCCGCAGCCTGAAACCGGAAAGCATGCTGTGGATCGCATTTCCAAAAGGCTCTTCCAAGATGCAGACCGACCTGACCCGCGACCAGGGCTGGGAAGTCCTGGAGGGGGCGGATCTCAAATGGGTCAATCTCATCTCGGTGAACGCGACCTGATCCGCCTTCGCCCTGCGTCCGTACAGGCCAGGGGAAAAGAGACAGTCTTTTCGCTGAGGGCCGTGAGCGCCGCGCTTGACAGGCGCAGCGCTCTGGCCGTTTTACGATTTTGGTTAAGGGAGGGAGACCTCGCGCATCGTCCGACCGCCGTCATCGGTCGCCAGCAGGTACGACCGCAGCTCGCAGCTCCACAGGTCCTTGCCTGCCGCTCCTTCCCCGCCGCCTGACTGCTTGAACCCCGTGCAGACGCCTTCCTGGACCAAAACCCAACCGTAGCCGCCGGGGGCGAAGTCGAGGGCGACGATGTTTCCGGCACTTCCGGGGCTACCGACGGAGGGGATCACACCTCCGGGGATGGATACGTAAAGTCGCGCTGCCCCGGGATCGGCTGCCTTCCAGGTCCCATTTTCGGACAGGGCGAACGGCACCGACTCGCCAGGGGCGAGGTCAGACTCGAATTCCAGCAGGGTATCCAGGTCCCAGGTTGCGCCGCCTTCGCTGGTGCGCAGCACAGCAAGCCTGGCTGCTGGTCCGCCCGTGAGCGTCACTGGCAGCCAGCCGTCCCGCTCGTTTTCGAACTCAGGCAGACCGATGGAAAAATCGTCAGAGCCTTCCAGGCTCAGTCCCGGCAGGGACTGCTCTTCCCAGGTGAGGCCTCCGTCGAGGGTGCGGTACAGCTGGTCGCCCAGCGGCCCGCCGGCGGTGAAGCCCCGCAGGGGATCGACGAACCTGACAGGCTCCCCCAGGGGCAGGGGGCGCTCTCCCCAGGTAAGGCCGCCGTCCCGGGTGGCGAACAGCCGGCCCAGGCTGAAGTTGCTCCCGCTCTGCAGCTTCAGGGCGACCCAGCCGGTCTCTGCGTCGATGAATTGGGGATATGCTTCTGCAATTGTGGAAGCTCCATCGGGGTCGAGGGGGAGGGGAACTGCCCGCCAGGTCATTCCGCCGTCGGCGGTGTTCAGCACGGAGATCGATCCCGGGGAGCCAGCCCCCACGGACCTGTGAACCAGCCAGGCATTCTTCGCGTCCAGGAATTGGACTCCCAGGACCTGACCAGTTTCAGCCGCGCGCGGCGTGATGTTCAGCCAGCTGGCGCCGCCGTCTTCGGTCTGCCACAGCTGCCCGCCGCGCAGCACCCAGCCGGCCCCGCTGGCAAGCACACCGAAAGCCTGGACCCGGGAGTCGTCCCCAGTTGGGGAGATAACCTCAGATGGTCCTGACGAAGCTGCGTTTTGCGCCGCAGCTTCTGGCTGGAAGTCGTTCACCTGCCCGTCGATCACATCGCTGTCGATGGTGAAGGTCAGCCCGCCCCAGGTCTCTTGATGGCCTCCGGTGTACTGCTTCAGGCGCTGGTGGTTTGACCAGAGCGAGTCAGCAATGCAAGGCGCTCCGTACACCGAGGCGTATTGATCATATTCGTCTGTATACCAGTGAGCGATCCAGACGTTGTCCGGCGGGGAGGGGTTTTCCGCCCAATCCGACACGTAGGAGCTGCACGCCCCGCCGTAGACCCCAGCTTTCAGGCCCAGCTCGTGGAGCCGCTCCACCCAGCCCTGGAGGAAAGAAGCGACCGCCGCGCGGCATTCAGAGGAGGCGTTTGGATATGCTTCGACGTCGTAATAGATCACCCGATTGTCGAAGAATCCGAGCCGCCAGGCGGCTTCCGCGGCGGCCTCCGCGTTGGTCCGCCCCTGTTCGCGGGCGACAGCCGGATCCGGGTCCATGCGCTTTTTGAAGTTCGTGCAGGGCGCCTGAGGTCCCACCCAGGTGAGGATGAAGGTCCAGCCCTGCTGGTTCACCTGGTAGATCCAGGCCGGGTTCAGCTTCGGGTCGTCGCAAGCCAGGCTGTTCCCGCCGATGTACAGGTTCATCGTGTAGTAGGGGCTGTCATTCCACCAGGTCTGCATCTGCTGGACGGTCGGCAAGCTGCATTTATCGAATCCCTGCTTGCTGCCGATGACGACCTGGCTGGGTGTTGGCACGGCAAACTGGAAGGTGAAGGTGTACGTGTCGCCCAGGTGGGTCGCCTGGACCGTGTTCGTGTAGACCCCGAAGCAGCCGGGGACCGTGCTGGCGTGGGTAAACACGTTCATCCCAGGAGCGAAGGCGACTTTTGTATCGTAGATCAGGACTTCGCCGCAGGGCTCCGGCCCGGTCTGAGTCCAGACCAGGTCGACTTCTTTCGGCTCGGCCTTGTGGTTGGTGATCTGCACGGCGTACTGGATCGGGTCGCCTTTATGGAAGGCGAAGATCTTATTTCCAACCGCGTCCACGGTATAAGCCTCGTCCAGGTCGATCGGCGGGCGGAGGCCCAGGTGGGTGGTCAGGGGGAGGTAGACAGGAATACTCGCGATGTTTACGGCATCTGGAGCTTTGGAATGGACCGGCTTTGAGTGTGCGAGTAACAGGGTCCCCAGGATGGACAGGCAGATGGCGATCCCCCGCAGAATCGATCCAGTTCTATGTGGGTTCACGGCAGCCCTCCAGGTCAAGCGCTCTACCTGATTATACCTGCGTCAGATCGGATCCCGCGAGACTTGTGAAAGGGGGATGAAAAGGGTTGGGCAGAGGGCCGGCTATCTCAGTCCGGCAGGGCGAGCACGGACCAGGTCTCTCCGCCGTCCCTGGTGACCGCCAGGCTGGTGCGGAGTTCGCACTGGAAAGGCTCGCCGGCTGAGCGCTTGTCACCCTGGCAGGCGGCCTCCTGGAGAAGCGCCCAGGCGGTTTCGCTGCTGGCAGATTCCAGCGCGACGATGGTCCCCGGGATGCCGGTAGGCGTCAGAGTCTGGACCGCACGGCTATTGGTTTCCCGGAACAGGCGCTGCGCCTCCGGCAGCGCTGCCCACCATTGCCCGCCCGAGTCTAGCGTGAAGGGGAGCGGACCGGAGGGCCGTTCAAATGGTCCAAGGTTGATGATCCTGGAAAGCGTCCAGGTCGATCCACTGTTGGCGGTCGTATACACTGCGAGCCGCGAGCTGTCCTCTCCGGCCAGGGTCACCGGCAAGAAGCCGTTCAGGTCATCTACGAATTCCGGCGGGGTTGTGAAGACAGATTCTCCCGTCCCCGTGACCGGGAGCTGGAGGACCTGTTCATTCCAGGTGTGGCCGCCGTCTCCGGTGTAGTAGAGCCGGTCGCCCAGAGGCCCGCCGGCGACCCAACCGCGGTCCTGGTTGAGGAATACCACCGGCTCGCCCAATGGAAGAGGGAGCTCCTGCCAGGAGCGCCCTCCATCCCGGGTGGAGAACAGCCGGCCGAGGCTGAAGTTGTTCCCACTCTGGAGCCTGAGCGCCACCCAGCCGGTCAGGGGGTCGACAAAGTACGGATCGGCGGAAGCGACGTAGGGGATCTCCCCGGGCAGGAGGGGTAGATCCACCGATTCCCAGGACCTCCCGCTGTCGGCGGTGTGCTGGACGGTCAGCGTAACCACTTCGTCCTCCGAGACGGAAGGGCGGACGAGCCACCCATGGTCGGCGTCCAGAAAATGCACCCCCAAGACGATGCCCCCGCCGGGAGAGATGTCCTGCCAGCTCAGGCCGCCATCGGCGGTCCACAGGAGCTGGCCGCCGCGCAGCACCCAGCCCAGATCGGGGGTAAGCAGCTGCATGTCACGAATCCCCTCTGGCTCTACCTGGTTTTTAACCCCTCCTGGTTCTCCGGCGGCAGATACCCGCGCTTCTGTGGTGGTCGTGAAAGTGGTGACTTCACCGTCCAGGACGTTGGCATCGATGGTGAAGGAAATCCCGCCCCAGGTCTCGACGTGGTCTCCCGCGTACTGCTTCAGTCGCTGGTGGTTGGGCCACAGCTCATTCCCGACGCAGGGGGTGTTCCAGACGTGAGCGTAAGGTGTGTAGGCACTCTTATACCAGTGTGCCATCCAGACGACATCCGGCGGCGATGGGTTCATCGCCCATTCAGCGACGAAGGAGCTGCACGCGCCGCCGTAAGCCCCGGCCTTGAACCCGAGTTCGTGCAGGCGCTCCACCCAGCCCTGCATGAACGAAGCGACCGCGGCTTTACAGCTGGTTGTAGCGCCGCCTGAATACCCCTCCAGGTCGTAATAAATGATCTCGCCCCCTGAGAAACCGAGGTCCAAAACCTTCGCTGCAGCGGCGTCTGCCTCAGCGCGGCCCTGCGACTTAGCGGTCGCCGCATTAGCGCTCATCTTGTAATTGAAGTTCGTGCAGGGCGCCTGGGGTCCGACCCAGGTGAGGGTGAATGTCCATCCCTGGCTGGCGACCGCGGCGAGCCAGTCAGTACCCAGCTTGGGATCTTTGCAGGCCAGAGAGATCCCGCCGATGTAGATGTTCATCGTCCAGTAAGGGCTTTCATTCCACCAGGTCTGCATTTGATTGATGGTCGGCAGGCTGCACTTGTCGAGTCCCTGGAAAGGCGTGGTCACGACGTGCTGGAGGGCGCCTGGAAAAACGTCGTCCTTGTGAGTCACTTCGATGAAATTGGTATGGACTCCCTGGCAGTCCGGCATGATCGCCGGAAAGGCAACCTCCGTCTCGCCGGGGGCGAACTTGAGGGTCTGCTCGGCGACCACCGCTTCACCGCACGGGCCGGACTGGTGCCAGGTGACTGTCGCCCATTTAAGAGCGTTGGTGTTATTAGCGATGCGAACGACATACTTGACTTCTTCGTTCGGCAGGAAGACCGAACGAAGATCCCCCTCAGGCCCGGAAATCCAGCTGCTGAGTAGTTCAACCGGTGGGTGGAACCCCCCGAACGTCGCCAGCGGCAGGCAAATCTGACCAAACGAGGCAGCTGGAGTGGTTTCGGGTTGAGTCTGTTCCGGATTGAGGCTTTCTGCCGCCAGCCCCGGATGGACCGGTCCGGCGTTTGCCAGGAAAAGCGTCCCCACAGTTGGGACCCAGAGGGCTATCCTGAACACGGTCGGTATGATTCTGCGTAAACTCACCTTTTATCTCCGGATAGTATCGGGCCGATTATAAATGGTTCGCGCCCATCCGTGGGTGGATTTGCAATATTGGTGCCAGAAAATGATCCGACGGGGAAGTAAATATAGTATGGCTTCAGGGAAAGGTATCCGTCCCTGAGCCTGGCGGCATGGGTGAATTCATGCGTGTAAGGATTATTGGATATTAATGGACAGGCCGCATAGAACGATCACGATGAGGAAAATGAGCAGCAGCAAGGGGTATGCCCTGACCTTGATATCCATTATCAACGCTCCTTGGAAGGGTAATTATTGAAAATGCTATGCTTCTCGCTTCCTCACCAGATCGCGCACGTCATTGAAGAACGTCGGGACCGCTTCGTTCAGGAAGCGCGGCCAGGTCGCAACGACCGCGAAGACGATCCAGGCCACCAGTGCAGCGCCGTAAACCAGGGACTGGGTGAACACCGCGGTGATGAAATATCCGTACACCAGCGCCTGGCTGATCTTGACTCCAGCCAGGAAGAAGCCGTACCGCCAGAACGCCCACAACCAGAACAGGGCGTAGGCTGCACCAATCCAGACCGGCAACAGGCTGATCAAAGACAGGTAAGCCAGAAGAGAACCGGCGATCGACAGGTCGAACACCAGGTCATTGGCGCCGATCCAGGTCTGGAAATCGACATGGGAACGCCGGGCGATCGTCCCGTCGAAGCAGTCCGTCGTCCAGGCGATCAGCGTCAGGACGACCACTCCCGGGAGGGCTTCCAGGCCGCGAGTCATCCCCAGCCAGACGATGGCTGCCGCCAGGAAACCTCTTGATAGAGTCATGGTGTCTGCGAAGCGTTTTGCTGCGAGCATTGAAACCTCCTTACGAACCCCGACGGCAGCGGTGAGATGGGACCTGAGGACCTTCAGTTTTTTCCTAAATCGTTCTCCATTGCCGCCGGATAACGCAGGGTAGATCTCGATCCATGCGACTGTATTATATAGAATCACACTCCTCAAAATCAAGGGCTGCCTGCTTTCTTAGCAGGTTTTTTGCAAGAAGGGCAACCACCATCCTGAGCGGAGTGCAGCGAAGTCGAAGGATGTGGTGCCAGACTGGATTATGCCCTTCGACTGCGCAAAGAGCGCTCCGCTCAGGGAGCGCCAACACACTTTTACTCGTTTGCCAAGATACTTTGTGAAAGCCCTGGCTTCCTTAGGCGGTATTTTCCTGCGTCGTAGAAGGTCCCCAACTAAAGAACCTCCCGAGTGCTTTGTGAGCTCGGGAGGCCCTTGTGGGAAGGCCCCGCTGAGGGAGCGGTCCTTGGCAGTTCCAGGGCCTGTCTTAGGGGCTGCTACGTAGCGTTTGCAATGAAATCGATGTACAGCTCGATCTCTTCCTCGACGTTGGCGACGTTCGGAACGCTGGGGATGTTCAGATCGAAATCCGCGCGGTTGATCACGGCGCTGGCTGTCCCGGACAGCTGCAATTCCGAATCCAGCCGTGCGATCACGTTGAAGACGACCGGCATGGTGATATCCCGGATGGTCAGGTCGCCTTCGATAGTGAACGATACTTCTTCACCGATGGCGACGCTCGCAGGGAGGCCAGAAACGGCGCGCGGCGTAAACGTGATGAACTCGAACTCGCCCGTGTCGAGGATCTCATTTTGGATGGCGCGGTTTCGCAGATTGCTGTCGGTAACCAGGGTGCGGGCGTTGATCTGCATCACACCCACCTGCGCTGTCGAGAGGTCCTTCAGGTCTAGGGCGATCTCGCCGGCGACCTGGTCAGTGACGCCGACCACCGTCTTGCGCTCACCGCGCAGGTCTTCGTCGAGTTCGAAGCGCACCTGTGAGTCCACCTGGCTGATGGTGTAGATTCTTATACTTTCTGCAGATTGGGGCTCCGTCTGGGTCACGGTCGGGTTGGGGCTATCTGTGGCTACTGCCGGATCCAGCGTCTCAAGGGGAGGCTCGGTGGAAGCTGCTGCAGGTTCGTTCGTTTCCACCTCGACCGGAATGGCTTCGATCGGGCTACTGGCTGCCTCTGGTTCCCGGAGCAATCCGCAGGCTGCGGCCAGCAGGAGCGCTGCCGCCGCGAGCAGCAGCTGCATAGAATGGCGTTTCATAGTTCTGGTTCTCCTTTGTAATTCTGGACAAATTTTGGCAAGTTTACCCAAAAAATGTTCGGGTAAAATGAAGGCAAGATGTGGATATGATTAAGATCGAAACGATCCGGTTTTCGGAGGTCGAGAGCCAGACCGCAGAAATCTGGCCTGTTTGAGAAGGCCGGAGGCGGTGTTTCGTTCACGATTTTCCTTCTCCCAAAGCGGAAACAGGGGATTTTGGTACAATAAGCACCAGTTCTTGAATACGTCCGCCAGATTTAGTCTGCGTTTCGAGGATGATCAGAGATGGTAACTAAGAATGACCGCAACCAGGGGATGCCGCTTGACCTGGACTGGGTCATGGGCGCTCACGTCAACCGCAGCGCAGTCGAGCGTCGTGTTGCCACGCTGCCAGCCAGACGGTCGATCAAGAAAGAATGGCAGGCAGCCTGGCTGCTGCGTGCGGTCACCTGCCTCGATCTCACGACCCTCTCCGGGGACGACACTCCAGGCAGGGTCAGGCGCCTGTGCGCCAAAGCCCGGCAGCCGGTGCGCCCGGACATACTCGCTGCCCTCGGGTTCGACGGAAGGGTCGTAACAGTCGGGGCAGTCTGCGTCTATCCCAACCGGGTGAGAGATGCCGTCGAGGCGCTCAAGGGTACTGACATCCCTGTGGCTTCGGTCGCAACGGGTTTCCCCGCCGGCCAGACCCCTCTCCCGCAGCGCATCGCCGAGATCGAACAGGCGATCGAATCGGGCGCGCGGGAGGTCGATGTGGTCATTTCTCGCGCCCTTGTTCTGACCGGGAAATGGCATGAGCTCTACGATGAGATCCGCCAGTTCCGCCAGACCTGCGGGGAGGCGGCGCACATGAAGACCATCCTGGCTACCGGCGACCTGGCAACCCTGAAGCAGGTCTACCAAGCCAGCCTGGTGGCGATGATGGCGGGGTCGGATTTTATCAAGACCTCCACCGGCTTCGAGCGCAGGAATGCCAGCCTCGAGTATGGACTCGTGATGCTGCGCGCTATCCGGGAGTACCAGGATCGTACCGGTTGCAAGGTCGGTTTCAAACCGGCCGGCGGCATCCGGACCGCCAAGCAGACTCTCGCCTGGCAGGCATTGATGAAAGAAGAACTGGGCGACGAATGGCTGCTGCCCGATCTATTCCGCATCGGCGCCAGCGGCCTGCTTACCGACCTTGAACGCCAGCTCTATCATTTCATCACCGGTCACTATGCGGCCCGGCACCACATGCCGATGGGTTGAGTTAAGCGTACAGGAGTTGCAGATGAGCGTGTTAGAGGTCTTCGAGACGATGGAATACGGCCCGGCGCCGGAATCGGCGGCCGCCGCGAACGCCTGGCTGGAGGACCACAAGCGCAGGTTTGGGCTCTTCATTGACAATGAATGGGTTACCCCGCGGGAGCGTGACTACTACCCGAGTTATAACCCAGCGACCGGCGAAATGCTCGCCGAGACCGCGCAGGCTGGACGGGAAGAGGTCGACGCGGCGGTGGCCGCAGCCCGCCGGGCATTCGAGAGCTGGAGCGCGACCCCCGGCCACATAAGGGCGCGCTACCTCTACGCCATTGCCAGGAACATCCAAAAACATCACCGCCTGCTGGCCGTCCTCGAATCGATGGACAACGGGAAGCCGATTCGAGAATCGCGCGACATCGACGTGCCTCTGTTGGCCAGGCATTTCTACTATCACGCCGGCTGGGCGCAGCTGGTGGAAGCGGAGCTGCCGGGTTACCAGCCGGTCGGGGTGGTCGGGCAGATCATCCCCTGGAATTTTCCCCTGTTGATGCTTGGCTGGAAGATCGCCCCGGCGATCGCCATGGGCAACACGGTGGTGATCAAGCCGGCCTCCTACACCCGGCTCACGGCCCTGCTCTTCGCAGAGATCGTCGCCGAGGCTGGTCTCCCGCCGGGGGTGATCAACGTGGTCACCGGCAGCAGCAAGGCGGGTACGATGATCGTCACCCACCCGAACGTGGACAAGATCGCCTTTACTGGCTCGACCGAGGTGGGCCGCATCCTGCGCCGGCAGACCGCCGGTTCCGGGAAGAGACTGTCCCTGGAGCTCGGCGGGAAATCGCCGTTCGTCGTCTTTGAAGACGCGGACCTAGACGGCGCGATCGAGGGCGTTGTCGACGCGATCTGGTTCAATCAGGGACAGGTGTGCTGTGCCGGATCGAGGCTGCTCGTGCAGGAGAACATCGCCGACCGGTTTATCAGCAAGCTCAAGAAACGCATGGGGCATCTGCGGGTGGGGGACCCCCTCGATAAAAGCATCGACATGGGCGCCATCGTCGACAAGACCCAATGGGAGACCATCGACGGGTGGGTCAAGACCGGCATCAAAGAAGGTGGGCTCGTCTTCCAGCCCGACATCAAACTGCCCGAAAAAGGGCTCTTCTACCCTCCTACATTAATAACACACCTCGATCCGGCAGCCGAGACGGTCTGTGAGGAGATCTTCGGGCCGGTGCTGGTCTCGCTGACATTCCGTTCGCCCGAGGAGGCCATAGAACTGGCCAACAACACCAGATACGGTCTGGCAGCGAGCGTGTGGAGCGACAACATCAACCTGGCGCTGGACGTCGCCAGCAAATTGAAAGCCGGCACCGTCTGGGTCAACAGCACGAACCTGTTCGATGCCGCGTCCGGGTTCGGAGGGTATCGAGAGAGCGGTTTTGGGCGGGAAGGGGGCTGGGAGGGATTGTTCGAGTACCTGCGTCCTGCCGGGCAGGCGCGCCCGCGTCCTGCTGTCCGGGTGGACGAGGCGAGCAGGGAGAAATCCAGGTGGGGCGAGCACGTCCCCGCCCGCCCGGTCTGGCCGGCCAGGGATGGGAAAAACGGGAATGAGATGCCAGAGGTCGACCGGACGCCCAAGATGTACATTGGCGGCAAGCAGGTGCGGCCCGATGGGCATTACACGCGTGCGGTCCTCGGTCCGAAAGGTCGGATCGTGGGGCAGGTCGGCGACGGCAACCGGAAGGACATCCGCGACGCGGTCGAAGCGGCCCATGCAGCTCACCTGGCGCAGCCCGGCTGGGCGATGCGCCACGGGTACAACCGGTCGCAGATCCTGTATTTCATCGGAGAAAACCTGGCTGCGCGCCGCGAAGAGTTCGCCCGGCGCATCGTCGCCATGACAGGGCGTTCGGCGAAATCAGCCCGGGACGAGGTCGAGAAGTCGGTCGAGCGTCTGTTCACTTACGCTGCCTGGGCTGACAAGTACGGCGGCACTATCCAGGAGACCACCCTGCGCGGGGTCACGCTCGGGGTCAACGAGCCGATCGGGGTGCTCGGCATTGCCTGCCCGGACGAATACCCCCTGCTGGCTTTCGTCTCGCTGATGGCTCCCGCCATTGCTCGCGGCAACACCGTCGTCATGATCCCCAGCGAAAAGCATCCGCTCAGTGCAACCGATTTCTACCAGGTGCTGGATACCTCCGACGTGCCGCCGGGCGTGGTCAACATCGTCACCGGGGACCGGGATCACCTGACGAAGACCCTGATCGAGCACGAGGACGTAGATGGCGTGTGGTATTTTGGCTCAGCAGAGGGGAGCTATCACGTGGAATACGAATCGGCGGCCAACATGAAGCGGACCTGGGTCAGCTACGGCATGGCGCGCGACTGGATGAGCGCGGAGCAGGGCGAAGGACACGAGTTCCTGCACGAGGCCACCCAGGTTAAGAACATCTGGGTGCCGACCGGGGAGTGATCTGAGCGTAATGCACCGCTTGAGCAAAGGTACTGGTGATTTCGTGAACCCATAGCGCAGGCACGGCGAGCGGTTTGTCTTTCAGACACGCGAGAACTGCCTGGCAGGCGTTGAATTCTGGGTTTGGAAGGATCGATTTATCGATCAAGCTGGCATCGACGATGGCAACATTACTCGCCATCCCGGCTCTCCAGGCCAGCCCGATCGGCGGTGAGTACTGCATCGACTTCCAGAGGCTGATCCCCGCGCTCCCGGAGGATCCTGTCTGCGAGGGCGCTGGCTTTTACAAGGCATTCCATTTCCTTCTCTATAAACTTGCGCACAAGCAGGAATCTTCTTTAGGGGTTAACCGCTACTTACAATTCAAACTTTCGTCTTGTCCCCACTCACAGCGCCAGAGTTCCTACCGAAGCGGCGATCAACAGCTGCGCGGCGAAATACGTGGCCAGGTTCAAGGCGCGGGCGGTGTTGAACTTCCAGCGAAAGCGGTTGATCGCCAGGATCCCGTCCGACAGGACGAACAGGACTGCTCCGATAGAGGCCAGGAGCGCTCCTGTCTGATCGATCTGGATCCACCGTTCCCAGGCCAGCCAGGCCATCGTCAGGATGGCTGCACTGTAAACGAGGACCGGCAATCGAAGTTTACCGAGGGAAGGGGCGAGGATGCTGTAGATACCCACGCCGAAGATGACGAGGGGGATGAGCGGCCACCAGACAAGTGAGCCAATCTCCGACGCAAAAGCCGATATGTAGAACAGGTGCGCAATCAGGAATGCAACCAGCCCGAGCACGAACCGATCCGAGGGCAGCATCAAGAAGACATCTCCCGCCAGGGAAAAGAACAGGCCGGAGAGGATCAAGTATTTGTAGGACGGGGAAGCGCCCTGCCCCAGGACAGCGATCAGCAGGATAAACGCCATCGTCAGGGGTTTGAAGATGTATACGTGCGGCCTTGGACCGCGATATTCCGCCCGGATGTGGATGGCAGCCGAGAGGATGACCAACAGCGTGAGGATGAGCGTTAGCATGTTCCCTGCTTTCTAGAGGGGTATATCAAGATTATAGCATGGCGCTCATTAACATCTCCGGAGAGCAAATGTAAGAGAAGCTGTAAATCTACAGCTTCTCAGTGAGCTCTGTGCCCCCAAGGGGATTCGAACCCCTGTTTCGGCCTTGAGAGGGCCGCGTCCTGGGCCTCTAGACGATGGGGGCCGGAGCGCAGCCATTCTACCATGTCTGCCTGCCCTTGCGAAGGATTCTCTTCAGGTTGTGGTTTCCCACGCCTGGCACGGGTGTGGTGAACGGCGCGGTGCCGGAGGTGGGCATGCTATAATTTCTCCCAGGACGATTCCATTGAAGGAGAAGCGCATGTACGATCGCCAGAAACTAGAGGAACTGCGCCAGGCGCTGGAGCGGTGGGAAGAGACCTCCCTCCAGCAGGCGCTTACCCGTCTCCCTGAGCGCCAGGAGGCTTTCATCACGACGTCCTCTGAGCCAATCGAACGCCTGTACACACCGCTCGACGTGGCGGACATGGATTATCTCGATGACCTGGGCCTCCCGGGCGAATACCCCTTCACGCGCGGCATCCACCCGACCATGCACCGCGGCCGGTTGTGGACCATGCGGATGTTCGCCGGGTTCGGGACCGCGGAGGAGACCAATGCGCGGTTCAAATACCTGCTCGACCAGGGTCAGACCGGGCTCTCTATCGCTTTCGATTTGCCGACCCTGATGGGGCTGGACACAGACTCTCCCGAGGCGCTGGGAGAGTTCGGCAAATGCGGCGTCGCAGTTTCTTCATTAAAGGACATGGAGATCCTGCTGGACGGCATCCCGCTAGACAGGGTATCCACCAGCATGACCATCAACTCCCCGGCTGCGATCATCTGGGCGATGTATCTGGCCACCGCGGAGAAGCAGAGCGTGAGGCTCGACCAGCTGCGCGGCACCATCCAGAACGACATCCTGAAAGAATACATCGCGCAGAAGGAATTCATCTTCCCGCCCGAGCCCTCGATGCGCCTGGTCGTGGACACCATCGAGTTTGGTACCGAGCGCGTCCCGCAGTGGAACACGATCAGCATCTCCGGCTATCACATCCGGGAGGCAGGCTCAACTGCGCTTCAGGAGCTGGCTTTTACGCTGGCGGACGGGATGGAATACGTCCGCTGGGCGATCCAGCGCGGCCTCGACGTGGACGAGTTTGCTCCCCGCCTGTCCTTCTTCTTCAACGCCCACAACGACTTCTTCGAAGAGATCGCCAAATACCGCGCCGCCCGCCGCATCTGGGCGCGTGAGATGCGCGAGACCTTCGGCGCCAAGGACCCGCGTTCCTGGCTGATGCGGTTCCACACCCAGACCGCCGGGGTGTCGCTGACGGCGCAGCAGCCGGAGAACAATATCGTGCGCGTCACCATCCAGGCCCTGGCGGCTGTGCTGGGAGGCACCCAATCGCTGCACACCAACAGCATGGACGAAGCCCTGGCCCTGCCTTCCGAACACGCGGTCACTATCGCCCTGCGCACCCAGCAGATCCTAGCGGAGGAATCCGGCGTTGCCAACACCATCGACCCGCTGGGTGGCTCCTATTTCGTGGAAAGCCTGACCAACCGCATGGAGACCCAGGCTTGCGAGTATTTCCATCGCATCGAATCTCTGGGCGGCGTGCTTCCTGCGATTGACCGGGGCTTCTTCCAGAGCGAGATCGCCGACGCCGCCTACCGCTACCAGCGTGAAATCGACGAGAACATCCGCCGCATCGTCGGCGTCAACGCTTACCAGGACTTCAAGCCGTACGAGATCCCCATCCTGTCCATGGACCCGAATGGGTACATGCGGCAGCTGGAGCGCCTGAAGCGCCTGAGGAAGGAACGCGATAACGGGCGCGTTGGGCAGGCCCTCGACCGGCTCCGGATCGCGTGCCAGGGGACCGAGAACACCATGCCCCACATCATGGACGCTGTGCGCGCCTACGCCACGCTGGGGGAGATCGTCGCTGTGATGAAAGAAGTCTTCGGGGTTCACCAGGAACCGACCTGGATTTAGATCATTGGGAGTAAAATATTCCCCGAATTCTAAAAATCGAGGTTGCGTATGGTCTATGTAAAAAGAAATACCGGCGTGATAGGCATCCTGACCGGCGGAGGCGACGTGCCTGGATTGAATCCGGCGATCCGCGCGGTGACCATCCGCGCCCTGCGGGAAGGCTACCAGGTGATCGGTATCCGGCGCGGCTGGGCGGGATTGGTGAACATCGTCCGCGACCCGCAGGCGGACAACAGCCAGAACTACCAGATCCTGACCGAAGAGATCGTCAACCGTGCCGGGCGGACCGGCGGTACTTTTCTGCACACCTCCCGGACCCGCCCCAGCCACATCAAAAGGTCGGAAGTCCCTGAACACCTCCGGGATGTGTACAAAGAAGACCTGAACGATTTGACCGAAGAAGTCCTCACGAACCTGGACTTCCTGGGGATCGAATACTTGATCCCGATCGGCGGGGACGACACGCTCAGCTACGCCGTCCGCCTTTACCAGGAAGGCGTCAAGCTGATCGCCATCCCGAAGACGATGGACAACGACGTTCCTGGCACCGATTACTGTATCGGGTTCAGCACCTGCGTCACCCGCACCATCAACATTGCCAACAGCCTGCGGACCATCGCCGGGTCGCATGAGCGCATCATGGTGCTGGAGGTGTTCGGGCGCTATGCTGGCTTCACAGCCATGCTTCCGACGATGGCAGGCGCGGCCAACCGTTGTGTAATCCCGGAGTACAAGTTCGACATCGACCGGCTGACCGAGCTGCTGGTGTACGATCGCAATAAGAATCCCAGCAAATACGCGGTGGTGATCGTCTCCGAAGGCGCCATGTTCACTGGTGGGGAGATGGTGTTCGCCGACGAGACGACCGATGCCTATGGGCACAAGAAACTGGGCGGCATCGGGGACCTGGTCTCTGCTGAGATCAAGGAACGTTCAGCGAAGTGCAATAATGGAGTGCCAATCAATATCATCAATCAACGGTTGGGCTATATGGTGCGCGGTGGCGATCCAGATGCGATCGATTCGATCGTGCCCATGGCATACGGCAACCTGGCGCTCGACCTGATCCTCAGCGGCATCCATGGGCGGTTGGTGGTGCTCAAGAACGGGCGCTACGACAACGTGCCCATCGAGGTGGTGACCAGCTCCAAGAAAAACGTCAACGTCGAGAAGCACTACGACACGGACAGGCTCCGCCCGCTGTACAAGAGCTTCGAAATGAAGCCGCTGTTCATTCTGACCAGCGATTGAGCTACCTGGCCCCTTAGCGACCGGTGCAAAAGAGCACCGGTCCTGAACCGACGCTATTTGACGATCCCGGTGATAGACAGGATGGCGATGGGAATGAGGATCCATCCTGCGAGGGTCTGGAAACGCATGTAATGCCGGGCGAATTTGCGCCCGGCTCTTGGCGTCCACTTCTCCGCCATCTTTAAATCAACGAATGGCAGAAATAGATCCAGACTGTACCAGAATGGATTGTAGTATTCCTTGTCGCCCTTCGTCGGCGCCGGGGCCCTCCGCTGAGCTGTGCGCGCAAACAGCTTGATCCGCTTTTGCCCCACGTCTTCGACGAGTTCCATCCCTCGCTCCTTGCGAAAGGTTATTAATCCAATCAAGACAAAGGCAGTGCTCCAGATGAATGCCAGCTCCGGACGGCGTCCATACCCCACGGTGTATTCCAGGAAAAGGTCCCACCCTTTTTTGAAGGGGTTATCCGACTCCCTGCGCAGGCGCTGGCGCTGGGTGATATAAACCTGATCCGCATAATCCAGCAGCGCCTGTTCGGCGAAGTACTGTTCCAGTTTCCCATAGACCTGCGCGCTGTAGGCGGATTGGTTGGCGAGATTCAGAAGGTAAGCCAGCGTCTCTTCATTACTCGTCGTCGCTGTCTTAATCTTCCTGTACTCCATCCCATCATAAGTCAGGGAGGTTGGATTTTCGGGCAGCGTGATCCCCTCCAGATTGAGGTTCACGAAGTTCGCATCTTCAAGGTTCAAGGAGTCTTTGACCACAAGCCGGCGGATGGTGGCGGTGCCGCCAACGCGCATCGAGGAGGCATTCAACGCGTTGAGCTGCATGTTCCCCAACTCGAAATTTCGAATCACGTTGGCCCTGGAAAAATTCAGCGAAGGCGTTAAAGTGGGAGCCTCGCTGGTCCCGGTAACAGTCATGTCAAGAGCGCGGCTTCCACTCAGGTCCAGAGGCCCGGCGATCCATACGTCCTGGAAATTAACATTCCCACCGACCTCCAAATTGCTGAAATCGGCGATCAGGTCAGGGTCAGTATTGTTGAATCTGGCCCCGGTCAACTCCAACGCCCCGGAAACGCTTGCGGAAGAAAAACTCACGCCGCCCGCGATAGCGGCTTCCCTTAAGATTGTGTGTCCTCCAACGGCGATACTGTTGAACGAAGCGGTCTGGTCCGGGTTGGTGAAAACGGATCCGCTCAGCTGGAGGTTGCTGGCGATGCGCGCGGCGCCGAAGTCGAGACCGCCGGAGAAGGTGGCCCGGTCGAAGAGGGCAAGCCCGCCGATCGTGGCGCTGTTGAAGGAGATCACCTGGTCCGGGTTGGTGAACTGCGCCTCGTCAGCCCAGATCTGGATGCCGGCATGCAGCAGTTTAAAGTCAGCGCCTCCCTCGAAGACTGCATTTTTAAGGTTGAGGATCCTGCCGACGTGGGCGCTGTTGAAGTCGGCGATCCTGGTCGGGTTGGTAAATTTGGCTCCGGTCAGCTCCAGGTTGCCGTCGATCTGGGCTGCAATGAAGTCCACGCCGCCCGAGAAATCCGAGTCCCTTAAGAAAGCGTGGCCGCCAACTGCGATGCTGTTAAAGGAGGTGATCTGATCGCGGTTGGTAAATTGGGCTTCGTTCAGATCAATCGTCCCGTCGATGACTGCTGCTCCAAAATTCACACCCCCGGCGAGGACAGCGCCTCTCAAGAACACGTGTCTGCCAATTGCCATGCTGTTGAAAGAGACGGACTGATCCGCATTGGTAAACTGGCTGTTTGCCAGCTCGAGGTTCCCATCGATCTGCGCAGCGCCGAAATCCACGGCTCCGGAAAACGTCGCGTTGTTTAGGAAAACATTTTGACCGACGATCAGGCTGTTGAACATGGCTGGGCCGTCTGGATGGGTGAAGCGGGTTGAGAAGGCGTAAAAATCGGTCCCGACTTCGGTGAGGTAAAACCTCGCCAGGTCCTCGAAGGTCGCGTTGTCGATCCAGAATGAACCGTCGATCCTTGCCCGGGTGAAATCAGCCGGCATCAAAAAGCGGCTTCCAGAAAATGCCAGGTCTCCGGCGGCGCGGCTTTTCGAAAAATAAACGGGAGCCTGGAATTCACAGGATTCCAGGTGTAATTCGTAGGGGATATCGATATTTTCGAACCGGACCGGTTCGACGATGATGGCGTTCCGGATCCTGATCCCCTGGCGGGGGATATTCGTGAGTAAACCAGTAGCCAGATTTTCCAGGAATTCCACACTGATTACCCGAGCCGAAGGTTCTGTGAAAGCCTCAGCCAGATCGGCGACCTCCCCGTTGGCGACTCTTTCCAGGATCCATGTTTCGGCAAGCGGATTCACCGCCTGCGGTTCTTGAGCCAGGGCGTATTCAGGATTGACAACCAGAAAGATCAGGATCGCAGTGAAGGTAAATCCGGCGCGAAAGTTGGTCATCGTGGCAACCCTTCGAAGGACGATCAATAATATTGATACAACTCTGATGTTATTGGTCAAAAATTTATCTCCCGGCCCAGGAATGGGTGGTCTCGTCGCAATACTCAAAGGAACCACCCCATTCCGTACCAATATCTACTGGAAAGTGATAGGCTCGATTCGGATCTGGTCTTCGGGAATGAAAGCTTTTAACCGGCTGAGAAGCTCGGGGCACATCCGGGTTGTGAAATTGGGGAACTCGATCAGATACCCCCGGCCCCGCTCAAAAACATGGAAGGCGAAACGATCTTGTCCCGGGAAGGCGATCAGGGTGCCGTAGATCTGCCGGATGCGCAGGTTATCCCGGACGATGTCCTGGGTCGGGCGCAAGATGATCGTGATCATATGGACTTCCTGGCTGTCCACGGTCTGTGTGGGTGGGAGGATGTAAGGCGGCAGGCCCTGCATCGCCTCAGGTTGGAACTCTTCCTCGTCGGTTATGGAAAAGACCGTCTTGGCTGGGGATGGCGGTTGCGGGGTGGTCTGAGATATACCCGGTGTGGTAAGGTCGTCTGGCCCACTCTGTGCAGATGCTTCAGCCAGCTCGATCGCCCCTTCGGGGTCAGTGACAGCTGCCATAAAGGCATTCGCCATTTCCCAGTCGGGAGGGAATCCTTCCGGCTGCGGGGGAAGCTCATCTCCTGTATCGATCTCCGGTTCGATGTCGCCGGATTGCGAGAGGGTGAAAAACGCGTCATCCGTCAGCTGGTCGTGGAACCCGCCAGTGGAATGGGAATCCTCGAATGGTTCCAGTTCCAGGTCCTCGCCTGGATTGGAATCCTGTGCGTCCGATTCGTCAGCGGCCGAATCGGGCAATCCGGCCTCGGTCTCGATCTCTGGCGGCAACGGGAGGATCTCCGGCAGCGGCAGTGAGGTGACGGGAGCCGCCAATTTCAAGTCGGTAGTGATCGAATCTACCAGCAGTTTTGCTTCGCTGCTTTGGGGATCGACGCGCCCTTCGACCAGGACAACCGCATCAGCCTGGATCTGAGCCGCTATCTGCGCCCAGGTGCGCGGGAAGATCACCAGTTCGATCTCCCCCTGGAAGTCTTCCAGGGTCGCAAATGCCATTGATTTCCCGGCCTTGGTCTGGTGCGTACGGTAGCGGGTGATGATACCTGCTACGCGTATTTTTTCTTTCGGATTGGCTTCCGCCAGCTGCCCAGAATAGTGTGTGATCTTATCCGCCAGTTCGTCCATCACCGGGTTCAGGGGATGATCGGAGACATAGAGACCAATCAGCTCTCGCTCCCAGTTTAGCTGCTCGCGCCGGGAAACCTCGCTTACCATCCTCGGCAGAGTGATCATCTCCTGGAAGTCGGATTGGGCGCCAAAAAAGGACATCTGACCCACTTCAACCGCCCGGAAATGAGCAGAGCTGACCGATATCAGGTGGTCCAGCGAACTCAACAGAGCCGGACGGGGTCCAAGGGCATCCAGTGCTCCGACCCGCACCAGGCACTCCAGGGGGCGCTTGCCGACCTGGCGCAGATCGACCCGGTGAGCGAAGTCGTTGATGTTCTTGAATGGTCCACCTTTCTCCCGCCCACGCAGAATCTCGTCGACCGGGCCGTGTCCCACGTTTTTCACCGCACCCAAACCGAAACGGATCCTGGCTTTCCCATCCGGGCGATCTTCAATGGTGAAGTCCCATCCACTGATATTCACATCCGGAGGGGCGACATCGATCCCCATCCTGCGGCAGTCGGCTGCATACAGAGCAACTTTGTCGGTTGCGTTCTGGTTGACGGTCAGCAGGGCAGTCATATATTCGACGGGGAAGTGGGTTTTCAGGTAGGCAGTCTGAACGGCAAGCACGCCGTAATCCGCGGCGTGAGCCTTGTTGAATCCATAGCGCGCAAATTCCTCCCACTCGTCAAAAATGGCGCTGGCAGTGTCTGTGGGGATGCCGTGCTGGATCGCGCCAGAGATGAACTTTTCCCGGTGTTTGAGCAGCTTCTCTTTCTGTTTCTTCGCCACGGCTTTCCGCAAATCGTCAGCCTCCGGCGCGCTGTATCCCGCCAGGTTCATCACGGCAAACATCAGCTGCTCCTGGTACACCGGATAGCCGTATGTCTCTTTGAAAATCGATTCCAGAGTCGGGTGACGGAATTCGACCTTCTCATCGCCGTGCATGCGGCGGATATAGCCGGGGATGAATTCCATCGGACCCGGGCGGAAAAGGGCGACCATGGCGATGACGTGATCCAGTTTTGTGGGCTTCATCTGCATGAGATACCGGCGCATCCCCGATCCTTCGACCTGGAACACTCCGGCGGTCTCGCCCCTGCCCAACATGGCGTAGGTGTCCGGATCATCGGTGGGGATGTTTTCAAGCGTGAGCTCGATCCCATGCCTTTCCTTGATCAGTTCGCACGCGCGCGCCATGATAGTCAGCGTTGCCAGGCCCAGGAAGTCGACTTTCAGCAACCCGAGCGATTCGATGTGGGTCATCTCGAACTGAGTCACAGTCTTGATCGGGCTGTCGTCGACGGAGCTGCCGGTCGGCCGGTGGAGCGGCAGATACTCGATGGTAGGTTTATCGGTGATGATGACTCCGGCGGCGTGGGTCCCGGCGTTGCGCACCACGCCTTCCATCTGCCGGGCGGTATCGATCAACTCGCGGAAATAGTCAGCTGATTCGTAGATCTGCCTGAACTCAGGGACTTCCTCCAGGGCTTCCGCAATGCTGATCGGTTTTCCCGGAATGTTGGGTATCAGCTTGGCGGCGCTGTCCACCTCATTGAGTGGGATGTCCATCACCCGGCCCACATCGCGGATAGCGGCCCTGGCGCCGAGGGTGCCAAAGGTGATGATCTGTGCCACCCGGTCGTCGCCGTACTTGCGGGCGGTGTATTCCAGCATCTCCGACCGCCGATCGTCGCGGAAGTCCAGGTCGATGTCCGGCATGGAGATCCGGCCTGGATTCAAGAAGCGCTCGAAGATCAGCCCGTGTTCGATCGGATCGACCAGGGTGATGGACAGCGAATACGCCACGATTGAACCGGCGGCTGAGCCGCGGGCGTTGTACCAGATGCCTTTTTCCTGGGCGTAACGGCAGAGGTCCCACACGATCAAAAAATACGTGTCGAAGCCCATCTGGTGGATGATATCCAGCTCATATTCCAGCCTTTCGCGGTACCGTGGATCCTCCAGCTTGGGTCCGTAGCGGCGTTCCAGACCCGCTTCGCACAGCTTGCGCAGGTAAGATTGCGGGGTTTCACCCTCCGGCACTTCGAATTGCGGAAGATGATACCCCTTAAAGCCAAGGTCCAGGTTGCAGCGCTCAGCGATAGTGAGCGTATTGGCGATGGCTTCCGGAACTTCGGAGAAGATGGTCGCCATTTCCTGCGGGCTGCGCAGGTAAAAAGACTGATCGCTCATGCGCATCCGGTTGGGATCGCTGAGCACGGAACCGGTCTGGATCGCCAGCAGGATATCTTGCAGGCGGGCGTCCTCCGGGTTGATGTAGTGCACGTCGTTGGTGGGGATGTAGCGCGCCTGGTAGCGTTTTCCAAGCTGGAGTAATGCCTTATTGATCTTTTCCAGCCCTGGTATCGCGTGTTCTTGCAGCTCGAGGAAGTAGCGGTCGGGACCAAACACCTCAAAAAACCAGTCCAGCTTGCGGCGGGCGGCGTCCAGGTCTTCCTGCTGGATCAGGCGGGGGATCTCCGCCGACATGCACCCCGAGGTGCAGATCAGCCCCTGCGAGTGCTTCTCGAGGAATTCGTGATCGATGCGCGGGTAGTAGTAAAAACCTTCCAGCTGGGCGGCGCTGGCAATTTTCAGGAGATTCTGGTAGCCCGTTTCGTTTTCCGCCAGCAGCAGCAGGTGGCTGGATTTCTTGTCCAGCTGCGCGTCCCGGTCGGTCATCCGTCGCGCGGCCAGGTACGCTTCGATCCCGATGACAGGCTTGATGCCGGCCTGGGTCGCGGCGTTGTAGAACTCAATCACGCCGAACATTGTCCCGTGGTCTGTCAGTGCGACCGCGGGCATGCCCATCTCTTTCGCGCGTTTGACCAGCTTCCTGATGTTGCTGAACCCATCGAGCAGGGAATATTCCGAATGCACGTGAAGGTGAACGAAGGACATAACCCGGGACGCAGTAAAGAGAGGACAGCTAAGATTGGTAGATTCTCAGTGATGGGCAAAAGCGCAACGTCGGTAACCCGCGCCTGAAAGATTATAGCACGCCCCCGCCGGAGGCTTATCAGGCCTTAACTTAAAATATTCGCCAGGGATCTATGGTATAACCTGTTGGAGCGATTCGGTATGCCGGACACTAATCCATCAGCAGTGAAATCAACAATCTCCCTCCTTCAGGATACACCCCTGTTCGGAGATATGGAGCCAGCGCAGCTCGATGGAGTGTTAAAAGCTGCGCGGCGGGTGAACATCGGCCGCGGGGAGTATCTTTTCTTCCAGGGCGATCCGGCTGACCGGGTGCACCTTCTTCTCGAAGGTTCTCTCAAGCTGACCCAGGTGACCGAGGACGGGAAACAAGTCGTGATGAAATACATCAGCCCGGGAGAGGTTTTTCCGGTGCTGGCTGTCCTGGAAGGGGTTGTGTATCCAACTTCGGCTGAAGCCGTGACCGACAGCCGGCTTATGGCGTGGGACCGTAAGACCATGACAGATTTGATCGCCCATCATCCGGGCATCGCGCTTCAGGTGCTGAAAGTTGTCTCCCGCCATGTTGGTGAGTTTCAAGATCGCCTGCGTGAGCTTTCCACGGAGAGGGTGGAGCGGCGGATCGCGCGCGCCCTGCTGCGCCTGACCAGCCAGACAGGCCGTAAGACAGAAGAGGGCATCCTGATCGATCTGCCCCTCTCACGTCAGGATCTGGCGGAGATGACCGGTACCACTCTCTATACCGTAAGCCGGACCTTCGGCCAATGGGAGAGACAGGGGCTGATCCGCGCTAGCCGGGAAAAAGTGGTTGTCCTGGATCCCCACGGGCTGGTTGCGATCGCCGAGGATCTCCCGGACAGCCGGTAGCGGAATATTGCGCCAGCGCAAAGAAGAAACCCTGGTCAGGGTGTATAGTTCTCCGGTAAGGTACCTGACCATGGGCAGACTCACTCTCACCCCAGATATAACGGTCGCCGATTTGCTCTGCAAGTGGCCCGAGACCATCCCGATCTTCATAAAGCACCGCATGGCGTGTGTTGGATGTTCTGTCTCAGCGTTCGAGACGGTCCGCAGCGCTGCTGCGGTCTATCAACTGCCGTTCGAAGCGTTCCTGGAGGAGCTTCAGGACGTGCTGGATGGTGGACAGAAGACGGAGGACCGGAGATGGCGGACGAACGATGGATGATGGAGAAAAGCTGATGTCTCCAAGTTACACCTTTTTCGAAGATCTACTCTCACAGGTCCCGGATATCCCGTCCGACAGCATCCTGAGCCGGACGATCTACCAGGATGACCGACTGAAGGCTGTCCTGTTTGGTTTCGCTGAGGGACAGGAACTCTCTGAACACACTGCTTCGCAGCCAGCCTTGCTCTATTTTGTCCAGGGAGAAGCGCGCCTCACCCTGGGAGGGGACGAGAAGCACGTGAAACCCGGCGCGTGGGTGTACATGGCTCCCCAGCTGGCGCACAGCGTGCGCGCGGAGACCCCGGTCGTTGTGCTGCTCGTATTAATAAGATAGCAGGCCTCACGTCTGGCGCCTGTGGGGCGGGTTGTTTAATGGGGTACGGTATTCTTGTTCTCGGGAACACTGTGTTCATGGTATATATGAGGAAGATGGATTACCAGAAATCGATAAGTCGCAACAGCATTCGTACACCATCTCCCGTCAGTCGTTGAAGCGAGGCGCACATGCGGATTCTTGCCATCATCAACGGTGAATACGGTTCCCGACATGTGGAAAATGTGATCGCGCACGGGCTGAAGCATTGGAAGGTGGAGACCTGGCAGGCGCCAACTGCCTTTCCGTTGGTGATCGATTACCCGGACGATCATCTCCCCTCCTCGCTGCCTCCGGCGGAGTTGATCCTCTCGTTTGCCGAGCACCGCGGCGTCGCCGAGCTCCTGCCGGATGTCGCGAAAATGACTGGTGCATCGGCAGTTCTCGCCCCGGTCGACAACGAGTCCTGGCTGCCGCGCGGCCTGGCTAGGCAGCTGCGCGGCTGGCTGGAACGCATGGGGGTCGCCTGCGCCACGCCCAAGCCGCTCTGTTCGTTGACCGAGAATTCCTACAATTTATCTCGCCGCGAGCGAATCGCGTACGATAACCCGCTCATCTCTGAGTTTGCCCGTCATTTTGGTCGGCCTTCCTTCGAGCTCGCGGTCGATCCCTACACCAGAGCGATCGCATCCGTGCAGGTGCGGCGGGACACGGTGTGCGGCTGCGCCCGCTTTGTGGCCGAGCGGCTGGTGGGTGTTTCGGCGGATGATGCCGAACAAGAAGCTGGTATGCTCCACCACCACTACCCTTGCCTGGCGAGCATGGGCATCGACAGCGATTACGGCGACACGCTGATGCACGTCTCGGGGAACCTCCTGCGGGACGAAGTCGCCGAACAGGTGAAGCCTCACAAGCGGGTTCAGTATATTGCGCCAGGGTTTCGCAGCCAGGACAGGGGAGCAGGGGAAAATGAACCGGGATAGGGAAAGCCTATCGCAGGTGGGTTGTTTTTATTCATGCCGCCGCTGACCCGTCTCTTTCTTAAAGTATCTCTGATCTGGTTCAGCTTGTCCCTGCTCGTCGGGCTGGCGCTGGCTGCCAATGCGGTCTGGGACCTGCCACCGGTCGTCGGCATGCTGAACCCGGTCTTCTTCCACTTTTTCCTGGTTGGCTGGGTGACGCAGCTCATCTTCGGGGTCGTCTTCTGGATGTTCCCCAAGTATACGGTCGAGAAACCACGCGGCCACGAAAGCCTGGCCTGGGCGACTTTCTGGCTGCTGAATATTGGCCTGGTTTTACGCGCTTTCGGCGAGCCGATGCAAGCGTTGCAGCCTTCCGCTCTCTGGGGGTGGGCACTCGCTTTATCGGCGCTTATGCAATGGGCAGCCGGTCTTTTGTTTGTATTCAATACCTGGGGACGGGTGAAGGAGCGGTGAAGTGCCCCGCCTGACCATCTGGGCGATCCGCGCCGCGCTCCTCTACCTGGCCCTCGGATTCACCTTCGGGGGGCTGCTGCTATTCCACAAGGGAGTCCCGATCTCACCGCTGCTGTGGCGATTACTGTCGGCGCACATCGATTTCCTTCTCTTCGGCTGGACCGTACAGCTCGTAATCGGCGTGGCGTACTGGATCCTGCCGCGCTTCAGCCGGGAGCCCAGGCGAGGCAACGTGCCGCTTGCCTGGACAGCAGTCGTGTCTCTTAATATCGGTGTCCTGCTGGCCGGGCTGGGTCCGGCGCTGGCTGCACCGCCCTCGTTCGCTTTCCTAGGCCGCGCCGCCGAGTTCGGCGCAGCAGCAGCTTTCGCGATTCACGCGTGGCCGCGGATCAAAGGGCTGGGGGATTAAGGCAAATACCCATCCCGCCAATAACTCCCTCTCCCCGTACCCCACAGGATCTCAGCTGTTGACGAACCTGGAAGGTCATATGCCACGATCCCGGAGTGGGCTGTGTTCAACACGATTTCCAGATCGCTGTCGCCGTCTATGTTCGCCAGGGTAGGCGCAGCCAGCGCGCCGTTCCAGTCGTCGTTGAATGCGAGCGGCAGGTCGACTTCGTGCAGAGGATTCCCCAGGTAGTCCAGGATGTGCAGCTTCCCGGTCGTTCCGCTGCCTTTCTCGGTCCAGGAGGCGAAGATCACTTCCGCCCAACCGTCGGCGTTCAGGTCGGCCACGACAGGTTCGCTGGCGAAGCGGTAAAAACCCTCGCCGGGTTTGTTGACGGAATAGGGCCAGCTGCCGTGTTCGGTCTTGTCCAGCCAGAACGCGTGGAGCCGTCCGTCGTAGGAGGCGAACAGGATCTCTTTCAGGTTGTCACCGTCCAGGTCCGCAATGGCGGGATTGGGCTGGGCGTTCTCGATCTGGTCGTAGTCCTCGCTGAGTGGGGCGCCGGTGTCGACCGGACCCGTGGTCCAGTCGAATCCTCCCTGGTGGAACCGGCTGCGGTCAGCATTGAAGATAAAGACGCCAATGTAGCGGCTGGGATAGCTGCCAAAGCCGCAGTCGTATACATTGCCTGTGATCACGGCTTCCCGCTTTCCATCTCCATCCACATCGGCGATCGCAGCCGGTCCGTGGGCGAAGTTCGCGCGATAGCGTTCGGCGCGAGGATCACCGGAATCGCAGGTTCCCCAACCGCGCAGCTCGATCTCCGGGCTTTCCCACACGCCGATTAATCCCCAACCTTTTCCTCCATACATTGTGTTCGCCGGGATCTGCGTCCCGTCCCGCTCGTAAGCGTTGATATAATGCACGTCGGAGGGTACGACCAGCTCACCCAGGCCGTCATCGTCCAGATCGCCAGCTGCCGCGTTGGCGTTGAAGATCCCGTAAGCGTAGCCGCTGTCATTGTTCAGCTGCGGCCAGCCTGGGACCAGCGCCCCATCGTGTTCGTAGACCCAGATGTTGACCTTTCCGTACACTGCGCCGGTGGCGATGATCTCGAAAGTGCCGTCCTGGTCGAGGTCCGAGACTGATAGCCCACGCAGTTCCAATCCCCCCGTGGGCTGCTTCGGCCAGCCGGCGGCAAAGTAGCCATCGCGCTCGTAGACGGAGAGGTACCCTCCGCCGTGCGCGGCGATGATCTCCAGCTGAGCGTCGCCGTCCACGTCGGCGATCCCAATCCCCGGCCAGGTCCGCCCGACCGGAGATGCGCCCGGTTCGGAGCGATCGTAGCCTGAAGCAACCTGCCACTCGAGCGCTCCGCTTTTTCCATCCAGGACGAAGATAGAGTACGCCGAACCAATCACCTCGATTGTCCCATCGGCATCCAGATCGGCGGCAGCCGGCGAGCTGTACCATCCGGTCTCGCACCAGGAGGAGTAGCACCCGCCGCGCTGCCACTTCAGGACGGGCGCCTGGATCTCCTCGATCGCTGGTACTCCAGAGATCACCGGCAGGTAGATCGTGGTCGCGCCGGCAGCCAGAGCAGCCGCGGCGTACGCCAGGATTCCTATCGAGAAGAAAGCCATGGATTTAAGAGACGGCCTCATTTCGGCTCCGTTAAATCTTGTGGCCTGAGGATCGGGAACGGTGATCGGTATGTTCGCGCGAGTTACCTCCAATATACTCCAGGATACTTCCAGGTCAATAGTCCATCTGGACTAGGTAGATGAACGAAACATTGGATAACGGTTGCAATCTGTCCGCCCATCTGATACACTACGGGGCGAAGGATTCCCATGTCTCAGGCCTTATATCGCAAATGGCGGCCGCGCCGCTGGGAGGAAGTTGTAGGTCAGGAGCATGTCGTGCGCACGTTGCGGAACGCCGTTAGAAGTGACCGCGTCGCCCACGCCTATCTTTTCGCCGGGCCGCGCGGCACCGGCAAGACCACCACTGCCCGATTGCTCGCGAAAGCGGTCAACTGTCTCGATCCCGACCTCGCCAACCGTCCCTGCGACAAGTGCGACCACTGCTTAGCGGTCAACACAGCCCGCTTCCTGGATCTGATCGAGATCGACGCCGCTTCCAATACCAGCGTGGACGATGTGCGTGATCTGCGCGAAAAGATCAATTTCTCTCCCAACCAGGGACGGTACAAGGTCTACGTGGTCGACGAAGTGCACATGCTTTCTACTGCTGCCTTCAATGCCTTGCTCAAGACGCTCGAAGAGCCTCCGCCGCACGCGATCTTTGTCCTTGCAACCACCGAGGTCCACAAGATTCCCGCCACGGTGCTTTCCCGCTGCCAGAGGCACGAGTTCAGGCGCATCCCGGTCACAGAGTCCGTGGCATATCTTCTGGAGCTCGCTCAGCAGGAAGGATTGAAGGTCAAGCCGGAAGCGTTGAAGCTCATCGCCCGCCAGTCGACGGGCAGTTTGCGCGATGCCATCTCCCTCCTCGACCAGCTTGCCTCCACAGGCGAGGAAATCACCCTGGAACTGGCCCAGACCGTCCTCGGGACGGCCGCCAGCCAGGCGGTGGTCGACGTGGTGGAGGCCATGCTGTCGCGCAGCGCGGCGTCCGGTCTGACCCAAATTCACCGCGCCCTGGATTCGGGCAGCGACTCACGGCAGTTTGCCCGGCAGATCGTCGAGTACCTGCGAGCGCTGCTGCTTATCCAGATGGGGTCCTTCGATCCCGCCGATGCCCCGGTTGAGGTGACCGACCTGATGCGCCAGCAGGCAGCGCGCATCGTGAACGCCGAGCTGGTACGGGACATCCGCCTTTTCAACCAGGCGGCGAACGACTCGCGAACCAGCTGGCAGCCTGCATTACCTCTCGAAATTGCATTCATCGAATCTTTACAGCCGATCGAAGAGGCGGAGCCTGCGATTCTGAGAGAACGACCGGCCCGTTCCCAATCCAGCCCTCCCACAACCGGAGCAACCAGGCAGGGAAAAAAAGAATCGCCAGCAGCTGATCTACCTCCATCCGAAGAACGCGCAGCGGAAGAGTCTGCCGATGATCGATCGTCCACGCAGGCGCTCAACCAGAATTGGTCCCAGATCCTCAGCCAGGTGAGAAAAACCAGTCCAAACACATACGGGCTGCTCAACTCCTGTCGGTCCCGCGTGATGACTGGGAACCTGCTGGTGCTCGGCTTTGCCAGCGACGTGCTTAAAACCCAGATGTCTAAGAAGGAAAACCTGGCACTTGTACGGGAAGCTGTTTCGCAGGTGATGGGGAGAGAGATCGAAGTCCGGTGTGTGATAAGCACAGTGAAGCCCAACGCTATCCCGGCTGAGGTTGATGACAATGGAATGGTGGCTGCCGCATTGCGGGACCTGGGAGGTAAGATCGTGGATGTTCAATAACGAGATGCATCAACGGTCTTAAGGTGGAGAAAGATTATATAGTGTCTCATTCGAATCAGTAAAAGATTTTTCCCAGGAGAACAGCATGGCAAAAGGATTCAAAGCCCCAAAAGGAGCAGGTCAGGGAGGGATGATGCAGCAACTTCAGAAGCTGCAGGAGCAGATTCAGCAGGCGCAGGAACAGCTGGCTTCGGAGACCGTCACAGCCACCGTCGGGGGCGGGGCGGTGCAGATCACCGTTACCGGCGACCAGCACTGCCACGAAGTCCGCATAGACCCATCTTTGTTGGAAGAAGGTGATGTCGAGATGCTCCAGGACTTGCTCCTGACGGCGTTCAATGCAGCCCTCGACCGATCGCGCGAGCTGGCGGCTGAACGCCTCGGTCCGCTGGCAGGGGGGTTACCTTTTTGATGTTAGAACGTTCGAAGGTTGAAACGTTCGAACGTTAACTCTGGTCTATGATCCTTCCGGCGCCCATTCAAAACCTGATCGATGCTTTTTCTCGCCTGCCAGGAATCGGGCCGAAAACAGCTTCCCGTTTGACGTTCTTCCTGCTCAACGCGCCCGACGATCTCTCTCGAGATCTGGCAGCAGCCCTGGAGGCGCTCAAGACGCAGACCGCCTACTGCCAGGTCTGCTACAACATCACCACTGCCGGGCGAGACCAGTGTGAGGTGTGCGCCGATCCCGATCGCGAGCAATCGCTGATCTGTGTGGTTGAAGAGCCGTTGGATGTGTTGGCATTAGAACGGACGGAGGGATTTCAGGGAAGATATCACGTGCTGCACGGAGCGCTCTCCCCGATTGAGGGGATTGGACCTGAAGACTTGAAGATCCGCCAGCTGATCGAAAGAGTCCGCGCTGGGGGGATTGCCGAGGTCATCCTGGCGACCAACCCCAGTCTGGAGGGAGACGCGACTGCCATGTACCTGCGCCAACAGCTGCTCCCTCTGGGCGTACGGGTGACCCGGCTGGCGCGCGGCCTCCCGATGGGTGGTGACCTGGAGTACGCCGACCAACACACCCTGCTGCGGGCGTTGTCCGGTAGGCAGGAGATGGGGGGCTAACCGGTTAGAATTCTCTCTCCCGGCCCTCGCGAAGAATTGTATTGATCTCATTGGCGGTGATGCCGGTATCTACAGCGGGTACATCCAGTGGAGAGCGCCCTGACTTCTCAATTTTTGGGGGGAGCGGCTTCTAAAGACAATGTGATATAATATTGACGCATTTTCTATTCAGTCTCGCTCCCTGGGGAGCAGACGCCAACAACTGAACGGCGCTGGCGCGCCTGGGGAGATCTAACGGGCTTGCCGGTCTGGCTGACGAGCCAGAATTCGGGGCTTGTTTTGGCGCTTTAGAAATTACCTTGACAAGCGCCGGGCAGACTGTTACAATCCAGCCCGCTTTGTTGCCAAAAACCGGGTGTGGCAGCCTGGTCTGAGGATTGCACCTTAACAACTGAAGAGTGATAGGAAGGGATCCGCGGAGGGGGTGTGCGAGAAAGGCAGGCATCGTGAGATGTCTGGGAAGAAGTTTTGCGGAGAGTTTGATCCTGGCTCAGGATGAAC
>Ga0073934_10000860_pt1 | contig 79830 bp, 54 predicted proteins | sample LarsenN4metaG_FD_76834 | JGI IMG/M metagenome (GOLD analysis project Ga0073934, IMG submission 76834) | Hot spring sediment bacterial and archeal communities from British Columbia, Canada, to study Microbial Dark Matter (Phase II) - Larsen... ...
CGCAGACGCCGGCCGCGGAACCTGCCCAACCGCCGGCGGGTAAGGAAGTAATCCCCTCCAGGCCCGCGATCCAGCTCGGTCCGGCCGAACAACTGACGCCGTTACGCGGCGCCGCCGGCCGCCTGGCCGCCAACATGATCGCCAGCCTCGAGGTGCCTACGGCGACCTCGCAGCGATCCATTCCGGTGAAGGTGATCGAAGAGAACCGGCGGCTGATCAACCAGTGCCGCGAGTTGCAGGGAAAGAGCAAGATCTCCTATACCCATATCCTCGGCTGGGCGATCGTGCAGGCGCTGCGGGGGCAGCCTTCGCTCAACGACGCCTACGTGGAGCAGAACGGGGAGGCCTTCCGGATAGTCCGGCCCGGGATTAATCTCGGCATCGCTGTGGACGTGGCGGGCGCGGGCGGCACACGGTCGCTCGTGGTTCCCTCCATCAAGGATGCCGGCGCCAAGACTTTCGCGGCCTACATGGCTTCGTTCGACGACCTGGTGCAACGCGCCCGGAAGGGCAAGCTGACCGTGGAGGACTTCCAGGGAACGACCATCTCGCTGACCAACCCGGGCACCGTCGGCACGATCGCTTCGGTGCCGCGGCTGATGCCCGGCCAGGGCTGCATCATCGCGGCCGGGGCGATCGATTTTCCAGCCGAGTACCAGGGGGCCAATCCCGCCACACTCGCGCAACTCGGCCTGAGCAAGGTGATGACGCTCACCTGCACCTACGACCACCGGATCATCCAGGGCGCCGAGTCGGGCGCATTCCTGGGCCGGCTCCACGAGTTGCTCTCCGGCGCGGACGGTTTCTACGAGGAGATCTTCGCGGCGCTGCACATCCCCGCGCGTCCGGTCCGGTGGGAGGCCGATCTGGCCAAGGGCGGCCCGGCCGGGCAGACGGCGCTGCCCAAGGAAGCTGCGATCCTGCAACTGATCAACGCCTACCGCGTCCGCGGACACCTGATCGCGAACCTGAACCCGCTCGGCGCTGAACCGCAGTACCATCCGGAACTCGACCCGGCTACCTACGGGCTGTCCATCTGGGACCTCGACCGCGAATTCGTCCTCGGCAACATCGGGGCGGCCACCGGCGAGGCGGCCATCAAGCCCGTCATGACCCTGCGCGAAGTGCTCGACACGATGCGGCGGACCTATTGCGGAACGATCGGGTGCGAGTACATGAACATCCAGCACCCCGAGCAGAAGGCGTGGCTTCAGAAGCGCATGGAGCCCACCTGCAACTCGTGGCCGATCTCGCCGGAGGAAAAGCTCCGCACGCTCGACCGAGTGATGACGGCCGAGCAGTTCGAGAACTTCCTCCACAGCCGGTTCGTGGGGCAGAAGCGCTTTTCGCTCGAAGGCGCCGAGACCGCGATCGCGATGCTCGACGAGCTGCTTGACCGGGCGGCCGAGGGCAACGTGCACGAGGTGGTGATCGGCATGGCGCACCGGGGCCGGCTGAACGTGCTGGCCAACACGGTGGGCAAGCCCCTGAGCCAGATCTTCTCGGAGTTTGAAGGCCACCCCGACCCCGACAGCACGCAGGGTTCGGGCGACGTGAAGTACCATCTCGGGGCGACGGGCGTGCACCGGTCTCCGCTCGGCCGCGAGGTGCAGGTGTCGGTGGCGCCGAACCCGTCCCACCTGGAGGCGGTGAATCCCGTCGTGGCGGGAATCGTCCGGGCCAAGCAGGGCCGCATCCTCGACGCCAAAAAGGAGCGCGTCATCGGAGTGCTGATCCACGGCGACGCGGCGTTCGCCGGCCAGGGAGTGGTGGCCGAGACGCTGAACCTTTCCCAGCTGTACGGGTTCCGCACCGGCGGCACGATCCACCTGGTGATCAACAACCAGATCGGGTTCACGACCGATCCCACGGCGTCGCGGTCCTCGGTGTACTGCACCGACATCGCGCGCACGATCCAGGCGCCGATCTTCCACGTCAACGCCGACGATCCGGAGGCTTGCGTGCGGGTGGTGCAGGTGGCCTGGGAGTTCCGGCAGACGTTCAAGAAGGACGTGGTCATCGACATGGTGTGCTACCGCCGCCATGGCCACAACGAAGGAGACGACCCGAGCTACACGCAGCCGCTGATGTACCGCAAGATCAAGGACCATCCGCCGGTGGGAACGATCTACGCCGAGCGGCTCCTCCGCGAGAAGGTGGTCACGCCGGAGCAGCTCGAACGTTTCCGCAACCGGATCGCCGCCCGGATGGACGAGAACTTCGAGGAAGCGCGCCAGTTCCCGCAGAAGTATGAAGTGCAGGAGATGGGGGTGGCTGAAGGCGAGACGTCCGCCCCGCGGCCCCGCACGGCGGTGAAACGCGAGATGCTCGAGCGGGTGATCGAAGGGCTCACGCAGCTTCCCCCGGATTTCCACGTCCATCCGAAGCTGAAGCCGCTCATCGACAGGCGCAGGACGGCGCTCGACACGGGTGTCGACTGGGCGCTCGCCGAAGCGCTCGCCTTCGGTTCGCTGGTGCTCGAGGGAACGCACGTCCGGCTCACGGGCCAGGATTCGGGCCGGGGAACGTTCAGCCAGCGGCACCTCACGCTGGTCGATTGCGAGAATGGCTCGGTGTACCGGCCGCTGCAACACCTCAGCGAAGGACAGGCGCGGTTCAGCGTCTACGACAGCTCGCTCAGCGAATACGCCGTGATGGGTTTCGAGTTTGGCTACAGCGTCGGCGATCCGCTTTCGCTCGTGCTCTGGGAGGCGCAGTTCGGCGACTTCGTCAACGGCGCCCAGATCATGATCGACCAGTTCCTGACCGTTTCGCTTCAAAAGTGGGGACAGCCGAGCGGGCTGGTGCTGCTGCTGCCGCACGGCTACGAAGGGCAGGGTCCGGAGCACTCGAGCGCGCGCATCGAGCGCTTCCTCACGCTGTGCGCCGAGGACAATATCCAGGTGGTCAACTGCACGACGCCGGCCCAGTACTTCCACGTGCTGCGGCGGCAGATGCACGGCGGGCCGGACCGCCGGGGAATGCGCCGGCCGCTGATCCTGTTCACGCCCAAGAGCCTCCTTCGCCACAAGGAAGTGATTTCCTCGGCCGAGGAGCTGTCGACCGGCGGGTTCCGTGAAGTGATCGGGGAGACGGCGCCCCTCCAGCCCGGGAACGTGAACCGGGTGCTGCTGTGTTCGGGCAAGATCTACTACGACCTGCTCGAAGGCCGGCGCCAGCGCAAGGCGGACAACGTCGCCCTCGTAAGGCTGGAGCAGCTGTATCCGTTCCCGAAGAATGAACTGCGCGACCAGCTGGACCGCTACCCGGCGACGGCGGACGTGGTGTGGGTGCAGGAGGAGCCGCTGAACATGGGTCCATGGCGCGTGATCAGCGACTTCATCCAGCCGCTGCTCGACCCGTCACGGCGGCGCCTGCGCTACATCGGCCGGCCCGAAAGCGCCAGTCCCGCGACCGGCTCCTACAAGTTGCACGAGAAGGAGCAAAAGGACATCGTCGATGCGGCGTTCTCAGAGGCGCACGTGGCGCCGGTGCGGAAAGTCCGGGTGGCGCGGCCGCGGAAGTCGAAGTAGGGACCGGCGGAGAGCCGGCCTCAGTTTCCGAAGCGGCGCCGGCGCGGCGAGAAGCTGTGGACGCTGCGGCGAACCGGCCGCGGCATCATGATCACCTTGGCGGCGGCCTCGGCGGCCTCGCCGCGCGGCGTCAGCCTGACGCCCAGTTCCTGCTGGATCCGGCGGATCTCGCCGCGCTCGGCGGGCGTGGCGAAGGTCCAGGCCACCCCGCGCGCGCCGGCGCGGCCGGTGCGGCCGACACGGTGGATGAAGTCCTCGGGCGCCTGGGGCAGATCGTAGTTGACGACGTGCCCGATGGCTTCGACGTGGATGCCGCGGGCCGCCACGTCCGTAGCCACCAGGACGCGGTAGGCGCCGTCCTTGAATCCGGCCAGGGCCTTATTGCGCTGGCTCTGCGTGCGGTCCCCGTGAATGCACGCGGCGGAGATTCCGGCCAGCTTAAGCCGCAGCGCCAGCCGGTCCGCGCCATGCTTGGTCCGGGCGAAGACCAGGAACGTTCCCGGCTCGTCGGCGATCATCCTGGTCAGCAGGGCGAGTTTGCCGGTTTGCTCGACTTCGTACAGGTAGAGGTCCACCTGGTCGACGGGCCGGGAGATTTCGCCGATGGCCACACGGACGGGGTTGCTGACGTAGGAGTTCACCAGGCCGGCGACCGACTTTTCGATGGTGGCAGAAAACAGCAGGGTCTGGCGCGCGGCCGGCGTGGTATCGAGGATCTCGCGGATCGCGGGCAGAAACCCCATGTCCAGCATGCGGTCGGCCTCATCGAGGACGGCGACGCGGACTTTGGCGAGGCTCACCAGTTTGCGGTCGAGGAAGTCCTGGAGGCGGCCGGGCGTGGCGATGACGACCTGGGCGCCGCGGCGCAGCGCCTGGATCTGGGTGTTCTCATTGAGGCCGCCGACGACAACGGCGGCGCGGATGGCGGTGCCGTGGGCGATCCGCGCGAACGTCTCTTCGATCTGGATGGCGAGTTCCCGCGTGGGACTGAGCACCAGGGCCTGCACGGCGTGCGGCTTTTTGCCCGCCGGGTCCGGCCGGGCTGTCAGGGACTCGAGGATGGGCAGCAGAAAGGCGAGCGTCTTGCCAGTGCCGGTCTGCGCCGTCGCCACGACGTCGCGGCCGGCGAGGGCGGGAGGAATGGCTTGCGCCTGGACGGGGGTCGGAACCTGGAAACCATGCCGGGCGAGGTTGCCCTGGAGGGTTGGGTTGAGTGGAAGTTCGGAAAAGTGATTCATTCGAAAATTGTGGGAAGGACTTCGAGCAGGCGGGAACAGTGTGAACCTGGTTGCTGCGAACTGCTTCTGACTCCTTCAGGATAGCACGGTTCGCGGGTGCACGTCCGGCGTGGAGAAAACGTCTACTCTGAATAGGATGCCCGAGTTCGTTCTGAAGTACGCCGACGCCAAGGGGGAGATCCGGCAGCAGGTCGCTGAGGCTGATTCCGAGCGCGAACTGCGCGACCGGATGACCCAGCAGGGTTTTCTGATCTATTCGATCAAACCCCGGGGCGAACTGGCGGCGAGACTCGGAACACGCGGCAAGAAGCTGAACCTCGAGAAGTTTCTCATCTTCAACCAGCAGTTTCTGACACTGGTCAGGGCGGGCCTGCCAATCCTCAAGTGCCTGGACCTGCTCTCAGAGAGGCTGACCGAACCCAGGATGGCGAAGCACATCAAGGCGGTGCGGGACGAGGTTCGCAACGGCGTGCTTCTCTCGGAGGCCTTCGCGCGGCAGAAGGTGTTCCCGCCCATCTACGTGACTTCGGTGATGGCGGGCGAGAAGAGCGGATCGCTCGCCGAGGTGATCGAACGGTTCATCGCCTATCAGAAGATGACGCTGGCGGTGCGCAAGAAGATCATGCTGTCGCTGCTGTACCCGGCGGTCCTCGTCGTGCTGGTAAGCTGCCTGATCGTGTTCATGGTGACCTACGTGGTTCCCAATTTCGCGACGCTGTACGGTTCGCTCCAGGCGGAGCTGCCCATGGCGACGCAGTGGCTGCTGTTCATCGGCACGGGCGCCAAGGATTACATCGTGGCCGGAGTGGCGGGGCTGCTGGCGGCCATCGCCGGATTCCGGTTGTGGTCGCAGACGGAGTCGGGCGCCTACATGATCGAGCGGGTTCAGATGCGGCTGCCGGTGTTCGGAGAGATCTGGACGAAGTACCAGGTGGCGCAATTTTCGCGCGTGCTCGCGACGCTTCTGATGGGAGGGATCCCGCTCGTGCAGGCGCTCGAGACGGCCGGGGATTCAATGACGGCCCGCACGCTGCGGAACGCTCTCGAGAAGGTGCGCAAGGCGGTCCGCGAGGGGCAGCCTCTTTCGAGCTCACTGGCTGCGACCGGCATCTTCCCGCCCCTTTCGATCGACATGGTGGAGGTCGGCGAATCGACGGGCGCACTGCCGGCGATGCTGACCAGCGTGTCGGAGTTCTTCGAGGACGATGTGAACACGCAGCTGACGGCGGCGATGTCGCTGATCGAGCCGGCCATCATGCTGTTCATGGGCGGATTCGTGGCGTTCGTGCTGGTGGCGCTCTATCTTCCGATCTTTTCGCTGGCCGAGAAGGTGTAGGCGGGGCGGTCAGCCCCAGTAGTTCCGGTCCAGGCTCCGGTATTGCACGGCTTCGGCGACGTGCTTCGAGCCGACGGCGGCCGCCCCTTCGAGGTCGGCCAGGGTCCGGGCCACTTTGAGGATCCGGTCGTGGGCGCGCGCTGAAAGCGACATGCGGCGCACGGCCGTCTCCAGGGTCCGCTCGCCGGCGGCGTCGAGTTCACACACCTTGCGCAGTTCGGCTGCCGGGATGGCGGCGTTCGGGAATCCGCGGCGGAGCTGGATCCGCCGGGCGCCGACGACCCTCTCCCGCATTTGGGCCGACCCCGCCGTGTCCCCCTTCGACCGCAACTCCTGGTAGGGCACGGCGGGCACTTCGATGTGCAGATCAATGCGGTCAAGCAACGGTCCGCTGATCTTTCCCAGGTAGCGTTGGATCATGGCTCCGGTGCAGCGGCACTCCCGCGTCGCATCGCCGTGGAAGCCGCACTGGCAGGGATTCATCGCCGCCACGAGCATGAAGTTCGCCGGCAGGGTCAGCGTGAAGTTCGACCGGGCCACGGTGACCGAGCGCTCTTCGAGCGGCTGGCGGAGCAGTTCGAGCACGTTGCGGGCGAACTCGGGGAGTTCGTCCAGGAACAGGACCCCGTTGTGCGCCAGGCTCACCTCGCCGGGACGGGGCGCGCCGGTTCCGCCGCCGAGCAGGCCGGCGTCGGAAACGGTGTGGTGGGGCGCGCGGAAGGGGCGCTGCCCGAGCAGCCCCGCACCCGGCGGCAGGATGCCGGCGACGCTGTGGATCTGCGTCGTCTCAATGGCTTCCGCGAAGGTCAGCGGCGGAAGGATCCCCGGCAGGCGGCGCGCGAGCATGGTCTTTCCCGATCCCGGCGGGCCGACCATGAGCACGTTGTGCGAGCCGGCGGCCGCCACTTCGAGGGCCCGCTTGGCGGTGGTTTGCCCGCGGACATCGGCGAAGTCCGGCGTGCTCAACCCGGCCGACGCCTCGGCTTCGGGAGGCGGCGGCGGAGAGGGTCGAAAGCCGTCCCGCCCCGAGATCAGTTGCACGGCTTCGGCCAGATGCGCCAGTCCGAACACGCGTACGCCGTCGACCACGGCCGCCTCGGCTGCGTTGGCCACGGGCACGACGAGATTGGCGATCCCCTGTTTCCGCGCGCAGACGGCGATCGAGAGGGCGCCACGCACCGGCCGGATGGTCCCATCCAGCGAGAGTTCGCCGGCAAGCAGGTATTCCCCGGCGGGCGGAACGACTCCCATCGCGCCCAGAATGCCGAGCGCCATGGGAAGGTCGAACCCCGCGCCTTCCTTTCGGACGTTGGCCGGCGCAAGGTTGATCGTCACCGACTTGGCCGGATATCCGAAGCCGCAGTTCATCAGAGCCGACTTGATCCGCTCCCGGCTCTCCCGCACGGCGGTGTCCGGCATCCCGACAGTGATGAAGTCGCGGGCGCTCCCGCCGGGATACATGTCGACTTCCACGTCGATCGGATGCGCGTCGATCCCGTAGACGGCCGCGCTGCGAATACAGTAGAGCGCCACTCTACGGGTAATAGTGAGGTTGGGGGTTCCCTGTTATCAGATTTTCCGCATTCGGAGGGTCTTTTCGACCATCCTCACGACGGACGGAGCCGGGTTCCAGGCGGCGACGTCAGCGATCGGGACCCACCGCAAGTCGCGCGACTCCGAGCTGGCGACCGGGGCCCGGCGTTCGGCCCTCAGAACGAATCGGACATCGTAGTGGAAGTGCGCCGGCCGGGGGCCTCGGGCGGGAATCTCGTGCACGTCGACGTCGAATACCGCCGAACGGATCGGCCGAATGCCAGGGATCCCGGACTCCTCCTCCGCCTCACGAAGCGCCGCCTTCAGCACGGTCTCACCGGGGTCGACGTGGCCTCCGAGTTGAAGCCACCGGTCGAGCTTGCGGTGATGGGTGAGCAGAACAGACGTCCCCGCCGGATCGAGCACCCACGCCGAGCCGGTAATATGTCCTGGGGGATGTTCGGGATCGAGGCAATGGGGCTCATTGACGGCGAAGAGCCAGGTCCGGCGGAGCATCTCCGATTCGGTCGCGTCCCAGGCGGTATGGGCGGCAAGGCGGGCGAGTAGATCGAAGCGGGGCATGGAGCATGATAGCGCGGAGTGGAGCGACAGGTGCAAGGGGAGTGGGCGGAGGAATCGCATGTCGACGACCGTAACCAGCGAGCAGACTCCCTATTTTCCGGAGGGCCTCGCCACGCTGATGCGCCGGGGGCTCGAGAACGCCGGAAAACCGGATCCCACGTTCGAGGATCTGCTCAAGCAATTAGCCGAGCAGGCGAAGGATCCGGCGAAAGGATTCGAGTACACAGTCGAGGAGAAGGCGGGGAGCGCGCCAGGAGTTCGTCACTTTGTCGTAAAGATGGCGGACCCCTCTCCGGCGGTGGCCGAAGCGCAGGTGGATCGCCTGCCGACGATCGCGGCCGACACGAGCAGCCGGACGTACGCCGATTTTGAGGATCCCATCCCCCTGGTAAGCGCCGAGTTGAAGAAGCTGGGATTCGACCCGGCGACGGTCCAGATGTCACGATGGGACGAGGTTACGTCGAACATCGGCGGACACTACACAAACCACTATCTGCGGGTCCATTTCCCGAACGGGCATCAGGAAGACTACGGAATCGAGCTGACCTTGCGAAATCCGTTGATCACGGCGCACGACATCATCCGGATCAAGAGCCTGACCGCGCCCCCGATCCGGATGCCGTCGTAGAATGGCAGCCGGCGATCTACTGGGAGATCGCGATAGTGGGCGAGTTGCCCGGGAAGACGAACTGGCCGTTGGCGCGGACCAGCAGGATCCCGAGGGGACGCTGCGGCCCGACCTGCGTTCCCTGGGGGACTTCGAACTGGATTTCGTAGACCCCGACGGCGCCCACCTGGTAGGTGGCCGAGACGAGGCGGACGCCCGCGTCGTTGATGCCGACGACAACAGGGGCGTTGAGGAGCTGGCCGGCGACGCCGGTGACGCCGGTCTGAGCAGCGGGTGTCACCTGGTTGGCGCCGGTGATGAACACGCGGATGATCTCGCCCCACCGGGCCGGGTTTTCGGGTGTCACGAAGGTGCCGTTGGGACGGAGCGCCAGCACGTAGCGCCGCCCCTGGCCGTCGACGGTTTCGAAAATGCCCGGCTGGAGGTCTGTCACCTGCACGCCGTTGATCACACTCGATCCGGTTCCGACGCGGATGACGACCTGCGTGCTGGAGAACGGAACGACTTCGAAGGGCACCTGTACGGTGACCGATTCACGCCCGTTCTCATTACAGACGCGGAAGATCGGAGCGAGGATGGCGCCGAACTGGACCTCGACGTTGGCGAGGCGCGTGGGGAGCTGTCCGAGCAGAGTGTTGGGCGTCACGCATCCGCGCAGGTCCGGGGCGATGCCGCCGCCGACGATGTCATAGACGCCGCCGGGGACGACGGCCCCGCGCTCGCCGCTGGCCGAGTTGAAGAAGTCGAGCGGATTGACTTGCGGTCCCGGCAGTTGCGCCGTCAGGGTGAAGGTGACCTGGTGGGTGCTGCCGAGCGCCGCGCGGATAATCGATTGCCCGGCCGTGGCTCCGGCGCGGACCGTAATCGAGGCGCGGCCGGTTGAATCCGTCGTCGAGGTGGAGGACGAGATCACGGCTGACCCGCTGACGAGCTGCCAGGAGACCGGCTGGCTGGGAACGCCCTGGCCGCGATTGTCGAGGACCTGGACGACGAGAGGTTGCGGGAAGGCGCTGTTGGTGAACGTGAGCTGGTTGTCGCCGCTGACCTTGTTCAGCGTGGAGATGACGGTGTTGATGCGGGCGTCAAAGGTGACGGTGGGGCGCGTTCCCCCGACGGCCGTGGCGCGTACCTGGATGGGGCCGGGCGTCGTTCCGAGCCTCAGGGTATTGAAGGCTCTGCCGTTGAGGTCCGTTGACGTCACGCTGCCCCCGGTGAGCGTAGCATCGCCGGAGAGCACTTCCCAACGGATGCTGGCGCCGCCCAGGGTGTTGGAGCCGCCGTCGCCGAGTTCGACGACGAGTTGTCCGGGCAGGAGCGCCCCGGGATCCCCGTTCTGGCCGTTCCCGGAAATGATTCTCAGCGTACTCGGCTCGCCCGGATCGACGATGAGGGTGGTGACGTTCCGCCGGAAGACGTGGTTGGCGCCTCCCACGGTCATATGCAGGGCGGTCGAGCCGACTCGTCCGCTGAGCTTGATATCGCAGGTGGCGATTCCCGTTTCATTGGTCAGCACGATCGGCCGTGGCGTGCAGGTGGCCACGGGCCCGGTCTGTTCAGTGTGCCGGATGTCGCCCTCCCGCAGGGTGAAGATTTCCACGCCGATGTTGGCCAGAGGAATTCCGAACTGGGTGCCGGAGGTGGAAACCGACACCTGGATGGCCGCGGGGAGAGTCTGGCCGGCGCGCCCGCGGATCGGGCGGATGAATCCCTCTCCCGTCTCCGGAGGGCTGACGAGGATGACGGTCTGCGGAGGAGCGAGGCCGCCTTCGACGAAGGCGCGCACGGTCGTCATGTTGATGTTCTGCGTGGAGGTCGTCGTGGAGACGGTGGCGACCGACTGCGTGAAGGCACTGGCCAGATCGACGACGTTGGGAGCGCGGAACTGATTCTCGGTGACACCAGCGGAGTCCGTGTTGGTCGTCACCCGATTATCGAAGCCCTCGACGGTCGAGCCGTTGATCCAGCGCCCTCCGCCCTGCGGGACAGCCCACGTGACCGCCGTATTGGCAACGGGCTTGCCTTCCTGGTCGGTGACGCGAATCTTCACCGGGAGGCTGAGATTACCCTCCGTGACGATCTGGCCGTCGCCTTCGAGGATCGTGATGCCGCCGGCTCCCGTGCCGCCCCCGCCGGTCCCGCCGCCGCCTCCACCGGTGGGGGTTCCGGCGGTGAACAGGAAGGACGCGCTGAGGCCGCTTCCGCCGATGGAGGCGGTGAATTCGAAGTCGCCGGCCACCGGAGGCGCGTTGGCGGTGATAAACGCATAGCCATTGGAGTTAGTAAGCACTGTGGCGGGCCCGTTCAGGGTCGGAGCGCCCCGGGTCGGCGCAAACACGACCGGCACCTTGAAGATCGGGCGGCCCAAACCATCGATGACTCTGACGCCGAAGGGAAGTGTACGTCCCGAGAGCGGAATGGGGCGCTGGACATGGCCGAAGCGGATCACGCCGGAGGCGGAGTCGAGTCCGAAATAGGAGGGCGTGGCGCCAAAGAAGATCGAGCCGGGAAGGTAGTTGAGCGTGATGGGAGGCAGCGCGACGTTGGGCAGTCCGGAAGGTCCGCTGGCGGTGGTCAGGTCGACGTCGTAGAGAGTATTGGGTGCGCCGGTCTGAATCAGACTGAGAGGCGAGTTCACATAAAGCCGGCGGGCGCCCGGGTATTCCGGGGTGAAGGCAAAGTAGTCCGCTCCAGCGACGGCGCCCAGCGATCCAAAGGTCGTCGGGGTCAGCGTCGGCGGAGCGAGAGCGACTCCCGCCACCGGCACAGGGGGAAGGCTGACGGTGAACATGCGCCGGGGCGAGGGCGAGACCGACGCCGTTGTCACATAGCCGGTGGACAGGCTCGTGATGGCGATCTTGTCGAAGACGAAGCCGGCGAAGCCATCCAGGTTGGATGGCACTGTCGTAAACCCGCGGTTGCCCGGATCGAGTGAGAAATAGAAGAGCAGCGCTCCGCTGGTCGGCACAAGGTTGACGGCGAGCGCGCGTGTGCTGTCCGGAGTGAAGTGAAGCCGGCCCACTTTCGGGCGCGCGCTGCCGCTCGATCCGACGACGAGGTTGAACTGGTTGAGGATCGAGTTTGGCCCGAAGTCCGGCAGAGTCGGATCGATTTCGAACACCCGGTCCTCGCCGCTGGCGTACAGCAGACCATTGGGGGCGATAGCAAGGAAGGTGGTGTCGGCCTGGGTGCCGGGCAGAGCGATGGTCTGTCCCGCCACGCGGCTGGTGGCGTCCGTGAGATCGATGGCCTTGACCGCCTGAAGCGAGAGCACAAAGGCGCGGCGCGAGTCGTGACTGATCACGATATCCGAGGGCTGAAATCCGATGTCGGGAAACTGGCTGAACTGAATCTCGGCATCCGTGGCGGTGTTGAACATGCGGAGGTTTCCCGCGATGACAAGGAGACGGGTTCCGTCCGGGGTGATCGCGGCGGCGCGGGCAGGCTGGCCGAGGGAGATTCGGTTTCCGACGGTTTGAAGCCGGTTATTGAGGACGACAATATTCCCGTCCCGGGAGATGATGTAGTATTTCGTTTCCGCCGCTGTTTGACCGGGCGCCGCAAGCACCGTGAGAGTATCGGGCGTAACCGCGAGCGTGCCTGCCTGCGTCAAGGGCTGGCCCGCGAAGATCGTGGCCGTTCCGGTTGCGCTGCCGGAAAAGCTGGGCATCACAAAAAGGTGATTGGCCGGGAGCAAAGCTACCGAAACCGCCGCGAGCGTGGCGAGGCGGAAGAAAACGTTCCAACGCAAAGCGAACCTCCTTAGGGTTGGCGGACAGAACTGGCGCGCGCTTTCTCAGGCCAAGCGCGGGTTGGTGGGACGCGGGGACGCACTTCAGAGTTTAACACAATTGCGAGGGGAAATGTTTCCGGAGAGGTTGAGGCAAAAAAAATCGGGGGAGCCGAAGCTCCCCCGATTCTGTTCAGGCAACGATCCGTCGCCCGGGATCCAGGCCGTGATTAGTGGCCGAGGGTCTCGGAGCGGGAACCGGTGCGGGTTCCAACGTGGTCGTCCATGACCAGCGCCAGATAGCCCATGGCCAGCCGCTGCGCGCCGAGGTCGCTGATGAAGGCGAACCCGTGGCCGTACTGGAAGGCGCACTGAGCGATGACATAGCCCTGGAAGCCAGCGGTAGCCTGGACGGCGCCGCCGCTCGACAGGGTCCAGACGAAGTGCTCGCCGCCGGCAATCGACGGAGACGGGAAGCTCAGGCAAACCTTGGAGTTTCCAATCGTACCGTAGAAGTTGACGGTGCAGGCGCCGGTCTGGATCGAGGTGCCGAACGGATCCTTCGACGTGTTGGAGATCGCGAGGCCCGTATCGAAGCCGGCGATGTTAGACACGAACGGGAACAGGATGTTCGTACGGCAGGAGTTGATCGTCAGCGCGGTCCGGTTGGCGGCCGTGTCGACGAAGCGCGGAATCGCGGCCGTGGCGCTCGCGCCGGCAGCGGTGCTGATCGGAGCGAGGTTGCCGTTGGCGGAAGCGGTCCCGAGGCTGGGCAGATTCGCCGAAGTGTTCGCGGTGTAGGCGACCACAACAGGAATGTTGATCCGCTCGATCGACGTGGTGTCGGCCTGGATGATTTCATACACAGCCTGGCCGGTGCCGCCGATGACGGAAATCTGGTTGATGCCGCCGCCCGTCGCCGCGCCCACAGGAGCGGGGCTGTGCGGTCCGTCGCCGTTCGGGTTGGTCTGAACGAGGCGGGCCGTGCCGGTGCGGAGTTGCGTGTTGAGGTTGTTGCCCTGGATGGTCACGATCTGAACCGTGTTCGCGGTCCAGATCTGGAGACCGTTCTGGACGTTGGTGAACCGCACGATCAGGCGGGTGCCGTGATCAGCCAAGCCGATGTTGCCGGCCGTGCCGAGGGACAGCGAACCGTTCTGAAGCGGGCTCGTCCAGTAACCATTGGTCGTGCTCTGCGCCGTGACCTTGTAGTATCCGCTTTCCGTCTGGAACGGAAGACCCATCGAATCCTGGTTGACCGAGGGGGTCGGAGCCACCGTGTCCGTGACTGCCGGAGCATCGGCGGCGCGGCGGCGGAAGACCGACGGGAACAGCTCCTGGTACCTCAGGTTAAATACGATCGAGTCGCACTTAGTTCCCTGGGGCGCCAGCGTCTTGGTCGAATCAGTCGAGAAGTCCTTGTTCGCGCTTTCGCACTGCAAGCAGGTCTGCGGATCGACGACCGAGAAGGTGAGCGAGTTCTGAGCAATGGCCACGACCGGAGCGGGGTTGGTGATCGGCAGACCGATCGGGAGGCCGACGCCCGAAGCGCTGGTCGAGATGATCAGCGAAACAGACGCCTGCGCGCCCGACGGAACACCGAGCTGGCTGGCGTTGACGCGAACGTTGACCAGGCGCAAAACGCGGGTGTTGTTCGAACCCGGGGGATCGAACGGCACGCCCTGCCAGATCAGGGAGTTCGCGGTGGCGCGGCGGGCCTGGAAGGTATTGCCGCGCTGCCAGACGCCGGTGCTGGGGTTGGCGGTGGCGCGGGCGTAGGTCCCGCGGCCATCGCTACCCGGCGCTCCCGAGATGTTGGCGCAAACGCCAGCAATGATCGGGGTGCCGGCCGGAGAACCGTTAGGAACCGCGTAGATGAAGCCGGTGGAGCCGCAGAGAACCTGCTCGGCCGGACCGGGCTCATCAATGAACAGCAGCGCTTCCGTGAACGGGTCCGCCTGGAGCCGGCTGGTCACGTTGATGACAGGCGAGGTGAACACCTGGATGTTGACCTGCGGCAGGTTGGCGCCGAACGCCGTGGGCTGACCACCCTGGCAGTTGATCAGGACGTCGCCAACCAGTTCAGCCACGCCTTCGGCGCGGATGGACGGGGTGCCGGCCGCCTGAGCCACACAGCCCAGGGGATTCGGTTGAGCGAATGCCGAGCCGACCGCGATGGTCAGGATGGCAAACGCAAGTAACAGCTTGCGAAAATCAAGCATTTCCTTCTCCTTGTGCAATTGAGAGATTTGAATTTGTGGAAGTCTCTGTCAACCTGAGCCTCAATATCCCGCTCGAACAAAAGGTCTCAAGACCCGGAGGCAGGTTCTCTTGTGCTGGCTGGAACGGGTGGGCGCCGCCATCATCTGCCGACCTGTCTTCCGCTCAATATCTGCACCTTGTTTCAAATTGACCGTCGTTGTTGTTTTGTACTGCTTCGTTTTGCTACTTCGTGCTCTCGGGATTCATCTGGTAAATGAATGCCTAGTTCTACAACCCTTGAACGCAGTCAACACTATTTCTAGCATTACGCGCAGGCACTGTCAAGAAAATCTTGTTCCCCTGCAACCAGATAGGCCGGTGTGGGGAGGTGAACTCCAGTACTTGCGCGGACTACGCCAAACCGTCATTACAGCATAGCGTGCTTGGGAAGTCAACAGCTTTTCCGGCAGACGCCTGAGAACGTCATTGAACGGCGATCCGAACCGGGTTGGATCTGAGCCCGGCCTGCTCGACGGCGAGTTCCGCATCCAGAGTCGGAGCAAGGTCCACAGGCAGCCGCAGATTGACTTGGTAAAGGCCCGGGAAGCCCGGGGCCGCGCCCGCATACAGCACCTCCACCGGACGGCCGTTGACGGTAGCGGTGACGGAGTTCTGGACGACCTCGAGATTCCCCTGACGGGTGGTGGCGCCGAACCCGGTGCCAAAAGCCACGATCACCTCGCCGCGGGCGGCGGGAGCGGTCAAGGAGTTCAGAGTCCCGTTCTGATTGAGGACAGCGCCGCGGTCGGCGGCAAGCCGGAACAGGCCGGGAGCCACCGGCCGGACCTCGATGACCTGTTCGACCGAGCCGAACGGAGATTCGATCCGGAGCAGCCGGCTGCCCGGGGCGAGGGTCGCGGGCAGGTGCAGGTTCACCTGGAACGGCGACGTCGCGGTGACGGTGGCAGGAACTCCGTCGACGAGCGCCGCCGTTTCCCGGCCTGGCTGGCCAAGGCCGGAACCGAAAACGGAAACGAGAGTTCCGGGGGCCAGCTCAGGGCGGAAGCTGGCGGCGTTCAGGACCGCGTCGGCGGCAAAGGAGGCCCGCTGGACTTCGGCGGTCCAGTTGGAGGCCGGACGGGTGAGGCGGAAGGCGGCGGGAAGGTTGGGAGACGCCTCGGTGCGGCCGGCGACGGTTCCGAGGTCCGTCAGCACGAAGTTCTGCGGTCCGGAACCGGAGAGGTCCATCTGATACAGGGGCTGCCCTCCGTCGCAGTAGCGGAAGCGGATGGAAGCCGAGGGCGGTTCGATGGGTTCCTGGCCGGCCGCCATCGTATTCGGATAGGCGAGCGCGAATCCGCAGCGGCCCGCCGGCGAGGAGATCTCCACGTCGCCGCCCGAAGTCATCACAAGAAAGCCGAGCGAGGATGCCGTGCGCGGAACGAACCGTACGGCGCCGGCCAGAGACGCCTTGTAGGTCCGGCCGCCCGCGGTGAAACCGTTGAGAAATTCGTCGAGCGAGGATCGGTTGAAAGCCGGGTTGGGGTCGTGGAGGAGAATCCCGCCGCCGGAGGCGACACCGATGGCGACGGCGAAGTGGGCTCCGGCGGGCGTGTCTCCGGATGTCATCGAGAAGGCCAGCAGGACCGGGATGCCCCGGGCTAACAGATCGCGGATGGCTTCGGGCTTGGCTTCGACGCCGGCGAGGTCGAGGGCGCCGCCGACAAAGGCGCCCAGCCGCCACAGGTTGACATTCCGCTCGCCGCCGCCGGCGGTGACAAAGGCGTCGCAGACGCGGTTGCCCTGTGCGTCGAAGACGCAAAAATCCTTCAGGAACGAGTTCAGGGTGAGCGGATCGGCGAGTCCGTTGGGAGCGGGTAGTTCGGCGTTGTTTTGAAGGTGCCGCAGGATGGCGGCCGAGGCGGTCAGCAGGGCACCCTTCCGGGCGATAGTGAACGTTTCGTTGCCGAGCCTGGTTTCGCCGGTCTGTCCGGCCTGCGACAGGCGAGGGAAGTTGGTGAGCGAACCGGCCTGGGTGCGGGCGCTGAAGGTGACCACCTGGCGGCCCGCTTCGGCTGTGGCCAGAGCGGGCAGTTCGGCGAGCGGCAGGCGGAGAAAGGCCTGCGCCTCTCCCCGATCATCGGTGACCGTGGATGCTTCCTCGATTTGCGCGCCGGGCGACGGATTGAACCGGACGGGCAAGCCGGAGAGCGGGTTTCCGTTTTCATCTTTGACGGCAATTCGGAGCGGGGTGGGAAGGCGTGCGCCGGGGAGTCCGGACTGAAGGTCGCCGCGAACCTTGGTGACCCGGGCAAGCGTTTCGGAAGCCGACTGCACGAGGTAGGACCCGACGGCGAGAGCGGAGCCGTTGACGTCAGCGGCGCGGAGGTTGACGAGGCCGGAAGGCGCATTGGCGGGAACGAACGTCTCGAACGCGTAGGCCCCGGTTTCGGTGGCGACGATAAAATCGGGCTGGTTTCCGATGGTGATGCGGAGCGTGGCGCGGGCGGGAAAGCCTCCGGCAGCGATGCGGATGCGGCTGCCGGCGGCGACGGTTCCGGGCGTGGCGGAAATCTGCGGGGTACGGCCGGTCTCCCGGACCGTCGCCTCGGCGTCGCCGGGGTTGTATTCGACCGAGCCGCCTTCGAAGTCCTGGTGGCGGCGGCCGCTGACGGCGAACTCATCGCCGACGGGCATGCCGAGGGAACCGGCCGGACCGCCGAGGGCGAGGTAGCGCGCCAGCGGCAATCCGCTGACGAAGAAGGCCCGGCCGGCGAGGTTGCCGGTGAGATGTCCGACCAGCAGACCGCCGGCGAAAGTCTGGGAGACGCCCAGGGTCGCCTGGAAACTGAGGACCGATTCGGCCGGGCCGCGGGGCAGGCCGGCGGGTCCCAGCTCGTAGTTGGAGGCCGCCCACCGGGTGAGGATCGGGGCCGCCACCAGTTGCGGCGGTGCGCCCGCCAGCACGCCGCCTTCAAACACCTGCCGTCCGGCGGGTGTGGCGTCCGCCACGGGGTAGCCGAGCGTTCCCGCTGGACCGTTCAGCTCGGTGTAGCGGGCTAGAAGGGCGCCGGTGAGGACGTAGGCCGCGGCGAGAGAATCCGGCTTGGCCAGCAGGTAGCGCACCGCGCCGTCGGCCGAGGTGAGGTCCTGCACAAAGCCGGCCGCCAACCTCCGGACAGGCGACGAAGCGGGAAGGCGGACCTCGAGACGGTTGCGCGTCACCGCGTCGACGAACATCTGCTGGATGGCGGCGGTCGGGGCGCCTTCGCCGACTTGGCAGCACGGCGCGGTGACGAAGAACGTGAGAGCGCGGCTCGTTTTGCCTTCGCTCACCGCCGTCACGTTGGCGGAACCGCCGCCGACCGCGCGGGCGGTCACAATCGACCCGGAAGGATCCACGGCGAGGACGCGCGAGTTGGTGCTGATCCAGGTGATCGTCCGCCCCTCCAGACGCGAACCGTTGGCGGCGAGGGCTTCGGCAGTGAGTTGCACCGTGTCGCCGAGATTGAGGCGCTGAGAGGCGACGGAGGCGTTCACGGAGACGGCGAACACGGGCAGGCGCAGGACGGGCTCGCCGCCGACCTCGTACTCGATGGCGCCGCCTTCGAAGTTCTGCCGGCGGCGACCATTGGGCAAGGTGGTCTCCTCGCCCGTCGGGTAGCCGAGGAAGCCGGTGTGAAGGCCGTTGGCCGAGTAGAAACTGAACACGGGTTCCTTGACCGAGAACAGATTTCCGGACAGCGTACCGGACGTGAGGTTGTAGAGGGCGCCTCCGGTGTAGCGCTGGAGGGTGGCGGTGACGGTCGAGGCTCCAGAAGTAGCGGTTTCTTCCGCGTTGGTGGCGGGTCCGAGCCCGCCGATGCCGCCGAGAGTCCGCCAGCGGGTGAAAAACGGGTCTCTGACGGTGAAGTTGCGCCCGTTGATGGTGGTGGTCGAGTAGACGAAGAGGGCATAGTTTTTGTTGAAGATCTGAAATTGGCAGGACCCCGTGGCCAGCAGCGGGCACGGTTGGGTGTCGGTGGTAGGGTAGCCGGCCGTGTTGGGACCGATGCCCGAGTAGTAGTCGTACAGATCGGGGTACACCTGTAAGACGGAGTTGACACCTTCCTGAACCAGGTCCGACGTGTCGGCTTTGACGAGCGCGTAGCGGACGTTAGGGGTCTTGGCTGCGTCGTTGAATTCCTGAACAAGACCGGTGGATCCGAAGCGCCGGACGTCGCCGAGCGGGGGAACGGAGGTGAGGATGTGGAAGCCGTTGCGGAAGTACGCCTTCACGAACTCGTTCTTGATGGTCTGACTCACCGGTCCGGAGCCGACGTCTTGGGCGAGGAGAGGCGCAAGCAGACACAGTCCGGCGGCGGCAGTCGGGCGGAGGATTCGCATCGTGAACGAACTATCTTAGGATAAAACCCTCGGGACGACGGCAAGTTGCGTCGGCGCCGGGCGCCCCCGGGCGGGCCCCAGGCTCGCGGCGACCCGGTTGACGCCCGGTTCAGTCTTTGCTAAGTTCTTCCAACAGTAGTTCGGATGAACCTCGGGAATCGAGGGGTGAGGTGATTCGATGCGTATTACCACCTTGTCGTGGGCTCCTTCCATGTTGTGGCTTTGCTCCGCGTTCGCGTTGGCGCAGGCGCCAACGGGAGAGATGACGGGGACCGTCAGCGACGCCAGCGGCGCCGTGATTTCCGGCGCCCTGGTGACGGTGACGAATCCGGCGACCAACGTGCAACGGACGACGCGCACCAACGAAGCCGGCGTGTATTCCGTTCCGTCCCTGCTGCCGGGCTCCTATAACGTGAAGGTCGAAATGCAGGGATTTTCAGCGCAGAACCGCACAAACGTCGAATTGCAGGTGGGCCAGGTGGCGCGTCTCGACTTCAACCTGACGGTCGGAAACGTGTCGGAGGTCGTCGAGGTGACGGGCGGAGCGCCGGTGTTGCAGACCGAGACGACCGAACTGGGGACCGTGATCGAGAACAAGCGCATTCTCGAGCTGCCGCTCAACGGACGCAACTATCTGCAACTGGTGTCGCTGACGCCGGGGGCGACGACGAATGGTCCGGCGTCGTCGCAGGGCCAGCAGCGGATGGGCGGAGCGCGAAACCAGTTCGCCCTGAACGTGGCCGGGCAGCGGGTACACTTCAACCACTATTCGCTCGACGGAATCGAGAACACGGACCCGAATTTCAACACCTATCTGCTGCTGCCGTCGCTTGAGGCGCTCCAGGAGTTCAAGGTCGAGTCGGGCCTGTTCCAGGCCGAATACGGCCGGGCCATCGCGCAGGTGAACGTATCGACGCGCGGGGGCACGAACGAGTTCCACGGGACGATGTTCGAGTTTCTACGGAACGCCAAGCTCGACGCGAAGAACTTCTTCGATCGCGCCGACTTGCCCAAGCCGCCGTTCAAGCGCAACCAGTTTGGCTTCACGGTGGGCGGTCCGGTGACGATCCCGAAGGTGTACAACGGGCGCAATCGCCTGTTTTTCTTCGCCAACTACGAAGGCCTTCGCGAGAGGCGGGCGCTGACGCAGCTGGCCACGGTGCCGTTCCAGGAGCAGCGGGGAGGAGACTTCTCGCTCGTCACGACGCGGACGCTGTTTGATCCGCTGAGCCGCGTGTTCGCAGGCAACGCGGTGACCTCGGCCACCCCGTTTGCGGGCAACCGCATTCCGGCGGCGCGGATTCATCCCAATTCGGCCAAGGTGCTCCAGGACTTCTATCCGCTGCCCAACGTGAGCCAGACCGTGCAGAACAACAACTTCCTCAACAACGAGGGGCGGCGGACCAACAGCGACCTGTACAGTTTCCGGGCTGATTTTTCCGAATCGGCGAACTCAAACTGGTTTGCGCGGTACAGCTTCGCCGACGAACGGCAGTACCTGCCCATCAACATTCCCGACCAGGGAAACAACGCCGACGTGGATCCATGGCAACTGGTGGTGGCCAACACGCGGGTCTTCGGCGGGACGAAGGTGAACGACATCCGCCTGGGGCTGAGCTACCTGAAAGCGGCGAACATCCAGCAGCGGGCGTTCCGGCGCAACGTGGTCCAGGAGCTGAACATTCCGGACGTGTCCCGCGATTTCCCGCTTTACTGGGGAATTCCGGTGTTCCAGATCAGCACCTTCTCCAACGTGGGCGAGTGCAACGACTGTCCGTTCGTGAACTACGACACCATCATCCAGGGCAAGGACGATTTCTCGTGGACGACGGGGAAACACAACATCAAGTTCGGCGGCGAGATCCGGCGGGTCCGGTTCAACCAGATCGGCGCGGTGGTTCCGCGCGGACGGTTCACTTGGGACGGACGATTCACGCAAGGGGCGTCGAATCTCGCCAACCGGGCCAACGTGAGCGGGTTGCCGCTGGCCGATTTTCTGCTCGGCTTCATGTCGAACTCCGAGGGGCAGGTGGGCGCACCGATTGCGAACTTCCGGTCGAGCTACTTCGCGCTGTATGTGCAGGATACCTGGAAAGTGACGCCGAAGCTGACCGTGAATCTGGGCCTGCGCTGGGAATACGACCAGCCGTATTACGACAAACATGATTCGCTCGTGAACGTCGACTTCCGGTGGGACAATTCGGTGGAGCCGACCTTCGTGCGGGGGGGCACCGGGGATCCCTACGAAGGAAACCCGCCGTTTCCGTGGGCTCCGGACGTGAAGTACGTGCGGGACGGCCGGTTCGGGCGCGGGGCCTACATGCCGGACAAAAACGACGTCGCTCCGCGGCTGGGCGCGGCCTATCAGATCAACAGCAAGACCGTGCTCCGCGCCGGGGCGGGCGTCTATTATGTCCGCGACATCGGCAACGCGGTGTTCGATATCGTGAGGAACGCCCCGTTCACGATCCGCCGGAACGAACCGGCCGACACGGTGCGCCCGAACCAGACGTGGTCACGACCGTTCACGATCACGGGGAACCCGACGTTTCTGCTGATCAACCAGTACGGCGAGCGAAGTTCGTACGTTCCGCAGTGGTCGTTCGGACTCCAGCGGGAGCTTCAGGCGGGCACCTCGCTCGAGGTGACGTATCTGGGTTCGGCGGGCGTCAAGCTGCGCCGGCTGATCAACTACAACGTGCCCGGCCCGGCGCCGTTTGCGGCGGGCGGCGTCAATCCGCGGCGCCCGTTCCCGAAGTTCGGCCAGTTCCAGACGATGAACGCGATGGCGCACTCCAGCTATCACGCCTTGCAGGCCCGGCTTCAACGGAGGTTTTCCGCCGGGCTGACGGTGCTCGGCTCCTACGCCTACTCGAAGTCGATCGACGCCGGATCGGGGATCCGGACGACGGACGGCGATCCGCTCACGCCGATGGATCCATACGGACTGTTCCGCGAGCGGGGCCGGTCGGCGTTCGACTTCCGGCAGCGGCTGACGACATCGTGGCTCTATGAACTGCCGTTCGGCCGCGGCAAGCGGTTCCTGAACACGGCCGGGGCGGCCAACGTTCTGCTTGGCGGATGGCAGATCGGCGGCATCCTGACTTTGCAAAGCGGGTTCCCGCTATCGGTGTTCTGTCCGCCGGGAAACATCCAGAACGGCGGCGACGGCTGCCGCTCGGATTCGCTGGGGATCAACCCGAACCTTCCCCGGTCGCAGAAGCGCGTGGAGCGATTCTTCAACACCGAGGCGTTCCCGCTGACGGGGCGCATTCCGGGTCCGGACACGGAAGCGCGGTACGGCAATTCGGGCCGGAACATTCTGGACGGCCCCGGGATCATCAGTTTCGACTTTTCGCTGATCAAGAACTTCGCCATTCGGGAAAAGGCGGGGATCGAATTCAGGGCCGAGTTCTTCAATATTCCGAACCATCCGATCTTCGCGCCGCCGGGCACGACGCCGAACACTCCCTCCTACGGGCGAATCGGCGGGACGCGAATCGATTCGCGGCAGTTGCAGTTCGGCTTGAAGTTTCATTTCTGACCGGGCTGGCGGGGACGACCGCAGTCCTCGGCGGTGTGACCGTGTTGCCGGCAAAGACGGGCTGGCCGGGCGGACGGGTCGCGCTTCGGGCGGGCGGGCCAGGTCCGGGCAGACCGGCAGGGGAGGAGCCCGCCGGCGTCACTCCTTGACGAGTTTGGTCAATTTCTTGAGCCGCGAACGGAGTTCCTCGGTGGCGTCCATCATGCCGTTGGTGTCGTAAATGACACGCGGAGTCATGAAGATGATCAACTCGGAGCGTTCGCGGCTGTAGGACCGTCCGCCGAAGGCGTTGCCGAGAATCGGAATACGGTGCAGCACGGGGATGCCTCCGCTCGACATCGAGTTGGTTTCGTTGATGATGCCGCCGATGGCGATCGTGTCGCCATCCTGCACGGTCACCTGGGTGCTGATGGACCGTTTGGAGAACGAAGGCGACTGGATGTTTCCGGCCTGGGGAGCCTGCGGAGCGCTGACCTCCTGGTTGATCTGCATCGTGACGACACCGCTCGGGTTGACGCGGGCGAGGATTTGCAGGGTCACGCCGGTGGCACGGCTCGAGATCGTGTTGGCGAAAAGGGAGTTGCCGCCGCTCTGAATCGGACTGACGGTCTGCGCGGTCAGCGTCGGGACCTCGGTGCCGACGTTGATCGAAGCGGAGATGCTGTCGGTGGCGATCACACTCGGAGAGGAGAGCACACGGGCGCGAGTCGTGTTCTCGGCGGCGCTGAGGAAGGCCAGCAACTCCCGGCTCTGTCCGACCAGGGTTCCGGCCGACAACCCGATGCCATCCGAGCTGAACTGCCCGAGAAGCTGCCGGCCGGGGTTCGACGTGGTTCCCGCGCCGGCGTTCCTCTTTTGCAGAAACGCGGAGACGCCGGCGGCGAAGGCGCCGGTGAGATCCACCTCGTAGATCTTGGCGTCAATGAGAACCTGGCGGGGAGGGATGTCGATGTCGCGCAGGAGCTTGACGATCTGCTGGTATTCCTGCGGCGTGGACTGGATGAGCAGCGTGTTGTCCATCGGATTCGGGATGATCTGCGGAATCCGCTTATAGGATCCGCCGCCATAGAGTCCGCCGGTGAGATAGCTGCCGGTCTGATCCTGGGCGGCGCCGGCCGCCGGGGAAGGACTGACGCCGCCGGGGGAGGTCTGGCCGGGCAGTTGGGGGGCGTAGCCGCTCGGCGAATAGGCGAAGCCGGGGGCCATCATGCCGGGCGTGTAGCCGGGAGCGAACCCGCCACCCGGGAACATGCCGGGATACCCCATCATGCCCATTCCGCCCATCATTCCCATGCCACCCATCATGCCCATGCCACCCATCATGCCGCCCATCGCGCCCATGGATCCGCCGCCGCCCATACCCATGCCGCCCATCATTCCCATCATGCTCATCATGCTCATCATTCCGAAGGGTCCCATGCCGCCGCCCATGTAGAGCATCATGATGGCCATGGCCAGCATTTCGGCGCGGCCGTACTTGACGCGGTAGACGTAGTTGTCGATGGCGCCGGCGGGGGACTTGACCTCGGTGTCGAGCTTCTCGAGCCACTTGGCGACCTCGTCGAAGGCGCCGGGGTTGGGAGCGACGGCGATGATGGTGTTGATGCGGTCGACCGGGAGGAAGCGGACCAAGTTGCGGTCCGAGAGCGAGATCGACTTGAGAATGCCTTCGAGTTCCTTGGCGATGTCGGTGGGCGAACCGTTCCTGACTTCGAACAGGCGGACGCGCTGGCTGGCGAGCGTGTCGCTGTCAAACAGCGTGATGATTTCCATGGTGCGCCGGATGTTGCGGCGGCTGTCGAGGAGGAAGAGCAGATTGGCGGGAGGATAGAGGAACGTCTTGGCCCCGTCGCCGATGAAGGGCTCGATCAGTTTGCCGACTTCGGCGACGCTGGCGTATTTGAGAAAGACGAGGTTGAGCATCAACTGGTCGTCGGGGGTGATCCGGGAAGGGTCTTCGCTGCTCGGACGGACGGGCAGGCGCGCGGCGTCGCCGAGGGGCACGATGCGGTAGAACTCGCCCACCTGGGTCATGGTGAAGCCGTTGATGCGGAGCAGCAGGTCGAGCAGGGAGCGGGCGTCAATGTCCCGGGTTTCGCCGTAGGTGTTCAAAGTGACGGTGCCCGCCACTTTCTTGTCCATGATGTAGTTGATCTTGAGTGAACGGCAGAGCGTGTCCACCACCTCGGCAAGCGAGACGCCGTTCAGATTGAGGGTCCCGAGAGCGACCTTGGGAGCGGCGGTCTGAGTGGGCGGCGGCGGTTGCGGAGCGGCGGTCTGAGCGGGCGCCCCGGCCGGCGCCGCGGGGGGCGGAGCGGGCTTGGGGGGCTGCGCGGGCTGCTGCGCGGAGAGCAGCGAGAGGCTGACAACCAGGGCGAGGGGAGATCGCATCATTTCTCCTGAAGGCGTCAACGGGCGGATTTGGCGGCGACGGGCGGGGTCCGGCCGGAAACGGCCCGGCGCAGCGCCGCGCGTTCCGCGTCGGACAGATCTTTCTTGTTCTTGGAATACTTTGCCACGCCGAAGGGGGTCTTGCGCTCGAACCGGACGGTGTCGCCGTCATCGAAGGCGGCAAGCGTCTCGGCCTCTCCCGGCGGCGGTTCTTTCGCCGGCGCGGGCTTGAACTTCTGGACGCCGAACGGAGTCCGGGAATAGTGCCAGACCTCGCCTTTGGCGTCCTTGTGCTGGAACAGGCCGGGCCTGATCTCAACCGCGCCCTTGGGGATGCCTTCCGGCAAAGCAGGCGAGACAGGAGCCTTGGAGGCGGTCTTTTTCGCGGCGGCCGGACGGGCGGGCGACTCGCTTTTCGGGGCCGGTCGGTCCTGTCCGAACAGGGCGGCGGCGATCAAAACTGACAGGTAACGCATGGTCAAATCCTTTCGCTAATGGCCCGCTGCTCAGCGGGCGGGCTCCCAGAAGCAACTATTGCCGAACATGCCGGCGCGTTGCACCTTGCGGAATCCGTTGACGACGGCGCCGGCGGGCGTCGTGTCGCCCGGGGCGCAGGCGTGGTTGGTTCCTCCGACAGAGATCCAGGGGTTTCCGCCGCTAGCCTCTTTCTGTTTTTCAATGATCGCCTCCAGCTTGGGCGAGGGTGTGCTTTCCACCAGGACCCGGCCGGTTTCGGGGTGCCGTTTCGGCTCCCCGGCCGCGGCGGCGGCCTCCGGGGCGGCCGGTGCCGGGTTCTTCGCCTTCAACTCGGCGATGGTCTTTTCAAACTTCTTTTCCTTCCACTCGAGCACGATCTGCTCGCGCGTCAGATCGGCGATACGGAAGGGGCCGATCTGGTCGCCCTTGTGATAGCCCTTCTGCGGACTGGACGGGCGTTCGCCCAGAAAGACGGTGAGATCGTCCCCGAACGCCAGCACGCCGTAGGCGACCGGGAATTCCGGAACCGGTTCGGGCGGTTTTTCCTCGATCACGACGTTCGGGTTGCGGTCCCGGGAGAACAGCATCTTGAGGGCAACGTCGGCGTACGAAGTCGCGGTGACGGGTTGAGCCGGTTCGAACCCGGGAGCCTCCGGCCCCGGAGAGGCGGAGACGCTCCGGCTGATCAGCGCTTGTTCGCGTAGGCGGGCGCGTTCCCATGTCTGCTTCATCCGCCACCATGAGCCGGCGAGCATCGCGGCGAGGACGAGATTCAACAGCATGAGCCTTCTTGTCATGAACACACTTCCCTTCGGCCGCCGGGCGTCGGGCGGGGCTTCACAGGCCCAGTCCTTTCCGCTCCGGGGCCAGGCGCTTCGGGAGCACCCCGGAGACCGTCAGCCGGACGCTGATCAGTTTCTGTTTCGGCTCTCCGTACTGCGAGATCCGGAGTTCGTGGGTCGCGATCAGTTCAGGCTGGGCGGTGAGATCGGCGAGCAGGTTCACCAGTTGCTCGATGCGGCAGTTCATCGTCACAGAAACCAGCCCTTCGCCGTAATCCTGGCCGAGGGTCTGGATGATCCCGATTTCGTTCTGCGTGATGTCGACAGGCGGGGTCTGGCTGCGGGCCAGTTTGCGCAGGATTTGCAGCAGACGGGCCTGGGCCTGGGGTCCTGTTTCCGCATCGATCATGCCCTTTTCCTGCTGTTTGAGCTGCCCGACGGCTGCCGCCGCGGCCTGCTCCCGGGCTGGCACAGTGGCCGCGACGCGGCGCAGACGGTCGAGGCGGGCCTCGGCCAGGGGGATGGACTGTTCGGCGGCGGACACCACCGGCGCGGCTTCCTCCGAGGGCCAGAAGTACACGATCGCGGAGAGCAGGCAGGCCACGCCGAGATACAGGAGAGCACGGCGGTCCCGGGCGGAGATGGTCACCGGTTTTCCCCCTGTTCGAGCCCGACGCCCGGACCTTCGCGGACGGTCCGGATCACAAACTGTTCACCCGAACCCACGCGCGTCAGCGACTGGGAGAACTGCGACTCCTTGAACAGCGGCGAACCGTCAATCATCTGAAGCAGCGCCGCGGCCTGTTCGGTTTCGCCGGTCAAATAGACGTCGGTTCGGCTGATCTGAAGCGAGTTCAGCCACGCCGGGGGCGCCAGCAGGTTGGTCACATCACGGAGGGCGTCGGCGTCGGCTTTCGATCGCTGCCGGTAGCGGCCGAGGAGCGCGATCCGGTCCCGCGCCTGCCGGGTCTCCTGATCGAGCCGGGCGGCGCGCGCGGCTTGTTTCTCCACCGCCTGGATTTCCCGGTTCAGGAGAGCGAGATAACGGCGGTCGTGATAGGCGGGCTGAGACAGCATCAGGCCGGCAGCCGCCACGTTGGCCAGGACCAGAATGCCGGAAGGAATGTAGGCGAGCCGTGAGGACTGGGCGCGCCGGTCCTCCGGAAGCAGGTTCGCGGAGAGAGAAAGGCGGGGACAGGCGCCGGCGATGGCGGCGGCGGCGGCGAGAGGGTATGGAGCGGGCGGATCGAGCGGCGGCAGCAGGCTGGAGAAATCGAGGACCGGGGCGGCGTCATCCAGGCGCAGTTCGGCGAAAGACGTGCGGCGCGCCAGCGCGGACGCTCCGTTCTCGAAGACAGCCGAATAGATCGGGCGGGCTTCGCTTTCGCCGATCGCCTCAACGGTGTCGTTCTCCTCGTGCAAGGCGAGGTAGGGGCGCGGAGCGGCGGAGACGATCCGGCTGGCCGACCAGAGCGCGGCGGCGGAAAACGTGAAGCCGGCCACCTTGACGCCGGCCTCGGCGAACAGGTTCGAGTAATGATCGACGGTTTCACGCCGGGCGATGCCGACCAGGACGAACACGGAGCCGGGCAGCCGCGCCCAGGCGAAAGCGGCGCCGTCTTCGGGGAACGGGTGCAGTCCGTCCACCTGGTAGGAGATCGCCGAGGCGAGATCCCGATCCTCGACGCCGGGCAGGGCAAGCGTCCGGACGATGACTTCGCCGCGTGGCAGCAGGACGTGGACAGGCAGGCCGGCGAGGCCGGACCTGCGCGCGAAAGCGGACAGTTCCGCCCCCCAGTCCGCGGCGGGACGATCGGTGTAGCCGGGAAGAACAATGGAATCGAGGTGGCGGATCGCGCCGGGTCGCACGCGCACGGCGGTGACGCGAAGTTCATTCGATGAGATCTCGACGCCGAGTCCGGATCCGAACGCGAGCCACTTCCGGAAGCCGGAAGCGGGGGTCCGGACCGGCGGGGAGGCCGGGGCGGGCGCCTCGATCCGCTCTACCGCCATTCGGCCACCTCCGACCAGGTGGAATCATGCCAGCGCAGCACCTGGTAGGGCGGATCCTCGCCGGCTTTTCGGATCTTGACGAGCGCAGAAACCGTGCGCGACGTGTCCGCGAGGCGGCCGTCCTGGCGCCGGGGGCGGGCCGTGACCCGGAACGTGAACACGGTGTTGCCGCCAACGCGGAGGCGCCCGGCGGCGGGCCCCAGGATGGGCCCCATGGCCGCGAGTTCGGCGGCGCTGGCGAACGGCTGCGCGCGGCGGCGTTCCACGATGGCGGCGACGGCCGGCGGGGCGATTCCGAGCGAGGCGAGCAGGGCCGGTTCGGCGTAGTTGACGTCGAATGCCTGAGTGGTCCCGTGGACGGAGACGCAATCCCGGAACGCGCCGGCTCGGACCATCTTTCCCTGCTGGTCGCGGACGTAGTCGCCATAGAAGATTTCAGGAGTCATGCCGCGCACGTAAAGAGCTTCTTCCGTCTCCTGGTATGACGCATGGCGGGGTCGAAAAGACGGAACCAGGGACAAATAGTATGAGTCGAGGACTCCGGCGGGCTGACGCCAGTCCACCAACGCGAAGGCGATCTCCTGGGCGCGGGCGGGGTCGACGCCGAGGGCGAGCAGGACCGCGTAGAACTGCTCCGGACGGGCTTCATTGAGGGACAGCCGGGCCGTGGCAGGGACCACCTCGACGACGGCCTGACCGCCCGGAAAGTCTAGCGGATAACGGGCAAAGTCGGCTTTCCCGCCAAAGGATTCGAGTTTGCGCAGGATGGCCACCTCCACGCCGCCGGCGGCCAGGAAGTGCGCCCGGATCCCTTCGGCGAGATTGGCGGCGCGTTCGGTCTCCGAGCGGACCGTGGCGGCGACCGACAAGGCGATGGCGACGAGGGCGGCCGTGAGCCAGAGCACGGCGAGCAGCGCCCCGCCGCGCCGGCGATCGCGCCGCGACGCCGTGCGGACGGGCGAGCTACTGGAGCAGGTCATGATAGAACTCCTCCGGGTCGCGATTGGCCCGGACGGGAAGCGTGACCGGCCCCATCCGCAGCCGCGAAGGATCCGGTTCGAGGGGTGTCATCTCGAAGTGAATCGCGTCGGGCAGCATTCGCCCGGCCTTGCGGGGCAACCAGATTTTCTCTCCGCGGGGTCCGCGGAGCAGGTAAGAGATCCGGCAGGACTTCAACCGGTCGGCCAGGACAAACGGCCGGGGACCGAGTCGCGGCGGGGCCAGTCGCGGGCCCTGCGTCAACGGATCGGTCCCGGGACCCAGGCAGAACGGCTGGAGCGAGAGCGGCCCTGTATAGTGATACTCATTGAGGACGAGGCGCACGCCTTCGCCCCGCTCGCCGGGGATCACGAGGTACTCGACGATCCGCGGGTATCCGCGTCCGGCTTCCTCGAGCGAGTGGGAGGTGACGAAACGGACCGAATCGGGTTCGCCGGAGAAGAACAGCATCCGGGCGCCGTTCGGGCTGCCGCATTCAAACGTGACAGGGATGATTCCCGCCACCTGCTGTTCAAGAGCCCGCTCGGCGCCGAGTACGAGGCGGTGGCCGGAGAACCGCGCGCCGGTGCGCTCCATGGTGGTGAGGCCGATGCGGATCGCAAAGAGCATGCCGGTTGTCATGAGTCCGAGCAGGGTCACGACGATCAGCAGTTCCATGAGCGTGACGCCCCGGCGTCGGCGGTTCCGGATGGGACGGGTCACGGGACCTGCCTGCGGGGCGCGGCGCGATAAGACTCGAGGGCGAAAGAGCGGCGGGTGGTGTTTCCTTGCATCCACCAGACTTCGACGACCAGACGGTCCACGCCGGCGAGATTCCCGGGAAGGCCGCGCATGGGGAGAAAGGGCTCCAGCCGGGCCTGCCAGCCCGCCTCGACACCCAGTTCGGCGCGGTCAAAGCGGGCGCCGACGGGCTGGAGCACAGGGAGATTGGGGTCAAGCAACAGACGGTTCATCGTCCGGCGGGCGAGGATCGCGGCGCGGTCCGATTCGGTGAGCCGCGACGCGTTACGGACGGACGTGGCGAGCGCGGAAAGCAGCGTCCCGACGGCGACCGCCATGATGGTGACCGCCACCAGGAGTTCCAGAAGAGTGAAGCCGCTCCCGGCGCGCCGGGCTCTCATGGCTGTTCTCCGCGGGGAGCGGACTCGCGCTCGATGCGGGGCACGCCGGAGATGGGGTCAATGCGCACGGTCCGCCGGCTTCCGCGGGAGTCGGCCAGCACGACGCCGATCCGCGGGGGGGCGCCGTCGGGATAGAGGAGGAAGCGGCGCGGCTGCCGCGCGTCATTGGAGAGAGACGGGAAAAGCGGCGGCAGGACGGCTTCGATGACCACGCCGGGCGGCATTTCCAGAGTGCGGGCGAAGCCGGGGTCCGGCGAGAGGAGTTGAATCCGGCCCTCAGCGGGAAGAATGGTCACCTCGACCGGCTGCTGGCGGCGGTCCGCGCGGGCGAGCCCGGCATTGAGGATCGCGGCCGTTTCGCTGGCGGCGCCGGCGATGCGCAGCGAGTCGATGCCGGCAGCGATCGAGGGGTAGCTGATGCCGGCCAGCAGCGCGACGATCATGACGACGAGCAGCATTTCGATGAGCGTGACGCCGCGGCGGGCCGCGGCGGGCCGTCGGGTTTTGGCGGGCGCGCTACTGGCTCTTCCAGCTGACAATATCCGCATTGATGCCGTCCCCGCCCGGCTGGCCGTCGGCGCCGAGGCAGACGATGTCGGGCTCGTCGCCGTGGTCGCCGGGGTACTTATAAAGATAGGGCCGGCCCCAGGGATCCACGGGGATTTCCTGGGGCAGATAAGGTCCGTTCCAGTTGTTGACGTTCTGGGGCCGCACGCGCAGGGCGTTGAGGCCGAGTTCGGTGGAAGGAAACAGCCCGGTGTCGAGCTTGTAGACGCCGATGGCGGTCATGAAGCTGCCGATCTGCTGGCGGGCGGCCACGACGCGGGCGCGGTCGCCCTGGTTGAGCAGGCGCGGGCCGACTACGGCGGCAAACAGGGCGATGATGGTCACCACCACGAGCATCTCGATCAGCGTGACGCCGGCGCGGGACTTGCTTCTGGGTCGTCGATTCATTTGGTACTCCGTCAGGTAACTTCATTGATGCTGGTGATCGCCAGCAGCATGCTCAGGATCAGGGTTCCAATCAGGATACCCATCACGAGGATGATCAGGGGTTCAAACAGCGAGGTGAAGCGGCGGATGGCGGCGCGGGTGTCGGCGTCGTAGACGTCGGCCATGCGGTGAAACATCGCGTCGAGCTTGCCGGTTTCCTCGCCGACGCTCAGCAGGTGGGATGCCAGCGGGGGAAACTGCCGGGAACGGGTGAGGGGTCCGGCGATTCCTTCGCCGCGTTTGACGCCTTGCGTCACCGCTTCGAGCGAGTTCGCCATGACGAGGTTGTGCAGGATCGCGCGGGCGATGCCGAGTGACTGCACCAGGGGCACGCCGTTGGCGACCAGGGTCCCCATGGCGCGGGCGAAGCGGGCCGTTTCGGCCTTCCGGAGCGCTTCGCCGAGAAGGGGGATGCGGAGGCGCGCGCCGTCCCACCAGAGGCGGCCGGCGGCGGTGCCCACCCAGACGTAGAAGGCGACGGCGGCGACGGCGGCCAGGCCGAGGGCGACCCATCCCCAGGTGCGGATGGCGGCGCTGGTCTCGATCAGGATCCGGGTCGGCAGCGGCATCTTGAGCGTTCCGCTCTCGAACACCTGTGCAAACTTGGGGACGACGTAATACATGATCACCAGCACGGAAGCCATGCCGACGACGGCGAGCAGCGCCGGGTAGACGAGGGAACCGATGATATAGCTGCGCAGGTCGTCGCGGGTGCGCTCGAATTCCGACAGCCGCTCGAAGACCTGCGCCAGGGATCCCGACGCCTCGCCGGCGCGGACCATGTTGACGTACAGTCCGGAGAAGCAGGAGGGGTGCTGGGCGAGAGCGTCCCCGAGGGACTTTCCGCCCTTGATGAGGCGGAGAACGTCCTGGACCACGAACTTGAACCGCTGCTGATCGGTGAGTTCGGTGGCGATGGACAGGGCGCGGTCGAGGGGGATTCCGCTCGACAGCAGCGTGGCCATTTCCTGGGTGAAAAACAGGACGGCGCGCCGCTGGCCGCGGCCGAATTCAGGCAGTTTGAATCCAAGCGCCTTCTGCGCCTCCGCGCCAATGAAGACGGGGGTGAGGCCCTGTTTGCGCAGTTCTCCGGCGGCCTGCTGCGGCGAGCCCGCGGTCAGGTTGCCGGTGCGGACCTGTCCGCTGGCGGTCACGGCCCGGAAGAAGAAGGTCGAGGGCATGGAATCGTCAGAACTCCTGCGTGACGCGAAGGACCTCATCGACGGTGGTCACGCCGCGGGCGACCTTGTCCCAGCCGTCCTCGCGAAGCGTCGTCATACCGTTCTTCCTGGCGGCCGCGGTGAGGACGCTGGCGTCCTCGTTTTTCATGATGAGGCGGCGGATTTCGTCGTTCAACTGCATCATTTCGAAGATGCCGACACGGCCGTGGTATCCCGAGCCGAAGCAGCGGGCGCAGCCGGCGCCGCGGAAGGTCGGCACGGTTGTTCCGTCCGGCGCCAGGCGGGGCTCGTCCGGCTGGCGGCAATGGCCGCAGATGACGCGCACCAGGCGCTGAGCCAGGACGGCGACGACGGAGGAGGTGATCAGGTAGTTTTCAACACCCATGTCGGTGAGGCGCGTGATGGCGCTCGGAGCGTCGTTGGTGTGAAGCGTCGAGAAGACGAGGTGTCCGGTGAGAGCCGACCGGATGGCGATGTCGGCCGTTTCGCGGTCGCGAATCTCGCCGACCATGATCACGTCCGGGTCCTGGCGGACGATGTGGCGGAGGCCGGCGGCGAAGGTGAGGCCGATCTGGGGATTGACGTGGATCTGATTGATTCCGTCCATCTGGTACTCGACGGGATCTTCGATGGTGATAATCTTGCGGTCGGTGAGGTTGATCCGCTTGAGGGCCGAATAAAGGGTGGTCGATTTGCCGCTCCCGGTAGGGCCGGTGACGAGGAAGATGCCGTGCGGCAGCTGGGTGAAGTGCTCCATGAGGGAGAGCATGGGGCCGGTGAAGCCGAGCTTGCGGAGATCGTAGAAAGCCTCGCCGGCGGAACGGTCGAGCAGGCGCATCACGACGCTTTCCCCGTAGAGGGTGGGGAGGGTCGAAACGCGCAGATCGACCTCGCGGCCGAGCGTGCGGAGCTTGATGCGGCCGTCCTGGGGCAGGCGCCGTTCGGCGATATTGAGCTTGGCCATCAGCTTGACCCGGGAGATGATGGCGGCCTTCAGTTCACGCGGAGGCGATTCCTGCTGTTGCAGCACTCCGTCGATTCGAAAGCGGACGCGGAACTCCTTCTCAAAGGGTTCGATGTGGATGTCGCTGGCGCGCTTTTCGACGGCCGAGGCCACCATCGTGTTGACCAGGCGGATCACGGGCGCCTCGGACGCCATGTCGCGGAGGTGCTCGAGGTCCTCGGCCGGTTCGGCGAACTCGTCGGCGGCGGCTCCGGCGCGGGCGGCCTGGCCATAATGGCGGTCGACCAGGTCGAGGATCTCGGCCTCGGGCGCCAGCACGGGAGTGACCTTGAGTCCGGTGACGCGGCGGACGGCGGAGATGGTCTCGACGTCGAGCGGGTCGGCCATGGCAAGCGTCAGGGACTGGTCGTCGAAGCCGGCGGGAATGCAGCGGAACTGACGCAGGAAGCGCGCCGAGAGCCTTTCGGTTTCCGGGGTCACCGGCGGCGGGCCGTCGAGGGAGACCAGGCGGACATCGAGCTGTTCGGAGAGCGCCGATAGGACTTCGCGGTGGGCGACAAAGCCGAGGTCGACAAGGATCTTGCCGATCTTGTCACCGCGTTCCTTCTGAAGCTCAAGCGCCTGGTTGAGTTCGTCCTCCGACAGCAGGCCGCGGCGGATGAGCATCTCGCCCAGGCGCATGATTTTAGAACACCTGTTCCTGGATCGCCGCGGCCAGGGCATCCGACTTGATGCGGCCGGCTTCAAAGTCGGCGAGCGTTCCGCGGCGGGCCTGGAGCACAAGCTGGGAAGGCAGACCGGCCGTGTTTTCCCACGCATTGTAGAAGAATGTCACGCCGATGGCGATCTGCTCTTCGGGAGGCACGGTCCTGAGCGTGGTGGCGGAGGTGACCATCATGTCGCGCATCAATTGCCTGATCGCGGCGAGACGGGCGAGTTTGCGCTGCCGAAGCTTTTCCTTTTCCTCGGGCCTGAGTTCGGGACGGAAGGGGGTAATGGCGGGAGAGGTGACGAGGTTCACCTCGGCGGTCAGCACGGCTCCGAACTTTTCGATGTAGACGGCGCGCGAGTTGCCCATGAGGTCGAGCGGTTCGTCGATCGAAAGGCGCAGGAGACGCTGGTCGAATCCGCGTTCGAGGCCGCGGAGCTGCTCGCGCGGGACCCGGGCCGGCGCGGCGGCGAGCAGGCCGGCGGCGAGCAGAAAGGCGAGGCGGGTCATTGTGCACCTCCCAGCCCGGCGCTGGCCGTCTGCATTCCGTGGCGGAGAACGTTGATCTGGCGGCCGATTCCTTCAAACGAAATGTCGATGGCGGCCTTGGTTTCGCGTAGGTTCCGCTCGGCGCGCTGTTCGGAGGCGGCGATCTGTCCGGCGAGAAGCTTCGCCTGGCGGGCTTCCGATTCGGCGATGAGCTTGCGGATCCCGTCCAGATCGAGCGGCGCCGGCGCGGCCACGGAGGCGACGGCCGGAGGAGGCGCCAGGGTGACGGCCACCGGGGCGGGGCGTGTGAGGGCGTGGGTCAGGATCGCCGCCGAGAGCAGGGCGGCGGAGGCGAACCCGAGCCGCGCGGGCGAATCCCACAGCCGCTGATACCAGCGCGGTTCAAAGACCTTGTCCGAAACGAAGGCGATTCGGCGCGGCATCTCCTCCTGAGGCACGGCGCGCAGGGCCGCGCAGGTCAGCGAGAGACGCTCGATCTCTTCGGCGCAGGCGGCGCAGGCGGCGGCATGCTGTTCCACGGCGCGCCGGTCGCCGGGGCCGGATTCGTTGAGAACGTAGGCTTTCAGGTCAAAGGAAGAACAATTCACAGGGCACCTCGCAGGCCGGAGGAAGGGGCGAGCGTTTGCTTGAGCAGGTCGAGCGCCGTGTAGAGGCGGGACTTGACGGTCGAGACGGGACAACCGAGGATCCCGGCGATCTCTTCGAATTTGAATCCCTCGTACACTTTGAGCACGACTGCCTCCCTTTGTTCCGGACTTAGTTTGTCGAGAGCCGCGGCCACCGCCAGAGACGTTTCCACCGGAAACAGCCGCGGACCCGGGGAGGCGAAGGCGGGATCAGCCAACTCCTCCTCCCCGGGGCGCGGCTTACGCAACAAGGAGAACGCTTCGTTATGGGCGATCCGGAAGACCCAGGGCGCGAACCGGGAGGCGTCTTCGAGCCGCGCCAAATTCTGGTACGCCTTGAGAAACACGTCCTGCGTGAGGTCGAGCGCATCCTCCCGGTTGGCGACCAGCCGCAGCAGGTAATTGAAGACACGCTTTTCCCAGCGGGACACCAACTGGTTGTAGGCGTCCACGTGGCCCCGGCGCGCTTGGGCGACCAGGTCCCGGTCCTCGACCTCTCTGAAGATCAAGTCCGCAAGCTCCGTTCCAAGTCTAGAGACGCCCCGGGACCGGAAAAAGTCGGCGCGGACCAGGATTCTTTCCGCAGCCCCGGCGGCCGGGTGCGCGGTCCCGGGAAAGCCCTATTGTAGCGAAGGCTTGCGGGCGGGACGGCCGGAAAGGCGGGTCCGCCCGTGCGGGAACGGCGCGCTGATACAATTCTTCCATGCACGAGATTACCCGGAGAGTCTTCGTCGCCTCCGCTTCCGGCGTGGCGGTGTCCGCCAAGTCCTATTCGAGAATTCCCGGCGCCAACGAGCGCATCCACATTGGCGTGATCGGCTGCGGCGGCATGGCCACGGCCGGCCACATGCGCCCGCTGATGAAGGTGAAAGACGAGTTGAACTTCGATTTCGCCGCCACGTGCGACCTTTTCGACAAGCGGACGGAGGCGGCGGCGCAGTTGACGGGCGCTCCGAACAAGTACCGCGACTACCGCAAGTTGCTCGAGAACAAGGACATTGATTATGTCCTGATTGCCACGCCGGAGCACTGGCACGCACAGATGACGATCGATGCGGCCGAGGCGGGCAAGCACGTCTACTGCGAAAAGCCGATGACCTGGAGCGTGGAACAGGCCAAGAAAGTGGTCGCGGCGGTGAAGCGCACAGGCATCAAGATGCAGGTGGGCGTGCAGGGGATGTCGGATGATTCCTACGAGGCGGCGAACCGGTACGTCAAGGAGGGGGCGCTGGGAAAGGTCGTGCTGGCGCAGATAGACTACTCGCGCAACGACCGGAACGGAGATTACCTGAAGACGCCGGCGGATCCCGACCTCAAGCCGGGGGTGAATTTCGACTGGAACGCGTGGCTGGGTCCGGCCAGGAAGCGGCCGTTCGATCCGGACCGCTACTTCAACTGGCGGCGCTACTGGGACTATTCAAGCGGGATCGCGAGCGACCTGTTCATCCACCGGGTGACGCGCATCATCAAGTCGCTCGGGCTGACGTTCCCGGAACGCGGCGTGGGGGCCGGCGGCAGATTCAACTGGCCGGACGCGCCGGGCGAGGTTCCGGACACGATGAACATCCTGCTCGACTACCCGGAGGGGCTGACCGTGCAGCTGGTTTCGTCGATGGCGAACGACACCCGGATCGAACACATGCTCCGGGGCCACAAAGCGACGCTGACGTTCACCAGCGAAGGCTTCACGATCAAGCCGCAGCGGATCTACGAGAAAGAGGCGCAGGAGATCGTGCACAAGAAATCCGGCGCCGAAAACACGACCCTCCATCACAAGAATCTCCAGGAGGCCATCCGGTCCAACGCCGCTCTGAAGTGCGATTGCACGCTCGGCTATTACGGGGTGGTGGCGGCGGCGCTCGGCACGGAGTCGCTGCGCAGGAGGAAATACATGGCGTGGGACAAAGCCAGGGAACGGATGGTGCGGGCCTAGTGCGACGCACGGTTCCGGCCGGACTGCTGGCCGCCGCCCTGTGGGCGCAGCAGCACGACCTTCTGCTCAAGGGCGGCCACGTGATCGACCCGCGCAACGGGATCGATGGGCGCATGGACGTGGCGGTGCGGGCCGGCCGGATCTCGGCGGTGGCGCCCCAACTGGACGCATCGCAGGCGCGCGAAGTGTTCGACGTGACGGGTTTGTTCGTCACGCCGGGCCTGGTGGACCTGCATGTGCACGTCTTTCACACCACGGGGATCCGGGGCGCGTGGGCTGGGGATTCCAGCGTGCAACCGGACGCCTTCAGCTTCCGCACGGGCGTCACAACCATGGTGGACGCAGGCAGTTCGGGATGGCGCAATTTCGAAACCTTCCGGCACACGGTGATCGACCGGGCCCAGACGCGCGTGCTCGCGCTGATCAACATCGCCGGACTCGGCATGATTACCGATATCACCGAGCAGGCCGATTTCGATCCGGAAGAGGTGGCGAAACTGGCGCGGAAGCATCGCGATGTGGTGGTCGGGGTGAAGTCGGCGCACTACCGCAAGCCGGATTGGGCGTCGGTGGACAAGGCCGTGGAGGCGGGACGGCTGGCGGGCATTCCGGTGATGGTCGATTTCGGATACTTTCTCCCGGAGCGGCCCTACTATGAACTGGTCGGCAGGCGCCTGCGTCCGGGAGACATCTCGACGCACATGTTTCGCGGGCCGGTTCCGTGGATCGGGGAAGACGGCAAGCTCTACCCGTATCTGAAAGAGGCGCGGGCGCGCGGCGTGCGGTTCGACGTGGGACACGGCGGCGGAAGTTTCGTGATGCGCAACGCGGCGCCGGCGATCGCGCAGGGGTTTTATCCGGACACGATTTCGACGGACCTGCACACGGGTTCGATGAACGCCGGAATGATGGATATGCCGACGACGATGTCGAAATGCCTGTCAATGGGCATGCCGCTCAAGGAAGTGATCCGCGCCTCGACGTGGACGCCGGCACAGTCGATCCAGCGGCCGGAGTTGGGCCACCTGACGGTAGGCGCGGAGGCGGACGTCGCGGTCCTGCGTCTGGAGAAGGGATCCTTCGCCTACGCGGACGCCTACGGCGGGCGTTTCCCCGGCACACAGCGGATCACGGCGCAGTTGACGTTGCGCCGCGGCCAGGTCGTCTGGAACTACCCGTCGCTCGGGGGAGCGGACTACCGGACTCTCGGACCGACCTACGGAATCCGCGAAGGATTCGATCACATCATTCCCCCGCCGAAGTAGTCGCCGCTCCCGGTTCGCGGCGGGGTCAGGCCGAATGGGCGGAGATTTTCTCCCCGGCTTCGATCGCGATGCCGAGATGATTGGACCGCGGCGGCAAGGGACAGGTGGCGTACGGGGTGAAGGCGCAGGGGGGATTGTAGGCCTTGTTGAAATCCATGACGATGGCGGCGGCGCCGGGCTCCGGGAGGGGGACATCCAGGAAACGGCCGGCGGCGTAGGAACCGCGTCCGGCGGTCCGATCGCGAAAGATGAAGAAGAGCTCGCCACCTGAGATCACGGGTTCCAGCCGGCAGGCGGCGCCGGAAAGAAGGAATTCGGCGAGTCCGGGCGCTTTCATCTTCTCCTCATAACCGGCCACCGTGGCGATCCGGCGCTCGACCGGTTCCCGGTAGGGCGACCACTTCGCCGTCACCCGAAACGCCTCGTTCACCGGGTACCACACGCAGCCGGCGAATTCGCGGCGAAGCTTCGACGCCGTGTCGCGTTCGCGGAGAGCGGCGCGGCCCCCGCGCAGGATGAGGGTGAAGGTGCGTGAGCCCACGCGGACGGGATCACCGTCCGGAATCAGGACGCGGCCGTTGGCGCGCACGGATCCGCCCCGGAGCGTGAACAAGACGCCCGGCGCCGTGGCGATGGCGTTCTCTCCTTCACGGAGCCAGTGGAGGCCGGACACGGTGAGCCACCCGGTATCGGAACGCAGCTTTGCCTCATAGTCGCGGCGCCAGCGCTCGATGCCCCCGGCGTAGGTTTCGGCGGACAACGCCGCGGGCCAGAAGTGGAGAAGGGACCGGCGTGTCATTCGAGTTGGAAGGTGACGGCGAGGTTCAGGGTGACATTGAGGCCCGACACGATGATATCGGGCGTCAGCGACTGGACGGCGCCGGTTTTGCCACCGACCGCGGCGGCAAGCACCGCCGCCTGCGCCCGCGCCTGGGCCAGCAAGGCGGGAAGCGCCTGTTCGAGCGCCCTCGTCCGCTCCTCATCGCCGGCGGTGAACGACGTGCTCCAGCCGAGGGCCTGGGTGTTCGAGTTTACAAGCGACCGCTGGATGGCGATCAGCCGGTCGCGCGCGGCGGCGAACTGGGCCAGCGGAACGGGAACGAGGAAGTCGTATTGAGTGACGACGAAGCCCTGACTGATCGAGACGGAAATTCCCGAGAGGTTAGTCACCGCCGCACCGGTGTTGGACAGCGCCGCAAGCGCCGTGTCGACGGAGGAGGTGAGAGAAGCGTCGACGAACTGGATGCGGAAATTGGCGGTGCCCGCCGACAGCGCCTGGACCGTGTTGACGGTCGCGGTGACGGTCCGCGGCGGCTGCGCGCGGGCCGGGCCGGCGGGGAACAGCAAGGCAAGCACAGGCAGGACTAAGAGGGCGTTACGCATGGCGACAGGCTCCTGACTAGTTGGATTTCTTCGCGAGCAGGTTGAATTCGACGGGCATCTCTTCCTTGTTATTGATCACGCCGAAGGGCGGAGTGGGCGGCTTGACGTTGAAGTCCCGGCGCAGGACGACGGCGGAACCCTTCAGGCGGAGGTTGGGGCCTTCAGCGAGCGCGCTCACTTTGACGGTAACCGGCCTGGAGATGCCTTTCAGTGTCAACACGCCGCGTACATCATAGGCGCCGTCGGGGCGAAGCGTGACGGACGTGGACCGGAAGGTCATCCGGGGATGCCTGGCGGCGTCCATCATTTCGCGGGCGAGGGCTGTGATCTTGACTTTGTCCTTCGCGCTGACCCAGGTGTCGCGGCAGACGATCGAGGCCGCCTCAATCTCGATCAGAACCGACGATTTCGCGGGTTCGGACTCGTCGTAGTCGAGCCTGCCCGAATACTGTTCGTAGGTGAAGACGTGGACTTTTCCGGCCATGAGTCCGGTCTTGAGGACGTGGAGTTTGAACTCGGCGCCGGGCGCGGGGCCGATGTCGTAAACCGCGCCGAAAGCGGCCGCACCGGATAGCAGGGCGGGAATCCACCGCATACCTTATGATTGTCAGCGATACCGGGGCGTTCCGCCACCGGCGGAGGCCGAGGCCGCGGACCCGGCCTTGACACGGCCGGAGAAGTGCGAAAAAATCGCCGCCATCTGCGAAAGGAGACCTATGTCGCTCAGAATGCTCCTGGCGGCCCTCGCAGCGCCGCTGACCTTAATCGCACAAGCCAGTCTCGGGACGATCACCGGGTTGATCAGCGATACCACCGGCGCCGTGGTGCCCGGCGCGAAAGTATCCGCCCGCAACACGGCCACGGGCGTGCAAACCGGCACCGTGAGTTCGTCGACGGGAAACTACACGATTCCGAACCTGCCAGTGGGTCCCTACGAGTTGAGCGTGACGGTGGCGGGATTCAAGAGCTGGTCGCGCGAGGGGATCGCGCTGTCGAGCAACGATCACCTGCGCGTGGACGCGACGCTCGAAGTCGGCCAGCTCACCGAACGGGTTACGATTTCGGCCGCGCCTCCCCCGCTTAAGACGGAGTCCACCGAAGTTTCCACGACGATGGAGCAGAAGCTCGTGCAGGATCTTCCTCTGCCGATCGCCGGCATCGGCGGCGGCATGCGCAACGCTTTCTCGCTGATGATGATGCTGCCGCAGGTTCGCAGCAACAACGGGGAAAGCGCCTGGGACGACTTCATGGTGGGCGGCGGCCAAGGCTTCGACTGGAACGTCAGCGTGGACGGCTTGTCGGTGGAGATCGGATTTCGCAACCATCCAGGCTACATGAACCGCCTGACGCCTCCGATCGATTCGGTGGAAGAATTCCGCATCGATACGGCGGCGTTCAAGGCCGAGGAAAGCCACGCCTCCGGCGGCATGATCACGCTGGTGACGAAGTCCGGCACCATCGAGTTGCACGGAACGCTGTTTGACTACTACCAGAGCCAGCGGCTGGACGCCAATACCTGGCTGAACAACAAGTTTGGCCGGCCGAAGCCGATCTACCACCGTAACGACTTCGGAGCGAACTCCGGCGGCCCGGTCTACATTCCGAAGGTGTACAACGGAAAGAATCGGAGCTATTACTTTTTCTCGTACGAAGGCTACCGCTTCCCCAACACCTACGGGGTGTCGGAGCTGACGATTCCGCTCGCCGAGATGAAGACCGGCGACTTCTCTCGCTGGACCCTGCCGAACGGCGCGCTGGTTCCGATCTACGACCCTGTCACCACGCGGGTCAACCCGGCCGGGGGGTTTTTGAGAGATATCTTCCCGGGCAACCGGATCCCGGCGTCGCGCATCAGCTCGATTTCGCGCAACATCGTCGCGTTCATGCCGGATCCGAACGCGCCGGGGCTGGTGCGCAACTACCGCACGCCGAGCGGCGGCCAGACCAAACGCATCGAGAACGCGTTCATGGCGAAGTTCGACCATTCGTTCAACCAGAACAACCGCATGTCGGTCATGTTCTCCAAAAACGGCGTGGCGTGGAATGCGGCCTACAACACGCAGCGCGATGTCGCCGCCAACTGGGGGCCCAGCCTTCCCTTCCCGCTCGCCGGCCGCCGGTACACGCGCGTGGACGAGTACCACGGCAAGGTGGTCCGCATCAACGACACTCACATCCTCCGTCCGAACCTGATCAACAATTTCACCGCCGGGTTTCATCGCCTGTACCACCCCGAACACGACGTCACGGCCTATCCTCAGGGCCAGAACTGGGGCGACAAGCTGGGCGGGATCAGGAACAACCCGGGGATGAACTGGCACTTTCCCGCCGTCCGCTTCAGCACGGACAACTACTACGGTTGGGAAAGCACGAAGGCGTACGACGAGTACCACAACGTCTGGGGAGGCGGAGACAACCTGACGTGGATACGCGGCTCGCACACGCTCAAGTTCGGGTACAACTTCGAGCTGGTGATGACCAACCGCAACAACGACAACCAGAAGGCCGGGGACCTGTTTTTCCATCGCCTCGAGACGGCGCGGCCGGAGGACAACAGCGGCAACAGCGGCAGTTCGTTCGCGAGCTTCCTGCTGGGCGCGGTCGACAGCGGGACTTTCTCGACCGGATTTGCGCAGCTGCTGCGCTACCCGATGCACTCGCTGTTCATCCAGGACGACTGGAAGATCACTCCGCGCCTGACACTCAACGCGGGGTTCCGCGCCGAGTTGAACCCGCCGTTCTGGGAGAAGCACGACCGCATCAGCTACTTCGACCACACTCTGAGCAATCCTGCGGCGAACGGACTGCCGGGCGCGTTGAAATACATCGGGACGGGACCGGGACGGACCGGAAAGCGGTCCTTCTACGACATGCAGAAGGGATTCGGCCCGCGGCTCGGACTTGCCTGGCAGGCGCGGCAGAAGACCGTTGTTCGCGCCGGCTACGGAACGTTCTATTCCAACTACAAGCCCTGGGGGTTCAACCTCGGCTTCTACGCGCAGCCGACGCCGGCCTCGACGAACCAGGGCGTCACGCCGGCTTTTTACTGGGACAACGGCTGGCCGAACTGGACGCCTCCGCCTTCGACCGATCCCGGGTTCAATTCGGGCGCCAACGTGCCGTGGATCCATCTCGAGGACCTGGACCGGCTGCCGACGTCGCACACGTGGAATTTCGCGATCCAGCAGGTGCTCGGCCAGGGCTTTCTGCTCGATCTCACTTACACCGGCACCAAGGGCACCTACCTGGCGTCGAACCGCTACAACGCGATGCAACTCGACCCGAAGTACGCCGCCCTCGGCAGCCTGCTGAACCGGCCGATCGACGACCCCCAGGTGCGAGCGGCCGGATTCAGCGCGCCGTTCTCTAACTTTCAGACGCTGATGGGGCGCAACGCCACGCTCGGCCAGTCGCTGCGGATGTTCCCCCAGTATCTCGGCGTCGGCGGAGGAAGCTGGCAGCAATACAACGGCAACTCGACCTACAACGCTCTGATCATCAAAGTCACGAAACGGTTCAGCAACGGGCTGAGCATGCTGGCCAGCCATACCTGGGCCAAGCAGTTGACGGACGCCGACATGGCGCTGCCGGGTGTGGCCGTGGGGCAGGGAGTGGGATTCAGTTCGGCGCAGAACCACTACAACCAGAGCCTGGAGAAATCGTACGGCGCGCTCGACATCGCGCACCAGTTCAAGTTGACCGCGAGCTATGACGTTCCGTTCGGGAAAGGCCGCAAGTTTCTCACGTCGGGCGTCGGCCACTGGGTGCTGGGGGGCTGGAACCTGTCCACGTACACGTTCCTCCAGAGCGGTTTTCCGGTGGGGGTGACCGACACGGGCTTCAACAACTTCCTGTTCGGTGGCCCGCCGCGGCCCAACGTATTGAGCCACAACTGGCGCGCGCCGGTCGGCGGCAGAGAGTTCGACCCCGACCGCGACATGTTCTTCGACCGTTCCGCATTCGCGCGCCGCACCAACCCGGCAGTGGATCCATTCGGCAATGCGCCACGGTTGAACGGCGCGGTCCGTTCCTTTCCGATCTACCGCGAGAACGTGTCGATCACACGGTCCATCCCGGTCAAGGAGCGGGCCCGCGTGGAGTTGAGATGGGAGATGTACAACCTCTTCAACCACCACACGTGGAGCCTGCCGCCGGCCGACCTGTCGAACGTCCAGTTGTTCGGACGGGTCACCAACGCGGCGGGGAATCGCACGATGCAGCTTGGACTGAAGCTCGTCTATTGACGGTCCGGCTTGGCCGCGGAAACAGGCCCGCGATGCCCGCTGTCCGGTCCGCCGCCTCTGTATAATGGGCGGATTCGGGCATGGTGACCAGAATCCTTCTTTTCGTTGTGGTGGCGCTGCTCGTTCTCGCCGGGGGCACATTCACCGCGTTGCAGGTTCGGCGCCCCGCGATGACCGCTCCTTCGACCATGGTGGTGGACCGCTCGGCCGCGAGGATCGAGCGGGGCCGCTACCTGTTCGAGACTGTCTCAGCTTGCGGGGACTGCCACTCGCCGGGCGATTGGACCCGTTTCGGCGGCCCTGTGGCCCCCGCGAATGTCGGGAAGGGCCGGGTGATGCCCGAGGCGATGGGATTGCCCGGAACCATCGTCGCGCCGAATCTCACCTCCGATGCGCAGACCGGCGCGGCGCGGTGGTCGGACGGCCAGTTGATGCGCGCCATCCGCGAGGGAATCGGCCATGACGACAGGCCGCTGTTCCCGCTGATGCCCTACGCGGATTACGCCTCCATGAGCGACGAGGACGTACAGGCGCTGGTCGCTTTCATCCGCACGCTTCCGCCTGTTGTGAACCCGTTGCCGCCCACTCGCATCAACTTTCCGGTGAACCTGCTGATCAAGTCCGCGCCCAAGCCCGTCGGCAAGGTTCCGGCGCCGGACCGCGGTGATCCCGTCGCCTATGGGCGGTACCTGACGCGAATCGCCGGATGCCAGTCGTGCCACACCCCCAACGCGCACGGGGAGATCGTCGAGGAGGAACTGCTGTCGGGCGGGCGTGAATTCCCGTTCTCCGACGCCGTGAAGGTCGTCAGCGCGAACATCACGCCGGACACCGCGACAGGAATCGGCCAACTGACCGAAGAGCAGTTCCTGGACAAGTTCTACCAGTACAAGGAATACGCGGAAAAGGGTTCGCCCGTGGTTCCGCTGGCGAACAACACGGTGATGCCCTGGCTCGGCTACGCCCGTTTCGAGCCAGCCGACCTGCGGGCCATCTACGCGTTTCTGAGAACCGTTCCGGCCCGCAGGAAGTCCGTGGTCACGCATCCGGACGCGGAAGACAGAGCGGGCCAGGCGAAGAAAGGCTGATACTTATGCGGTGCATCTATGCCGTCCTCCTGGCTGCTTCCCTGGGAGCGGTCGAGCGCAAGGCGATCGTTCCCGCCACGGGGCCGAAGCCGGTCGGACCTTACACGCCGGGAATCATGGTCGGGGACTGGCTCTACGTTTCGGGCCAGGGCGCGCGGGATCCGGCCGGAAATTTCGCCCCGACCGCGGAAGGCCGGGTCAGGCAGTGCTTTGAGAACGTCAAATCGATCGTGTCGGCGGCCGGGTTGACGATGGAACATATCGTCTACACGCAGGTTTATCTGCACGAGTCCATCAGCTACGAAGTGATGAACAGGATCTGGGCGGAATATTTTCCAACCAACCCGCCTGCCCGCGCGACGCTGGGCGTCTATCGGATGCCGACGGACACGACGGTGGAAATCAATGCCGTCGCCCACCGCGACCTGTCGCGGAAGAAAGCGGTCATCCCCGCGAGCTACGCGCAGCCGGTCAACCTCGCCCCGGGCGTGCTGGTCGGCGACCGGCTCTATCTTTCCGGAATGCTCGGCCGCGACGTACGAACCGGCGCGATCCCCGCGAGTCCGGAAGCGCAGGTGCAATTGGCCCTGGACCGGATGAAGGAAGTTCTCAGCGCGGCGGGGATGGACTTCCGCCACGTCGTCTTTGTGAACCCGTACCTGACGCGGGGCGTTCCGATGAACGTGATGAACAAGATCTACGCCCGCCATTTCGAGTTCGGCAACACGCCCGCGCGGGCGACGATCCAGGTCCATTTCCTTCCCCACGGCGCCAATATCGAGTTCACGGGAGTCGCCGTGCGGGACCTGTCCCGGCGTCGCGCCGTGAGGCCGAAGAACATGGAGCCGAGTCCGACGGCGAGCCCGTGCGTGTGGGCGGACGACGTGTATTATTGCTCGGCGAAGTCGGGGTTCATTCCCGGACCAAACGGCGGAATCTACGCCGACAATGTCGCCGACCAGGTCCGGCAGTCGATGCGGAATCTTCTCGACGGGCTGGAGGAGGCCGGCCTGAACTTCTCGCACGTCGTGCAGAGCAACGTGTACGTCGACAACCTGGACGAGTTCTCGAAGATGAACAGCGTCTACGGCAGGTACTTTCCGGCCGCGCTGCCGCCGACGCGGACGACGGTGCAACCGCTGCCGCCGGTGGAGCGCAAGCGCACCGAGTCCGGCCACTTCCCGAAGCTCGAGGAAGTGTCGGTGGTCGCGGTCCCGTAGGCCGGCCGGTCAGGGCAGCGCGCGGGCGCCGCACAGCCACATGCGGCCGGAAGGGCCGAAGCAGACCGACACCTCGTACCGGGGAGCGGTGAGAGGGATCCTCGCCGGGTCCAGCCTGTCGAACACACCGCGGAGATGGGCCGGAACATGGACGGACCGGGTCAGGACGTGGATCGCCGCGGGCGTCGCGGAGGCCGTGCCGGACACAGTGATCACAGCCGGCGTGAAGGCGTACGCAGTCCGGTCGGGGTAAAGTTCACCGAGCCGGGCCGGGTCCAGACCCGCGCCGACGACCTCGCCTTGCCGGTTCACCACCGCGAGCACCTGTTTCCTCGCCCGGCTCCGGGGGTCCAGCCCGAATTCCGCCAGTTTGCCGGCGGTGAGCCAGAGCGCTGTCTCACGCCACTGCGGCCGCAGCCGGAGAGCGGTGTTGTCGCGACCATAGTCGGAAAGAGGGAAGGCCCGTTCGTCGAAGCGCAGTTCGGCGGCCGGCGCTCGTCTCTCCAGGGCGGCATCCACAAGCAGGAACGCATCGGCCGCCAGGAGCCATCCGCAGGCAAGCACGGCGGGTCTCATAAGCGTTCCTGCGAGGATGGTTCGCCGCGGGTCCGCCGGCGGACGCGCTGGAAGGCGAACAACAGCCCGAGCGATATGCAGCCGACGAGAAAGAAGAATACGTAGCCCGGCATCCAGTCCCACCACCATTCAAAGAGCCGGAGGTAAAGGAAGAGCGCGAAGAATCCCGCTCCGAGGTTCACCACGCCGGGCTGGCCCGAGCGGACGCCATAGCGCATCACAAACGCCGCGACGAGAAATCCGGCCCCCTGGTACATGGCTTCAACGCGGCCGGAGCCGAAGGGAAGGTACGACTGGTTTCCGTTCAGGCCCCCGATGGCGACTCCGCTGAAGACAGTGAGCAATCCGACAATCCGGTAGACCCACGGAAACTCGTCCGGCTGGCGGAGACGGGCGGCCGCGGGCAGGGCGGCGACGAGCGCACCGGCGCCGATCAGGGGTTCCATCCGCTGGTCCAATGCCGCCCAGTCCAGGCCGGTCCATCGCAGTGTTGTCATCGTCAGGAACGCGATGGCCGAAACCAGACCCCCCGCCAGCAACAGCGGCAGGCGATAGGCGTAGGCCAGCAGGAGCGCGAACACGCTCCAGACCAGAAAGCTGTCCGGACTGTCCGGGAGGTTGAAGATCGCCGCCAGGGCGCTGAGATTGAGCAGGGCAGCCGCGCAGGCCAGAATTCCCAACAGGCCGGTGTAGTAGCGCGATGGCCCGCGCCGGGAGCAGAACTCCATGCCCGCGACCCCGGCGGCGGGCGCCGCGAGCAGGATCGCCACCTGCGCCCATACCGGGAGCACTCCCCAGACGCGATAGAAAAACAGGACCGCGGCGGCGCAGAGGGCGGCTCCCGCAATCGTCGAGGCAATGCGCATGCCCCACGAGATCTGGCGCTCGGAAGCGGTGATGTCGACGTCGAAGCGCTCCGCCAGGGCGCGCAGGACGGATTCGAGATGTGCGTCCAGCCGCGCCTTCTGCTCCGGCCCGAAGCCGATCACGCCCTCGCGCTCGAGCTCCGCCAGCTCCTCCCGGAACGCGCGGATGCGGTCCGCGCGCCGCTGCGCGCCGGCCCTGCCGGATGCCTCGTCCATGGCGGCTAGCCGAGCGAGAAGGCGGCGTAGACGTCGCCGGACTTCGTCCGCTGGCGGTTTCCGCCACCGCATGCGATGACGACATACTGCTTGCCGCCCGCCTCGTAGGTGCAGGGGGTCGCGTATCCTCCGGCGGGCAGGCCGTGCTCCCACAGCACCTTTCCGGAAGAGGAGTCGAGAGCCCGGATCTTCTCGTCGGCCGTGGCGGCGACAAAGATCAATCCTCCGGCCGTGGCGATGGTTCCACCCAACTGGTAGGAACCCGTCTTCTTCAACCCGCGCGCCACCAGCGCGGGATACTCGCCCAGGACCTCCCTCCAGGCGAAATCGCCGGTGGCGAGATCGATCGCCGTGACGTGACCCCACGGCGGCCGGGTGCCGGGGTAGCCTTCGTGGTCGACGAACTTTTCGTAGCCGGTGTGCGAGAACCGGAACCCGTCGCCCGGTTTGGCGTCGACGATCGTGATGATGCTCGGCAACTCGCTCGAATTGACGAAGAGCAGCCCGCTCGACGGGTCGAACGAGCAGCCTCCCCACAGAGCGCCGCCGAGGGTGCCGGGAGAGAAGATCGTGCCCCGGCGGCTCGGCGGCGGAAACGGCACGCCGCCCTCCAGTTCCTTGAAGCGCTTCATGGCGAAGGCGCGGGCTTCCGGCGAGATGTCGGTCACGAGGTCCTCGTTGACAATCTGCCGGGAGAACGGCGGCGGCTTCACCGCGAACGGCTGCGTCGGAGAAAGCTGCTCGTCCGGAATCTCGCTTTCGTGCGGAACCGGTCTCTCCTCGACCGGCAGCAGAGGCTTGCCGGTGTCGCGGTCCAGCAGAAACAGCATCGCCGTCTTGGTCACCTGCGCCACGGCGTCGCGCAGACGACCGCCCTGCCTGCATGTCACCAGGGCCGGTTGCGCGGGAAGGTCGTAATCCCAGACGTCGTGGTGCACGGTCTGGAAATGCCACTGGCGCTTGCCCGTACGGGCGTCGATCGCGAGGACGCAGTCGCTGAACAGGTTGTTCCCCTTGCGGTCCCCGCCCCAGAAGTCGAACGAGGCCGAGCCGGTCGAAACGAAGACCCAGCCGCGCCGCGGGTCCAGACTCATCCCGGCCCAGTTGTTCGCCGCGCCGTTGCGCTGCCACGAATCTCGCGGCCATGTGTCGTAGCCGAACTCGCCGGGATGGGGAATCGTGTGGAAGATCCACTTGCGTTTTCCCGTATAGGCGTCGTAGCCGCGGATGTGGCCGGGCCCCTGGGGCCGCGGACCCTCGCCGCCGCCGCCGCCAACGATGACAGTGTCCTCGAAGACCACGGGCGGACTGGTTGTCCGGAACTCGAGGCCCGCCATGTCGCGGTCGAAATTCTGGGTCAGGTCCACGACTCCGTTGTCGCCGAAGTGTTTGATCAACTCGCCGGTTTTCGGGTTCAGACAGTAGAGCTTGTCCTGAATGCCGGCGAACACGCGGCGGTCCTTGCCATCCTCGAACCATGTCACCCCGCGGTTGACGCCCGGAGCGCGCCGCGAACGTTCGAGGGGGTTGAAGCTCCACAAGGGTTTGCCGCTGGCCCCGTCGACCGCCTGAATCATCAGGCGCGGCGTGGTGAGGAAGAGGGTGCCGCCGACGGCAATCGGCGTGCACTCTATGGTCGTGGCCGGCCGCTGCATGGCGTCGCCGGAGGAGTGTGTCCAGGCCAGCTTGAGCCGGGAGACATTGTCGCGGCGGATCCGCGACAGTGGGGAGTATCGCGACGCTCCGGGGTCGCCTCCGTAGTGACGCCAGTCGCCGCCACCAGGCGCCGGCCAGGCGGAAGCAGCCGCCAGAGAAAGGAAGGAACGCCGGGAGAAACACGCGTCAATCACGCCACGAGGATAACAAAGAGCGCGGCGGAAATGATACATTGGAGCGCTCGTGCACCTTCGCTGGTATATCGCCGCGCTCCTGTTTCTGTCGACCGTAATCAACTACGTCGACCGGCAGACGCTTTCCGTGGTCGCGCCGATTCTGACCAAGGAACTGGACCTCTCGCCGGTCGCCTATTCGAGGATCCTGTCGGCGTTTCTGATCGCCTACACGGCGATGTACCTCGGCTCGGGCCTCCTGGTGGACCGCTTCGGCACGAAGTGGTCCCTGACCGGATTCATGGCGTGGTGGTCGGCGAGCAACATGGCGCACGCCGCGGTCACCGGACCGTTCAGCCTGGGCGCATTCCGGTTCCTGCTGGGCCTGGGCGAATCGGGCAACTTCATGGCGGCGTTCAAGGCGGTCTCGGAGTGGTACGCGCCCAAGGAGCGCGCCTTTGTCAACGGACTGGTCCAGGCGGGCGCCAGCGTGGGAGCGATCGTCGCACCGCCGCTGGTCACCTGGATCGCCCTCAACTACGGCTGGCGCGTGGCTTTTCTCGCCACGGGATCGCTCGGATTCTTCTGGCTGATTCCGTGGCTCGCCTGCTACCGGCGCGGCGCGCCGGCCAACGCCGCGCCCGTGAGGCGGACGCCGTGGCTCGCGCTGCTGCGCTACCGCCAGACGTGGGGCCTGTTCCTGTCCCGGTTCTTCTCGGACCCGGTCTGGTGGTTCTACCTGTTCTGGCTGCCGAAGTATCTCGTCGAGCAACGCGGCTTCACAGTGGCCGAGATGGGCAGGCTGGCGTGGCTGCCCTATGTCGCCGGAGACGCGGGCGCGGTGCTCGGCGGATTGTGCTCGGACTTTCTGGTGCGACGCGGCTGGACGGTGCTGCGCGCCCGGATGGCCGCGATGCTGCCGTTCGCGCTGCTGATGCCGCTCAGCATCGTCGTGGCGTACACGCCGTCCACCTTCGTGTGCATGGCGCTCATCTGCGTGATCACGTTCGCGCACATGGCATGGAAGACGAACCTGACGACGATCACCAACGACGTCTATCCCACCGAAGTGATCGGCAGCGTGGCGGGCCTGGTTGCGTTCGGCAACGGCCTGGGAGGCACGATTTTCACGTCGCTGACAGGCTGGATCGTGCAGCAGTTCGGATATCCGGCCGTGTTCGTGATGATGGGGTGCATGCATCCGGTGGCCTACGCGGTCCTGCGGTTGCTGGTGCGGAAGCCGCTTTGAGCGCCGGGGCGGGGCGTCAGGCAGGCTTGCCGGACGCCCGGCGGCGCTGGTAGTCGGGCCGGAGGAGATCCACACAGCTCGAGAGGACGCGTTCGCGGCTCTCGGCGGGCAGCGCGTCTACTTTCTTCAGCAAGGTGGCCAAGAGTTCATTGACTTTCCGGCGCTGATCTTCCTCCGAAGCAAAGCGCATGCGCTCCATGTCCATTTCGTGCTCGGCCCTCAATTCCCGCCCCTCAACCAAGGCGATCCGGTGCGTCCAGTAGGAGAATGCGGAGGAGATCGCGAAGAAGAACAGCGCGGGGTTCCGGATCAAGGCAGCCTCCGGCCGGCGGAGCGAGAGACAGGCGCTCCCGGCCAACATCGTCACGGCCAGGATCAGCGATCCGCAGTAGGCAACTACGAAGCAGATCCCGCGAATCACGTGCAGGATCGGGATGGTTTGCAGAAACGCCCGCGGCGTGTAGACGCCGCGCACCTGGACTGTCTCCCTCCGGGCAGGTGATGGTCCCATGTTGCCTCCGGCGTGTCCGTCGGCGTGAAGGCCGGGTCTAGAAGACGGGCAACCCGACTCGCCGCCGGGGGATGCCAAAGCGGGAAACAAGCAGGATCTGGTTTCCCTGCTGCCGCGCGCGGACCACCGTTTCCATCAGTCCGAGCGAAAGAGCCAACACCGTTGCGGCGGATTGCCCCGTCGCCGACTCGAGTTCCCGCAGCTGCGCGGCGGCCTCCTTGCAAAGCTCAACGGTGACGGCCGCCGGTTCCGGCGGCGCCTCCCCGGGAAAGGCGCTTCCAAGGATCTCACCCAGACCTTCCGCGATCGCGGAAGGCGAGCGGCTGCTCTGTCCGGCGGCGATGTTCATTTGGATTACTTTTCCGGGGCGGCGTGGCGGAGGCGTCTGTCCACCGTCGGGCATAACAAGGAATCGGACCCCTTAGCCAAGGATCCGACGGGCTGGACTCTTAGCGCGACGACCAAAAGGCGCTTAAACTACGCGTCACAGGAGTTATTTCTCCCTTTTCGCGAGGGCCAGGTTCGCTCGCGCCCGGACGTGACCGGGTTCAATCGCCAGCGCCTCTTCAAGCTCCGCGCGCGCCGCCGCGTACTCACCGATGCTCAAAAGGACCGCTCCGAGATTGGCGTGGGCGTCCGCCGACCACGGGTTCGCCCGCACGGCCGCCACCATGGCCGCCCGCGCCTCCGCGATCCTGCCCGCGCCCAAGAACGTCAAACCCAGATTGACGTGATACTCCGAATCCCAGGGGGTCAGCCGGATCGCCTGCCGGTAGGCATCGACGGCGTCGGCGGTTTTTCCGGCGTCTGCCAGCACATTGGCAAGGTTGTTCCAGGCCTGGGGAAACGCGGGGTCGGCCGCGAGAGCCTTCCTGTAGGCGTGGACCGCGTCTGTGACGCGGCCGGCCACCCGCAGCGCGTCGCCCAATTCGAAGTACGGCTCCGGCACGCTCAAGGGCGTCCTGTTCAGGGTGGCTTCGAGTATCCGGATTCCCGCCTCCAGGTTCGCCCCCTCTTTCACCTGAGCGATCCCGGTGTAGATCCGGTCCTCCGGCCGCGGCGGAGGGTAGACCTGGACGACTTCTCCCCGATAGGTCTGCTCGGCCTCGGTTTTCTCCCGCCGTGGGGCCACCAGGTCTCCGGGCGGCGGACGGCGGGAGATCTTGTGATCGGTCATCACCACGTGAACGACATCCTCGGTCCGCCGGCGCGGCATGTGGCAGGAGACGCAATCGCCGGAGGTTCCCGCCGCATGGCGGCTGACGGAAGGGTGGCAACCCGCGCAGCGGTCCGCCGTCCGCGGACGCTCCCCGTGCGGGCTGTGGCAGGTGAGGCACGTCATCCGGCCCGCGCTTTCGCTGAAGCAGCGCGACTGGAACAGCCGGTAGGCCGCGCTGACAATTTCAAACTTCTCCTCGTGGCCGGTCCCGGGGGCATGATCGAAGTGAACGATATAGTCGCCCAGGGGCTCGCCGGGCCGGTAGCTGTAGAAGGGCCGGCCGAAGCGGCGATAGGACTCCGGCAGCCGGAACGTCGTCGTCTCGTAGTGACACTGCATGCAGACCTCGAGCGACCGCTGAGGACTGAGCTTGCCGGGATGGATGATGTCGGATGGGCTCTTCGTCGCGGCGTGGCGCGCGCCCGGCCCATGACAGCGCTGGCAATCGATCCCCAGGGGCAGGTTCCGCGGGAACAGCACGTCCGCGTCCCAGCCCGTGCGCGCCGTTTGCGGCGGCACGTCCACATAGGCGTTGTGGCAGAACATGCATTTGTGGTTCACCTGGCGGCTGAATCCGGCGTGATGGGGGCGATCGTACCCCGGGGCCATCGCCCAGGCTTTTTCCTGTGAATACCAGGCGACTGGCAGTTCGTAGATGCGGCCCTCCGGCGTCTGGTGAAGCAGGCTGACCGCGCGCTCGCCGGACCCCATCACGTGGGTCACCTCGCGTTCGAGGAGATCGGCCCGCCGGCCGTTTTCGATCCGGAAGCGTCTCACGAACGGCTTCCCGTCCCTGCGGAACATCTCGAAGTGCTGATTGGACGCCTTGTGGTGAAACGTCGCGTTGTTCCATGCGGCCACATCGCGCTTCGGATCCGGCAGGTAGAACGAACGGCCCATCGGCGTGGCCGCGTAGCGGTCGAAGATGGCCTGGTGACAGGGACGGCACGCCGACGGTTCGGTGTATCCAGGGGGAGCGGCGGAGGAGATCGCCGCCAGGGCGAACGGCAGGGATGCGCGGAACCCGGTCATTCCCGACGTCCCGCCTGATCTCCGGCGGCGGCCCGGAGCGCCTCCGCCACCGCGGCGCCGGCGATCCGGTAGCCGGCGCTGGTGGCATGAACGGCGTCCGCGAAAAGGTCCCGGCCCCGGTGCTGGCGGAACCGCGGCGCCAGATCGACGACGCGCACATTCGCCTTTGAACCCACACGGCGGATGATGCCCTGCCTGGGCTCTTCGGGCTCGCCCGCGATCTGGCGCGCGTACGGCCAGATGACGAGCACGGGAACGGCGCCGATGCGGCGGGCGGTTTCCACCGTCGCCGTCAACTCCTGTTCGAATTCCCCATCGTCCAGGCGGGGCCGCGGGGCGGCGGCCCGGCGGAGGATGCGGAGCAGGTTCAGGCGGCTGAACTCCCCGGCGCGTTCGGCGGCGAGCAGCTCGAAATGCTCGCGGTCGCTGAGGTTATCCCAGGAGGTGCGGTCGTTGAGCCAGAAGGTGATCACGACAAACCGCGGGCGGACCGCGGCGGCTTCGAGAAGCAGACGCCCTTGGAAGACGGAGTAGCCGGGGACACCGGCGTTGATCGCCTTCATCTTGACCGCCTGGGCAGCCTGTGACGGGAAAGCCTCGTCATCGTTGACGGGGATGCCGAAGGTGCAGGAGTCCCCGAGAAAGAGAGCTTCGGGCGCACCGTCCGGGGCGGCCGGCGTGAGGCGGCGGCCGTTCGAGTCGGTCGAGACGCGGAACGGGTACTCCCGATCGGGAAGCTTTTCCGCCGCCTGGATTCGGGAAAGGTTTGGTTTCAACTTCCAGAACAGCCTCGGGTCCGGCTCGAAGATCTTGTCGGTCCCGGGGAACACCTGGAGATTCATGCGCAGGAAGTCCCAGCGCGGATTGGAGTCCGCTGCCAGGCACAAGGCTGCCAGCGCGCCGAAAGCGGCCCGCCACGGGGTCCGCGCGAACGTCATGGTACGCTTCCATGCTACCCCACAGGGCTGCCGCCACGGTCCCGGAGGACGTGGCACGCCACCTGCACTCGAAAGAAGTGGGGTACAGTATTGACCATGCCTACCGCCAAGGAACTCGCGCCGGACCGCCTGCGCCGGGTCTGCGACCCTGCGTCGCTGCCGTTTGAGACGACCGCCAACCTGCCCGCTCTCACGGAAGTGTTGGGCCAGCCGCGGGCCGTGGCGGCGCTGGAGATGGGCGCCAGCATTCCGAGCCACGGGTTCAACATCTTCGCGCTCGGCCAGCCGGGCTCGGGCAAGACGACGCTCATCCGCAACTACCTCCAAGGCCGGGCCGCGTCCCAACCCGTGCCGCCGGACCTCTGCTACGTCAACAACTTCGCCAACCCCCGCAGTCCCGTCCCGCTCCGGCTCCCGGCGGGCCGGGCGGCGCGCCTGGAGCGCGACATCGCCTCCCTCGTCGACGAGCTTCGTTCGGCGATTCCGAAGGCGTTCGACGCGCCGGAGTACTCCGAGCAGCGCGACAAGGTAATGCGCGAAATGGAACAGCGTCGCCAGGCCATCTTCACGGAATTGCAGCATCACGTGACACAGTCCGGTTTTCAGGTGGTGAAAGGACCCACCGGGTTGTTCGTCGTTCCCGCCGTGGGGGAGAAACTCCTCACCGAACAGGACCTGGAGCAGCTCAAGCCGGAAGAAAAGGAGAAAGTTCACCGGGTGCAGCAGCGCCTCCAGCGGGAGCTCGAGGAGCGGTTTCGCGCGGCCCGCGAGATCGAGAAGGGGGCGCGCGACGCCATCCGCGCGCTGGACGCCGAAACGGCCGCCTTCGCCACCCGTCACCTGATCGACGACGTGCGGGCGCGCTACCGGGACCTGCCGGAGGTCGATGCCTGGCTCGAGACCTTCCAGTCAGACGTGATCGAACACTTTGACGATTTTCGCGGCGGCAAAGAACAGGAGGGCATGCCGCCGAACTTCCTTCAGGCGCTGGTAGGCCCCGACCGGTCCTTTGTCCGCTACCAAGTGAACGTTCTGGTCGACAATAGCGAGTTGAAGGGTGCGCCAGTCGTGGTGGAGACCAACCCGACCTATCACAACCTGATCGGGCGGATCGAGCACCAGAGCGCTTTCGGGGGCGTGTTCACCGACCACACGATGCTGAAAGCCGGCGCGCTGCACCGCGCCAACGGAGGATACCTGGTCATCCCCGCCCGCGAGATTCTGATCAACCCGTTCGCCTGGGAGTCGCTCAAACGGGCTTTGAAGGACCGTTCGGTCGACATCGAGGAACTCGGCGCGCAGTTGAGTCTCGTCAGCACGGTGACGCTCGACCCGCAACCCGTGCCGCTCGATCTGAAGGTCGTGCTGATCGGGGCGCCGCTGATTTACTACCTGCTGTCCGCCTATGACGAGGACTTCCAGAAGCTGTTCAAGGTGAAGGCAGAGTTCACGACGTACATGGAGCGCACTCCGGAGACCGAGCAGGCGTGCGCGCGGTTCATCAGCACGATCGCCCGGGAGGAGAACGCGCTGCCGTTCGACAGGGGCGCCGTGGCCCGGCTCATCGAGATCGGGTCCCGGGCGGTCGAAATGCAGAACCAGATCTCCACGCGGTTCGGCGACATGGCGGACCTGGTCCGGGAGGCGGCGCATCTGGCGTCGCAGAACTCGCATGAGGCCGTGACAGCCGCCGATATCCGCGCCGTCGAACAGGCCCGCCGCTTCCGCCACAACCTGATCGAACAGCGCATGCAGGAGGCGATCGAGAGGGGCGTGGTTCTGCTCGACACAGAAGGAACAGCCGCGGGCCGCGTCAACGGACTGTCCGTGCTGTCGCTGGGAGATTACGCGTTCGGCCATCCGTCCCGGATCAGCGCCACGGTGGGGCCGGGCCGCGGCGGCGTGGTGAGCATCGAACGCGAAGTGGAGTTGAGCGGGCCGATCCATGGAAAAGGCGTGATGATCCTGGCCGGATACCTCCTCCGCCGTTACGCCGGAGACGGTCCGCTGAGTCTGTCGGCGAGCCTGGTGTTCGAACAGTCATACGGGCTGGTGGAAGGCGATTCGGCGTCGATGGCGGAGTTGTGCGCGCTGCTGTCGGCGATCTCCGGCGTTCCGCTCCGTCAGGACATCGCGATGACGGGATCGGTGAACCAGCACGGCGGCATGCAGGCCATCGGCGGCGTGAACGAAAAGATCGAAGGCTTTTTCGATGTCTGCCGCGTGCGCGGCCTCACCGGATCGCAAGGGGTGCTCATTCCGGAGAGCAACGCCATCAACCTGATGCTGCGGGACGACGTCGTGGAGGCGGTCCGCGCCGGGTTGTTCCACGTTTGGACGGCGGCGAGCGTGGACGAGGCGATCGAACTGCTGACGGGGCAGCCGTGCGAACAGGTGCACGATGCGGTCGGCCGGCAGCTCAGCCGGTACGCGGAACTGCTCCGCGCGATGAATCCGCCGCCGGAGGCCGGCGCAGCCCGCGCTTCCTGATCGCCGCGCGCCGGGTGATTGAAAAGCGCGGATGGGGCCGCACGCTACGCTATCATGAGGGGCATGAGCATCCTCCGAAGCATTTGCCTGCTGGCGCTGGGAATCGCAGCGGCGGCCTACCCTCAAGCACAAAAAGAAGCGGCGAAGCGGCTGGAAACGGCGGCCGTGGTCTTTGACGAAGTGATGTCGGTTTCCGAGCGCGCCATTCCCCAATCGCTGCTCGACAAGAGCAAGTGCGTGGTCGTCGTGCCCGGGCTGCTGAAGGGCGCCTTCATCTTCGGCGGAAAGTTCGGGCGCGGATTCGTTTCCTGCCGGGCGAAATCAGGCGTGGGCTGGACGGCCCCGGCGGGCGTGCGCGTGGAGGGAGGCAGCTTCGGTCTCCAGGTCGGGGGTTCGGAGAGCGACGTGATCATGCTGGTGATGAACGACCGCGGCGCCGAGCGGCTGATGTCAAGCAAGTTCACCGTGGGCGGCGACGCGTCGGCGGCGGCGGGCCCGGTGGGACGGACGGCGACGGCGGAAACCGACGCGACGATGCGCGCCGAGATCCTCACCTGGTCGCGGTCGCGGGGCCTGTTTGCGGGAATTTCCCTTCAGGGCGCGACCATGCGCCACGACACGGAGGCCAACCAGGAGCTCTACGGCAGCAAGCTAAACAACAAGGAGATCGTGCTGGGCGAGAAGCCGGTTCCGGAGGCGGCGCAAAAGCTGATCGCCGCGCTGAACAAGTACTCCAGCCGGCGGTCGAACTGAATGGTTTCAGCGGAGACTTCAGACCGCTACACTCTCAAATCCAGTTCGCGCAGCAGCCACTCTCTTCTGCTGAGCCTGTTTCCCGGGCCGGGGAACGGGCGGCGTGTTCTCGACGCCGGCTGCGGGAACGGTTACCTGGCCGGCCTGATCGCGAAGCGGGGATACGACGTGACGGGGATCGAGCGGCCCGGCTTCGCGACAGCATTTCCGGAATCGGCCCGCCTGGTAGAGGCCGACCTCGACCAGGGACTGCCGCAACTCGACGGCGTGTTCGATTACGTCATCTGCGCCGATGTGCTCGAGCATCTGCGGGATCCGGCGGCTCTTCTGCGGGCCTGCCGGCGCCGGCTGGCGCCCGGAGGCAGACTGATCGGGTCGCTGCCGAACAGCGGGAACCTGTACTTTCGCCTCGTGGTGTTGAGCGGACGCTTCCCGCAGGAGGACAAGGGGCTGTTCGACCGCACGCACGTACGGTTCTTCACCTGGGCGGGGTGGGCCGACCTTCTGGCATCCGCCGGATTCGAAGTCGAGACGGTCCGGCCGACGGCGATTCCCTTCGGGTTGCGGTTTCCCGGCGCGGAGAATTCCCTCCCCGTTCGCTGCGCTGAAGAGCTATCCTATCAGCTAGCACGGCTGCGGAAGCAGCTTTTCGCCTACCAGTTCGTGGTTACGGCAAGGCCCGCCGGAGGAGAGACCAGATGAGCGAGTCGCGAAAGATCGTTGTCGTCATGCCCGCCTACAACGCGGGAAAGACCCTTCGTATGACTTACGCGGACCTGCCCCACGACATGGTTCACAAAGTCATCCTGGTAGACGACGGAAGCTCGGATGAAACCATCGCCGTGGCCAAAGAACTGGGATTGGAACTGTTCGTTCACGCCCGCAACTACGGCTACGGGGCCAACCAGAAGACGTGCTATCGCGAGGCGCTCCGGGCCAATGCCGACATCGTCGTCATGGTCCACCCGGACTACCAGTATGACCCGACGCTCCTGCCCCAGGTCGTCGCGCCGATCCAAAGCGGCCGGGCGGACGTCGTACTCGGGTCCCGCCTGCTCGGCGGCCAGCCCATGAAGGGCGGCATGCCGTGGTGGAAGTATGTCTCCAACCGGTTCCTCACCTGGTGCGAGAACACCGTGTTCGGACTGAAGCTGGCCGAATACCATACCGGCTACCGCGCCTACACGCGGGAGGCGCTCGAGTCCGTCAATCTCGAGATGAACTCGGACAAGTTCATCTTTGACCAGGAGATCATGGCGCAGTTCGTGGAAGTCGGCCTGCGCATCGATGAAGTTCCCGTTCCCACGCGGTACTTTCCCCAGGCCTCGTCGGCATCCTTCCTCGACAGTACGATCTACGGGCTGTCGATCCTCTGGCTGCTGGCGCGGTACGTCCTCCACCGGTGGGGCATCCTGAGGGACCGGCAGTTTGAGAGCCTGCGCCGGCGCTACACGAGCGCCGCAGTGGCGACCGGCAAGAATGCGTGAGGGGTCCGGCCGCGGCTGGTGGATTGACTCTTTTCTGCTTTTTTCTTTGACGGCGGTCCTGATCTGGCCCTGGCTGAAGATCGAGTACCTGGATAACTGGGCCTCGATTGAGAGCACGTTCATTGCCGACGGGCGGATGCTGCGCGAGAACCTGCCTCACGCCGGCTGGCAGCCTTTCTGGTACCTGGGCACGCGTTTCGACTACATCTATCCGCCCATGCTCCGATACGGCACGGCGCTGCTCAGCAAATGGATGGACGTGTCGACGGCCCGCTCCTACCACGTCTACACGGGTCTGTTCTACTGTCTCGGCATCGTCGCGGTCTACATTTTCTCGCGCACCGGAATGAATTCGCGCGGGTGGGCGTGGGTGACGGCCGTGGCCGCCGGCGTGGCGTCGCCGGTCTATCTTTTCATCGGCGAGATCGAGCGCGACGTCGAACTCGTCCGGCACATGGTGATGCGCCTGAACGTGCTGGTGCGCTACGGCGAGGGACCGCACATGTCGGCGCTCGCCGTTCTGCCTCTCGTGTTCGCGGCCGCCTGGCGCGGCCTCCGGGGAGGGAGTCCGCGGTGGCTCGCGGCGGGGGCGGTGGCGGCCGCTGTCACGGTGTCGAACAATTTCTACGGCGCCACGGCGCTGGCCCTGTTTTTTCCCGTACTGGCCTGGGCTCTGGCGATCACCGGGGGCGGCTGGCGGGTTTGGCTGCGCGGCGCATCCCTGGCGGCGCTGGCCTACGGGCTGACGGCGTTCTGGCTGACTCCCTCCTACCTGAAGTACACGCTGCGGAACATGGCTCTGGTTTCACAGCCCGGACATGGGTGGTCCTGGGCGCTCGAAGGCGCCGTGCTGGCTGTGTTCGCGCTGGCGACGTGGAGGCTCGCGCGCAACCGGCCGGAGCGGGCGTGGCCGGTGTTTGCCGCCGGCGCGTTCGTCCGGATCGCACTTTGGGTGCTTGGCAACCACTACTTCGACTTCCGGACGATCGGCGAACCGGGACGGCTGACGCCCGAGTTCGACTGGGCGTTCATTCTGGCGGGCGTGACCCTCGCCTCCTGGCTCTGGCGCCGCGGATGCCTGGGGCGGCTGGCCGTTGTCGCGGTGTTGTGGTGGACGGTGGTGTTGTGCAAAGGGTGGGTTCGCCGCTCATGGCAGTACATTCCGGACGCCGGAGGCCACCAGCACCGCATCGAGTATAAACTTACCCATTGGCTGCACGAGCACGTTCCGGACGAGCGGGTCTTCGTGGTGGGGTCGGTGCGGTTCTGGTACAACGCGTGGTTTGACCTGTGGCAGGTCGGCGGCGGGTCGGAACAGGGAACGTTGAACCTGACTTCGACCGAGTGCTACTACGAGGTCGCCGGGGGAACCAACCCGGACACGGCGATTCTGTGGCTCCAGGCGGTGGGCGCAGGCGCGGTCGTGGTGCACGGCGCCGGATCGGAGGAGATCTACCACGACTACCAGGCGCCGGAGAAGTTCAGGGGAAAACTGGAAGCCATCTACGAGGACGGAAAGGACAACTGGGTGTACCGCGTCCCGCGAAAGTACCCGGGGCTGGCGCGCGTGGTCAGGACCAGCCTGGTCCGGTCCCTGCGGCCGCTGCGTTCGCGCATCGAAACGGAAGGCTTGGCGGCGTACGTCAACGCCGTGGAAACCGAATCGCCGCGGGCGGTCGACTGGAGGCACGAGGGACCGGACCGGATGCGGCTTCGCGCGCGGCTGGAGCCGGGCGAAATGCTTTTGATCCAGGAGAGCCATGACCCGGCGTGGCGCGCGGTTACCGACGCCGGGCGCGAAGTCGGGATCCGCCCTGATATCCTCGGCTTCATGCTGCTCGACCCCGGCCCCGGCGATCACGCCATCACGCTCGAGTTCACGACGCCTCTCGAGAACCGGGCCGGCCGGATTCTCACCGCCCTGAGCGCACTGTTCGTGGCGGGCATGCTGGCGCGGAGGCCGCGAGTCTGATCCCGAAACGTCTGCGCACGGCCCTGATCGCGGCGGCGATCCTGGCGCTCAACCTGTGGCTGAACCGCATGATGTTCCAGATGGGCGAGGGTCAATACCGGGAATCGATCGAGGGCGGCTATGCGTCAATGGCGCATTTCCTGTCCCGGCACCCGAACCCGTTCGGATGGAACCCGTATCAATACGGCGGCCTGCCGACCGCCTTCTGGTATCTTCCGTCCGTTCCCTACGGCGGCGCCGTCCTGGCGTGGCTGTTTCCCTCGGCCGAGCCCTACTGGCTCTACCGGGTCCTGGTTTCCGGGGCGGGCTGCCTGGGTCCGGTGGCGATGTTTCTCTTCGTCCTGGCCTTCACGCGCGACCGCCGCTGGGCCGCCGCCGCGGGCGTCTGCTATTCCCTTTTCAGCGTCAGCTACATGCTCTACGACGTGATCAACAAGGATCGCGGGCTGATCTATCTGCCCTGGCGGATGCAGGCGTTGCACAAATACGGCGAAGGCCCGCACACAACCGGGCTGACGTTGCTGCCGCTGGCGCTGATCGCATGCTGGCGCGCCGGAACAGGGAGGCGCTACGGTCAGATCTTCGCCGCGGCCGTTTTGATGGCCGCGGTCGCGCTGACCAACTGGATCGCTTCCCTTGCGATGGGCTGGTGCTGCCTTATGATGATCGTGGCCAATCTCGGGGCTGCCCACGAAACCGGCTTCCTGGCGCGCCGGCTGCTGGCCGCCGCCGGGCTCGCCTACCTGATGGCGTGCTTCTGGCTGACGCCGCGGTTCATCCAGACAACGATGTTCAACTGGCCGGCCGACGCGTTCGGCTACAAGGTCCAGTGGATTCAGTACGTCCTCTGGGCGGGACTGGCTGGGGTGACGGCCGCGATCCGGCTGGCGTTCCGCCGCTGGCCCCGCCGGAGCTACGCCTGCTTTGCGGCGTTGTGCCTGGGAGGGTTCCTCTATATCACCGGAGTTCACTATTGGTTCCGCCTCGACACGATTCCGGAGTCCCGGCGCTACGCGCTCGAGGTGGAGTTCTTCTTCTTTGTTCTCGCCGCCGAGTGGGCCCGCCACTGGCTGCCACGGACCGGCTGGCGGAGGGATGTGATCCTCGTGCTGGCCGGGTGCCTCATCCCGGGCGCCTTCTGGCAGCTGCATCCCTATCTTCTCTATTCCCGATTCACGCTCTTCCACCAGAAGAAAGAGACCACGCCGGAGTACAAGGTCGCGGAGTTCCTGTCGCGCCAGAGGATCGAAGGCCGTGTGTACGTCTCGGGCGGAACCCGGTTCCGGCTCAACTCGTGGTTCCTGATTCCGCAGTTAGGCGGCACGTTCGAATCCGGGCTCCGCAATCGCGTGCCGCTCTACATCGACTACTACCTTCGGACCGGAGGATTCTCAAAACCCGGCGAGAGGGGCGCCGACGCCACCATGCTGCTGCGGATTTCCGGCGTCCAATACATGGCCGTCCACGGACCGAAGTCTCGGGAGCACTGGCGCGATATCAAGAATCCGGATGAATTCGCCGCCTCGCTCGAAGAAGTGTTCCGCGATGGCGACGACGTGGTCTACCGGGTCCCGTTCACGAGCCTGGCGTCGCTGGTGAAGCCGTCCGAGTTGCCGGGCGAGTATGTCAGCGAGCCGATTTTCCCGATCGTCCGGTCCCTCGCCGCTTCGCTCGACGACACCGCGCGGCCGGCGATTGGCGTCCGCTGGAGCGGACCCTCCCGATTCACCGTGAGCGGCGACATTCCGCCTCAGATGCTCCTGTCGGTCCGCGTCAACTATGACGGAGGCTGGCGCGCCTCCCAAAACGGCCGTCCGGTGGAACTCCGGCCGGATAACCTGGGCAACATCGTGGCCAAGCCGGATCCGGGCGCGGGAGCGAACATCGAGTTCGAGTTTCATCCCCACCGGCAGCAGTTGGGGATGACCGCCATCAGCGCCACGGCCTGGATTCTGTCCGTCGCCGGACTTTGGCGTGCTCGCCGGCGCGAGCGTCTCTCTACTCGCCAGACGCGGCAATCCACTCCAGGTTGAAGTGCGCGTGCTTGATCGTCTTTCCCCGCGCATCGAAGAAGCTGTAGGTAGCGTGGAGACTCCCGTCGCGGGCCTGGATCAGCGACGGATAGTGGAACGAGCCGCCCTCCCGCCGTTCCAGGTGGCGCTTCCACTTCCAGGATGCCCCCTCGTCATCGGACACGGCGACGGCGAGGGAGTGGCGTCCCTTCTCCGTGTCGTTGTAGATCAACGCCCACCTGCCGTCCCGCAGGTTGATCAGGTCGGCGCCGGAGCCGGGATTGGGAAGGTCCGTGTCCCGCACTTCCGACCATGTCACTCCGTTGTCCCGCGACTCGGAGGCCTGTAGCCGCTTGGGAGGAGGGCCGTTGTCGCGCATGTAGGCGACGAGCGTCCCGTCTTTCTTACGGGCGATAGCGGGCTGAATGTTCCCTCCCCCGACGAGAGGCTCGGAAGTCGTCCATGACTTGCCGCCATCGTCGGTGATCGCCATCAGCGAAAAGTCGTAACCATCGGAATAAAGCGGTACGATTATCCTGCCGCCCGGCAGTTCGACGGGGTGGGCGCGCGTCATCCAACCCATCCGCGAGAAGTACTTGTCGCCGGCGCGGCGAATCACTTCGTCCAGGTAGGCTGCCTCACGGGAACCGGGCGCGGCGGCCTTTCTCCGCGGTTCCAGCGCCGCAAGCGCTTTCTCCCTGAAATTCCGGGGGATAAAGAGCATGTTTTCTGAGATTTCCCACTTTGGCGGCGACCGGCGGTCCGCGTAGTCCGAAGAGATGCGGTATTTCATCAGCGCGGTGTGCCATTCGTTGGCGAGGATGACGGGCCACAGCAGCCAGAGGCGCCTGCCGGAGTCGACGAAAACGGTTGGATTGCAATCCGGGAACGAAGGTGTGTCCGCCAGAGTTTGCCTCGGCATCCAAGGCTTTCCTTTCGGCTTGCGCGAATACTCGATCACGACATCGTCCGCGGTTCTTTCACCCGAGCCGTGGTACCACACCGCGAACAGGTCCCCGTCCGGCAGTTCCACGACGGCCGAGGAGTGGTTGTGCCATTTTTCCTGGGGAAACAGGAAATCCGATTCGAGGAAGGGCTTTTCCGCGGCGCAACAGGCCGGGAGAAGAACGACGAGAAGAAGAGAGCGCATGAGACCTGGAGTATACCCGACGGGAGTGCTTGGGCCAACGGCTCGTCCGACGGGGCAAGGGGGGAGTCCCCGCCCCCGCGCTTAGTTGGCCGAGTTGGCCTCCGAAATCAAGGTCGCCGGCGAGGCTGGCCGCTCCCGCTCGAAATAGCCGCTCTCGCGCAGACGCCGGAAAAGCTGTCCGGCCACGCCGGAGGCGACGGGACCGTTGATCGGACGCCCGCCGGTCAGCAGCACTGCCACGGCAATGCGATTCTTCGGTGTGTCGTTAAAGGCTCCGAACCATCCCAGATGGGTCGGGCTCGACGTATCGGTGCACGTGCCAGTCTTGCCCAGGATCGGCTCCTCGATGTCCATGCCGGCCCGCCGCGCCGTGCCGTGATCCACCGCGGCGAGCAGGCCTGGCTTGATTTCCGGCAGCCACTGCTTGATGTCGAGGTGACGTTTCACGCGCGGAACAAAGCTTTCGAGGTCCTCCCGGCTCTGCGGATATTGAAGGTAGTGGAGCGTGCCGCCGTTGGCGAGGGCGGCCATTCCCGCGGCCAGTTGGAGGGGAGAGAGTTTGACGCCGTGGCCGAAGCTGGACATCATCCCCACCCCATCGGCAGGGGGAGCATCTGGAAGCGTTCCGGGCGTTTCGCCCGCGAACCCCAGGGTCGCCGGCTCGCCGAGCCCGAACAGGCGGGCATAATATGTGACACGTTCAAAACCGAGCTGCTGTCCCAGCTTGGCGAAGTAGGGGTTGTCCGAGCGGGCGAGAGCGTCGGTCAGATTCAGACTCAGCCGCCGGCTCACACGGATGGGAGTTTCCCGCTCGATGAGCCCTTCGCTCAAGCCCGCCATCCCGACGAACACCTTGATGGTGGAGCAGGGTGTGTAGCCGCCCGAGAAGGCCACTTTCTGGTTCACCACCGAAAGGATCCGTCCGGTGGCCGTATCGACAACCGTGACGCTGCCGTTCAGCGGCCCGAGCGCTTCCACCGCCGCACGCCGTACTTCGAGATCCTCGCCGTCAATCCGGTCCCCTACGGTCGAATCCGCGTAGGACGGCTCTTTCCAGGGATTGTAGTACGTGACGCGGCGCAGACGGCCTTTGCGGTCTCGGACGTATCGGACGGGCCGTGTAATTTTGCGCGTCGTGGACTTCGATCCCGCCACGATCCGGGCAACCGGTTTTCGGGATGCCTGCGAAACAGGCTTTTTCGCCGGGGAGGCGGATTTCCTCGCAGCCGCAGGCCGCGACGCGGGTCGGGCCTGCGATTTCACCGGCTCACGCGACCCGGAGCGCGGCGCAGGCTTTGCCAGGAGTATTCCCTCCGCCAGTCTCAAGGCGAACAGCGCCAGGACGGCGACGCGACAAAATCTCTTCATTCTTAAACGACGCGGCTGAAGCCGAGAGCCATTTTGATCCCTTCGTCCGCGCCCCAGGACGAACATCGTCTCATGAGACCCCGAACAGTAGGGTGTCCCACCCGTCTGGCTGAGTGGTATCGCCTAGTATAGCCAAGATCGCACGGCCCAGACAATCGATCCTGGCCTTGCGACTGTGGGTTTCAGCGGCGTGTTTCAGTGGGGCCATGGAAGGTGCGGAAACCTGGATCCGTATTTCACCTCAATCCGTATTAGAATCGGAGTCCATGGACGCTACCCTCACGCAGTTTCCCGAGGGACCGGCGCCCGGCCGGGCGTCCGTTACGGCTCCACTCCCCAAGGTCCTCCACTACCAACTGGAGCGAAAACTCGGCGAAGGCGGGATGGGAGTCGTCTACGCCGCCACGGATGAGCGGCTGGAGCGGCGCGTCGCCATCAAACTCGTCCGGGCGGACCTGCTCGATGCGCAGTCCCGCGAATGGCTGTGGAGCGAGGCGCGGATGGCCGCCGCCATCAACCACCCTGGCGTCTGTCAGCTTTACGATATCGGCGAGGTCGACGGCCAGTTATACCTTGCGATGGAGTTCCTCGAAGGCCAGCTGGTGAGCGAGATCATCCGGGAGGGTCCCCAGCCGGTCGGCAAGGCGGTGGGGCTGACGCTCGAGTTGCTGGCGGCGTTGTCGTACATGCACCAGCGCGGTCTGATCCACCGCGACCTCAAGCCCTCGAATCTGATGAACACCCAGCACGGGTTGAAGGTTCTGGACTTCGGGCTCGCCCGCCGCCTGGGCGGCTCAGCGGCGAAAGCGCTCGTTCTCGGCACGGCCGGCACGCCGCAATACATGGCGCCAGAGACAGTGGAGAACCGGCCGGTGGACGGCAGGGCCGACCTGTTCGCCACGGGGGCGATCCTCTACGAGTTGATCAGCGGGCGAAAGGCGTTCACGGGGGCGACCATTCCCGCGGTCTTGCAAGCGGTTCTGCGCGAGAATCCGCCGGCTTTGGGCGGCTCTCCCGCCGCGGCGGCCGTGGACCGGGTGATCCGGCGCGCCCTGGCGAAAAAGAGCGAAGACCGGTTCGCCTCGGCCGAAGAGTTCGCGGCGGCGCTGCGAGCATTGGGGTCGGCGGCGGGAGAGTCCGCTCCGGCGCGGCCGATCAAACGGCTGATGGTGCTTCCGTTCCGCGTGATTGGCCGTGGCGACGACACGGACTTTCTCGGCGTGAGCCTGCCCGAGGCCTTGGCCACCAGCCTGGCGGCGCTCGACTCGGTCGTTGTGAGGTCCAGTTCCGCGGCCGCAAAGTTCGCGACCGATCCGCTGGACCTCGACCGGCTGGCGTCGGAGGGCGCCGTGGACGTGGCTCTCACCGGCACCTTGATGCGCGCCGGCGGAAAGGTTCGCGTGGCCACCCAGCTGATTGAGGTTCCGGGCGGCGCCGTGCTGAAGTCGCACACGGCCCAGGAGTCGATGTCGGACCTGTTTCAGGTGCTCGATCAGCTCGTCAGCGGAATCGTCGATTCCTTGCGGCTGGAGGTCTCGCCGGACCGGAGCGGGGAGTTACGTGCGGCCGCTCCGGGGTCGGGATCGGCCTACGAGTTGTTCCTGCGGGCCAACGCCATCGGCTCCGGATTCCAGAGGCTCGTGGAAGCCCGCGACCTCTATCTCGAATGCCTCCGGCGCGATGACTCCTACGCGCCGGCCTGGGCGAGACTGGGCCGTTGCTACCGGCTGCTCGCCAAGTACAACGAGGAGCCGGACCGCAATCTCGGGCTGGCGGAGGCGGCGTTCGAACGCGCGCTGGCCCTCCAGCCCGAGCTCGACCTAGCCCATTCCCTTTACGCGCAGCTCGAAGCCGACCTTGGGCGCTCCCTGAGCGCGCTTCAGCGGCTGCTCGAGCGGGTTCGGATCCACGCGCTGTCGGCCGACCTCCACGCCGGCCTCGTCTACGCCTGCCGTTTTTGCGGGCTCACGGAAGAATCGATCTGGTTTCACGACGAAGCACGCCGGCTCGATCCCCTCTTTCCGACCAGTGTCACCCACACCCATTTCCAGCGCGGCGACTTCCGGAGGTCTCTCGACACCTGTTCGAGCGACGCGGGTTATCTCGACGCCGCCGCGCTCGACGCGCTCGGCCAGCCCGGGGAGGCCCTCCAACGCATCGACGCCCGCCTGTCTTCGGGCGCGCTTCCGCCGCTCGCCCGCGTCTACATCTCTTCGCTCCGGGCGCTGCTGATTGGACAGACGGCGGAGGCGCTCGAGATCATGCGCGGGTTCGACCGGTTCTTCCTGGGACCCGAAGAAGCCATCTACGTGGCTCGACAGTACATCCGCGCCGGACAGATCGAGGAGGGTTCGCGCCGCCTGCTGGCCAACGTCGAGAAGGGCTGGGGGAACGCGGGATTCCTGGTCTCGGATCCGTGGTTCCAGGCCGCGAACGGCGATTCGCGGTTCGACGAGGCCGTCGAAAAGGCGGAAGCCGCCCGGGGCGAGGCGCTCGCCGCATTCCGCCGGTGGCGCTGACACGACGGCGCTGTTTCTTGACACCGCAGGCGGCAGCGGCATAAGCTGGCCTGCGATGAACCTCGCACGGCGCCACCTTCTGGCGGGATTCGCTCCCGCGGCCGCGGCAGCGGAGTCAGACGCCGTTCGCGGCGCCTTCCCGCTGGCGCGGAAGCAGGTCTATCTCAACAGCGCGGGGGTGCATCCGCTCAGCACGCGGGTGCAGCGGGCCGGCGAGCGCTACCTCGCCGCGCAGACCTTCGGCGCGCCTCACAGCGACGAGTCGGGCGAAGCGCCGGTCGAGGAGTCCAGGATTCTTTTCGCCCGGCTGGCGGGCGCCAGGCCATCTGAGATCGCGATCGTGCAGAGCACGCTCGCCGGGGAGAACATCGTGGCCGCGGGCCTCGGGCTCCACGACGGCAAGGGCAACGTCGTGACCGACGAATTGCACTACCACGGCGGCCTCTACGTGTACCGTTCGCTCGAACGCGCCGGCCTCGAGGTCCGCGTCGTAAAGCAGAAAGACTGGCGAATCCCAGCCTCCGCCATCGATGCGGCCGTGGACCGCAACACACGCCTCGTGGCGATCACGCTCGTGTCGAACATCAACGGATTCGTGCACGACGCGCGTGCCGTCAGTGCGATCGCGCACGCCCGGGGCGCCCGGGTGTACGCCGACATCGTTCAGACCGCGGGCTGCGTTCCTCTGGCGCTGCGGGATTCGGGCATCGACTTCGCCGCCGCGTCCACCTACAAGTGGCTCATGGGGCTGCGCGGGTACGGTTTCCTGTACGTCCGGGAAGAATTGCAGGAAACGGTGCTGCGCCGGACCCAGTTTGGCGAGCGCCAGTACTCCGGTTTCGAGTATCACAACTTTCCCGGCAGTCCCCCCGGACCAACGCCGTACTCGTGGAAGCCGGCGGGTGGCGGGCGCCGTTACGAAGTCGGAAATGTCTCCGCTATCGGCGCCGTCTGCGCCGCGGAAGCGCTTCGCTATATCCACGAGTTGGGCGTCGGCCGCATCCAGGAGCGGGTGATGCCGCTGGTGAAGAGGATCCGCAGGGAAGTGCCGCGCTTCGGGCTGCCCTGCATCACGCCGGAGGAATCGATTGCCCCGATGGCCGCCTTCCTGGTGGAAAAGCCCGAGCCCTTGCGGGCGAAGCTGGCGCGCGCCAACGTCGCGGTGAAGATCAAGTGGAACCAGATGAGGGTGTCGCCATCCGTCTTCAACACGGACGCGGATGTGGATCACTTCCTGAATGCGCTGGCTTAAGGCGGGCCTTCTCGTGGCGGCGGGCGGACTGGGGCAGAATCTCCAATCCCCGCTGATCCTCAACGCCGACCACATCGCCGTCAACCTGGACCCGGATGGAGTGGCGATGCAGCCGGCCTTCGCTTTCGAGCCCGGCGGAGCGCTCACAGCGGTATGGGTGAACTACCGCCATGGACAGGAGCGTGTGCTCGCCGCGACGGTTCAGGGAGCGCGCGTCGGCCGAAATATGCAACTGTCGCCGGGCGTGGGGGTCTACTACCGGCCGGTTATCGTTTCCACCGGACCGGACGCGGCCTGGGTGTTCTGGTCGCGGTTCGTCGGGGGCCGCTGGCAGATCGCGGGTCGGCGCAAGGATCGCGGCCGGTGGCAACCGATGGAAGTTCTGTCGGACCCCGGCGAGAATGCGTTGAAGCCGTCGGCGTGGGTGGCAGGTTCGACCGTGTGGCTGGCCTGGGAAGGCGACCGCGGCGCGGAACAGTCCGTGTCCGTGCGCTCCTGGAATGGACGGGAGTGGTCCCCGGGGACCGTCGTCTCGGAGCCCGGCATCTGGTCCTTCCGGCCGGTCCTGGCCGCGAACACGGACGGCGCGGTGTGGGTCTTTTGGGACGCCTACGTGTCCGGAAGATACGGTGTGTTCGGCCGACCCGTGCACCCGGTTCCTGGACCCGTGGAGCGGATCTCCGATCCCGCGCAGGACGCCCTCAAACCCGCGGCGCTGGCCACGCCGGATTCCGGACTGGCCGTCGCGTGGCTGGGACGGGAGGACGTGGCCGGCAAAGGAATCCTTGACCAGTGGTTCACCGCCGTGGTCGCCCTGCGCCGGGACGGCAAATGGCGGCAGGAAACAGTGGCCGACCTGCGCCACAGCCTCCTGGCTCAGATCGAACCCGAAGTGGAGGGGCTCTACGGCTACCAGGGGAGGCGGCGCGACCCGATGCTCGCCGCCGACGGGCGGAGCCTTTGGCTGCTGTGGGAGCGGCGCATCCTCCATGCCGGATCCGGCGTCACGGCCGGCGAACTCTGCGGGCGCCGGTTCGACGGGCGGACCTGGAGCGAGCCGCGATCCCTGCACCAGGGTCTGCTCGACTATCGCATTCCCTTCGCCGCATCGGCCCGCGGCGGACAGCTCGCCGTCGCCGCCAAGGATCTGCATTCCTACTATTCCGTCCTTGACGTCGATCTGACCCGGGGCAAACCGTTCCGCTTCGGCGAGTGGCCCGGCTGGCGCGTGGTGCGGCTTCCCCTGCGGCCGGATCCCGTGCGGCCCGCCTCCGCCATCATCGAAGACCGGCGCCATGCGCTGTACTGGGCCGACCTGCATGTCCACTCCGGCCTGACTGCGGACGCGGAAGGCGAGGTCGACGAACTCATGCACTTCGCCCGCGACCGCGCCCGCCTCGACGCCGTCGTGATCCAGGAGAACGACTTCATCCGCCGCCCCCTGGCGGCGGGCGAATACGCGCTGTCGGTCTACTGGGCCGGGCGGTTCAACGAGCCCGGCCGCTTCGTGGCCATTCCCGGATTCGAGTGGACGCACCGTCCCGACGACAACAAGCCGAACCATCGAACGGTCCTCTACGCCGGCGAGGAAACCCCGATCGTGCGCCACACGGAGAACAACGGCAACTTCGACGAACTGTGCGACATGGTGGAGGCTGCGGGCGGCGTCATGAACACGCAGCATGAAACGTTCCGCTGGACGAACCGGGCCTGTGAGGGCAACATCGAGGTCGCCTCGGGCTGGCGCGTCTTCATCCGGAATCCGGCGTTCATCCACGCCGCTCTTTCCGCGGGCGCGAGGGCCGGTTTCGTGGCCACGAGCGACGGCCACCGCCGGAATCCGGGGACAGGCGGGGGGCTGACCGGGTTGTGGCTGCCTGAGTTGACCCGCGCAACGGTCATCGACGCTCTGAAGCGGCGCCGCGTGTACGCGACGAACGGATCCCGGATCGTTGTGGAGGCGCGGGCCAACGGCGCGTTCATGGGGCAGGATCTGGCCGCGCCCGACGGCCGTGCGCAACTCACGCTGCGAGTGGCCGCGCCCAGGACGATCGCCCGCGCCGTGCTGATTCGCGATGGGAGGGAGGCGCTGACGGTTCCGGGCGCGGGGCCCGTCCTGGAACACGTTCTTACGGACCGTCTGCCGCCCGGGGATCATTGGTATTACTGGCGCATCGAACTGGAGGGCGGCTCGCCGGACTTCCCCGCGAATCTCAAGGCGGCCGAGGGTCACTGGGCCTGGTCGAGTCCCCACCGCGTGAGAGTACAGCGGTGACAGCGGTTGCTTTCTTCATCCTCCATTTCGGCGAAGAGCCCTGGCGGCCGCTAAGGTTCGCCTGATCCTCGGCCGATGTCGGAAACGGTCACGAAACCGCTCAGAATCGGCGCCGCAGGCGGAGCGTCAGGCTTCGCCCCGCTCCGTCCATTCCCCAGCCCACACCACGATAGCTCCGGTCGGTGATGTTCGAAACATCCGCCATGAGATCGGCGTGTTCGCCGAGGGGAAGGCCGGCTCGCACCCCGAACACGGCGTAGCCGGGGACGGCGGTGAACAGCGGAGCCGCCGCCGCCGGGCCCAGCACGCGGTTCTGGACCTGCTCCAGCGTCTCCCCGGTCGGGACCAGGCGGCCGTCCACGACCAGGCCGCGGACACGGGCCCCGTTCGCGAAGAAATCCGCGATGTTAGTGCGCGTGCGGCGGGCTCCGGTACGGCGGTCGGCGAGCGCGATCGAAGGCAGCCGGGACTGGCGGTCCGCCAGCGTGGCGTAGGCTTCGACCCACACACGCCTGCCGGAGGGAGTATAGAGCACACTGGGGTGAATCAGCAGCGCTGGGACGCCGGGTTCGATGTCCGGCGGCAGGCCCGTGAGTTCGTCCCGGGCGTGAATCCAGGTGAGATGCTCGTTGAAGGTCCAGTTGCGATTGACCTTGACTCTCAGCGACTGCTCCACCCCCCGGAGACGCGCGCCAAAGTAGTTGGCCCGGACCAGGACAGGCCCCGTGGAGATGGGTACAAACACCGCCCCGGACGGCAGCTGGCGCGAGATGATCTGGTCGCCCAGCCGCTGCCCGACGGCGCCCGGGGGCAGCAGGAGCGTCTGGGAAATGATCGTATTCCCCAGGTCCATCCGGAAGGCCGTGAACGACGCCCGGATCTGCTGCCGCTCGAGCAGGAAGCCGGCTTCGTAGTTCGTCATGGTTTCCGGACGAATGGCCTCGACCTTCCGGCCCACATCGACCGCGCGGTCGTCGGCGGTGCTGCCGATCGCGGCGCCGCGCCCGGCCAGATCCGCCACGGCGGCTTCAAACGCGCCGTTACCTTGAAGGCCGAGCGTGCCGAGGTCCGTGATGTTGGGGGCGCGGAATCCGCGGCTCAGGTACGCGCGAACCGAAACGCCTTCGAGAAGCCGGACGGTCGCGCCGCCGCGCCCGGTCACCGCGTTCGCGGCCAGGGAATCGCGAGGCGCGGCCGAACGGTAGGAAGCGCCGCCAAAGCGAACCGAGCCCGACAGCCGCAACCTCGTCCACGGGGTCCAGTTGTCCTGCGCGTACAGGCCGTGGCTGTAATAACGGGCGCCGTCGGGAATGCGGCCGCGGACATTGGTGAAGGCGCCGGTTCGAGGAGCGTAGGTGAACGACGGCGCGGCGACGTCCTCGCGATAGCCTTCGCCGCCAACGCTGGCGTAGTGCGTCGCGATGCGCTTCTCGGCCAGGAAGTTCGCACCCCAGGCCCGCGTCCGTTCGTACTGGTGCGAGATTGTGCCGAGGGGGTTGCCCTGCCCTCCCTGGTTCACGCGTTCCTCCCGCTGGGCGTTGTAGGAGATGCCGCCGGAGACCTGGTCGAAGGGGCCGGCTTCGAAGCGCTGGTACCGTACATACCCGAAGTCGAGCATGAGGTTTCTGAGGTCGGCGATGAGATTCCCGTCGCCGCCGAGAAGCTGGTCATAGCGCTTGCCGCCGTCCTGCTGGCTGCGCTCGTAGTGAAACGTGACGTGCTGCCGCGGGTCCACACGATACTGTGCGTGCGCCGATCCTCCGTACTGTGTGAACGCGGTGTCGGGCAGACGCTCGCCGAACACGCTCGAAGGGAGGCCGAAGAATCGCGTCACCGCGGCGCGGGAATCCAGCCCGCCGCCCGCGCGAATCGTGTTGGCCCGGCGCGCCGCCAGAGTGGCGACGGCGCTGAAACGCCGGCCGTTGAAGGCGCCCTGAACATGCCCTCCCGGGGCCGCGGCAGCGTAGTCGAACTGCGCGGCGGCCTCGCCCGACCAACGCCGGTCCTGCGCGAGCGGAAAGGCCGACAGGAGGTTCACGGCGCCGCCGAGCGAGTCCGAGCCGTATTGCGCGCTGTTGGGTCCCCGCAGAAACTCCGCGCTGTCGAGAAACGCCGGCTCGACCAGGTTCTGAAACGTGCTGACGCCGCCTCGTTGGGCGGACGTCGTGTACCGGAAGCCGTCACGATAGACGGCGACGTTCTTCCCGGTCAGTCCGCGCACAAAAAATGACGCCATCGAGGAAGATGTCCTCTGCGGCGAGATGCCGGGCTCGCTCTCGGCGATGTCGATCAGAGACGTGCGCACCCGTTCGGAGATGGCGCTCCGGGAAATGACGGTGACCTGTTGCGCGACCCGGCCCGCCGTCTCCACCGCGCCCGCCTCGGCGCTGACGGTGATGGTTTCCTCGAGCGGGACCAGGCTTAAAGCCAGACGCACGTCCGCAGTCTGGCCGGGCGTGAGGCTGACGGCTTGCCGGATCTCGGCGAACCCGCCGCCGGAGGCCGCGATCAGGTGCCGTCCGCATGGCGCCGGATCGATCTCAAACTGTCCCTCGCCGCTGGTGGTGGCTGAGTTCAGAACAACGCGGGAGGGCGCCAGAAGATGAATGGTAGCCTTCGCCACGGACTGACCGGCCGGATCGACGACTTGACCGCGAAGTACGCACTGTTGAGCGCTTCCCTCGTTTGAAAACAACGCGATCGCGAGAGCTATGGAGCGGTTCAATTTCCTCCTCTTGGCCGTATGGTAGCAGAAAAGCTCCAGTACTCACGAGCAGCGGACCGGAACAGGCGCGCGCCGCGCGGCCTTCGGCGCAAAGGTCACGGGTGGTGCCCGGGGCGGGACTTGAACCCGCACTCCACTTTCGCGGAAAAGGATTTTAAGTCCTTTGCGTCTGCCGATTTCGCCACCCGGGCAGGTGCAACGGGAGGTCGACGGCGCCCTGTCAGGGCTCCAGCGTCTCCCTTATCGGAACCGGGATGCTGAAGCACCCCGCCAACCTCAATGATAGTAGATGCGCCGGGTCCGGACCCGCCCGCTGGCCTCGCCGAGGGTCACTCAGGGAATGCCGGGAGTCTTTGCGGAGTCGCTTCATCCGACGGGACGAGCGAAGCCCTGCCGATTCGCCCATGCCTTGAGGATGGCCGATCCGAAGCAAGGCGGCTTGGAGGGTGGTACCGACGACCGCCGTCTGTCTCGGCCGTTCAGAATCAGAATTGTCTCGCCTTGTCGACCGCCCGGTACACGTCCAGCCGCCCTGAGCCGAGATTCCCGCTGGTCGGCGCCGCCTCGGAGATCGCCGCGTCCGCCCACTCCCAGCCCAACTGCGGTTTCACGTGCAGCATCAGCGCGACTGTACCGGAGACCAGCGGCGCGGCGAACGACGTTCCCCACACGGCCGCGTAGCGCCTCCCCGGATACGGCGCGATCAGACCTTCACCCGGCGCGGCCACCCGGACCAGGTTGTCGCCGTGGTTGGAAAACAGGCTGCGCTGGTCGAGCAGATTGGTGGACGCCACGCCGATCACCTCCTGGTATCCGGCCGGGTAGGTCATGATCTGCTCGCCGGAGTTGCCGGCCGAGGCGACGCAAGTCACGCCCCGGGCGCTCACGCTCGCGACCGCCAGTTCCATCTCAGGGGATGACGTGGCAAACCCCAGGCTGAGATTGATGACCCGCGCGCCGCGGTCCGCGGCGTAATAGATCGCCCGGATCACGTTGAACCGCGTCGCCTTTCCGTCCGCGCCAAACGGTTTCAGGGGCATGATGCGCGCGGTGGGCGCCACCAGCCGGACCAGGCCCGCCACCATGGTTCCATGGCCGAAGCCGGGAGGCAACCGCGCCGGATCGAGACGCCCGACCGTGCCGTGATCCAGGATCGCGGTCGTAAACGGGTTAATCTCGAGCGCCGTGTCCAGGATCGCCGTCGTGAACGGATTGATCAGTTCGCGCGTCGACGGATCGAGATCCTCGAGTTCCGACGGAAGGCCGGCGCGTTCGCGTACAAAATCGTAGCCCGGAACCAGCCAGCGGGAAAGCGCCGGGTGGGCCGGGTCAACTCCGGTATCGATCACGGCCACGATCCCCGATCCGGTGGCCAGCCTGGAATGGGTCGGCGGAACGCGGATGTGGGCGAGAGCGGGCTGACGGACGTAACTGGACCAGACGGAGTCGCCGAAGAAGGTCGTCATACTCTTGTCGGCCAGGGCGTTCCAGACCGGTTGCGGGCTCCCGATCAGGCGCCCGGACGACGTCTCCGGAAGCTGCAACACGTCGTTCAGTTCGATCCGGACGTCGTCATCGTCATCGTCGTCCATGTCGCGGTCGTTGTGGTCGTAGTTCCGCACCGCCGCCATGACCTGCTCGGCCGTCGCCCCCTCGGGTCCGCGAACCAGGAAGAGGTCCTGCCCGGGAACCTGCTGCAACAGAGCCAGCCCGAAGTGCCTCGCGATTTCCTCCGCGTACGGCTTCGGGGCCCGCATCAGGAACTGATCCGCCGCCAGCGCTGGAAGCGCCGCCGCCACCAGGATCGGCGCCAGGGTTTTCGCCTTTCGCATTGTGAGCATCCTCCAAATCGTCCCCGTATCCTTCAATTTCAGCCCCGGCCTGAGCCGCCGGCGTCGAGATGGTGCTCGAACGCCTTGGTCTCGGGCAGCGGAACCAGCAACTGCATCTTGCTTTTCGGTTCCAGGATGCTGAGATGAGCCTTCTCCGCCGGCTTGCCCTTCAGAACGAATTCGCCAAACTCGTTGGTCGTTCCGTCGGCCAGCACGCGTTGGCCGGCCATCAGACGGACCGTCAGGCCCCGCCGCTCCTGGCCGGCTTCGCTGTGGACCTGGCCGGTCAGCACGAGGCTGGCGCTCCTGGGCGCCATTTCGATCGACAGCTCCACCCGCAGGTCCCCCGCGCGATAACTGAGTTGGCGCGCCCCGCCGGGAGCGCTCCGGACCCCCTGCATCGCCGGCGCCGCCCAGCTGTCGAAGATCTGCCGCGCCACCGCCGGGATTCCCGCGATTGCGGTCGATTCCCCTCGGGACGGCGGAAAGATCGCGAAAGCGCGAAAAAGGGCATGCGGCGGAACAGGAAACCGGAGGTCCTGGCGGACCGCTTCCGCCACCGCTTCCAGCCGGCGAACCACGCCCGCGCACTCCGCGCACCCTTGATCGAGATGATCCTGTTGCGCACGCAGGACCCGCTCTTCTCCCATGCCGCGGATGAAATCGACCCATTCCTCAGGCGTGTAATGTTGCATTTCGCTGTCTCGTCATGTAGTGGGAGGGGAACCGGACCGTGGTTGATATACCCCCACGGCTTTTTTTGCGCGGCCCGGCGCGCCCGTCAGGATGAAAGGGGCCCAGAAGTAGGGGTGGGGGTACCGGTCCCTCAACTCGATCATCGCCGACCGGAGCGCGTCCGGCGGCTCCGCGCCGGATCGAATGGAGGTGTAAAACGCCTTCATATACTCCGCCGTGCTCGCGTCATTGACAGCCCAGAGCGTCACCTGAGCCGAGCGGGCCCCGGCCAGCAGGACGCCACGAGTCAGCCCCAGGATCTCATCCGCGCCGGCGGATTCGTGCACTCCCGTAGCGCAGCCGCTGAGGGTCACCAGTTCGGAGTCGAGCGTGAGGTCCCGCAGGTCGAACAGGCACAGACGGCCGTCGCCCAGCCGCAGGGACGAGAACGCCGGATTGTCCGCGCGAAACACCCCGTGCGAGGCGATATGAATGTACCGGCTGCCGCGGCAGCGCCGCAGCTGTTCGAGCGACGCCTCGGGCCCGACGTAGAGTTCGGCGCCGGGCAGGGATCCGGCCACCGATTCCACCTCCAGCCGGATGGACGGACAGCGGGGGTCGGGAACGCCCAGTACGGCGGAGCGACCCTCGGCCCACTGACAGGCCCGCGCCTGGCAGGCCAGCCAGACGCTCGCACTGGGTGTGTAGGACAACGTCCTGGCGTCGATCAGGTACCGACCCTGAGACAGGAGAGCGTGAAAGGGCAGGCGGTGCAGATCCTCGTGCGGCGCGATCACCCAGTGCCCTCCGGGCAGGCTGGCCTCGGCCGGCTCGACCAGGAGGCGGTAGATGTGCTCGAGGTGGCTGCGGGTGGCGGGCAGCCACGAGCGGTCGGAGGGACTCGCCCAGGGAACCCCACCGCGGGCAAGCTGAAACCGTAACAGGTGATAGGTGTCGTGGAAAGCGGAGACTTTGCCAAGATCGAAGTGCTCGATTTTTCGCCGGGTCGCCGTCAGCAGGATCAGCGAGTCCCGGATGCGGAAATACTGAAGGAAGGCCTGACCTTCCGCCAAAGCGGCCTGGGTTTGGGGTAGCGCCTCGGCGGCCACGTCGACCGGATCGGCGGGACGGATCTGGTCCGCGGCTCGCGCGAGGCTGAGCGCCCGCTCGCACTCGATGGTCTGCTGCCGCAGCCGGACCAGGGAGGGCGGCAGGACCGGATCCGGCCGGGCCTCCAGACTGTCCAGTCGCCGGTAGAGGCGGCGTAATTGCAGCTGGAGTTCCTTGGTCTGACCCGGCTCGGCGGCGGCGTGCCGGTCCGGCCGGGCCAGCGTATCGGCAAGGCTGCGGGACTTGCCGTACTCGACAAACCGGAACGCGCCCTCGAGGTCGCCCCGCTCGATCAGCATTCCGGCCAGCCCTTCATAGATCGCCCGCTTGTCCTGGAGAAACGAAAGCTGGAGTTCATCGCGCGCCAGCCGCTGCCGGAGGTCCTCGGCCAGCGAGTGGGCAGCCAGGTAGGATGCGAACGCGGCGCCGGAATCGCCCATCGCCTCGGCGGATTCCGCCAGCGTGATCTCCGCGCTGAGCTGAAGGTGCGGAGCGTTGGCGGAGTGCAAGGCGGCGTTGGCCTGCAAGGCCAGCTCCCGCGCCGGACCCGGTTCGCCGCGCCGCAGCCGGAGGCGGGCGCAGACGATCATCGCCAGGATGGCCTTTCCGGCATAAGGCGACGCGGCCAGTTCCGCGCGCGCCGCGTCCGCAACGGCCAGGGCCTCCCCGCTCCTGCCCGCCCCCTCCAGAGCCAGGGCCCGCGACAGGTCGCTGATCGCCGCCCAGACCATGTTCCGGTCCCGCACGAACAGGGCCCGGACGCGCGCGAACGCCTTGAGGCTCGTCGTGATATTTCCCAGATGCAGGTGCGCGATCCCGAGATTCAGCAGCGACCGCGCCTGTTCGGCGCGCATTCGCAGCTGCGAGAATCGATCCATCGCCGCCGCCGAAAGGTGCGCCGCTTCCTGGAACAGGTTCAGTTCCAGATAGAGATCGGACTGGTCGAGCAGCGAAATCGCCGCCTTGTGCGGATTCAAGCCCTTTCCGGATCCCGACACTCGGTACAGGTGGATGGCGCGCGTGTAGTTTCCTTCGAGGAAGTTCAGGTAGGCGACATTGATGTCCACTTCGGTTTCGAGAACCGGCAGGTTCAGGCGGGAGAAGATTCCCCGCGCTTCCTCGAAACATTCAAGGGCGCGGTCGAACTGCATCGTACCGATCATGGC
>Ga0073934_10000861_pt1 | contig 79793 bp, 62 predicted proteins | sample LarsenN4metaG_FD_76834 | JGI IMG/M metagenome (GOLD analysis project Ga0073934, IMG submission 76834) | Hot spring sediment bacterial and archeal communities from British Columbia, Canada, to study Microbial Dark Matter (Phase II) - Larsen... ...
GCCGGACTTGCTCGGCGTCACCGTGTAGGAGCCGTTGGCGAGGCCGCTGAAGGTGTAGTTCCCGCTCGTGTCGGTGGTGGTCGTCGCGGTGGCGGCTCCCGTGAGGCTCATGGTCACGCCCGAAGCCGTGGCGCCCGACACCGTTCCGGAGATGCTGTAGGTCGCGCCCGCCGAAGGCGTGGCGCTCTTCACCGCGGCGAGGGCGCTGAAGCAGGAGGCGTTGGAGCCCACGGCCTGGATCGTGTAGTAGTAAGTGATGCCCGGGGCCACCGCCGTGTCCGTGTAGGAGGTCGTGGTGGGCTTGGAGATGATCGTGAAGCCGGCGGTGGAGGACATCTCGTTGCGCATCACGTAGTAGGTCGACGCGTTGGTCACGGCGCCCCAGGAGAGGGCCACCGATCCCGAGCCGGCGGTGGCCGTGAGGACCGGCTGGCTGAGGGTGGGGCAAGAGGAAGAGTTGGTGTTCACCACCGTGGAGCAGCCGATGGCGTGGCGGTTGAAGGCGGCGTAAATGGCGGCGGCGTGGGGCGTGCCGTTGGAGAGGTTGCCGTCCTCGTCGTCCACGACGCGGAAGACCGTGAAGTAGTGGGAGGTGCCGCACCCGTCCGAGGCGAAGGTGGAGGTGTTGCAGTAGAAGGCCGCGCCGGCCGTGGAGCGGGTGAGGTAGAAGAGCCGGTCCGCGATCTGCCAGGAGGTGGCCGAATCGAAGCCCGCCGCGGGCAGGTCACGCGCCGCCAGGTCCCAGATGGCCTCGCCGCCGATGTACCCTTCGCAGTGGCCTTCCTTGCCGCAGGGGCCCTTGTAGGTCGAGGAGGTGGGGCACTTCGTCTTGATGAAGTTCAGCGGGGTGTGGGGCGTCGCGGAGACGTGCTTGGCGTAGTCCACGTCGCGGATGCCCGTGCAGGTGGTGCAGGCGTCTCCGTAGCCGGAGCACTTGGAGCCGTCGGTGAAGAAGCCGGTCCCGATGCACGAATCGTGGGTCATCAGGAAGGCCACCGAGTCGCCGTAGGTCTCGCCCGTCCCTTTGTCGGGGGAGAAGCCGTTGCCGTCGTTCGTGTCCAGGCCGTGGCCGGCCTCGTGGAGGAACACCGTGGGGAGTTCGCCCGTGTTGGCGCACCCGCCGCCGGACTTGAAGAAGTTGACCGTGGAGCCGTCCCAATAGGCGTTGCAGGTCTGGTTCAGGTTGACCTTGTCGGTAAGCTGGGCCTGTAGCCACGTGTTGGAGGGAAGCCAGCCCTGGGCCTTCACCTTCCAGTTCGTGAGGTGGTAGTAGGTCGAGCGCGCGGCGTGGGTGTTGCCCGCACCGCCCACGCCCGGCGTGGTGCAGTCGGTCCCGGTGGACTTGGACCAGGCCAGGTCGCCGGGGGCCGTGGAGGTGCTCAGGGACGAGGTTCCGCAGGAGTCGGTGACCTTGATGTATTTGCCCGTGAGGGCCGCCGTCGCCGTGCCCGTCGTGAAGGCGTAGTTGCCTCCCAGGTCCGTGTACTTCGTCGTGCCGTTGGTCACGGTGATCCACGGCAGGGGCCGGATCACCTCGGTGTCGAGGTAGGAGTTGGGGTAAATGCCGCCCGTGACGGAGCCGTAGGCGTTCGCGTCCTCGAAAAGGAGGATCTCGCCCGTGTGGGCATCGATCTTGGCCTGCCACGTCCCCATGACGCCGGGGCGACGGAAGGCCAGCGTGTAGACGAGCCTCCAGGCGACGCCGTCGCCCGGCTTCCCGTTGAAGACGCCCTCGTCGGAAACGGGGGCCGCGGGAAGGATGCTCAGGGTTCCGTCGTTGACCCACTCGTCCCCGTCTTCAAAGCCGCCCACAAAGCCGGCCAGGATCTCGCGGGCCGTTTCGAGGGACACGTAAGGGGTCGTGTCGAGGGTGATGGGCCCGAGGAACTCCCCGCCGAACTGGACCAGGTTCCCGTGGTTGACGCGAAAGACAACGTACGACTTTTCCACCGGGAGTCCGGCGTAGGTGCGGTCAAACTGCACGAACCAGAGGTAGTCGGCCGGGTGAGAAGTGGCTCCCTCGTTGAGGACCAGTTCCTGATTGGGAACGGTGAGGAGTTCGGGATACCTCTCGAGGAAGGCCCGGGCCTGGCGAACCAGCGTCTGGCGGGTGACCTTGCCGTTGGCGCCGAGGATCTCGCGGATGTCCGATCGGCGGAGAGAGTTGCCCTGGCCGGGAATCCACGGGATTCCCTGCCCCTCGATGGAGGCGAAGGCACCGGTCCGGCGCTCCACATAGCCCGTCCAGGAGGTCCCGTTGTCCGAAAGGAATCGGTCCCATCCCTCGAACAGGGGGACAATGCCCGGCTCCGCCGCGAGGATCGGGTCCTGACGGACCGCGTCCACGGGCATCAAGAGGGGCTGGACATGGACCTGGCCGGCCGACATCTGAAGATCGTCCAGGTAGTGGTTGCCCTTCTTGAGGGCCTGGGCCGGGGTCCACAGGGCTGTGAGCAGCCCGACCGCCAAACACACGACGACTAGGATGCGACTCCTCCGCATGTGCCTTACCTCCCCTTTTTGACGCCACCTCTTGTGAATCGGAATGGTAGACTCCCCAACGCCGAAGAATAAGCAATGGGTGTGCCAGAGCGGGTGGCCGTCTAACCTGTTGATAGATAAAGAGGAAGCTCGCTTGGAGAAAGTTGGATGGTGAGAACGGTGTACGCGGGGCTCCGACCGGGTCCTTGAGTCCGAACCTAACAGGCTGAAAATAAACCGATTTGGGGCTGTGTCCGCAATTCACCCCGGAAAGTGTACGGGGTACACGGGAGGCCCAGGCCCCCAGACCAGCGTTTGCCCCAGGCTGGCGTTCGCCAGGGCAGATGGGCGCTCGGTGGCGCCAGAGCAGGTCCTCACCACAGGAATTCTTTTCGGCTCCTCCTGCGAGCCGTCGGGCCTGGAAGAGCTGAGCGGGCCACCCAAGCCCATCCCGCGTCGGGGTTCGAGCAGAGACGCCGTTCCGGCTCGTGGGCCCGCAAGACCTCTCCGGGCGAACCGCCCTTTCTTTTGGCAAAGGCTCACGCGCCGGACCAGGCTCGACCGTTTCCTCACGGAATCCGGGTTGGATCCGCGCCTTGTCAAAAGGGGCCGGGACCGGCAGAATCGGTGGCGCGGTCCGCGTTTCCCCGGTCCGCCCGGAGGTGTTCATGGAGGTCGCCCGACCGCCTCTTGTCCTGCTCGTCCTGTCCGGAGACCTCGAAAAGGGCCTCGCGGCCTGCAACCTCGCGCTGGCGGCGGCCTCCTCCGGGCGCCCCGTCTGGCTGTTCTTTTCCTTCTGGGGGCTTAACTTCTTGAAGCGTCCCGAAGCCCGGCCGTCCGGCCCCCTCCTCGCCCGCCTCCTGGGCCGGGTCAACCGGGATCACTCGGGGCGCCAGCGCATGGGCCGGTTCAACCTGGCCGGCTTTGGCCCGTGGGCACTGGGCCGGATCCTCGGGCGCCGAGGGGTCTCGTCCGTGGAGGAGGGGCTCCGCGCGGCCCGAGGACTGGGGGCCCGGGTCGTTGCCTGCTCCACAACCCTGGAACTCATGGGCCTGGACCGGACGGCTCTGATCCCTGAGGTGGACGAGGTGGCCGGGGCGGCCGCGGCCCTCAACGCAGGCCTCGGCGGGCAGATCATCACGCTGGGATGACGTTCAGACCACGCCGTTCCGCACGGCGAGGCCCCTCCGGGCCAGTTCCCGGACGACGGCCCCGTAGGCCGTCGCCACGTCGTCGGGGCGATGAGCGTCGGAGGAGAGGACCACCTCCCGGCCCCCCAGGTCCCGGTAGGCGTCCAGGATGGCCCATCCAGGGTAGGGCTCGCTGAATCCCTTCCTGTAGGCCCCGGTGTTCACTTCGAGAAAGACGCCCATGTCCAGGCAGGCCGTGAGGGTCTCGCGGATGGCCCTCCCGTAGTGTTTCATCCAGAATTCTCCCGTCACGACGTGCTTCCGCCGGGAATAGCCCTTCGGGAAATCCAGGTGGCCGAGGCAGTCGTAGAGATTGCTCTCCACGGTGCGCCGGCAGGCGCGGAAGTAGTCCGCCAGGCAGTCCTCCAGGGGGATCCCCTCGCCCTCCGCCCGGGCCACGAAGGTGCCGATCTCCTCGCGCCCCATGTAGTGCACCGAGCCGATGACCCAGTGGAAGCGCCGCTCATGGAGGAACTCGCGGATCTCGGGCAGGGCCCGATCCTGGTGGGTCACCTCGGCGCCGAACCGGATCTTCATGTCCGGCACGACGGCCACGGCCCCCTCCCAGGCCTCCCGCGCCCGGTCGTAATCGTAGGCGCCGAAGCCCGGGTCGAGGGGGTCGAATTCCACGTGGTCCGTCAGGACGAACCCGCCCACCCCCACGCGGCGCGCGGAGGCCACCAGGTCCGCCAGCCTCGACTCGCTGTCCCAGGAAAACCGGCTGTGTACGTGGTGGTCGACGAAGGCCTCGTACATGGCATCGAGTATAGCGGTGAAGGCGGGCGCGGGGAAGGGAGACGCGAAGAGATTCTGAAAGGTGGATTTCGGATTTCGGATTGAGAGGACAAATCAGCAAGACGGGAAGGCCTCCGGATGAGTGAATACCCGGATCGGGCTTCCCCCAGGATATCTCCACCTGAGGCGCAGCCGCCCTCGGTCGCGCCGGCGGGCCGCTTCGAAATCAGCCCATGAGGCCGAAGGCGATGAGCATGGCGACGCCGATGCCCGTGAGGCTCTCGCCGGCGATGAGCCCGGAGGCGACGGGAACGGTGTAGGCCTCCCCGAAGGCGGGGCGCCGCTTCTCCAGGATCCAGGCGATGAAGGCTCCCAGGAACATGCTTACGGAGTTGAAGGCCGGAATGACGAAGGCGATGCCCATGGCCGTCGGGGAGGGCATGAACCGCCGGGCCTTGGGGAAAGCCCTCTCCAGGAGGGTCAGGACGATGCCCAGCAGCCCCCCCCAGAACAGGCCCCAGCGGGCCGAGACCGGGAGGGCCTGGAGGCCGTTCGAGAGCAGGAGCGCCACCCCCGCCCAGGTCTGGGCGGCGGGCGCGGGCAGTTTGTCCGTGCCCAGGACGTCCGCGCTCGGAATCAGGAGATTGTAGACGGGCGCCGACACCAGCGAGCCGACGGCCACCCCAAGGAGCATGCCCAGGAATTGCTTCCGTGGGCTCGCGCCCACCATGAAACCGCACCGCAGGGCCTGAAGCAGGTCGGCGGAGGACGTGGCGGCGCCCGCCGTCACGTTCGCGGTCATGAGGTTGGCGCTCATGTTCCCGGGGGCGATGGCTCCGTACATGAGCTGGGTGATCTTGCCCATGGCGCCCACGGGCGTGATGTCCGTTTCGCCCGTGGCCCGGCAGGCGACGATGGCCAGGAAGAAGGACATGACGACGGCGAGGGCCCCCATCCACCAGTGGATTCCGAAGAACCACACCTGGAGAAGGACGGCCACGAGGCCGGCGGCGAGGAACCCCATCGCGAACCACGACCCGGGGACCTCTACCGACGCGAGGGGGTCGGATGGCCCCGAGGCCGCGCCCTTCGGCCGGAACATGGCCGCGAGCCCCGAGAAGGCCCTCAGGACCGTGCGCCACTGCATGAAAAAGGCGAGGAGGCCGGCCGTGACCATCATGGCCACCCCGGGCCACATGAGCCACCGCACGATGTTCCGGAACCCCCCGTAGGGCACGCGGTGGGCCTGTCCCGCCTCGAACCCCAGCAGGCGTCCCCCGTCCGTGTCCTGGGCCTCGATGGAGGCATCCCACGTCCGGAAAGCCGTGGCGCGGGCCACGAGACGCCCCCGCTCCATCTCCATGGCGATCTTCCCGTGAAAGGGGTTGTCGCGGCCGCAGGGGAGTCGCTCGGCGTTCAGGTCCGCCAGCAGGGCCTCTCCGCTCTCGTAGGTGCGGTCACGGTTCCAGCCGAACGTGAGGATCTCGGTGCGAACTGGACCTCTCGGGCCTTCGGCCTGGCCCGCGGCGAAGGCGAGCCTGGCGTTTGCAGGCACGGTCAGGGGAAATCGCAGGACGCGCGCGCCCGCTCCCGGTTCGAAGGCGAGGGCCGGTCTCTCCGTCGCCGCGGCGACGCGCAGAACCGCCGGGCCGGAAAGAGGGGAGGCAAGGGCCGCCCGGAGCCGGTTGGCGGTCCGGTCCAGCGTCACGGTCACCACGCCGGAGAGCGGATTGGGCCCGCCGTCGGCCAGGAGCGGCGCCGAGAGGTCCGCCTCCAGGGCGCGCGCGTCGCCATACTCCGAGGGAGCGGTCCACGTTCGCGCCACCAGGAGGGAGGGGCGGCCCGGCTCCTCGATCTCGAAGGCCAGGGTCTGTCCGGCCTCCACCCGGAGCGGGAAGACGGCGTCCTCCGAGGCGAGGATGGAGGGTGCGCCCTCGAAGGCCGCCGCCGCCGCCAGCGTCGGCGGATCGTGGGGGATGTCCCCTTTCGCGATGTACCGAGGAGCCAGGAACCCGTACCCGACCACCGCCGCGAGCAGGAGGCTGGCCCCCGCCCGGATGCCCATGATCGCGCCCGCTCCGACCATGATGAGGCTGCCCTCGAAGGTCAGGGTGAGGCGGCCGAGGGGCATTCCGAAAAGGGACCAGGAGGGAGGGACCAGCGTTGCGGGAATGATCTGGGGCCAGCCCCGCCACTGCCAAACGCCGAACTCCTTGACCACGTGTCCGCCGACGATCTTGGGGAATCCGAGGACCCCGTCCCTCAGCCACGCGATGACGACGCCGACTCCCAGGGCGCCGAAGAGAGCCCGGGCCTTCTTCACGGCGTCCCCGCCCGCGGCGTACATGCCCTTGAGCACTTCCGAGGTGGCGTAGCCCGTGGGGAACTTGAGGTCCTCCACGTTGATCATCTGGCGTTTCATGGGGATGGCCATGAAGAGGCCCAGGAAGAGGATCGTCGCCACCCACAGCGCCAACTGCCAGGTGGGGAGCGCCTTGCCCGAAACCATGAGCAGGGCCGGGACCGCGTTGGACAGGCCCGCCGAAGCGATGAAGGCGCAGGCCGAGGCGATGGTCACGAGAAAGTTGGTCTCCAGGATGCCCATGTCCTTCTTCACGAAGAAGGGGAGGGCCGTCCGGATCGCCTTGAAGAGGGCGAAGGCCATGATGGCCGCGGTGATCGTCACGCCGAGGCTCCATCCCGCCTTGAAGCCCACGTATAGGTTGGAGAGGCACATCACCGCGCCGATGAGCGCCCCGAGCAGGATGGACCGGACCGTGATCTCCCTCTCCTGCCCCCCCCGATAGACCTTCGCGAGCCATTCCCGCTCCCGCGTCTCCGCCGCCTCCGCCGTCGTGGACAGGGGTTTCTCGGCCATCTCGTCCCTCCCGCTTCCCAGAGTCACGCGCCCTAGCATACCTCAACCCTGGGAGAAACCGCGAAATCCCCAATCCCCGATTCCCCTTCTTCATCTTTCGCCTTTCGCCTTCCGCCTTCCAACTCACAAATCCGAAATCCGAAATTCGAAATTCGAAATTCGAAATGCCCCTCTCCTCCTCCGTGCTACAATTTCGCCTCACGTGGAGGCTCGCCATGAAAGCGCTCTGGCTCACCCTGGCCCTCTTCGGGCTCACCGCCGCGTCCTACGCCGCACCCGCCTTCGATCCCCTGCCCGGGGGACAGCGCCAGGCGTACCGCTTCGACCTGTCCAGGATGTACCCGGACGAGGCGGCCTGGGGGGCCGATGTGGAGCGCGCGCGGGCCCTCGCCGCCTCCGTGAAGTCCCGCAAGGGAAGGCTCTTGGCCTCCCCGGGGGACCTGCTCGGCGCCATGGAGGCCCACCGGGACCTGCGGGACGTCCTCGTCAAACTCTACGCCTACGGGGAGTTCCGCGCCGCCGTCAACACGTCGGATCGCGCGGCCTACGAGGCTTTCCTCGCTCTCCAGGCGGAGGCGGGCGCGCAGACGAGTTTCCTCCAGGTGGAGCTCAAGGCCCTCACCCCCGAGGCGCTGGAGGGCATGATCGCGAAGGAGCCCCGCCTCGCGGCCTTCCGCTACCAGATCGAGGACATCCTGCGCCAGGGCCCCCACTCCCTCTCGGATTCCGAGGAGGCCCTCCTGAGCCGCCTGGACCCGGACCTCAATTCATGGCAGCAGGTTCTCTTCCAGAAGGTCTTCGACCGGACGGCCTTCGCCGAGATCTCCGCCGACGGCAGGACCTACAACGTCCACCGCGACTTCGAAACCCTCATCCGCCACCCGGACCGCGACGTCCGCCGGAGGGCCTACGAGTCTTACTACGCGGCTTTCGCCGAGATCCGCGACCTGGTGGGCTTCGCCCTCCTGCGCGAAATGAAGACGCTCAACGCCCAGGCGGCCTTGAGGGGCTTCCCGACCTACTACCACCAGACCCTCTTCGACCGGTACCTGACGCGCGAGCAGGCCGACAACCTCTACGCCCAGATCGAGGCCCAGGCCGGCCTCTACCAGGCCTACCAGCGCCTCCGGATGGAGCGCGTGCGGCCCCGGATCGGCGGCGCGGAGCCCGAAATCTGGGACATGGACCTGGCCTCCGGCGACGGTCCCGAGCCCCGCTTCACCGCCGACGAGGCCGTGGCCCTCATCAGCGACGCCCTCGGCGTGCTCGGCCCCGAATACCTGGCGGAACTCAAGGCCCTCCTCGATCCGAAGAACGGCCGCATGGACATCGTGGGAGGCCCCAACCGGGACCAGGGCGCCTTCTGCGAGGGGTACCACGGTTTCTTCCTGGACAACTACCAGGGGCTTCTCACCAACGTCTCCACCATCGCCCACGAGGCGGGCCACGGAATCCACGACCAGCTCGTTTTCAACAACAAGAAGAGCGTCCTGTACGGAGAGGGCCCCGGATACATGACCGAGTCCTTCGCCATGTTCAACGAGTGGCTCCTGCGCGACCGCCTTCTGAAATCCTCCGGCGACGAGGCTCTCAGGCGCTACGTGCGGGAGGACGCGCTCAACGAGATGATGTACCTGTGGGAGATCGCGAGAAGGGCCAAGTTCGAGATGGTGGCCTACGACCGCGTGGCCTCGGGCGAGATCACCGACGAGGCGGGCTTCGGGAAGGCGTGCGTGGACGTGGGGAAGGCCTACGACGTGTGGTTCCAGAAGTACCCCTGGCTCGAGGACCACTGGATCCGCAAGCACCACTACTGGAGCGTGCCCACCTACTACGTCAACTACGTGGTGGCCCACGTTCTCGCCCTCACGTACTACCAGCGCTACCTGGAAGACCCGGAGGGCTTCTCCGCCAAGTACACCGCAATGGTCCGCAACGGCTTCGACCGGCCAGCGGCCGCCCTTCTCAAGGACTTCCTCTCCATCGACCTGAACGACCCGAAGGTTCTCCAGGGGACCTTCGACCTCATCGGCCGGACCTTCCGGGAAACCGGAGAGCGCCCCGTCAAGCCATGATCCGGGCCGGGGAGAAAGGCGGAGTGGACTCGGTCTGCGTCTTCTGCGGCTCCAGCAAGGGAGCCAACGGCGTTTACGCCGCGGCCGCCGCGGAGCTGGGCCGGCTCCTCGCGCGGCGGGGCCTGGCCCTCGTCTACGGCGGGGGCAACGTGGGACTCATGGGAACGCTGGCGCGGGCGGCCCTGGAGGAGGGCGGCCGCGTGGTGGGCGTCATCCCCGAGCACCTCATGACCTTCGAGGTGGCGCTCCCCGAAGCCACGGAAATGCGCGTGGTCTCCTCCATGCACGAGCGCAAGGCCCTCATGGCCGACCTGTCGGACGCGTTCGTGGCCCTTCCCGGAGGCCTCGGCACCCTCGAGGAACTCTTCGAGGTGTGGACCTGGGCCCAACTGGGCCTCCACCGCAAACCCCTGGCCCTGCTCGACGCGGGGGGCTACTTCGCGCCCCTCGTCGGCTTCCTGGATCACGCCGTGGCCGAAGGCTTCCTCAAGCCCGTCCACCGGGGGATGGTGCTCGTGGAGCGTGAGCCCGCCGCGCTCCTGGACGCTCTGGTCGGATACCGGATTCCCGAGGAGGCGCTGGACCTCCAGAGGTGGATCGAACGGTAAGGGCGTGAAGGGAGGCGCCCGGCGGCTCTCCTCACGGAGCGTGAGGAGGAATGACACGGCCGTCCTTTGGCGTCCCGGGCGGCGAACCGACGGGCCTGCTCCCCTGCCTCGCTTCCTCACTCGCCTTGGAGCAGGGCGTCGAGTTTGGGCTTGTCCGAGGGGTGAATCTCCACGAAGGCCACCCCGATTTCGTAGGTCCCGTTCTTCTGGGGGATTTCGTAGGTCACGCGGCCCGTGGCCTCGATGATGCTTTTCTTCGGGAGGATGGAGAGCCGCAAGAGGGCCCCCACGCCGTAGGCCGTGCGGCTCGGGAAGGAACAGCCGCCGAGTCCCACCTCGCGGGTCGTGGACGCCGTGGGAAACGCCGCTTTTCCCGAGGCCGTCTTGACCACCACTTCGCACCGCGTCGGGATCCGGGGAAACCGCCTCCGGTCCGTTCCCGCCGCTTCCGTGGCCTCCGTCGTCTCCATGATCTCCTCCCTGCCCTCTCCGCGCGCGCCGGCCCCAACGTTCCGGCTGGGTGACCCTTCCAAGGCGCGCGCAAGGTCATCATCCTAAAGAAGTAAGGAGATTTTGGCAAGACGGCCGGGCGTGGGGGCCGACTCAGGGAGAGGCCGGACGAAGCGCCGCGATCCCAAAGGTCCAGTCGAGGTACAGGACGAAGAGATCGAGGGCGTCCCGCCCCAGCACCCCCGCCGGGGCATCCGGAGCGTCCCCCAGGTCCATGGCCCGGGGGGCGGAGAGCTTCAGTTGAAGGGAGCCCGCGGTCAGCGGAAGGTCCTCGAGCACCGCGCAGGATTGGACCCCGAACTTCCCCGCCTCCACCCGGTCCCTCTCCATGCCCCTTCGGCGGGACAGACCCAAGGCGTCCAGGCGCCCCAGGTGAAGAGAGGAGAAGGGGGAGCCCACGTCCAGAAGGACGTTCAGGTTTCTGCCCTCGGGCGCGCCCAGGGCGGCGCGGAGCCCCGCTCCCGTCCAGAGCGCGGGAAGGCGTGCGGCGCCCGCGCCCAGGGCGGCCTCGGGCGGCGTCCCCGGCGGGTGGATGACGAGGGACCCGCGGGAGGGATCCACGGCCAGCCCCCACCGGCGCAAGAGCCAGAGCGGGAGGACCCCCGCGGCGGTGCCGGCGGCGTCGGGGCCCGACAGGATGAAAGCGGGGACGCGGCGGAGACTCACCGGACCCACCTCCAGGCGGTCCACGAGGGTCCACCGTCCGCGCAAGGTCCCGTCCAGCCCCACGGCGGAGATCTCCCCCTCGCCCAGCGGTTTGAGGTCGAGGGCTTTGGCGGTCCCGGAGGACAGGAGCAAGAGCGAGGCGGACGAATCCAGGGCGAGAGCGTAGGGGCCCTTGCCCTCCAGGCGAGCGGAGACCACCAGCCGGCGCACCGCCGATTCCTGAGGAAGCCCCGCCCCCGAGAAGGCCATGACCTCCGGGGGCATGGGGTTGTACAGCCCGTGGTCGTAAGCCTGGGCCGAGGGGGCGGGTCCCTTGGGCTGGCGCGCGCCGGGCGTGGCGATGCCGTAGAGGTCCACGGGGTCCGACAGGGTCTGGAGGGGCAGTGTGGCGGGAAGGAACCCCTTCGCGGAGGCCTCGCACAGAGGACCGCGGGCCGCCCGGAGGACGGCCGGTGGAGGGACCATCCCGCCTGCGTCGGGCGGTTTTCCCCCGCCCCCGCGTTCCATCAGGCCCAGGGACAGGGCGGGGTCGTCCAGGAGCGAGGCGGCGAGCGAGACCAGCCCGGGCGGTGGCGCCGGCAGGCGCTCGAGGGCCTCCAGGGCGAGGACCCTCGCCTCCTCATGGCGGCCCGTCCCGTCCAGGCCCGAAACGAGCCGCTCGTAGGCGGGACCCGCCCACTCCGGGTCCGCCCGCAGGGAGGACCACACCTGAAAGGCCTCCATGTACCGCCCCATCTCGAAGAGGCAGGCGGCGGAGGCGAAGGCCATGTCGGGCCGGCGGGGCCGGAGGGGGAAGGCCACGTCGGCGGCCTCCTTGAACCGGAAGAGGCCCATGAGCGCACGCACCCGGATGTTCAAGAGAGCCGGGTCCCGGGGGGAGAGGGCCAGCCCGGAATCGGCGCAGGCCAGGGCCTCCCGCCAGCGACCTTGGCCGGCGAGGGCATCGCAGGGCGGCGCGGAGGAGGGCGCCTGAGCGGCCGAAGGGGAGGCGGCCGCGAGGGCGGCGGCCATCCAGAGCGTGCGGACGAAGGCGGGCATGGTCGGCCTCCTCGGAGGAGGCGGGGGTTATCGGGAGGGCCGTCCCTCCCGGCGGGCGGCCCCGCGCCGCGCGCCGTTCACGAGATCGTGGGCCCTCCGGATGGGTTCCGGTACTCGCCACCGCGGCGAACACCGCAGGACGAGGTCCAAACACGTGGGGAGGTCGCTGAGGTGGCCCGGCGACACGTAGACGGGCTTCACCCCGGCCCGCGTGCGCAGGACGGCGCCCACGGTTTCTCCGTCCAGGAGGAGGGGAGTAAAGGCCCCGCGTTCGGGCCCGGGCTCCCTGTGCTCTCCGCAGAGGCGGCTCTTGGCGCACCCCACCGTGGGCACGCCGAGGGCCACGCCCAGGTGGGCCGCCGACCCGAAGCGCCGGGGATGGGCCGTGCCTTGCGCGTCCACGAGGACCGCGTCGGGGCGAACGCGAAGGAGCGCAAAGGCTTCCGCCAGGACGGGCACCTCCCGGAAAGCGAGCAGGCCGGGGACGTAGGGGAAATCCACCTCCATCCGCACGACCGCCGAGTCCGCCACGGCGAATCCCTCCTCGATGTCGCAAACGGCGTAGCCGCCCCAGAAAGTCCGCCCCCGGAGGCCGCAGGAGACGTCCGCGCCGGCCACGTAGCGAATCTTCCCGGGCAAGGGCGCCTCGCGGCGCAGGGCGCGCAGGCGCGCCTGCTCCATGAGGGCCTGCCGGAACCGGGGATCCGATGGCGCCGCAAGGTCGTTCACGAAGGAAGTATACGCGGAGCGTCCCCGAGGGGTTCCGGGAGGCCGGGGATCTCTTTCACCCCGCCCGGCCTCGAATAGGGGCAAGGCCCCCGGTGTTTAGAGGGCGAGTGGGAGGTGTGGAATGACCGTCAACATCCATCCGATCGAGCGAGCGGTCCGGGGCGTGGTGGGCGTCGTCCTTCTCGGCCTGATCTTCGTCGGCCCCAAGACCCTCTGGGGCCTCGTGGGCGCCGTGCCCCTCTTCACCGCCCTCTCGGGCTGGTGCCCCCCTTACTCCCTCCTCGGCATCAGCACCTGCCGCGAAAAGTAAAGGCCCCGCCGCCCCGAAATACCCTCTCGGGGATGAGACTTGGCCGTCTCCCGGCTCCGACGCCTCCCTCGGCCCGGCCCAGGGAGGTCCCGCCCCGTTTGCCTTCCGGGTCGGGAAGGGGTTATCTTTAGGAATCGAAGGAGATACGACGTGCAAACCGCCTATTCCGACGCACCGCCCCGGATCGCGCTTTTCATCGATTTCGACAACGGGCAGCTCGACATCAACCGGATCCTTTACGCCCTCCGCGAGAAGGGCATCATCATCCTGAAGAAGGCCTACGGCGATTGGGCCAAGTTCACCCAGTTCCGCAAGGTCCTGGCGGAGAACGGCGTGGACCTCGTGGAGCGGCCCACCATCCACGCCGGCGGAGACAAGAACGGCGCCGATATCCAGCTCGCCGTGGACGCCCTCGACGCCTGCCTCACCAACGCGCACATCGACGTCTTCGCCATCGTCTCCGGAGACAGCGACTTTCTCCCCCTCATCTCGCGCCTGCAGGCCTACAACAAGAAGGTCGTCATCATCGGAATGCGGAAAACCACCTCCTCGGTGGTCATGCGCAACTGCAACGAGTACCTCGCCTACGACAACATCCCGGCCCCCGGCGAGGTCTCCGAGGACCACCCGGCCCGCACCACCGGCGCCGACCCCAAGGACCTCCCCGGTGCCTTCGCCCTCCTCACCCGGGCCATCGCCCTCCTGGAGGACGAGGACCGCGCCGTGGACTCCTCCCTCCTCAAGCAGAGGATGATCCAGCTCTCCCCGACCTTCGACGAGAAGACCTTCGGCTTCGGACAGTTCAAGGCCTTCCTCGCCGAAGCCCAGAAAAATCAGATCATCCACATCGGCAAGAAGGTGGACGGCATCTACCCCATCAGCCTCGGCCGCAAGGGCCGCGACCTGGAGGAGGCCGAGGAGGCCGAGCCCATCCCCGAGCCCAAGATCGCCAAGCGCAAGCGCCGCCGCCGCTAAGCCCGATCCGCTCCGGGCGCCGTGCGGTCCCTCCGCGCCCGTTGCTCCTTCGGCCGGGCTGGTTCTTTCTCTTTCATTTCGAAATTCCAAATTCCAAATTCGAATTTTCTCTTCTAGGGTCCCGCCCGGTCCACGGTGGCGAAGCCGTACCCTCGGGCCTTGAGGGAGCGGATCATCTCGGGCAGGACCGAGTCGGCCCGTTCGGCGGACCCGCGCTCGGTGCCGAGGTGCATCAGGAGAATCCCCCCCGAAACGCCGTCGGGACCCCGCCCCGCCTGTCTCAAGACCCCCTCCAGGATCTGCCGCGGGCTCCGGTAGAGGGGGTCCTCGGGCGAGGCCACCCAGTCGAGCGTGTCGAGCCGGGGCGTCCAGTATACGTGGCGGTATCCCGCGGCGGCCCCCCACCCCAAGATTTCCCGGTTGAACTCGCCGAAGGGCGCCCGCCAGTAGGGGGCGAAGCTCTTGCCCGTGATGAGGCGGTAGAGGTCCTCGGCACGGGCCAGCTGGTTCTTCAGGAAGGCCTCCGTGACACCCGAGAGGGTCCCCTGCCTGCCGTTGAAGGAGAAGGAGGTCAAGTGCGGGTGGCTGTAGGTGTGGTTTCCGACGAGGTGCCCCTCCCGGTCCATGCGAAGGACCAGTTCGGGATACCGGCGCATGTACTCGCCCGTCAGGAAGAAGGTGGCCTGGAGGCCCTCGGCCTTCAGGGTGTCGAGGATGGCCTCGGTGGAATTGGCGTTGGAGCCGCCGTCGAAGGTCAGGTAGACCTCCCTGCGGTCCGCCGGTCCCCGGGATAGGTTCAGACCGTTGAGGGGGATCTCGCGGACCACGGCGGTCTCCACGGGTGCCGCCGCGGGCCGGGCGCCCAGCTCCACGAGGACCGCCGGGCTGAAGGAGGAGTTCCCGCGGTTGTCGAAGTAGCGGGCCTGGAGGAGGCACCTCCGGTCCGTGAGGGGGACTCCCTCAAAGCGCCAGCGCCCGTCGGGGGCCAGCTGGACGTCCACCTTGCGGCCGTTCACGTAGAGGCCCACCATGGCCTCCTGCGGGGCCGTTCCCTCCACGGGGATGAGGCTCTCCTGGAGAACGAGGCCGGGGGCCGGGGCGGTGATGGCCACGGCGCCCGGGGAGTCCCAGTTCGGGCCCTCCTGGTCGAGGCCGCGCTCCTTGAGGCCCTTGAAGACGGGGAGGGGCGGCTCGGGCGCTTCCACGAAGCGGTCCCAGCGGCTCGAGAACCAGATGAGGGCCGCGCCCGCGGCAAGAAGCGCAGCCAGTCCCAGGAGGCGGAACCACCGTCCCGCCAACGCCGTGCGGTTCAGGCGATCGAGCCGGCTGAGAAGGGTGCGACGCCGCTCCGCCTTGGCGCACGCCTCCGAGCAGAAAATGTGGCCCTCCAGCCGGAGCTGGCAGTCGGGGCAGATGGGCTGGCGGCAATGATAACAGCGGCGGCGGGCCGGGCGCGTGGGGTGACGGTGGCAGTGCGGGGTCTCCCGGGGCTCCTTCGCCATGGGCCGAGCATACCAGGGTCCCCCTGAGCCGCGGAAGCCCGCCTAGGTGAGAGGCGTCGCCCGACGCCGAGGTCCTGCTCCTTCTCATTCCCACATCCCAATTCCCCATTTCCAAATGCCCCTGCCTCCGCCCCATCCGGCCCGGCGCCTTCGGCGCCTCCTCCCGAGGTCGGGTTCGCGAGTCGAAAGACATATCTTTCTCCTCGCGTCCCTCTCCCTCGGTCCGCCCTTCGGGCGGGCAGCCACCACGTTGACGATCAGCCCTACCTTCGAAGAGGCCCTACGGGGGAGCGGCGCGGGTCTTGGTTCCAAGGAGCCCCGGCGGGACGCCCTTCGAAGGCGCCCCGGATGCGCCACCGACGGCGACGGCCCCATTGCGGCGTCAGGCTTCGGCGCCCGCGTCCTCAACGTACATCCAGTACGCCTCCGGCGCGGGCGCCTCGCCTTCCTGGCCCTAGGCCCATCGACGTCGGGACGCGCCTCCCTCCCTCCGGTCGGTCGGCCAATGGCGGCCACAAACCTCCACACCCCGCCGCTCGCGGTGTAGGGGAGGGCCTCCGCGCCCTCCCCCTTTCGAAGGCCCCCACTGTGGCGGCCCGTGCTCGCGAGCACCGGCCCCTCGGCCGATGCAAGCATCGGCCGCTAAGCAGGCAACCCCGCGGTCCTTGCCCCTTCCGCTGGCCCCGAGACGTGGCCTTACCCTGGCGCCACCGCTGCCTTGACTCCCTTTTCTTTCAGGCGGTACGCTCAACCTGTCTTTGGGAACCTAAACCACCGGGAGCGAAGTAATCTGTTCGGGTACAATGTGGCAATACAAGACCTGACCCCGTTCCTCCCTATTGATCTTCATCGCTCCTTCCAAGTCCGGGCAGCAAGTTCGCCTGCCGCAACCTGCTCTGCGGTCATTTGAGGAAGCAGGTCGTTAAGAAGGACCGTAGCTTCCTGGTCATGGCGCTGCTCTGCGAGCCTGAACCACATATAGGCTTCTGGCAGGTTTGCAGGGCCTCCCCAACCGTTTAGGACCATCTTCCCCAAGAGGCGCATAGCGCGGGGATCTTCCCTGACGGATGCGTATTCGAAGCACTGGGCAGCCATTGCCCAGTCCTTGGCCACCCCCTTGCCCTCCATGTACAAATACCCCAAGCTCACCGCCCCTGAGGGATGTCCTGTGCGGGCTGAAATCTGGTACAAAGCGACGGCTCTATTTATGTCGGGTTCAACACCTTGGCCCGTTTCATAAGCATCCCCGAGATCATTCACCGCTCCCATTTCCTGCGCTTCAGCAGCCAGGCGCAACCAGTAAAGTGCTTCTGCTGGATTCCGGTCTACCCCGAATCCTGTATACAAGGCGTTTCCCACGTTTGCCATGGCAAGGGGGAACCCTGTCAGAGCCGCTTGACAGTTCAGGCGGTAACTTTCCCGGAGGTCTATGGGTCCACCCTGTCCCCTCGCATACAGCCCTGCAAGTTCCACAGCAGCATTAGGGTTGCCCAGGTCCGCGGCCTTTCCGTACCAGAAACGGGCTTGGGCGAAATCCTGCGACGTACCCAAACCCTGCCTATACATGTATGCGAGCAATTCGAAAGAGAGTCGGTGGCCACCTTCTGCTGCGCCTTTGAGAAACTTGAACGCAAGCGACATGTCTTTTTCGGTGCCAGAACCGTAGTAGTAGCAAAGGGCAAGGTTGTACTGGCCTCTCGGGTATCCCTGGTCAGCCGCCTTCTGAAAACAAGCAAGGGCTTTGCGGGGATCTGCTTTCACCCCGAATCCGACTTGATAAAAGACTCCGAGCGTGGCCTGTGCTGAGGGTCTTCCGGCGTCAGCCGCCTTCTTCATCCAGTGGGCGGCTTCGCTCGGATTCTTCGCTGTACCTATTCCTTCTTTGAAGCACCACGCGACCGTCTCTTGTGCTTCCGGCACTCCCGTTCGTGCTGCCTTCAAACCCCATTGAAAGGCCAGTGTCCTGTCCTGGCGCACACCCTTCCCCTGCCAATAAAGGCTGGCAAGGTTGGATTGCGCCCACTTGTTCCCGTGGCTGGCAGACCTGTGAATCCAGAGTGCGGCTTTTGCGTGGTCCTGCTCGACTCCGAATCCCTCTGCGTAAATCAATCCCAAAGCGAGTTCTGCGCCGGGGTGTCCTTTTGCGGCGGCTTCCTCGAACCACTGCCGCGCTCGCTCGGGATCCGAACACATCCCCCTTCCTGAAATGCTGTCTAGGCCCCGTTGATACATCTCTTCAGCGGTCTTCTCACTGGAGGTTGAGTGTTCAGAGATCGTGCCCTGAGACGTTCTACCGCCGATCGAAAGCGAGGCAGGCCTTTGTCGGCCCGAACAGCCCTCCAAGAGCAGAAACGAAAAGGCAACGAGGACACAATGCCTCAGAAACCTCCGCATCTTCGGCATACCCCCTCTCAGTAAAGCGGGACCACCTCATTCTGTTGCCACGTTTGCCATTGACTGCCTTCTCTGTACGCGATGGCTCGGCCGCTTGAAAGCAAGTCGAGCGTATGTCTCCAAAGAGTACAGAGTCAAGGTGGCTGTGGCGACCTTCGGCGCGGCCGGTGCTCGCGCCGGTCGATGCCTCCCCAGGGACGGAACCAGGGAAGGAGCAAATCAGGGAAACAGGGCGAGGGGAGGTCGGGCCGGTTCCACGCCCCCGTCGTTCCTCCTCGGGCTTCGCGATAGACTTGAGGGGCGGAGGGCCGATGCGGGGGTACGTGGCGGGGCGCTTGCTCTTGTTCCTCCCGGCGATGCTGGGGGTGGTGACGCTCGTGTTCTTTCTGGGGCGGGCGCTTCCGGGGGACCCGGTGGACCTGATGCTGGGCGAGGGGGCGCCGGCGGAGCGCCGGGAGGAGCTTCGGCGTGCGCTTCACTTGGACGATCCCCTTCCCATGCAGTACGGCCGATACCTCTGGGACCTTTCGCGGGGCCGCCTGGGCGTCTCGCTCCGGACGCGGCGGCCGGTGGCTGAGGAGCTGGCCGCGGCCTTGCCGCAAACGGCGCGGCTGGCGGGAGCGGCGCTCGGCCTGGCGGTGCTCCTGGCCCTTCCGGCGGCGCTGGCCTCCGCGCGGGGCGGGGCGGCGCGGCGCTGGGTTCGGGCGGCGACGAGCGCGGGCCTCTCGCTCCCCACCTTCTTCCTCGGCCCCGTTCTCCTCCTGGTTTTCGCCGTCTGGCAGCCCTGGTTCCCCGTCTCGGGGGCCGACGAGCCGGGGGCCTGGTTCCTCCCGGCGGTGACCCTCGCCGTGCCCACCTCCGCCCTTCTGTGCCGGCTCCTGTCCGCCTCCCTCTCGGAGGAGATGGGCAGGGAGTACCTGACGGCGGCGCGGGCCCGGGGGCTGGGAGAGGGGACGGCCTTCCGGCGCCATGGACTGCGCAACGCGCTCCTTCCGGCGGTGACGGTGCTGGGCCTCCAGCTCGGCGGGCTCCTCACGGGGGCCATCCTGACGGAGCGGATCTTTCGGTGGCCGGGGCTGGGGACGCTGGTGCTGGGGGCCATCGGGAGCCGGGACTACCCGGTCCTTCAGGGGGCGGTGCTCCTCTTCGCCCTCCTGACGCTGGCGGCGACGCTGGCGACGGACCTCCTCTACGGCTTCCTTGACCCGAGGATCCGTCGCGATGGCTAGGGGGGGAGGCGTCTCCCGGAAGGCGGCCGCGGCCCTGGTCCTGGCCTGGATGGCGGCGGCGGCGCTGGCGCCGCTCCTGGCCCCCGCCCCGTACGCGGGCCAGGATCTGGAGCACCGTTTGGAGGGCCCATCGGCCCGCGCGTGGCTGGGCACCGACGACCTGGGGCGCGACGTCCTGTCGCGGGCCCTGTACGGCGCGCGGGTGTCCCTGGCGGTGACGGCGGCGGCCCTGGCCATCGCCCTGGTGGCGGGGACCCTCCTGGGGGCGGCGGCGGGGTACTGGGGCGGCCTCCTCGACCAGGCCCTCGGGCGGACGGTGGACGTGCTCCTCGCCCTTCCCGGCATCCTCCTGGCCATCGCCGTCGTGGCCTACGTGGGCCGCGGCTTCTCCCCGCTTGTTCTGGCCCTCTCGGCCACGGCCTGGGTGGGCTACGCGCGGGTGGCGCGGGCGCTCGCCCTCTCCCTGCGAGGCCGGGATTTCGTGACGGCGAGCCGGGCCTGCGGGGCGGGAGGGGTCCACGTCCTGCGGCGCCACATCCTTCCCCACGCCCTCGGCATCCTCTGGGTGCAGGCGGCGGCGGGGGCGGCGTCGGTGATGCTGGCGGAGGCGGGGCTCTCCTTCCTGGGTCTGGGGATCCAGCCGCCGCACCCCTCGTGGGGCGAGATGCTCGCCACGGGTTGCGACTGCCTCCTGGAGGCGCCCCACCTGGCCCTCGTGCCGGGGGCCCTTCTCTTTTCCGCCGTATGGGCCTTAAATACTCTCGGGGAATCGCTCTCCGAGGGAATGGACCCGGGCAGGAGGCACCGTGTGGACGCTGTATAGAATTGCGGCATGGGCCCTGGCGCCCCTCTGGCTGCTCGTGTTGGCCCTGCGCCAGCGGGGGGCCTGGCGTCCCCTTCAGCGTCTGGGCTTTCTCGGCGCCCGATCGGACGGCCCCATCTGGATCCAGGCCGTGTCCGTCGGCGAGGTGCGCATCGGCCTCCGCCTGGCCCAGGCCCTCGCCTCCCGCGGCCTGCCCGTGGCGCTCACGACCACGACGGCGGCGGGGATGGCCCTGGCGCGCAAGGAGGGCCCCCCCGGCCTCGACCCCCACGCCTTTCCCCTGGACCTGGGCCCCTGCATGCGCCAGGCCCTTCGCTCCCTGCGCCCCCGCGCCCTGGTGCTCGTGGAGACGGAGCTGTGGCCGGCGCTGTTCCGGGAGGCCCGGCGGGCGGGCATCCCCGTCCTCATCGCAAACGGGCGCCTCTCGGACCGCGCCCTCTCACGCACCTTGCGCTTCAAGTCGCTCTACGCCCGGGCTCTGCAGGGCGTTCACGTGGCCGCCCAGACGGAGGAGCACGCCGCGCGCTTTCGCCTCCTGGGCGCCTGGCCTGAGCGGGTGACGATCCTGGGCAACCTGAAGTACGACCTCGCCCCGCCCCCCGCCTTCGAGGCGGCGCGTCAAGCCCTGGCGGCCCTCCTCCCCTCGGGGCCCCTGTGGGTCGCCGGATCCGTGCGGGAGGGTGAAGAAACCGCCGCGGCCCAGGCCCACGCCGAGGTCATGGCCCGCCTGCCCGGGGCGAGGCTCGTGCTGGCCCCCCGGCACCTCGACCGGGTCCCCGCGGCGTTGGAGGCGTGCTCCCGCGCCGGGCTCAGGGCGGCGAGGAGGTCGCGCCCGGGCCCGGAGGGATGGGACGTCCTCCTGCTGGACACCCTGGGGGAACTCTGGTCGGCTTACGCGCTGGGGGCGGCGGCCTTCGTGGGGGGGAGCCTCGTTCCTTTGGGCGGGCAGAACGTCCTGGAGCCCGCCTACCTCGGCCGCCCGGTCCTCTTCGGCCCGCACACGGAGAATTTCCGCGAGGATGCGGAGCGGCTCGTGGCGGCGGGGGGCGCCTTCCGCGTGGAGAACGCCTCGGAGCTGGCCTGGAGGGTCACGTCCCTCCTGCAGGACCCGCGCCTGGCGGAGGCGGCGGGCCTGAAGGCGCAGGCCGCGGTGGAGGCCCACCGGGGCGCGGTGGATCGCGCGGCGCGGTGGATCGCCGACGCCATCCCCGGCGTCTGAGGACGAGCCCGCGGAAGCTCTGTCAGCGGCCTACTCGGGCTTTGAAGGTGGGAAGCGGAGGGCCGCTCCATCCCAGAAAGCGGGCGCCTCGAGGGGAAGGGGCATCTTCCCGCGGAGGTGGCCCACGGGCAAGCCCGTTACCAGGGGCTTCCCCTCGGGCAGGAGCTCCCGGACGCGGTCCGCCACCCGAGTGGGCCGCTCGCCCTCTCCCATGCCGGTGAATCCGCCCAGGAGGACGCCGGAGGCCCGCTCGAACCATCCCGCCCCGTGAAGGTGCGTGAGGAGTCGGTCCAGCCGGTAGAGGCGCTCGCCCACGTCTTCCAGGAACAGCCAACGATCCACGAGGGCCGGCTCCCACGGCGTGCCCACGAGCACCGACAGGACGGAGAGGCACCCACCGAAAACGGGCCAGGGCCCCGCCTTCGCCTTGGGGCCCCGGCCCGGCAAGGGCCGGGGTCGCCCCGCGAGGGCGGACCAGAGGGGCGGGAGGCGGCAGACGCCGGGGCGGGCCAGCTCCTGCACGGAGGGGGCGTAGAGCAGGCGGTGGCGACGCTGGCCCCAGGCGAAGAGGGCGGTGGCGTCGGAGAAGCCCGCCAGGATTTTTCGCGGACCCGCCTCGCTTGCCTGGGGGAGGCCCGCGAGGATCCGGGTGGTGCCGTAGCCGCCGCGGGCGAACCAGACCACGTCCGCGAGAGGGTCTTCCAGGGCCTCGCGCAGGTCGGCCAGGCGCTCGGCGTCGGTGCCCGAGAGGTATCCGCGGCGTCCTCGGGCGTGGGAGCCGGTGCGGACGTCGAACCCGCGTCCGGCAAGCACCGCGAGGCCCGCTTCGAAGTCATCGGGGGAGACCGGACCCGCCGGGGCCACGACCCGGATTTGAAGCCTCTTCTTTCCCTCGCTACCGTCCATGGCCGGAGCATACCACGCTGCCCGCGTCTTTCGGGGGGCGAAGGGGCGCCCCAGGGACGCCCTGTCCGATCCGGAGAAGGGGCCCGGAGCGTCCCTCGCGGGGTGGACCGTCTCGGCGCCGTGGGGTTCGCCCTTCGGCGCGGCCTCGGTCGGCTTGACTTGGATGGGGACCAGAGGGTACCATCATGGGCGCCGTATGGGCTCGGTGCCCCTGTAGCTCAGCCGGTAGAGCAGAGGACTGAAAATCCTTGTGTCGGTGGTTCAATTCCGCCCGGGGGCACCACTTCTAACCTTTTCCCTAGCAAGCACTTAGAGAGAGTCAAGCCTCACCCCCTCCGGGGGCGGTCTCTCGGCCCGTGCAGGTTTCGTGCAGGTTGGGATCTTCGGTCAGGGTGTCCACGGCCCTTCTCAAGTTCTCGTCGGCAAGGTGGGCGTACCGGAGAACCATCGTCAAGGTGGAGTGCCCCAGGAGGTCCTTTACAGTGAGGAGCCCCACCCCCCGCTGAACGAGTCGGGAAGCAAAGGTGTGCCGGAGGGTGTGCCAGGTGACGCCCTCCAAGCCGAGACGCCGAACCGTCCGCCGGACGATCTGAACGAGCGAGGCCTGCCGCGTCCGGGCCAGGACGGGGAAGACGGGGGCCTCGGGGGAGAGGGCGCGGGGTTGGGACTTCAGGGCGGCCAGGGCCGCGACGTTCAAGGGGACGTGTCGCGTCCGCTTGCTCTTGGTCTTGTCCGCCGTCAAGGTGATCGTGCGGCGCGCGAGGTCCACCTGGCCCCATGTCAAGGTGAGGAGTTCCATTTGCCGGAGTCCGGTGTTCAGGGCGAAGTCGAAGGCGGGACGCACCCACTCCGGGAGGGCCGCCCGCAGGACCTTCTCCTCCTCCGCGGAGAGGAACCGCTCCCTCCGGTTGTCGGGGTGAAAGAGTTTGACGGGCCGGGTGGGGTCAGCTTTGCAGAGTCCCCACGCTTGGGCCAGGGAGAAGAGGCGCTTGAGGCGGGACAGGTCGTAATCGGCGGTCCTCTTGCCCACCGTGGCGAGGCGTCCGTTCCGGTAAGCCTCAATGTCGGCCGGCGAGATCTCGTCCAAGGTCCGCCCTTCGAACCGCGGGTGACGCAGCCACCGTGCGACGAATTGCCGGTCCCGTATCCAGGTGCCCGGCGCCAAGTTGGATTTTCCCCATGTGAGGAAGTCTTGGGCGGCCCTTTCGAAGGTGACTCTCGGGGTTGCCTCTTTCTCCAGGTAGCGCCCCTCGGCGATTTCCGCGCGGATCTTCGAGAGACAGGCGCGGGCGATGGCGTAGTTGGGGGCGGTCATTCGATGGTAGCGGCCGCGGAACGTCCAGGAGTAGCGCCAACGTCCATCGGCCAATTTCTTGATTCCGCGCTCTCTTCGCGCGGCTTTGGGTTTCTCCATCCGGCCTCCTTTCGCTCCGAAAGCGCCCGGCCGGGGCCCCGTGCCCGGCGGCGCGGTGTTCGCTTTGAGTTCGGCCGCCTCAGCGGCCTGGGGGAAGGTCTGCATTCTGTCACTTCCCCAACGTGGTGAGGGCCGCGAGTAGAAGCCCGCGCGCCGCTGTTGCAAGAGGCTCCCCCGTCTCGCTTGCATATTCCACGAGGCGGGCCTTCTCCGACGGAGTGAAGGACACAATCAGGCGCTCGGTCCTCGTGGGCTCGGGAGCCGGGAGGGCCGCCCGCAGGGCCGCGGCGGCCGCCCTCGCTTTCGCCAGCCGGTCTTTCTTGTCCTCGCTCATGGTTCCTCCATGCGGGGCTTATACGCAGTATAAGCCCTCTGTGTCAAGAGTGCAAGGGGCACGCGATAAGAGAGTGTCCGATAATAATCATTATGTCAAATCGTATCCTGTTCATTTTAAAAGACGAAGGCCATTTTCGGCCCATTCTTGGCCCTTCCGAACCTTCCGAAAGTGCCCCACCCCCATATCTTGGGGTGGGGGTCCAAGCCCGTGAGAGGCCCCAGGACGGGCGGGGGCGTGTCCAACCCTCGTCCGTCCCGTTCCGCGAATCCTGGGGCCAGCCATGAAGCCGGGGAGGCATCGGAACGCGGGCCCGGTCATTCGAACCTCGCGCGCTCGGTGTTCAACCGGATCTCCAGGGGCTCACCTCCGACGCGGCCGCCCCGGTTCTTCGCCACCCGAAGCTCAGCCCGGTCCGTCATGCGGCCCTCGGCCCGCTTTCTGTGGAGGAGGAGGACCGTGTCCGCTGCCTCTTCGATCCCGCCCGACTCCTTCAGATCCCGCAGATCAGGCCTTTCGGCCTCCCTGGCGCGGCGGAGCTGAGACAAAGCGAGGACGGCGAGGGCTCCCCCGCCGGCGCCGTCCAGGGCCACTTGCTTGCAGAGGTTCGCCACTTCCTTGACCTCCAAGGCGCGCGTCTCAGTCCGCCCCCCGCTCTGCACGAGCTGAAGGTGATCCACGACCACGAGCCCGAGAGGGCGGCCAGCCCGCTCCAGGCGTCCCCGCGCCTTCTGGATCATGCGGGGGATCCGGCGCGCCGGCACCCCCGCGGCGTTTACGATCAAGAGCCCATCGGGGGGCTCCCACGCGAGAAGGCCCTTCCCCTCACTCTCGGTGAGGGTCCGGCGTTGCACCTTCCACCAGGGAGCCGCCTCCTCCATGACGGCCGCCCTCTCCAACAGCTCCTCGGGCGTCATTTCGAAAGACAGGTACAGGCAACCCACCGCGGCCCGCGCGGCCGTCAAGGCGAGCTGCAGGGCCAAGAGCGTCTTTCCTTCACCCGTCCCCGCGCCGATCACCCAGAGGCGGCCCGGCCGGAGCCCAGGACGGAGTTCTTCGTCTAGGTCTGAGACCCCGAAGCCGAGCCCACGGGGGCCACTCTTCGCGGCCATGTCCCGATTGATCTCCAGAAGGCACCGCGTCCAAACTTCCGCGGGCGCCTCCAGGACCCCCGCCGCTCCCACAGGCCCCGCGGTCTCCAGGGCGTCAATCTGCCCGAAGAGGTCCTCCAAGGCCCCCCGAGCGATCCGCTCCCCTTCGAAATCCCCGGCCGCCGTCGCCCGGTCCAGGTCCTGCAAAAGCCGGCGTTGCCGGTCTCCGAGGGAGGCGCGACGGAGGGTCCGGGCCCATCCCTCCACGGCCGAATCCGGCGCCTGCACCACGTCGGCCACGATCCGCCCCACGATTTCACCCATGCCGCCGAGGCGCTCCAGGATGTTCTCAGGATCTTCCTCCTGGAGCGTGTCCAAGACCGCCACGGAGTCCACGGGGAGCCCGGCCCGGTTCCGACGTTGGAGGAGGGCCCAGAGGGCCCTCCGGCCCGGGTGGGAGAAGTCTGAGGCGTGGAGAAGGGCCAGGGTCTCCGCGGGGTCCCGGCCGTAAAGGACGCGATCCTGAAGGCGGGCCTCCAGGTTCCACCGCTCGGCCTCGGTCAGCCGTTCCGCGCGCGGGGGGTTCATGCTTCCCCCTCTAGGCGAAGCGCTCGTCTTAGGTCGTCGAAGGCGGCCAGCACTTCCGGCGGGGGGCCGGACGGATAGCAGGCCGGGCGGAGACGGTAATGGGCTGCATCGAGAACCCGCCGCCGGTCTCTCTCGGGGATTTCCTGCCCCTTGTAAAAGGCGGCCTTCTCGGCGAGGTAGGCAATGTCACGCCGGACTTGTTCAGGGTCGATTTCATTCTCTTGTGAGGGGTGGTTCAGCGCCGGAGGCGCAAGCTCTTTTCTTTCTTCTTTACTTCTTAACTTCTTAGGGGCCTGCATCCCCTTACACGTCAAGCACTTACAAGAACCACTGTGCCCTGACTGTGCCCTGTGCTGTGCCCTGTGCTGTGCCCTTAACTGTGCCCTCTTCGCCTGCCTCGCCGTTGTAAAGTGCCCAATTTACAATAGTTATCACGGTCCGACGGTGTGCCTTTTGCTGTGCCAAAATTGTCCCGTTTCTTCGAAGTTTCTCCAAGCTTCCCCTCAGCTCTTTGACGGAAAGCCCGTGGGCCGTGGCATACGAACGGAGCGTGATACTCAATTGCCCCGGTTCAAGGAAGTCGCCATTCACTCGTCTGGGTTTCCATTCGGCTTCCAGTAGCAGGCAGCAGAAAAGGCCGAAGAGCCGGAGCCCACCAACCCGGAGAATGTCGGAGTCCAGGGCACACCGATAAAGCCGAACCCAACCGCCGGCTACCTCTGCCCCCCCCGTCTCGCGGGGCTCCTCGGGGGGGAGGGCGTCCTTTTTTGGAGGTTGCAACGCTTGAAAGGGCACACCGCGCGGGGCGAGGGGTGAAGTCTGCTTCCGGCTCCCGCCCTTGCCGGATGCTGGCGTGGTTCCCGGTGAAGATAGCGCCGGGGTCGTCGGCAGGGGCTCCGGCGTGGGCACCGTTTCATGCCCCCCCGCCACGGCCTCCTCGAGGAGTTGCCCCGCTCTCCAAATGGGATCGTCCAGAATCCCGAGTCGAACCTCCTCTTCCCAGGTCTCCAGGGCGGCCTGTGCCTGGTCGGTCGTCAGCCCCTGCCGGAGCAAAAGCTTCTCTTGGAACCGCGGGAGGCCATGCCCCTCGTAGACGAACCGCGCGAGGATGGCCCGGACTTCCTCGCTCACACCTGGGCCCCCAGGCTTTCCAGGTTTGACGTGACCGCGAAGGCCCATAGGAGGGCCTCATTCAGGTCCGGCGGCTGGGCCCCCAGCAAATCGGGGACTTTCTCGGCAAGGCGCCGAGTTTTCTCGATCCATTCCTCTCGGGTGCCCTCACGAGCCGACTCGGGAGACGGCGGGGCAGGATCAGATTTCGCCGGGGCTTCTTGAATCGTCTTGGCAATCGTGGGCAGGAGGTCCTTCACGCCTCCGAGGTCCCCGCGTCGGGCGAGACTCGCTATCTCGTACCCAAACCGCTCCACCCGCGCGCACACCAGGAGGGCCGCCTCCTCGTCCTGGGCCTGGTTTTTCGTGGCGGGCAGGCCCTTCAGGTTGTGGGCGCCCATGTTCACCCCCTCCCGCTCGGGGCGGGCGGTTCGAGGGGCGGTTGTGTTCGGGCGTCAATGAGCCGTTCGAGATCGCTCCGGCGGAATCGGAGCCGGCGGCCGATCTTGATGGAGGGAAGCTGCCTCCGCTGGTGTGCGGCGTACAAGGCCGCAACACTGAGCCGCAGGAACCCTGCCGCCTCTTCAGGTGTTAAGAGACTGTCTTTGCTTTCCATTTCTTGCCGTCCTCCTGGGCCGCCCGCCGCGCCTCGGTGGCGCGGTCCGGTGCCCCTCGGGGACACAGTAGGCCCGCGTGGACAAGCGCAACGGGCGCGTGGATTACTCTTGTATTTAAATGGTTTTTCTCGTGTTCCGCGGGTCGTCAGCGTCCGAAGGGGGGCGGATCTATACGGGTCATTTGTCCGCTTTTTCTCTTGAGGCGACGGAAGAGCCTTCCGTGGGAGTCTTTCCGGATGGCGAGGGTTTTGGATCCGCGCCAAAGCGTGACCACCCCGTCCTTTTCCCCGTGATGGAGGACGCCCCACGAGTCAAGATATTCCTTGATCCAGGCGGCGGGTTCGCACAGGGCCCCCCAGTAAGCGGCGAAGCTCGCATCCTTCTGCCGCTGCAAGTATTGGGCGATGAGCTTCGACTTGATGGACGGGGTTCGCGTGTCCTCGGGGGAGCGATTCCCTGCCTCCTTCCTCGACAGGATACCCGCGGCCACGCGTCCGAATGCCCAACCCAGAGCCACTCCGGCGGCGAAGGCCTCGGGGCCCGGGCATTGCGAAAGGCGCTCCTGCAGGACCTGCCACTTCTCGCACCAAGTGGCCCCAGGGAGGGCGGAGGGGAAGATGCCGCCCAGGGCGGGGGCCACTTGGAGGGAGGCCAGGCCAAAGGTGCGGCGGATCAGTTCCTCTTGATCCTGAGACTGAAGGTCTTGAATGAAATCCTGGATCCGGTGAGGAAGCGCGTCTTCTATCCCGGGCGGTTTCCCGGGGGAGCGGTCTACATTAACGCCGAGACGTTCCAAGGCGTCGAGAAGGTCGTCTCTCCGGCGTTCGTCCTCGGGGGTGGGCTCCTCCGACATGAAGTGCTTCTTCGCCATTCCCGGCGCTCCTTCCGGGCCTCCGAAGGTGAGGGGCAGGGGGGCAGCCCGTCGGAGCCGCGGGCCCGGTCCGGGGATCAGCCGAACCGTTGCCCCCCTGGGTTACGGATTCAACGTAGTGAAATCGTCCTCACGGTTCAACCTCGCTCCACCGACGCCCACAATCGGGCGCTCAGCCTACGGAGCCGGGACGCGCGGGCTTCATCGGACTCGCCGGCGGCTTCGGCGTCCAGCAAGGCGGACAGGTCGCGGGCTTGGTCTCGCAGGGGCCTTCCATCCCATTCGATGGGGTCCGGCCATTGCACCCCCTGGTGGTTCGGGTCCAGGGCTTCGGAGGCCTCCAAGATCAAGTCGGGGATCTCCGAAGACACTTGAGGCCCTTCCGGCCATTGAGAAAGGTACGCCGCCGCCGCCCGGAGTTCCTCGGGGGTCCGTTGCGGATCCTGGGCCCATCCCGCCACGACGCCCGCCGCGCTCACGCCGGGGGAGAGTTCATCCGCCGGGCCGAAATCCGCGTTCAGGCCTTCACCGGTTAGGTGGAGAACCGGCAACCCCCGCGAGGAGTTCGCGCTCTCGTTGGTGAGAAAGGCCGCTCCGTCTTGGTCTTCGGCAACCTTGAGGTTCATTTGTCACCTCCCGGAAGAGGGAGATCCGGGGCGATTCGGGCCGCGTCCGTGGGCAGGAGCGCACGGCGCCGAGTCCCGTAGGCCCTCACCGAAACCGCCTTGAATCGGCCTACCACGGGCGCGCTCCCGAGCCGGCCGAGGTACAGGAGAACGCTTCGGCCCGGGCGGAGGGCCTCCAGCCCCTTGGGGAGCGGGAGAGAATGCCACGATCCGCCCTTTACGGGGCGCCAGAAAAGGGGGCCAGTTTCGACGAATGAATCGTTCGCCATGTCACTCCTCCTTCCGGGTCATGCCCGGAAAAATCCGTGCAGGTTTTGTGCAGGTTCGGGGGTAGAAATCCGGCGTTTCTTGTGGTCCTGAGTAGAAAAGGGCGGGCAAAAAAAGAGCATGATTCGAGAAGGCGAAAACGCGGAAACGCCCGCCCGTCCAAGGCTTGCTCCGTGGGGGTCCGGTCCAGACTGAAAATCCTTGTGTCGGTGGTTCAATTCCGCCCGGGGGCACCACAAGAATCGAAGGTTCGTCCGGCCCCCGGCTTCGGGGGCCGCCGTGTTTGCGGGAGCCGCCGACGCCCTCTCGGGGGCTTGATTTTTTCGCCCGCCCGCGTACACTCGATTCAGGAATACGAAGAGACGGTGGTCAGGGCGTGCGCCGCGCGAGACGGCCCGTGTGCGAACCGGGCGCCGCGACGGCGCGGGGCGGCGGCATGGTCTACGACGAATTGGACTCGATCACGCGAAGGTACATGCTGGAGGAGTTCGACGCCGAGAGAAAGGTCGTCGCGCCGTACCGTCCCGTGGAAGTCCCTGCGGAGGTTTGGATTCGGTTGCAGGACCGGGTGAGGGAAATCATCGTCTCCGGCCACGCGGTGGATCTGGCGGCCGGGGCCGAGGCGCTGGCGGAGGCGTGCGAAGCGGCGAAGGCCTTGGGCAGAAGACGCCTGGCCGAATGGGCCCGGTTCGAATTCAGCACCTGGTACGTCCGGGGGTTCTCGCGCCGCCTCCTGGAGGAAGGGGAGGCCTACTGCCTCGTGGTCCATGGGGAGGACGGGCGCAGCGGGTCCGGAAAATGCGGTCTCTTCCAGGGCCAGCTGCTTCCTCTGAAGGCGGTGTATCATGGCCATCGGGCGCGGTACTGGCCCGAGCCGGGCGACCGCTTCGCCCTCACGGTTCCCGCTTGCGTGGAATGCAGGCACACGATCCGGAGGTTGTAACGGGCGGGACGGCCGCGCGGCGGCCCGGGGACGAGCGCACGAGATGGAGTGGAACTTGCCCGAACGCAGAACCGCACCGCGGCTTCCGATCGCCGGGAGGCTGGTGGCCAAGGTCAAGGCCTACCTGGCCGCCCGGGTGGTGGACATCTCCGCCAACGGCATCCAGGTGGAGCTGTCCCACAGCATGCAGCCCAAGACCGCCTGTGACCTGAGGTTCCCGAAAGGGGAGGGCGAGGTCCTGCTTCGCGCCGAAGTCCGCCGGTGCCGTGTGTGGGGGATGGGGGACGACGAAAAGGGCCACCGTGTGCTCCTCTACCGCGCGGGTCTCGAGTTCCAGGACCCCCCGGCCATCGTCCTGGCCAAACTCGCTGAAGTGATCCCTCAGATCCCTTCGCCGTCGCCCCCGTCCGCGGGTAAGGGGGCCCCGGAACCCTCGGTGACCGTCCTGATCGAGCCGAAGGATTAGAAGGAATCCGGGCTGCCCATTTCTTTCGACCCCGCGGAGCGCCTTCGAACACGGGCTCTAGGCGCGACGGACCCGGGGGGCGGCCGGGGGGGGCGGGATCGGGCGCTGTTTCGCGCGGGCGCCGGCGATTTCGGGCCCCGCCATGGGCTACACTCCCAAACGGGAGGCCCTTCATGGCGGGAACGCTCTTGGGTGAATCGGCGGCTTGGGCGGGTCCGATCCTGCTACTCCTGTTCTGCGCCGCCGCCTGGGCCTCGCAGGTCTTTCAGCTTCCGGGCAACTGGCTCATGGTCCTGGCCGCCCTCCTCTATGGGTGGCTCGAGGGCTTCTCCGTGGTCACGTGGTGGGTCCTCGCCGTGGGGCTCCTGCTGGCGGGCCTGGGCGAGGCGGCGGAGTTCTTGGCGGGGTACCTGGGGGCACGCCGATTCGGAGGCGACCGGTGGGCGGGGGCAGGGGCCCTGGCGGGATCCGTGGTCGGGGCCCTCTTGGGCGCGGGCTTCGGCTTCGGCCTCGGGGCCATCCCGGGCACCGTCCTCGGGGCCTTCGCGGGGGCGCTCCTCGTGGCGGCGTGGCGGGAGCGCCGATCGGGTAAGGCCCTGTGGGCGGGCCTCGGGGCGGCCCTCGGAAGGACCCTCGGCCTCTCCGCCAAACTGGCCTCGGGCGGAGCCTTCCTGGTTCTTCTGGCGCTGAGGATCGGGTGGTCCTTCGCCGCGGGAATGCACTCATAGCCGGGAAAGGCCCCCGGAGTTCCGCGATCCGGTCAGTCGTCCTTGAGGGGCGAGCGGAGGGCCTCGTCGTCTCGCTCGCGGGTGCGGATCCGCACGGCGCGCTCCAGGGGAAGCACGAAGATCTTGCCGTCCCCTCGGCGCCCCGAGTGGGCCGCCTGGACGATGGCCTCGACGACGGCGTCCACGGCATCGTCGGGGGCGGCCACCTCGACGCGCACCTTGTCCGTGAAGTCCACGATCTCGGCCTCGAAGTCCGATGCGGCGCACCCCTTCCCCTGGCCGAACCCGCGGACGGGGACCACCGTCATTCCAGGAAAGCAGGGCACCTTCAGGAGGGCGTTCTGCACCTTGTTCAGGGCGAAGGGCTGGAGGATCGCGACAACGAGTTTCATGGGAGTCTCCCCTGGGAGGCTTCGGCGGACGCCTAGAACTCGGCCTTCCCCCGGTCGAACCAGGGATAGATGGCCGGAAGGACGATGAGGGTGAGGGCCGTGGAGGTGACGAGGCCGCCGATGACCACGGTGGCGAGGGGCCTCTGCACTTCGGCGCCGCTCGATGTGGCCAGCGCCATGGGAAGGAAACCCAGGCTGGCCACGAGGGCCGTCATCACGACGGGCCGGAGGCGGTGGCGGGCCCCTTCGAAAGCGGCGGCCTTCGGCTCCACGCCCTCGCGCCGCAGGCCCTGGATGTGGTCCACCATTACGACGCCGTTGAGCACGGCGATGCCGAAGAGGGCGATGAAGCCCACGCCGGCGGAGATGGAGAAGGGCATGCCCCGGCCCAGGAGGGCGAAGATCCCGCCGATGACGGCCAGGGGGACGTTGATGAAGATGAGGGAGGCGAGCCGGAGCGAGTGGAAGCTCAGGTACAGGAGCAGGAAGATGAGCCCCAGGGCCAGGGGGACGACGACCCGGCCCCGGGCGGTGGCCCGCTGAAGGTTCTCGAACTGGCCCCCCCAGGTCATGGAGTAGCCCGGAGGGAGCTTCACCCGCTTTCCGACGGCCTTCTGGGCCTCGCTCACGAAGGAGCCGAGGTCCCTCCCCCGGACGTTGGCCTCCACCGTGATGCGTCGGCTGACGGCCTCCCGGGAGACCTGGTTGACGCCGATTTCCTCTGTGACCTTCGCCACCTGGCCGAGGGGGACGAGGGCCCCGCCCCGGGCGGCCACCGGCAGGCCGAGGAGGTCCTCGCGCCGTTTCAGCGTCTCGACGGGAAGAACGACGGTGAGCGGGTAGCGCGCCTGTCCTTCGATGACCACCCCCACGTCCCTGCCCGCCCTGGCGGCCTGCACGGCGGCCATGAGGCTCTCGGCGGAGACCCCGTAGCGGGCGGCCCTGGCCCGATCCAGGGTCACCGTCAGGTAGGGAAGGCCACCCACCTGCTCGGCCTTCACGTCGGCGGCCCCGCGGACCCCGCTCAGCACCACGGAGACCCGGTCTGCCAGGTCGGCGAGGACCTCGAGGTCGGGTCCGAAGATCTTCACGGCCACGTCCGAGCGAACACCGGCGATGAGTTCCTGGACGCGGAGTTCGATGGGCTGGGAGTAGGAAAGCTTCACGCCCGGAACGGCCGCGTCCAGAGCCGCGGCCATTTTCTCGACCAGCTCCTCCTTCGTCCTGGCCTTGGTCCACTCCTTACGGGGCTTGAGGTCCACGAACATGTCCGCGGTCTCGATGCCCATGGGGTCGGTGGCGATCTCGGCGCGGCCCGTCTTGGAAACGGCGGTCTTCACCTCGTCCGGGAACTGCTCCAGGAGCACCTTCTCCACGAGGGTCGTATTTTTCACGGCCTGGGACAGGGAGACCGATGGGAGGTGCCAGGACTGGGGCGCGATCGCCCCTTCGTCGAGGCGGGGGACGAATTCCGTGCCCAGGAATGGGAAGAGGGCCATGGACGCGCCGAAGAGCAGCACGGCACCCGCCAGGACCCGCACGGGCCGCTCCTGGGCCCACCTCAGGGAGGGAGCGTAGAGCCCCTCCAGGCGGGACATGATCCAGGTGGACTCTTTCGGCCGCCGGTGGGCCAGGAAGTACGTCGCCAGGACGGGCATGAGCGTGAGGGCGAGGAGGAGGGAGCCGGCGAGGGCGAAGACCACGGTGAAGGCCATGGGCCGGAACATCTTCCCCTCCACGCCCGTGAGGGCGAGGATCGGGAGATAGACGATGATGATGATCCCCACGGCGAACACGACGGGCCGCGCCACCTCGTGGACCGCCGCGCGGACGGCCGACAGGGGCGACACGTGCTCCTCCCGCTCCTCCAGCCGCCGCAGGATGTTCTCCACCATCACGACGGAGCCGTCCACGATGAGGCCGAAGTCCAGCGCTCCCAGGCTCATGAGGTTTCCGGAAATGCCAAAGCGGTTCATGAGGATGAAGGTGAAGAGCATGGAGAGAGGGATGGCCGCGGAGACGATGAGCCCCGCGCGGACGTTGCCCAGAATCAGGAGAAGGACGAGGATCACGAGGATCCCGCCCTCCACCAGGTTCTTCGCGACGGTCCGGACGGTCCGGTTGACGAGCTGGGTGCGGTTGTAGAAGGCGTCCAGGGTGACCCCCGGGGGAAGGGTGCGGCGGATCTCCTCCGCGGCTTTCTCCACCTCTCCCGCCACCACCCGGGAGTTGGCCCCCTTGAGCATCATCACGATGCCCACCACCACCTCTCCCCGGCCGTCGCGGGTGACGGCGCCCTGGCGCGTGACGGCCCCGCTGGCCACCTCGGCCACCATCCCCACGGTGACCGGCGTGCCCGAAGGGCCGGTGCGGACGACGATGTTCCGTACGTCGTCCAGGTTCGACACCAGGGCTTCCCCGCGGATGATCCGCTGTTCGCCCGCGTGCTCCAGGTATCCGCCCCCCGCGGCGAGGTTGTTCGCCTCCAGGGCGGAGAAGATGTCCTCCAGGGACAGCCCGAACTCCATGAGGCTGTCGGGGTGCACCCTCACCTCGTACCGCTTGGCCTCCCCCCCGTAGCTGTTGACCTCCACGACGCCCGGGACGGAGCGGAGGCGGTAGGCGATCTGCCAGTCGAGGAGGGCCCGCAGCTCTTTGGAGGTCCAGCAGGCGTCCGTGTCCTCCCCGCCCTCCCCGCAGGAGGGCTCCCCGCGCACCTCGAACTGGTAGATCTCGCCCAGGCCCGTGGAGATGGGGGCCAGCCCCGGGGACCCGTAGCCGGGCGGGATGCGGTCCATCGCGTCGGCGAGGCGCTCGGCCACCTGCTGGCGCGCCCAGTAGACGTCGGTGCCCTCGGCGAAGACTACGGTCACCGCCGACAGCCCGAACTTGGAGATGGACCGGATCTCCTCCACCTTCGGAATGCCGCTCATGGAGGATTCCACGGGGAAGGTGATGAAGCGCTCCACCTCCAGGGGGGAGAGCCCCGGAACGCTCGTGAGCACCTGGACCTGCTCGTTGGTGACGTCGGGCACGGCGTCCAGGGGAAGGTCCACCATGGCTTTGAAGCCCCCCGCCACGAGGAGGACCACGAGGAGGAGGACGATGAGGCGGTTCTTTAAGGACCAGTCGATGAGGCCGCTGACCATGGCGCGCCCCTCAGCCGAGCTGGGACTTCAGGAGCTGGCCCTTGACGGCGAAGGCCCCCTCGGTCACCACCCGATCCCCTTCGGAGACCCCCCCGAGGATCTCCAGGTCTCCGTCGAAGGTCCTCCCGACCGTCACGGGGACGGCCTCGTAGGTCCCAGGCGAGCGCTCCCGGAAGACCACCTTCCGGCCCTCCATCTCCTGCACCGCCTCCGCGGGCAGGAGCAGGGCCTCCTCCGAGGATTGCACGCGGACCTTGGCCGACACGAACATCCCGGGCCGGAGCGCCCCGTCCGGGTTGGGCAGGCGCACGCGCACCCGAGCCGTGCGCGTGGCGGTCTCCACGGGGCCGATGAAGTCCACGACGGCGGCGATCTTTCGCCCCTCCAGGGATTCCACCTCCAGGTCCACGGGGTCGCCCGGCGTCACGCGGGATAGATTGGACTCGTAGAGGTCGAGCCAGGCCCACAGAGAGCTCAGGTCGGAAACGGTGTAGAGGGTCTGGAGCCGGTCCACGACTTCGCCCACGGAGGTTTCCCGGAGGGTGACGGTGCCCGAAATGGGGGCCCGGATCCTCAGGAGGGGGGAGACCGCGGCCGCGCCGGCGGAGCTGCCCGAGACCCGCTCCGCGAGGGCCTTCACGGAGGCATCGTCCATGTCGAAGAGGTGAAGGCGGTTTTCGGCGAAAGCGAGGTCGGAGCGGGCCCGCTGGAAAGCCCCTTCGCGTTCGAGGAATTCGCTCTGGGAAATGGCCAGGTTCTCCACGAGGAGCTTGGCTCGTTCGTAGCCCCGTTCGGACACACGGAACTGGGCCAGCTTGGTGAGGTAGTCGGCCTGCGCGTCCCCCAGCTCGGGGCTGTCGAGGATGCAAAGGGTGTCGCCCGCCCGGACCCGGGAGCCGAAGTCCGCCACCACCGCCTGGACGCGACCGGGGAGCCTGGTCCCCACTCGCGCCGTCCTCGTGTCGTCGTAGGCCGTGCTCCCCGTGAGCGTGATGGACAGGACGGGAAAGCCGCGCCGGACGGCCGAGACCTGGACGCCCGCGTTGCGCACCATGTCGGGCGTGAGGAAGACCTCTCCGGGCGTCGTTTGGGCCGGGCCCTCCCCCGGCGGAGGTCCGCCGCAGGAGAGGAGGCAGAGGAGCGCGCAGAGGCTCATGGCGGCGAAGGGCCGGGGTGGAAGGAGGGTGGGGGCTCTCATCTCAGGACTCCTTTTCGGGCCGGGGACCGCCCACCGCGGCGGCGCTTGGCGCCTCCGGGGCCCAGGGCGGCGCGAGGGCCCCGCCCGTGAGTACGTCGAGATCCAGGTACAGCCCGTGCAGTTCGTGTCGAAGGGCCACGTCCTCGAGTGCCGCGGCTTGAAGGGCTCGGCGGGCGTCCAGGGCGTCCAGCAGGGAGGTCTCGCCCTGCCGGTAGGAGAAGTCCGCCAGGTCCATGGCCCGTCGGGCCGCGGGGAGCGCCTCGGCGGCGGAGCGCCGGGCCGAGGACAGGACGGCGGCGTAGAGGCTCGCGGTCTGGATCACGCGGGCGCCCACCTGCCTGCGGACGGCCTCCTCTTCCGCCTCGGCGAGGACGAGGTCGGCGCGGGCCGTCCGGATGCCCCCGCGGTTCGCGTTCCATAACGGGATCCTCAGGCCCAGCGAGAGGGTCGTGGCCCGCGTGCCCACGTCGCGCGCCCTTTCGGCCGAGGCGAAAAGGGAGGGGCTGGCCGCCGTCCTCTGAAGCGTGAGTTCCTTCCTGGCCCTGAGGCTCCGGGCGGCGGCGAGGCGCAGGTCCGGGTTGCGGGAGGCGGCGAGTTCCGCCGCGGCTTGGGCTCCGGGAGCCTCGGGCGGGATTCCGAGGCGCCCCTCCACGGTGAACCCTTCGGGGAGACGGTTTCCCGAAAGCCTCGCGAGGGCCTCGCGAAGGCCCCGGGCCCCGGCCTCCGCCCGGGAGGCCTCGGCTTCCATGCGCTCGAGCTCCACGAGGGTCCGGAGGCGGTCGAACTCCCGGCCCTCGCCCGCCTTGACCCGGAGCGAGGTGAGGGCCGAGAGATCCCTCAGGAATTCCCGCTGGGCCGACAGGATCTGGGCGCGCTCCTGGGCGGCCAGGAGGTCGCCCACCAGGCGCCTGGCGGAGGCGCGCAGGGAGACGTCCGTTCTCTGGCGGTCCGCAAGGGCCACTTCCACCTCGGCCCCCGCCCTGCGGAGGGAGGCGGCGTAGAACCACGGAGCGGGGAGGTCCCACTGAAGGGCCGCCTGCGTGTCCCGCGAGGAAAGCGGGCTGAAGCGGTCGGTGCTGTCCGACCGCCCGAGGATCAGGGTCACGTCGGGGGGAATGCGGGCGGAGGAAAGGCCCCCCCGGGCGGCTTCGACCCAGGCCTCAGAGGCGCGGGTCTCGGGGGCGCCCTCCAGGAGCAGGGCCTCCACTCCCGCGGGGGTGAGGACGGTGGAATCGGCCTGCGCCCGGTGGGACGCGGGCGCTCCGGCAAGGAGCGCCGCCGCGAAGGCGACCCGGAGTAGGGTGGATCCGGCTCGAACAGGCATGCCCTCACCTCCGAAGCTTCGTGCCTCGGCCGGCCCGGCCCGGACCGGCGCCGCCTCCCAAGACCGTTGTGGATCGAATCCCGCCCCAACATCCTAACACGCGGGTCGTACCTCCGGAAGGCGCGGGAAGGGTACACTGAGGCCCGAGGGGCGCCCGGCGCCCGGGGAGGGGACATGCTCTACGACGCATCCACCTGGTACCTTTCGATCGTTCCGGCCACCGTCGCCACGGGAGTCGGGCTCGCGGGTGGCCTGCGGCTGGAGGGGGTGCGGTCCTCCATCGGGGGGGCCATCCGGACCCGGTCGGACCTGGAGGCGGTCCGCCGGGCCATCGAGTTGAACATGGCCCTCGCCCTGGCCTACATCGGACTCTGGATCGCCTCCATCGCGATCCTCTTGTGGGCCGTGAAGTCGGGTCTCACGCCGATCCCGGGCGCGGCCGGGCATTTCCTCGTCCTGGGCCTCCTCACGCTCCCGTGCGGCCTCTGGAACAAGGCGGTGGAGAAGCGCTTCCGGGCCATGCCCGTGGAAGGGGGCGACCCGTCCCTGGCGGCCACCTTCGCGCGTTGGCTCGAGGAATGGAAGAAACGGCCCTTGGGCCTGAGCGACCCCGACGCCCGCCCCGGCGCGTGAGTCTGAAGGCCGCGCGGGCGGCGACTAGCGGGGATGAAGTTGTCCGGCTTCGTCCAACGGCCCCCGGGCGGTTGACACCCCGGCGGTCGGATACCAAGATGGTGCCTCCGCCGGCAGGTGCTCCCAAGGCGGCGCAGGGAGGGGGGAACCCATGACCGTCCGCATCGACGGATCGAGCCTCACCATCGAACAGGTGGTCCGCGTGGCCCGCTTCGGCGAGCCGGTGGAGATCGCCCCCGGGGCGCTCGAACGCATCGGGGCCTGCCGGGCCATGGTGGAGCGCAAGATCGCCGCCCGCGAGGTCATGTACGGCGTAAACACGGGCATCGGGGAGCTGGCGAGCGTGGCCCTCACGGACGAGCAGGTGGGCCAGTTCCAGAAGTACCTGATCTACAACCACGCCGCCGGCATCGGCAAGCCGGCCCCCGCGGAGCACGTTCGCGCCGCCATGCTCAGCCGGATCAACGTCCACGCCAAGGGCTACTCGGGGTGCCGCGCCGAGATCCCGCTCACCTACGCGGCCCTGCTGAACGCCGGCATCACGCCCGTGGTCTGCGAAAAGGGGAGCGTCGGAGCCTGCGGCGACCTGGCGCCCATGAGCCAGTGCGCCCTCTCCCTCATGGGGGAGGGGGAGTGCTTCTACCTCGGAAGCCGCATGGCCACGAGGGAAGCCATGGAGCGGGCCGGCGTCCCTGTTCCGGGGCTAAAGGCCCGGGACGGCCTCGCCGCCATCAACGGCAGCAACCTCATCACCGGCATGGCGTGCCTGGAGTTGTACGACGCGGAACGGTGGACGGCCCAGGCGGAAATCGCCGCCGCCATGAGCCTCGAGGCGCTCCTGGCGAACCTGAGGCCCTACGAGGCCCGCCTCCACGAGCTTCGCGGGTTCCGGGGGGCCCGGACCTCGGCGTCGAACCTCCGGAGGCTCCTGGAGGGGTCGGACCTCGCCACCGGAAAGGTGAAGGTGAAGGTCCAGGACGCCTACTCCATGCGGTCCACTCCCCAGGTCGTGGGCGCCCTGAGGGACCAGCTCGCATGGGCCCGGAGCCAGGTGGAGACGGAGCTGAACGGGGTGGCCGACAACCCCATCTTCGTGCCCGAGGAGGACAAGGTCTACACCGGGGCCAACTTCCAGGGGACGCCCGTGTCCCTTCCCCTGGACGTGTGCGGCGCCGCGGTGGCCATGGTGTGCGTCCTCTCCGAGCGGCGCCTCAACCGGCTCCTGAACCCCGCCCTCTCGGCGGGCCTCCCCGCCTTCCTCACCCGGGGCGCGGGAATGTTCTCGGGCCACATGCTGAGCCAGTACACGGCCGACATGCTCCTGACCGAACAGCGGATCCTCTCGGCCCCCTCGTACGTCCTCTCCATCCCCGCCGCGGCGGACCAGGAGGATTTCGTGTCCATGGGCATGAACGCGGCCCTCAAGACCCGGCAGATCCTCGACAACGCCCAAGGGGTCCTGGCCGTGGAATTCATCGCCGCGGCCCAGGCCCTCGACTTCCGGGATTTCGCCTTCGGCCGGGGCACCCGCGCCGCCCACGCCGCCGTGCGGAAGGTGGTCCGCCACCTCGAGGAGGACCGCCCGCTCCACGCGGACCACAACGCCATGGCCGAAGCGGTGAAGGCCTGCGAGGTTCTCGAGGCTGTGGAGGCCGAAGTCGGTGCCCTCGGCTCTTCATGGGAATCCGCCTGAGGCGCGGCGGATCTCCAGGGAAGGGTCCCTTTCCCGAAGCCGCCCCTTCCGGTCTCCGGGTGCAGGGCGGCCTTCCGTCTCGCGTTCGGGCTCGCGGCCCAGGGAAGCCGGGGGACCGGGGCGGGGTTATACTTCCGTAATCCTGGACGGGAGATCCCATGGCGAATGCCGTACTCATCACCGGCGCCTCCAGCGGCTTCGGCCTTCTGACGGCGCGACTCTGCCACGCGAGGGGATGGAACGTCGTGCCCACGGCCCGGGACGTTCGCCGCATCCCGCCGGCGCCCTCGGACCCCGGGCGCTGGCTTCCCCTGAGGCTGGACGTGACCGCCCCCGACTCCGTTGCCGCGGCGATGGCGTCGGCCCTGGAGCGCTTCGGAGCCCTGGACGCGGTGGTGAACAACGCCGGAATCGGCCACTTCTCCTCGGCGGAAGAGGCCGCGCCCGACGCCCTGAGGAGGGAGTTCGAGGTCAATTTCTTCGGGGCCGTGGCCGTCGCCCGAGCCGCGCTCCCCTCCATGCGGGCCCGGCGAAAGGGGCGCCTCGTCTTCGTCTCCTCTCAGTGGGGAAGGACGGGGGTCCCCGGCTTCTCGGGGTACTGCGCCGCCAAGTTCGCCCTCGAGGGCTGGGCCGAGGCCCTCGCCCACGAGGTGCGGCCCTTCGGCGTCGCGGTCCGCCTTGTGGAGCCGGGCGCCTTCGACACGGGCTTCGGGGAGAGGTCCCTGTCCGTGGGGAAGGCGGTGGGCGACGCCGAAAGCCCCTACGCCGGGTTGTACGCCCGCCTGCGCGCGGGCTTTGCGTCCGAGAGAAACCCGACGGGCGAGCCGGTGGCGGAGGCCATCTTCCGCGCCGTCTCGGGGGAGGGGGAAAGCCGCCTCCGAATCGTTGTGGGAAAGGAGGCGGAGGCGTGGTCCCGGGCCCGCTTCGCGCCCGGGGAAGAGGCGTTCCTCTTGAGACTGGCCCGCGAAATAGGCTGGGATGCCGAGGGCGGCCGGGAGGTCAAGCCATGACGGAGCACCGCGTCGAGAAGGATTCGCTGGGCGAGGTGAGGGTCCCCGCCGAGGCCATGTGGGGCGCCCAAACCCAGCGCGCCGTGGAGAATTTTCCCGTCAGCGGACAGGGAATCCCGAGGGGAATGATCCGCGCCTTTGGCCGGATCAAGCGGGCCTACGCGCTGGAGAACCGAGCGCGCGGGGCCTTGGCCCCGGACCTGGCGGAGGCCGTCGCGAGGGCGGCCACGGAGGTCCTGGAGGGGCTCTGGGACGACCATTTTCCCGTGGACGTCTTCCAGACGGGCTCGGGCACGTCCTCGAACATGAACGCCAACGAGGTGATCGCCAACCGGGCCATCGAGATCCTGGGCGGCGCGCGGGGCAGCAAAACCCCCGTCCATCCCAACGACCACGTGAACATGGGCCAGTCCAGCAACGACGTCGTCCCTTCGGCCATCCACCTGGCGGCGGCCGAAGCGGTCACCACGAACCTCCTGCCGGCCCTGGAGGGCCTCGCCCGGGCGCTGGCGGACAAGGCCGAGGCCTTCGATCCGATCGTCAAGATCGGGCGCACGCACCTCATGGACGCCGTGCCCGTCCGCCTTGGGCAAGAGTTCTCCGGATATGCCCAGCAGGTCCGCAACGCGGCCCGGCGGGTGGAGGCGGCCCTACCCTCCGTCTGCGAACTCGCCCTGGGCGGAACGGCCGTTGGAACGGGCCTCAACGCCCCGCCCGGCCTGGCCGGGGCCGTCATTCTGCGGCTCGCGGAGGAGACGGGACTCCCCCTGCGCCAGGCGCCGAACCTTTTCGAGGCCCTGGCGGCCCGGGACGCCCTCGTGGCCCTGTCGGGCGCCCTGCGCGCGGCGGCCGTGGGCCTGACCAAGGTCGCCGAGGACGTGAGGTGGCTGGGATCGGGACCCCGGTGCGGCCTCGGCGAGATCCGCCTGCCCGACCTTCAGCCGGGCTCCTCGATCATGCCCGGAAAGGTGAACCCCGTCATGGCCGAGATGCTCGTCATGGTCTGCGCGCAGGTCTTCGGGAACGACCAGGTGGTGGCCTACTCGGGGGCCCGGGGCCAGTTCGAACTGAACGCCATGCTCCCCGTGATGGCCCGGAACCTCCTCGAGTCCGTCGCCATCCTGTCCCGCGGCGCGGAGGCGTTCACGAAGCGCTGCGTGGACGGTCTGGAGGCCGACGAGGCGCGATGCGCGGAGATGGTGGAGCGCAGCCTCGCCATGGTCACGGCCCTGGCGCCCGTGATCGGTTACGACCTCGCCGCCGAGCTGGCCAAGGAGGCCCACGCGACGGGGAGGACCGTGCGCGAGATCTGCATGGAGCGAAAGGTGCTCCCGGCCCACGTTCTCGATGATCTCCTGGACGCCCGGAAGATGACGGGCTAAGGAGCGTCTGCGGGTTGGGCCGCGTCAGAGCTCGATCTGCGCGCCGAGCTCGACGACCCGGTTGGCCGGAATCCCGAAGAACATCGTGGCGCTCTGGGCGTTCCGGGACATGAGGCCGAAGAGGGACTTCCTCCACCGCGCCATGCCCGGCTTGTCCGTGGGGATCAAGTTCTCCCGGCCCAGGAAGAAGGTCGTCGTCATGGGGTCACAGGGGAATCCCTGCCCCTCGGCCAGCGCCAGCAACTGGGAAATATCGGGCGTCTCCATGAAGCCGTAACGCGCCGAAAGGCGGAAGAATCCATGGCCCAAGGGCTCCACCGTCAGGCGGTCCTTGGCGGATACGACCGGCACTTCTTCTGTGGTCACGGTCAGGAGCGCCACCCGCTCGTGCAGGACGTGGTTGTGCTTCAGGTTGTGAAGGAGGGCGCCGGGGATTCCCGCCGGATTCCCGGTCATGAAGACCGCCGTTCCCGGGACGCGGTGGGGAGGGTTGCGCTCCACGTCGTCGAGGAACAAGTCGGCGGGAAGGGCCCCTTCCTTGAGGCGTTGGGCAAGAATTCCCCGTCCCTTCTTCCAGGTGAACATGAGGACGAAGATCGCCCCGGCCAGGAGGAGCGGGACGTATCCTCCGTGCTGGACCTTGATGATGTTGGCGCCGAAAAAGGCCAGGTCCACCGTCAGGAAAGCCAACGAGAGCGGCACCGCCGCGAGGGGCGGCCAGTTCCACCGTCTGACCGTGACCACCAGGAAGATAAGGGTCGTGATCACCATGGTCGTGGTCACCGCGACCCCGTAAGCCGCGGCGAGCCGGTTGGAGTTCTGAAAGCCGAGGACCAAGAGGATCGTGGAGACCATGAGGGCCCAATTCACTCCCGGGGCGTAGATTTGGCCGATCTCGAGGGAGGAGGTGTGGCGGATCTCCATGCGGGGGCAGAAGCCGAGCTGGACGGCTTGCCGGGTCAGGGAAAACGCCCCCGAAATGACGGCCTGGCTCGCGATGACGGCTGCCGCGGTGGAAAGGGCCACAAGGGGATAGAGGGCCCAGGACGGTGCCAGGAGAAAGAATGGGTTCCGGGCGGACTCGGGATCCGTCAGGAGAAGGGCGCCCTGTCCGAAGTAGTTGAGCATGAGGGAGGGCTGGACCAGGAGAAACCACACCAGCCGAATGGGGCGGCGGCCGAAGTGGCCCATGTCCGCATAGAGGGCTTCTCCCCCCGTGATGGCGAGGAAAACGGCGCCCAGGATCAAAAATCCGTGAAAGCCGTTTCGAGCGAAGAATTCCATCCCGTACAAGGGATTGAAGGCTAGCAAGACGCGAGGCTGGGTGAGGATCGCGCCCGCCCCGAGAAGGGCGAGGGTCAGGAACCAGACGGTCATCACGGGGCCGAAGAGGGTACCGACTCTGGCCGTGCCCCGCTTCTGGAGAACGAAGAGCGCGACCAGAACCCCGAGACTGAGGGGGACCACATAGGCGGCGAGGGCCGGCGTCACGACTTCCAGGCCCTCCATGGCTCCCAGGACCGTAATGGCGGGGGTGATGATTCCGTCCCCGTACAGGAGCGCAGCGCCAAACACCCCCATCGCCGTCAGGAAGAGGGCGCGGGTGCGGCTCGGGGACGCCTCCGGTTTGGCCAGAGCCATCAGGGCCAGGATTCCCCCCTCTCCCCGGTTGTCGGCCTTGAGGATGAAGACCAGGTATTTCAAGGAGATCGTGAAGAGGAGGGCCCAGGTGACGAGGGACAGCACGCCCAGGACGTTGGCCTCCGTTACCGGAAGGCCCAGTTCCGGGCCGAAGCACACGCGAAGCGTGTAGAGGGGGCTCGTCCCGATATCCCCATACACGACACCGAGGGCCGCAAGGCTTAGGAAGAACAACCTCTTGCCCCGGCCTTTCAAGGCATCCGATTCGGTGACCGTCCCCATCCTCCCGACCCTCCGACCGCCGCCGGGAAGGTCCCGGCCCGGGCCTGCGGGCGGGACCCTTATAACACCGAACGCTCCGACCCTCAACGGGGGAGCCCGGGCGGGTGCGGCGGCGGCCCCCCACCTTGCGCGGCGGCTTCCGGGGGGCTATCTTGACCGCCCGGGAGGAGGTCCCCCTGTGGAGGTCGTTCGAAAGCCGGAGTGGTTCAAGATCAGGCGTCTCGCCGTGGGGGAGAAGGCGAGCGCCGTCATGGGCGAGATCGCGCGGAGCGACCTCCGAACGGTGTGTTCCTCCGCCGCCTGCCCCAACAAGGGCGCGTGCTTTTCCGAAGGAACGGCCACGTTCATGATCCTGGGGGACGTCTGCACCCGAGCCTGCCGGTTCTGCAACATCGCCACGGGCCGGCCCGCCCCGCCGGACGAGACAGAGGCCGAGCGGGTCGCCCAGGCCGCGGAGAGGATGGGATTGCGGTTCGTGGTGGTGACCTCCGTGGCGCGAGACGACCTGCCCGACGAAGGGGCCGGGGCCTTCGCACAGACCATACGCTCCGTCCGACAGCGGCTGAGCGGGGCGCGAATCGAGGTGTTGACCCCGGATTTCAGCGGACGGGAGGAGTGCCTCGAAACCGTGCTGGGCGCCGGTCCCGACGTCTTCAACCACAACGTGGAGACCGTGGAGCGCCTCACCCCGTCGGTCCGCGCCAAGGCCACCTACCTCCGCTCCCTTCAGGTTCTGCGCGCCGCCCGCCGCCTGGCACCGCACATCCCCACGAAGAGCGGCCTCATGGTGGGTCTCGGGGAGACCCGGGACGAACTCCTCCGCGCCTTCGAGGACCTGGCCGCGGCCGGCGTCGAGCGGCTCACCGTGGGCCAGTACCTGAGGCCCACCAAGCGCCACCACCCGGTGATCCGCTACTACGAGCCCGGGGAGTTCGAGGACCTGAAACGGGCGGCCCATTCCGCGGGGATCCGCGCCGTATTGGCGGGGCCTCTGATCCGAAGTTCTTACCACGCCGGCCGGATGTAGGCCCCCGCGAGGGGCCCGATGCCGGCGCGCCGCAAGCGTGTTACACTCTCCTCCCGGTGGGAAACGCGCGATCGCGAGACCCGGAGCAAGTCCTTCCGCCCCGGTGGGGCCCGGCGCGGGCAGGGGCCTGGATCCCGGTGCGCTTGCCCGCCGGTCTTGGAGAGTCCGCCATGACGTGGAGCCTCGCTGTCCTGCCGCCCGTGCCGCCCCCGGAGGGCTGGGAGATCTGGCAGTTCCGTTCCTGGGGGCCCTGGCTGTCGGTTCGGCTCCTCCACCTCGCCCTGTTCGCCCTGGGCGCCTTCCTCCTGGATCGGATGCTCGTGCTGGTTCTGAGGCGTGTGCGAAAGGCTGTGGAAGACGACGACCCGACGACTCAAAACGAAGTCGAGAGGCGGTTCGAGACGGTCACCCGCATCCTGCGGCGCGCGGGAGGCGTGGCCATCTACGCCACGGCCTTTCTCATGGCCCTCAACGACTTCGGCGTCCAGATCGGGCCGCTTCTCGCGGGCCTCGGCATCGTCGGCGTGGCCGTGGGCTTCGGGGCCCAAACCCTCGTGAAGGATATGATCACGGGCTTCTTCGTGGTCCTCGAGGATCAGTTCCGCGTGGGGGACGTGGTCAAGATCAACGAGTTCCAGGGCTCGGTCGAGTACATGGGTCTCAGAACCACGCGGATCCGGGCTATCGGCGGGGAGGTTCACATCCTTCCCAACAGCGAGATCCGGTTCGTCACGAACTTCACGCGCCAGTGGGCCCGCGCGGTCCTGGACGTGGACGTGGGGTACGGCACGAACCTGGACGCGGCGCTGGCGGCTCTCGGGGATGTGGCACGCTGGGCGCGCGAGGACCCCGAGGTGGGGAGGCACGTCCTGGAACCCTTCGAGATCCTGGGCGTGACGGCGCTCGGGGAATCCGGCGTCACGCTGCGGATGATGGCGAAGGTGGTGCCCCTTCAGCAGTGGGCGGTGGAGCGGGCCCTGAGGAAGCGGGTCAAGGAAGTCTTCGATGCGGCGGGGATCGAGATCCCGTTCCCCCAGCGTTCCGTCCGGCTGGACCCGTCCGCGCTGGAGGCGCTGCGGGCAAGAGGGGAGCACACGCCATGATGGATGACCTGGTCCGGTCCAGCCTCTTCGCCGCAGTCCTCGCCGTCGCGCTCGTCCACGCCGTGCTCCCGACCCACTGGCTTTCTTTCGTGATGGTGGCCCGGGCCCAGAAGTGGGGCCGGGGAAGGATGCTTCGCATCGTCCTGGTCTCGGGCCTGGGCCACGTGACCACCACCGCGGTGGTGGGCCTCCTCGCGGCGGCGCTCGGCAAGGACCTGCTCGGCCATGCCCATGAGTGGGAAACGCCCTTTCCGGCGCTGATCCTGCTGGCCTTCGGACTCTACTATCTGGTGTCGGGCTGGCGGAAGGAGGGCCATCGCCACTGCACCCACGACCACCGCGACGACCCCATCCTCCCCGACCGGGTGGCCGCCGGGGCCCTCTTCCTGGAGATGACCCTCTCGCCGTGCGAATCCCTCATTCCCATCTTTTTCGCCGCCGGCGGCCTGGCGTGGCCCCAACTGATCGGCATGGCGGTCCTGTCGAGCCTGATCACCATCGGGGCCATGGGGCTCCTGGCGGGCCTGGCCCACGCGGGCTACACGCGCATCGTCTTCCCCTGGCTGGAGGCCAACGAACGCATCGTGTTGGCGCTCATTCTCCTGGTACTGGGCGGCGTGTCCTATTTCTTTCACTAGCCAGGGCGAGGGCTGGACCCGCACCGCGGAGCGGACAGGACGAGGATCGTTCAGGGTCGGGGGCGGGGCCGTTTGGTCAGTCGGGGGGGGAGAAGCCGAGCCTATTTCTTGGAGGGAGGCTTCACGGGAGGCTTGGCGGGGGGCCGGGGGGCGCCCGGGGCGGACGGCGGACTCTGGGGAGCCCCCTTGGGAGCCTGGGCCGTCTGGGGCTTCGTCGGAGGCTTCGCGCCCGCGGCGGGCGGTGAGCCGCCGCCTTGAAGCGGGGCCTGAACGGCCGCCCCGGCGGGAGTCGGCTTGGGCTTCGGCCTGGCCGCAGGTCTCGAGCTTTTCTTGGCCGCCGGCCGTTTCCTGGGCGGGTACTTCTTGACCAGTTCCTCGATCTCCTTCGGTCCCGGATTGATGATCAGAGAGACTTTCCCCGAGCGGATGTCCTCGGGAAGGTCCAGGTAAGGCAGGGTGGCCAGCGGAGGCTGGGCGAAGGCGTCCTGAAGGGCGGCGCCCGTGTTTCCTTCTCCGGCCGGCGGGTTCTCCTGGGCCGGCCTCCAGGGTTCCACGGCGGGCGCCCACCCCGGGTACCGGAGGTGGAAGTTCAGGAAGTCGAGGGTACGGCGCCAGGAGTCGTCGGAAGCCACGCGATCCGCCCCCTGACGGCTGTTCAGGCAGAAACCGTGCCCCGCTCCCGTGTAAACCACGAGGTCCGCCGGTCTCCCCTCCTCCCGCAACCACTGCAGGGTCTGGAGCGACCGCCTGACCGGGACGATCCGGTCCGAGGTCCCGTGGAAAAGGAGCGTCGGGGGCATGGCCTCCTTGGCCTGGGTAACGAAGCCGGGCGAGAGCCCCCCGTAATAGGCGACGACGGCTCGGATGCGCGGGTCGGAGGGGGCGTCGTTGAGGGCCAGAAAGGCCCCCTGTGAGAAGCCCAGGAGGGCCATCCGATCTCCGTCCACGTTCGGGAGGGTGGCGGCGTAAGTCAAGGCCGCCTCGATGGTCTGGGTCCACTGGGTGCGGTTGCCCCGACCTTTCCTTCCCCGGTCGTAGTAGCGCAGGAAAAGAGCCACGAACCCGCTTCGCGCCAGCGCCTCGGCGTTCTGAAGGTAGTACTTCTCCGCCCGGCCGGGACCGTGGGTTCCGTGAAGCAGAACGACGGCGGGATAGCGCCCCGGGGCGGATGGCTGAAAGATGTCCACGGCCACGCGGTCGCGCCCGCACGGGATGCGGTCGCGGGTCCTCAGAATGCCGCTGGAGGGTGAGGACCCGTCCTCGAGGGGTTCGATCCAAACGTCGCTGGAGTAGCGGAGGGGGGGCTGGTCGAAGGCGCCCGTTACGTCGAGGGGTGTGGCCGTCGAGGCGGGAGGCGGGGCGGCGGCGGCCCCGCCCGGCCCCCCTTCCTGGGCAGGGTGAGCCAGCCCGGCGGCCAGCAGGGTCGTCGCGAGCCAGATTCCTGCAAGGTTCGGCCTCACTCGGCGCGGCCTCCCAAACGACAAGACCCGGCCGAGGCCGGGTCAGATTGGTGGCGGGGGAAGGATTTGAACCTTCGACCTCTGGGTTATGAGCCCAGCGAGCTACCGGACTGCTCCACCCCGCGTCAAGCCTGTCACTATAGGCGATGGCCGGCCGCGCTGTCAAGAGGCGCACCGGGCCTCAATCCGAGGTTTGGCGGAGGACGGCGTGGCCCTCGCCGTCCGAGTCGGGTGTGCCTCTGAGGGGAGGACGCCGGGTGGAATGGAGGAAGCGCGGTACCCGGCTCCGAATCGGGAAGTGCGCTCCGGTGCGCGAGATCGGGGCGCCGATCGCCCAAGTCCCCCGATGCCTCGCCCCGCATCCCGTCGCCTTTCGCGGCGTTTGAGGTCCTCTCTTGGCGGTCCGTCGGAGGCGGCCGCGGACGGCGGGGGCAGTGGACAAGTCTCTCGAAGTGAGGTACAATCAGTGGTGAGGCATTTCCCCCACTGGGGGATGGTCCCCCTGGGAATACCGGAGCCCTTGATTGAATGGCGCGGGGACCGGTCTCGACCTACGTTGTAGTTCCCGGCCCGGGATGAGGGCCGTAGGCAAGCGGTTGTTCAAAGGAGGAATGCGATGAAGAAAGCCCTGGTCCTGGTGGTCCTCACCGCGGTCGCCGCGCTGTTCGCCTCGTTCGCCTTCGCGGGCGATCACGCGACGGTGGGTGCGGAGAAGTGCAAGATGTGTCACAAAGTCCAGTACGAGAGCTGGCTGAAGACCAAACACGCCGCCCAGACCCCCAAGGTGGATTGCGAGACGTGCCATGGTCCCGGCGGCGACTACTGGAAGCCCGCCGTCATGAAAGACGCCGCCGCCTCCAAGGCCGCCGGCCTCATCGCCAAGCCCGAAAAGGCCTTCTGCACGGAGAAGTGCCACAAGGCCAACTGGAACGACGCCATGCTGGCCAAGTCTCACGACCACAAGGCCAAGTAAACCGTTTTTCCGATGACAAGAAAGAGGGGCTCCCTTCGGGGAGCCCCTCTTGTTTTCTGAATAGGACCGGTGGTCGCCGCGCGGATCCGCCGCCGCTCGTCTCCGCCCGGTCCTTACGCCAGCGGCTTACCGCAGGCGCCGCAAAACTTGGCTCCGGCGGGGTTCTTGGCCTTGCAGGCGGGGCAGAGGACCTCGGCGGGGACCATGGGGGCCCCGCAGGCGTTGCAGAAGCGGGCGCCCTCGGCGTTGATGGCCTTGCAGGCGGGGCAGGCTACGCCCGGCAAGGCCATGGGCTGCCCGCAGGAGTTGCAGAACTTGGCTCCGGGAGGATTGGGCTGTCCGCACCCCTTGCACATGACGGCCGTGCTGGCTCCCCCGGAGGTTCCCGCCGCCGCGCCGGCCTGCTGCATGGACTGGGCGAGCATCCCCGGGATCATCATGCCCATGCCTGCTCCCACTCCGAGGCCCATCCCTGCCGCCGCACCCCCGTTGGCCGAGGTGTTCTTCGCCGCCTCCTCCATGGACTTGGCGGCCTTGAACTGCATGTAGGCCCCCATGTTGCCCACGGCGGCCATGCCGCTCCGCTCGTCCACGACCTTCTGCACTTCCTCGGGGGGAGTGATGGCGCCGATGAAAAAGTCCACGAGCTCCAATCCGTACTTGGCGAAATCGTCCCTCACGCGGGACTTCAGCGCCTCGGAGAACTCGTCGTACAGGCGCGCGAGGTCGAGGATGGTCTTCAGGTTCTCGCCCAGGACGTCGTTGAGCCTCGCGACGATCATGTCCTTGGCGTAATTCTCGACGCCTTCGGAGGTCTGGACGCCCTGGCTTCCCACGATGGTGTTGATGAAGAGCTGGGGGTCCCGCACCTTGGTGGCGAACTTTCCGAAGGCGCGGAGGCGGATCATCTGGAATTCCGAGTCGCGGAAGAGAACGGGTTCTTTCGTGCCCCACTTCATGTCGGTGAAGACTTTGCGGTTGACGTAGTACACGTCGGCCCGGAAGGGGGAGGTGCCTCCGAAGGGCATGTTCACGTACTTGTTCAGGAGCGGGAGGTTGAGGGTGGTGAGGGTGTGGCGCCCAGGCCCGAAGACGTCCAGGGCGCGGCCGTCACGGAAGAACACCGCCCACTGGCTCTCCTGAACCACCAGCTGGGCCCCCAGCTTCAGTTCGCCGCCCATCTCGTGGCGGTGCACCATCTCCTTGCCGGTGTCGTCGAGCCATTCGATCACTTCCAGGTATTTCGTCGCCATGGGTCACTCCCATACCCGATTCGCTTCCCCGGGCCTGAATGGTGGATGCTCCGATCCGAGGGCCTTCCAGGCGCACCCCACGCGCCGGTGCGGCCGGGACTATCCCTTCTCCCAGAGGTTCCTGCGCTCGGCCAGGAGACCTTCGAGGGCAACCACCGCGTTCATGCCCGATCGGGAGAGTCCGAGGGCATCGGCGGCGGCGGACTCCAGAGCCTCCACGGCTTCGAGGATCTTCAGGTCGTGGGCGTAGAGGGCCTCCAGTTCCGCGTCACCGATCTTGACCTGGTCGAACAGACCCGTGTACCCGTAGGAGGCGAAGCGCACCGAGTCGGCGGCACCCTGGAGCTTCCGGTGGAGGAGCCCCAGGTCGTTGAGAACCGCGAGCTGGCCCGCGTTGGTCGCCTGGAGCTTGGCCGACTCGACCTGGTCCCGGACGCGGTCGAGCCTGGCGGCCAGGTACTCCCTCAGGCGCTTGTCCGTGGTGCGCCGGTCCTCGCGGGCCCTGTACCCGGCCAACCCCGGAATGATGTCCGCGATCCGCTCGAGGAAATTCTTCTCGCTCCGCAGCATGGGATACCCTCCTCCTCCCCCTCGCGGGGGGGTCCGCGGGAGAACGCTCAGTGCTTGTCGCCGGACTTCTTCATGAGGTGGATGGCCCGGTTCGCCGTCCGGATCATCCGCATGATGTCCTTTTCGGTCGTGTACTTGGTCACGTGAAGGTTCAGAACGATCTGGTAGCCCGCGTGGCGGACCCTCAGTTCTTCCTCGCCCGAGAGGGGGCGCCGGGCGAGGAGGGTGTCGGCGCCCTCGTCACCCTCCTCCAACTCCCCTCCGCGCGGAGCGGCCGCCGCGGCCTCCTCGCCTCGTTCGCGCGGCGCCACCAGGATGAGGCCGGATTCCTCGAGAAGGGTCTGGAAGACGGGGAAGGCCGAACTCGTCACGCGGTCGCTCAGGTCGTACACCTCCTGGAAGCGGAGGCGGAGCTCGTCCTGGGAGCGCAGGGGCAGTCCGACGGCCGCGAAGAAGTCCTCGTACGCCTCCCTGAGGATCTTCTGCTGGGCCTCCCGATCGGGCTGTTCGCGGTTGAACGCGGCGTGCTTTCCGGTGAGCCGGTCCTCCTCGTCCAGGATGCCCAGGAACCGCAGGGCCGCGAGGGCGGGATAGGTCCAGTGGGAGGAAAGGCCGCGCTTGTGAAGTTCGTCTTTGGAGAGTATGTCGCCCGCCTGGTGGGCCTGGACGTGGTCCAGGATGGCCCGAAGGCCTTTACGGGGTACGTAGGGCGGCGTGCCAAGGGCCTTTCGCGTCATGGGCGCTTCTCCGCAGTCAGGGCACGGTGAGCCTACCAGCGGGGATGGGGTGCGTCAAGTGCCCGCCCCGCAACATTTCTTGTACTTCTTCCCCGACCCGCAGGGGCAGGGGTCATTGCGGCCCACCTTCTCGCTCTTGCGGACGGCGGGCTTGGCGGCGGGCTTCGCCTCCTTCTCCGGTGCGGAGTAGGAATAGGCCTGCTCGCGCCGGGCGACCTTCCTCTCCTCCTGCTGGAGGACGGGCTCCAGGAGGAAGAGGTACCGGACGATCTCCTCCTCCGCGCGGTCCATCATCGCGGAGAACAGCTCGAAGCCCTCCCGCTTGTATTCGACGAGAGGATCGCGCTGGCCGTAGGCGCGGAGGCCGATGCCCTCCTTCAGGTGGTCCATGGAGAGGAGGTGGTCCTTCCACTGATTGTCGATGACCTGGAGCATCACGAGGCGCTCGTACTCCCGCATCATCTCCGGGGGCAGCCTCCGCTCCTTTTCCTCGTACTTGGCGGAGTAGGCCCGCTCGATCCGCTCGCGCAGTTCCGCCCTGGGGATTTCGTTCGGATCGATCCCCGCGGCGGCGAGGTCGAGCCCGAAGTAGTGCCGGATCTGGGTCTTCAGGCCCTCTACGTCCCAGTCGCCCCCGCCGCTCTCCTCGGAGACGTACTGGTCGAGGATCCAGTCGAGGAGCATGCCCGCCGTTTCGAAGAGGTAGTCCCGGAGGCCCTCCTTGGCGAGGATCCTCTTCCTCAGTCCGTAGACCGAGGTCCGCTGCTTGTTCATGACGTCGTCGTATTCGAGCAGGTGCTTGCGGATGTCGAAGTTCCGGGCCTCCACGGAGGTCTGCGCGCGCTCGATGGACTTGGTGACCCACGGGTGTTCGATGGGCACGCCCTCCTCCATCCCGAGGCGGCCCATCATGCCCTTGAGCCGGTCTCCTCCGAAGAGGCGCATGAGGTCATCCTCGAGGGAGAGGTAGAAGCGCGAGGACCCGGGATCGCCCTGCCGGCCGGAGCGTCCCCTCAGCTGGTTGTCGATGCGGCGGGACTCGTGGCGCTCGGTGCCTAGGATGTGGAGACCCCCGAGGGAAACGACTTCCTCGTGCTCGCGAGCGCAGATCTCCCGGAACTGGGCCAGCATGCGCGTGTACTCCTCTGGGTGGAGCTCGGGGTCGGCCTTGGTCCTGGCCAGCCCCTCCGGGTTGCCCCCCAGGAGGATGTCGGTGCCCCGCCCGGCCATGTTCGTGGCGATGGTGACGGAGCCCTTGCGGCCCGCTTGGGCCACGATCTCGGCCTCCTTCTCGTGGTACTTGGCGTTGAGCACGACGTGGGGTATGCCGCGCCTCTTGAGGAGCGCGCTCATCTTCTCGCTCTTCTCGATGGAGATGGTGCCCACGAGCACGGGCTGGCCCTTGTCGTGCAGCTCCTGGATCTCGTCGGCCGCCGCCTCCCATTTCTCGGGCTCGGTCCGGTACACGAGGTCGGCGTGGTCCTTGCGGATCATGGGCTTGTTGGGCGGGATGACCACGACGTCGAGCTTGTAGATCTTGTCGAACTCCGCGGCTTCCGTATCCGCGGTGCCGGTCATGCCGGCCAGCTTCTCGTAGAGCCGGAAATAGTTCTGGAAGGTGATGGTGGCCAGCGTCTGATTCTCCTGCTGGATCTTCACCCCCTCCTTGGCCTCGATGGCCTGGTGGAGGCCGTCGCTCCACCGCCTTCCCGGCATGACGCGGCCGGTGAACTCGTCCACGATGAGGATCTCCCCGTCCCGGATCATGTACTCCACGTCCCGGTGGTAGAGCTTGTGGGCCACCAGCGCCTGGTTGAGGCAGTGAAGGATCTCCATGTTGGCTGGATCGTAGAGGTTCTGCAGGTTCAGGGTCTTCTCGCAGCGCGCCACGCCCTCCTCCGTGAGGACGGCGGTGCGCTGCTTCTCGTCCACCGTGTAGTCCCGCTCCTTTTGCAGGAGGGGGATGACGCTGTTCGCGGCGTAGTACTTGTCGGTCCTCTCGTCGGAGGGGCCCGAGATGATGAGCGGCGTTCGGGCCTCGTCCACGAGAATGGAGTCCACCTCGTCCACCAGGGCGAAGTGGTGGCCTCGCTGGACCATGTCCTCGAGGCGGTACTTCATGTTGTCGCGGAGGTAGTCGAAGCCGAACTCGTTGTTTTGGCCGTACGTGATGTCGCACGCGTAGGCGGCCTGGCGCTCGGCGTTCCCCATTTCCTGCTGAATGCACCCGACCGTGAGGCCGAGGAAGCGGTAGACCTGCCCCATCCAGTCCGCGTCGCGCCGGGCCAGATAGTCGTTCACCGTGACCACGTGGACGCCGCGTCCCGTGAGGGCGTTGAGGTAGACGGGGAGCACGGCCACGAGCGTTTTTCCTTCGCCGGTCTTCATTTCGGCGATCTTGCCCTGATGGAGGACCACGCCTCCGATGACCTGAACGTCGAAGGGGCGCATCCCCAAGGCCCGCTTGGCCCCCTCTCGCGCCACGGCGAAAGCCTCGGGCAGGACCTGATCCAGCGCTTCCTGCTGGGAGAGCCCCTCGGCGAGAAGACCCTGGATTCGGGTCTTGAACTCGGCGGTCTTGTCCCTCAGGGCTTCGTCGCTGAGGCCGACGAGGCGCGGCTCCCACTCGTTGACGGCGAAGACGGTGGGCTGGATGGCCTTGATGTCGCGTTCGTGCTTGGTCCCGAAGATCTTGGCGAGGGCCGAATCCAAAAACATGGGGAGGTCTCCCGGTCAGAGGAGCGGGGCGAAGGGGGCGTCGGCCGGTAGGGGGCCGGCGATGTTCGGATCAGAAGAGAAGGTACCGCTTGGGGTTGAGGGCACGGTCGTTCTTGCGGACTTCGTAGTGAAGATGGGCGCCGGTGCTGCGTCCGGAGGACCCCACGTTGCCGATTCGCTGCCATCTCCGCAGGGTCTGGCCCGGCTTGACCAGGATCTTGGAGAGGTGAGCGTAGCGCGTGACCATTCCGTTTCCGTGGCTGATGTCGACGGTGTTGCCGTAGCCCCGCTTGTATCCAGCGAAGACCACCACCCCCTCCGCGGCGGCCGAAACGGGGCTACCGAAGGGCGCCGAGATGTCGATGCCTTCGTGGTATTCGGGCATCCCGTCGAAGGGGTCCTGCCGCGCTCCGAAGGAGGAGATGATGAAGCCCTTGGTGGGCCAGATGGAGGGAGTGCGCGAGAGGTTCTGGAGGTGGGGCTCCAACGCCGCGGAGAGCTGCTGGGTCTCCTCGCACATCGCGTCCACGTCGCCCTTCAGGGCGTGGATCTGTTCGGCCAATTCTCCCACAACGGCGGATTGCGGGGCCGGCCGCGCGGAGGGGGAGGGCCCTCCCACTCCGGACTTGGAGGGAAGCCGAAGGTTCTGCTGCCGGGCCAGCTCCTCCATCAGCGAGAGCTGGTGCTCGCTTCGGTTCAGGCGGTCGCGCGTCTGGTCGAGGACCCGGCTCAGGTCCGAGAAGGCCGCCCGCAACTCGTGCTCTTTGGACGAGAGATCCAGGTTCTTCTTCACGAGGGACCCTTGCCAGGCCGCCAGGATGAGGAAGGCCAGGGTCCCCAGGAGAAGCGTGCCCACGACCCCGCCGAGCACCGTGAGATGCCGCTTGACCTGGATCCATTCCAGGACGCGGTTGTGGACGGGCTTCCCGTCCTCACGGAGCACGACGACGTGGTACCGCCTTCTCTTCCTCTTCATTCCACCTGCCTGGAGAGAAAAATTCCCCCCTGAAGAACCCCTGTCACGAGACCGAACTTACCATCATGCTTTTCCCCGTGTCAAGGCCGGCAACTCCTGTTGACGCCGGGGCTTGCATGACATACTGTTGGGGCTGGAGGGGACCGGGCAGCCGCCGCGCGTGCGGAGGAAAGTCCGGACTCCACAGGGCAGCGAGCCTGCTAACGGCAGGGCGGGGTGACCCGACGGAAAGTGCCACAGAAAACAAACCGCCAGCGGCCGCCCACGGGCGGTGCGGGCAAGGGTGAAACGGCGGGGTAAGAGCCCACCGCGGACCTGGTAACAGGGACGGCACGGTAAACCCCTCGCGGAGCAAGGCCAAATAGGGAGGCGTCCGAGGCTGGCCCGGCCGAGGCCTCCGGGTAGGCCGCTCGAGGCCGTCGGCGACGGCGGTCCTAGAGGAATGGCTGCCCCCTCCGGGAAACCGGAGGGACAGGATCCGGCTTACAGGTCCCCTCCATGAAACCGGATCGGGAGCGGTCCCCGGCCCTTTCGGCGGGGGCTTCCCGGTCTTCCCTGGCACTCCAGCCCTCGCCTGTGCCGTCCGGTTCCTCCCTCGGGCCTCCGGCACTCAGGCCCTGATGCCCGCTGCGGTTTCATCCGGACGGCCATTTGGGCTATCCTCGCGCCATGAGGATCCTCGAGGGTCATCCGCGGCTGAAGGCCTTCCTTTTTCCCCCGATGAACGCGGCCTTCCTCATCCGCGCCTCGGCGGTGGCCCTCTTCTCGGCCCTCTTCTTCGGCTTTGTCCTGCGGCCCTTCGTCGTCCGCGGGGAGAGCATGGACCCGACTTACCGGGACGGGACCTTTCATTTCCTCCTGAGGCCGTACTACCTCTTCTCCGCGCCGGAGCGCGGCGACGTGGTGGCCGTCCGTCTGGCGGGGGAGCGGGTGCTTCTTCTCAAGCGGGTGGTGGCCCTCGCGGGGCAGGAAGTTTCCTTTCGGGGTGGAACCCTCTTCGTGGACGGCGTCGCTCAGGAGGAGCCCTACGTGAAGGGCCCCTGCGACTGGGACCTGCCGCCCCGGCGCGTGGAGGCGGGCAAGGTGTACGTGGTGGGCGACAACCGGAGCGTGCCCATGGAGCAGCACGATTTCGGCCAGGTCTCCGTTCATCGTCTGGTGGGGAGGCCCCTGTGGTGACGGCGCGAAGGCTGGCCGCCGCATGCGCGGTCCTCGCGGTGGGGTGGGGACTCTGGTACGCCTTCCCCACCCGCGCGAGGCAGGTCAAGCGCGTCTTCAAGGCCCTGTCCAGCGCCGCGGAGAAGGACGGCCCCGAGGGCGCCGTCGTCATGGCCGCCGCGGCCCGGAAGATCTCCACCTTCTTTGCCCCGGAATGCCGCGTCGAAGCCGAAGCCTACCGGTTGTCGGGGACCGTCTCCCGGGAAGACGTGATGCGGTACGCCTTCGCGGCGAGGGAGCGGGCGCGCGTTTCGTCGCTGCGCTTCTACGACCTCCGGGTCGTCTTCGGTCCGGAGGGAGACGCGGTGGCGGAGGCGACGGTCCGCCTGGAGGGAACCTCGGAGGCCGGAGACTCCTGGCGCGAGGTCCACGAAATCCGGTGCGTCCTGCGGAAGGCCGATGGAGAGTGGGTCTTCGCCGAAGTGGTCCTCGTGGACGTCCTGGAGCGCTGAACGGGCGTGCGACGGTTTCGTCCCGCGCCGCATCCCCTTGGATGGAAGGAGGATCCCATGCGCGCCGCTCGAACGGCCCTGGTCCTGCTGTCGTCGCTTTTCCTGTGCCGTTCCTCCGCCGCCCAGGCGCCCGCCGCGCATCTGCCGGATACGCTTGCCGGGCGCTGCGCTGGCGCGTACCTGGAGGCCTTCAACGGGGAAGACGAGGCCGCCCTCCGGACCTTCTTCGAGACCTGCATGGTGAAGGACTTCCCCTCCCGCAGGCCGCTGAAGGACGCCGTGGCGATGACCCTCGGCATCCGCGCCCAGACGGGCCGCCTCTCCCTCGAGCGGGTCTCCACGTCTTCGGAGACCCTCCTGGGTCTTCTTCTCAAGAGCGAAAAGGACGGATGGGTCGAGTTGACCTTCCGGCTCTCCACCGCGGAGCCCGGCCGGTTCGAGGGGATCCTGTTCGACGAGGCCGAGCTGCCGGGGTCAGGCGAGGCCCGTCCGGAAACCTTGTCCGCCCTACCCGGGGCCGTCTCGGCCCTCCTGAAGTCCCGCTGGGAGACGGGGGAATTTTCCGGTGTGGTCCTCGCGGCCGTGGGAGACCGGGTGGTCGTCCACGAGTGCGCGGGCCTCGCGGACCGTTCCTTCGCGGTTCCCGTCACGAGGGACACGAAATTCAACCTCGGATCCATCAACAAGCTCTTTACGCGGATCGCCGTGGCGCAGCTCGCCGAGAAGGGCCGCCTCTCCCTCGACGACACGGTCGGAAAAATCCTTCCCGACTATCCCAACCCGGAGGTGGCGGCCCAGGTCACCGTGAGGCACCTGCTGGATTTCACCTCCGGAATGGGCGACTTCTTCGGGGAGAAGTTCGACGCGATCCCGAAGGACCGGTTGAGGGACAACCGCGATTACCTTTCCCTGTTCGCGGCCGACCCGCTCCAGTTCGAGCCGGGGACCTCCCGGCGGTACTCCAACGCGGGGTATGTGGTTCTGGGCCTCATCGTCGAGAAGGTCTCGGGGAAGAGCTATTACGACTACATCCGGGAGAACATCTACGGGCCGGCCGGGATGACCGACACGGACTCCTTCGAAGCCGATGTCCCCGTGGCCAATCTGGCCGAGGGTTACACCCGCAATTGGGGCGGTTCCGAGCATGCCGGAGAGCCCCCCCGGTCCAACATTTACTCGCGGCCCGCCCGGGGGAGTTCCGCGGGAGGGGGCTACTCCACCGCGCCCGATCTGTTCCGGTTCGCCGGCGCGCTCAAGGCGGGAAGACTCCTCGGACCCGATTTCACGCGCTGGGTCCTGGGCGGGCCTGAGCCGGGCAGGCCGGAGAGCGGCCCCGGGGGGCAGGAACCGCCGAGCCTGGTCGTGGCCGGCGGGGCGCCCGGCATCCATGCCTTCCTCGCGATGGAGGGAGACCTCGTGGTCGTTTCCCTGGCCAACCTGGACCCGCCCTCGGCGGGCAACGTGGGGCGGAAGGTCCTGAACTGGCTGCGGAACGTGGAAGGGAGTTCCGGGGATCCGGTCAGGCCGGCTGGGGAGGGGCCGAAAGGAATCCCGCCTCCTGGCGCAGGCGCTCGATGAGGGCGTCCTTGCGGGCCCAGAGTTCGCGGACCCACTCCTGAAAACGCTCCCGCAGGACCGGGTCGTCCAGGTAATCGCCCCGGCTGAACTCCTCGGGGATCTCCAGGCGCTCCACGTGGACGACGATCTTCCGGAGCTTGCCCGATAGGAGGTCCCAGAGCGTGGGGCTCTCTTTCGGGTACACGATGGTCACGTCGAGAAGGTGGCGCATCCGGTCCCCCATGGCGGCCAGGACGAAGGCGAGACCTCCGGCTTTGGGCCGGAGCAGGTGCCGATAGGGCGATTCCTGGAGGGCGTGCTTGGCACGTGAGAAGCGTGTCCCTTCGAGGAAGTTCAGGATGGTCACGGGGACTCCGGCGAACCGCTCGCAGGCCTTGCGGGTGGTCTCCAAGTCCTTTCCGCGCTTCTCCGGATGTCTCTCGAGATAAGACCGGGAATACCGCCGCATGAAGGGGTAGTCCAGGGCCCACCAGGCGCCGCCGAGAAGCGGGACCCAGGCCAGGCTGCGCTTGAGGAAGAACTTCGGGAAGGGGATGCGCCGGTTGAAGATCCTCTGCAAAACCACGATGTCCACCCAGGAGCGGTGGTTGCAGGACACGAGGTACCAGCCCTTCCGGGTGAGCCCCTCCACTCCGCGGACGTCCCAGTGGATCCTCTGGGTCAGAGAGAGGCCCCAGTTGTTGAAGGTCGTCCAGGTCTCGGCGATGGCCGTGATGGCCCTGGTCCAGGCCCTCCTCCATCCGCGGAAAGGCAGGAGGATCTTGAACAGGGCCATGATATAGAGCGGAAGACTCCAAAGGACCGTGTTGCCCACGAAAAGAAGGAAGACGAGGGGACCGAGGAGCCAGGAAGGGAGAAAGGCCAGAACCATTGAACCTCCGAGACTCCCCCCCCCCGGGTGCCATGGCGGCGCCGAGTGCTTAATCGTATCACATTTTCGGCCCGCCCGGAACGCGGTGGGGGAGTGGAGCCTGCATGCCCGGAAGTGCTTCTCGGCCGGCTTTTCCACGCCCGGCTCCGCGCGGGGTTCCCGGCGTTCCTTCGACTAGCGCTGGAAGGCGTAGCTGACCTTGAAGAAGACCTGTCTCCCGGCCTTGAGGCGGGCGCCCGCGGGGTCCAGCACCTGGTTGTCGCCGGCGCCGACGTAGAGGACCGTCTGCCAGTTGAGGCGGTAGGCGTACAGGACCGACGAGGAGAGGGCCCCGCTCCTTCGCGGAACGGCGTAGGGGTGGAGGCGCGGGTCCTGGCGCACGTCTTCGTACTGGACGATGGCCCTCAGGAACGCCTTGGACGACAGGATGTACAGGGCCTTGAGGCGGGCCGTCTGGGCCGTGAACAGCCGGCCCTTCAGGCCGTAGCGCTCGCTGTCCACCCATTGCCTGGCCCCGTCGAATTGGAGGGTGAGGTGATCGGTCGGGCGCACCGTGGCCGAAAGGTGGACGTCGGCCCCGCTCCCCGTGCGGACGTTGGCGTAGTCATACTGGCCGCCCACCGTGCCGTGGCAGGAGAGGCGCGCGAGGAAGGCGGAGGGGGAGAGGCTCCCCTCGAAATACACCACGGAGCGGCGCAGGAGGACGTCGCCGACGCGCACAGCGTCCCGGTTGAAGTAGATGGACCCGTAGAGACTGCGCTTGCCTTGTACGAAAAGGCCGGGCCAGAGGTGTCGCTCCAGAAGGTCTCCCTTTCGGTCCCAGTAAGCGCTGGCCACGAAATCGGGGACGATCTTGTTGAAAAAGCCCTCCTTGGGGTAGAAGATCGGCCCCGCGTCGATTCTCGCGCTCCGGTACCCGACCCGCGGGACGTAGCCGTTGTCCGCGCGAAATCCGGCTCCCACGTCTTCGTAGCGAAACACCCCGTAGTAATTGCGGGCCTCGCGGGCCCACTTGAAGTGGGCCGCCGTTCCCGACATCTCCCGCCCGTCCCAGAGGGCATCCAGGTCCGGGCGATCGGGCGTGCGGGTGCGGGAGTAGAGGACCTGGAGGGCCAACGTGTCCCGATCCGTGGGCCTCCACTGGAAGTCGGGGCCGAGGAGACGGTTGTAGCTTCCGTCCTCGTTCTCCCGGCCCGTGACGAGGAGTCCGGCGAAGGACCGGCCTAGACTGCGCCGGATGCGGGCGACGGCCGCCGTGGAGGAGAAGTCCTGCGGAGCGAGGGTCGAGTACTGGGGTCCGGGGAGGATCACGCTGCCTCCGCCCCGGTCCTCGGCCACGAGGAGCGTGTATTCCGTCCCGTCGATCTTTCCCGTGGAGCGCACGCCCCACTTGGGGTCCGTGATGGTGCGCGTGTACACGGCGTCGAGGGGCGTGTCGAGGAGGTCCACACCCTCCATGAAGAAGGGCCGCTTCTCCGGGTAGAAGAGGGCGAAGCGCTGGTTCACCGAAATCTGCGCCGCGTCCGATTCGACCTGGGAGAAGTCCGGGTTTACGGTGAGGTCCAGGGCGTGGTCGGCGCTCGGCATCCATTTCACGTCGAGCCCCGCGTCCCAATCCGTCTCGCGGCGGGAGAGCGGCCCGCCGGGCCCGCCTTCGGGCTTCCAGTCTCCTTGCCCAGAGACGTAGGGGGCGGCCACCCAGTGGGCCCCCGTGGGCAGGCCCTGGAGGCCCTCGACGAGGGCCGCCTGCGCCAGGAGGGAATTGTTGTCCCTCGGAAGGGGGCGGCTGAACATCTGGTAGCGGAACTCCCGCGGACGGTTCCGGTAGACGAGAAGGCGCCACGTGGGGGAGGAGCCGGTGTACCGAAGGCTCGCGAAGGGGAGGGCCATCTCCACCTGCCAGCCGGATTCGGTGATTCGGCCGGCGGAATCCCAGAAAAGGTCGGGCGAGAAGTCCTCGTTGCCGTTGGCGTCGTTGATCACGCCGTCGTCGTGGATCCCGCGCGGGTTCACGAAGAGCTCGAGGGCCGAACGCCCGTCCCCCCGCGTGTCCAGCATGATTCCGGCGAAGTCCTGGTCCGAGTACACGTTGTCGCGGTCCACGTAGGGAGCCCGGATGGAGGAGGGGTCGGGATCATCGCAGCGGATGGCCACGTAGAAGTTCTTTTCGTCGTAGGTGACCCACGCGGTCGTGCCCACTTTGGGGGGGACGTTGTCCCCGGGGTTGGTCTCGAAGAACTCCGCGATCTGCGCCGCGTCCTTCCACCCGGGATCCGAGAGGTCACCGTCCACGCGGATGGCTCCCTCCGTCCTCCGGATCCGCAGGACGTGGGATCCGGCCGGAGCGTCGGAGGGCGTCCCCGCGTGGAGCCCGTGGGCCAGGGCGGAGGTGAAGAGAGCGGCGGAGAGGAATCGCTGGAGTCGGCGCGTCGTCATGGTGGAATCCCCCTGTCGGCGGGGGGTGCCCCCCCCTCGCGGCACTGTACGGAAAAGGCGCGTTCCGGGTTTCCGCGCCGTTGCGAAGACGGCCCCTCCCCCGTTCCGAGCGCTCTTTCCGCCTCCCCGCTTCTCAGTCCCCCTGTCTCCCGATTCCCTCCTTACGCCGCTCCCTCGGCCTCGGCGGGCTCGGCGACGGCCCGGCGCACGGCCACGCCCCGCACGGCCCAGGCCTTCTCCACCGTGAGGGTGGGGCTCCCGCGGCCCGCGTCCACCACGCCCTCGACCACGAGGGGCCGCCCCGAGGTGATGAGATCGCCGAAGCGCCGGTAGGCCTTGGGAAAGAAGGAGACCTCCGCGAGGCCCGTGGGGTCCTCGAGGGTCACGAACGCCATGGCCTCACCGGTTTTCCGCGTGGGGATGCGCTTGTAGACGATGGCCTGGCCCCAGACGCGGATGCGCTCTCCCGCGCGGTCCCCCAGCTCTTTCGCGTTCACGTAGTCGCGCGCGGCCGCCCAGTCCATCATGGGCGTCAGCGGGTGGGCGGTGACGGCGTACCCCAGCGCGCGGACTTCCCCGGAGAGCGTCTCGGCGAGGGAGAGGCCGAAGGCGGAAGGCGGAAGGCGGAAAGCGGAAGGCGGAAGGGACAAGGCGGCGGAGCGAAGGTTCGCCAACAGGGCGCCGCGACTGGTCCCGAAGGAGTCGCACGCCCCCGCCCGCACGAGCCCCTCCATCTCCGCGGGGCTCACCCGGCGGCGCAGGCGCGCGCGCAGGTCCTCGAAGGAGCGGTAGGGCCCCTCGCCGCGCTCCTCGAAGAGGGCGTCCAGGGCCGAGGGCCGGAGGCCCCGGAGGGTGAAGAATCCGCACCGGAGCAGGTCGCCCTTTCCGGCGAAGTCCATTTCCGAAGCGTTCACGTCGGGGGGGAGGATGGAAAGACCCCAGCGCCGAGCCTCCTCCACGTAGGCCGCGGTCCCGTAGAAGCCCCCCTGGTTGTTGATCAGGGCGGCGAAGAACTCGGCGGGGTGGTGGGCCTTGAGGAAGGCCACCTGGTAGGAGAGCTGGGCGAAGGACGCCGAATGCGCCTTGCAGAAGGCGTAGCCCGCGAAGGACCGGATCTGTCCCCACAGCTCCTCGAGCGTCTCCTCCGAAAGGCCCCTCGCGCGCCCCTTCTCGAAGAAGGCCCCCGCGAGGGCCTCCATCTCGCGCCGGCCCCGGTACTTTCCGCTCATGGCCCGGCGCAGGAGGTCCGCCTCGCCGAGGGTGAGGCCGACGAACTCGTGGGCCACGCGGATCACGTCCTCCTGGTAGACCATGACGCCGAAGGTCTCCCGCAGGATCGGCTCCAGGCCGGGCGCGGCGTAGGCCGGCGGCTCCTCGCCCAGACGCCGGCGCACGTAAGCCTCCATCATGCCCGATTCGGCCACCCCGGGCCGGATGATGGAGGAGACCGCCGTGAGGTCCGGGAAGGTGCGCGTCCTCAGGCGTCTCAGGAGCTGGCGCATGCCCGGGCTCTCCACGTAGAAACAGCCCATGGTCCGGCCCTCGGAGAGCGCGTGGTTGGTCTTGAGGTCGCCGTAGGTGCGCTCGGGCGGGAAAACGGGCGGCTCCTTTCCCGTATGGTCCCGGACGGCGGCCACCGCGTCCGAGAGGACGCCCAGGGAGCGGTTCCCCAGAAGGTCGATCTTGATGAGCCCGAGGGCCTCCACGTCGAACATGTCGCACTGGGTGATGGCCACGCCTTTGGCGGCGCGCTCCAGCGAGAGGCGGCGGGTGAGGGGCACGGGTGACACCACCACGCCGCCGCAGTGGACCGAGAGGTGGCGGGGTAGGCCGTCCACCCACCGCGCGGCCTCGAGCACCTCCCGCCAGGGGTGTTCACCCAAGGGCGCCCCCCGGGCCTCTGGGCGGGCGCGGAGGGCCTCCTCGAAGCGATCGAAGGAGGTGTGGGGGACGGCGCGGGCGAGGACCGAGACCTCCTCGCCGGGTACGCCCAGGGCCTTGGCCATCTCGCGGAAGCCCGAGCGCGCCGAGAAGGTGTTGTGGGTGGCGATCATGCAGACATTGCCATCGCCGTACGTGTCGTACACGTGGCGGATGACGTGGTCCCGCTCGCGCCAGGAGAAGTCCAGGTCGATGTCCGGCGGGTTGCGCCGCTCGGGGTTCAGGAAGCGCTCGAAGTAGAGCCCCTCGGCCACGGGATCCACGTGGGTCATGGCGAGGGCGTAGGAGACCAGGCTCCCCGCCCCCGAACCCCGGCCGATGTTGGGAATGCCCTGGGAGCGGGCGAAGCGGACGATGTCCTCCACCACGAGGAAATACCCCGCGAAGCCCATGCGGACGATCACGTCCAGCTCCCGCTCGAGGCGCTCCAGGTAGGGCAGGGCGACGTTCCGCACCCGCCGGGCGAGGCCCGCGTAGGAGAGGGCCCTCAGCCGTCCCGCCTCGGTCTCGCCGGCGGGAAGGGGGGGATGGGGGAGGAGCCACTCGCCGAGGGGGAGGGCCACGCCGCAGGAGGCCGCCAGTTCGCCCGCGGCGTCGAGGGCCGCCGGGTCCCGTCCGAAGCGCCCCCGCGCCTCCGCCGGGGCGAGAAGGTGCTCCCCCGGCCCCGCCTCCGGGGGACGGTGCTTGGCCGCCCGAAGGAGGCGGTGGACGGCGTAGCCCGAGGGATCGGGAAAATAGGCCAGGGGCGCGGCGAGGAGGGGGAGCCCCAGCCACCGGGCCGCCGCGCGGGCGCCGGGGTCGGCGCACGGGTCGCCTGACAGGCGGGCGAAGAGGCTCCCGGGTTCCGCCCCGGCCTTCTTCAGGGCGAAGAGGAGGGCCGGGTCCGACGCCAGGAGCGCCACGCGGCCCCCTTCCGTCGCCGCCGCGCACTCGGCCGCCCGGTCGAAGCGGTCGGATTCGAGGTTCCGGCGCGTCACGAGGCCGCAGAGGCGGGCGTACCCTTCCAGATCCCGCGCGAAGGCGAACAGGGAAGATTTGTAATTGGGGATTTGGGATTTCGGATTGGAAGAGACGGCCCCGGAAGAGGCTACATGGTTTCTGCGCTCCCCAAATCCCAAATCCGAAATCCGAAATGTCCCATCCGTGATCTCCGCCCCGAGGACGGGATGAAGCCCCGCCGCCTTCGCCGCCTTGTAGAAACGGACTGCTCCGTAGAGGCCGTCCCGGTCGCACAGCCCCGCCGCCGCGTACCCCTTCCGGGCGCACGCCTCGGCCCACCCCTCGGGTGTGAGGGTCCCCGAGTAAAAGGTGAAGGCCGAGCGGTTCACCAGCGGCGCGAACTCCATGGATCTCCTCTGGCGGGGCGGGGGGCGGCCCCACATAGAATATAGTCAAAAATGACCATTTATCAACTGCGACAAAAGAGTCACAAGAGAGTTGTTTCTGCCGGGGGATGGGCCCGCCGGCCTTGCCAAGCCTTGCCCCGCGCGGAGCGGGGGCGTATCGTCGGATCAGACCTGGGAGCGAGCAAAGGAACGACGCGCGCCAGAGGGGAGGGGGTCCCGAGGAGGAGCCATGTTATGGAGAGGCCGGCGCCGGAGCGCCAACGTCGAAGACATCCGGGGCGGAGGCGGCCGCAAGATCGCCGTGGCGGGGGGCGGGCTTGGGGCCATCGTCATCGCCCTCGTGATCCTTTTCCTGGGGGGGAATCCGGAGGACGTGGTGCAGGTCCTCCAGCCCCAGCAGGGACAGCTTCTGGAGGCCCCCGGCTCCGGCGAATCCCTATCCCAGCAGGAGCGGGAGGCGGGCGAGTTCGTCGCGGTGGTCCTGGCCGATACGGAGGACGTGTGGAACGCCCTGTTCCGACAGCAGGGAGCGAACTACCGCGAGCCGAGGCTCGTCCTCTTCAGCGGCTATACCCGCTCGGAGTGCGGGGGGGCGAGCGCCTCTGTGGGGCCCTTTTACTGTCCGGCGGATGAGAAGGTCTACATCGACCTCGTATTCCTGGAGGAAATGCAGCGGCGCCTCAACGCTCCCGGGGACTTCGCCGCCGCGTACGTGATCGCCCACGAGGTGGGCCACCACGTCCAGAAGCTCCTGGGGATCATGGACCAGGTTCAGGAGGCTCGCGCTGGCATGAGCGAGGAGGAATACAACCGGCTCAGCGTGCGCCTCGAACTCCAGGCGGACTTCTTCGCCGGCGTGTGGGCCCACCATGCCCAGCGGACGAAGCACATCCTGGAGGAGGGGGACATCGAGGAGGGGATGAACGCCGCCAGCGCCGTGGGAGATGACCGGATCCAGCGCCAGTCCCAGGGATACGTCGTCCCGGACGCCTTCACCCACGGCACCTCCGAACAGCGCCTGAGGTGGTTTCTCAAAGGCTTCCGGACGGGAGACCTCTCCCAGGGCGACACCTTCGCCGCCTCTCCCCTGTAATTTCCGGGCGTCGGGGACCTGCAATTTCCTCAGAGTCCCGAAGGGGGAAGGAGGCGGCCATCGAGCGTTCTTCCCCACGCCTCCGTGAGGGGAAGGGAGTCTGCGGCTCCCGGAAATTCCCCCTCTTAAAAAAAAGAGGCGGGAGAGGGCTCTCCCGCCTGTAGAGGGGTTAGGGCAATCGCACGTTCTTCGGGACCGACTCCTCCTCCTTCCTGGATGCCCGGCCGGAAGGAAGCGATCCTTCGCGAACCGGTCCCTCGAGTTCTGGCCAAACGTCCGCGGGCGCGCTCGCGGACGTGGTCTGGTCTGTTCAGGTTATGCAAGGAGACTGCCAGAGGCGCCGCGGCGAGAAAGACTGATTTGTCATGGAGATGAGAGGGAAGGATCGAGGAGGCGCCCAAAAGGCTGGCACCGGATCGTGACTGTTGTGTGAGGCTGTGGTTACATCGACGGACCCATCGGAGGGGTGTTTATCCGGTCCAGGCGAGGCCCGCCTCGGCGGCGAAGAGCGAGCGCTGAAAGGCGGTCCCGCAGACCGGTTCGAGGCGCGGATACGCCTGGAGAAGAGGCTCGGGGACGGGCTGGAGCGCCCCCGTGAGGGCGTGCTGGAATTCGAAGGCGTTGGCCGCCGCCTTCCCCCGGAAGTGGTTGTTGAAGATCACCACGACCTCCTCGGCCACCGAGGCGGCCCCTCGCACGGCCTCCGCCCAGGGCGCCAGCTCGCCCGGAGTGTAGAGGTAGTTGTAGCGCTCGTCGCGGCCCGCGCCCTCGGCGAACCAGGACGCGGCGTTGCGCCCGTGAAAGCGGAAATAGGCGAGCCGGGAGGTGACGGCCCCCGTGGGGCCCAGGCACTGGGCGAGGGCGGGTTGGTCCACGTTGCAAAAGGCCAGGTCCCGTTCCCTCAGAAGCTTCAGCACGTCCTTGTGGCCCCAGGAGGCGTGGCGCACCTCCACGGCCAGGGGGTAGGCCGAGAATCGCGTGCAAAGGTCCAACAGGACCTGGCGGTTCTCGGGCGTGTTCCGGAAGGACCAGGGCCACTGGACCAGGACCGCCGAGAGCCGGCCGAACCGGGCCAGGGGCTCCACGGCCCGGTGGAAGGCCCGCTCGTCCACCAGCGACGCTTTGCGGGTGTGGGTGAAGCCCTGAAAGAGCTTGACCGTGAAGCGGAACCGGGGCCGGTCCGCCACCCTCCGCACCCACTCGCCCGTCTTCAGGGGATCCGGGATCCGGTAAAAAGTGCTGTCCACCTCCAGCACGTCGAAGAGGCCCGCCATGTAGCCCAAGTGGTCGAAATACCGCCCCGTCTTCGCCGGGTACACGACTCCCTTCCAGTCCGGGTAGCTCCACCCCGCGGGGCCCGTTCGGATTCCTGGGACGGTGCCTTCAGCCATGGCTTTCCTCATGCCGAAAGGGCCCTCGGACTCCTGCCCTTCACCTTTCCCTCGCCCACACGATCTTGTACGCGAAGCGGACCTCGTGGGGTTCCACGACCACGGGAGGGTAGAGCGGATTGACGGATTCGAGGAGGACGCGGCCGCCCGCCTCCCTGTAGCGCTTCACGTACTTGTCCCCGCTCATGAGGCCGATGACGGCGTAATCCCCGCTGACGGGGCGCTTGCGCGTATCCACCATGACCACCTGGCCGTCCTCGTACTTGGGCACCATGGAGTCTCCCGCTACCTCCACGCCGAAGCCGTTGGGATCGGTGAACTCCGGCGGCCTGGGCAGAAAGTACATGCCGCCGCCGGCGGGGTATCCCTGGTCCGTGAATTCCACGCCGGGACCGGCGGAGGCGAAGGCCACCACGGGAACCTCCGGGGGCATGGGATCGGCGCCCGTGAGGGCCGCCAGAGGCGAATCGAGGGCCGCGGCGATGGCCTCCAGCGACCGGAGGGAAGGCGTGATGCGGCCCTTCTCGATGCGGGCGTAGTTGGGCGGGCTCCACCCGAGCCTCCGGGACACCTCGGCCTGGCTCAGGCCGCGCGCGCGCCGCAGGGCGGTGATCCGTTTGGCGACGTCCATGGTCTGCCTCCTGGAGGGAGCGCTCATGAATGATTTCGCTCCGCAGATTGAATATAGTCATAAATGACCATGAATGCAAGTCCCCCCCCCAAAACGGGGGGCCGGGACGGGGGAGCGGCGGAACGGGAGGGGCGGCGCTCGGTTCCGCCTTCACCCGGACAGGACGTCGGCGAGAACGGCGGCCCGGCGGCCTCCGGAAGTGAGGTAGGCGCCGGGGGCGATGCGGCGGATGCCCTCGAGGAGCCCCCGGGCGAGGTCCACGCCGAAGGCCATCTGGTCCTCCCGCGCCGGCAGCGCTTCGAGCCGGCGCAGGACGGGATCGGGCACGCGCATGCCGGGCACCTCGTTGTGGAGGTAGAGGGCCTGCTTGAGGCCGGCCAGGGGCAGGAGGCCGGGAAGGACGGCCAGCGGAATATCCCGGACGCGGTCCAGGAAGCGCGCGGCGTCGTCGAGGTCGAAGACGGGCTGCGTGAGGGCGAAGGTGGCCCCCGCTTCGGCGCGCTCGCGGAGCTTGAGGACCTCCGCCTCGGGGTCTCGAGGGGTGAGGCTGATGCCCACGCCGATGCCGAAGTGGGTGGGCGCGCCCGTGGCGTTGTCGGAGAAGTCGAGGCCCCGGTTGAGGGAGGCCACGATCTTCACCAGGCCCACGACGTTCACGTCGTTCACCGACGTGGCGGCCGGGAAATCGCCGAGGGAGGCCGGATCGCCCGACAGGGCGAGGATGCCGTCCACCCCGAGGAGCGCCGCCCCGAGGAGCTCGGACTGGAGGCCGAGAAGGTTCCGGTCCCGGCAGGTCATGTGGAGGATGGTGGAAAGCCCCGTCTCCTGTTCGATGAAGTGGGCCAGGGCCATGGGCGCCACCCGCACGCGGGCCATGGGGTTTTCGGCGATGTTCACGGCATCCGCCCCGGCCCTTTTCAGAAGCCGGGCGGCCTCCACGGCGGGCCCGGCGTCGGGTCCCTTGGGGGGATCGATCTCGCAGGTGACCACGAAGGAGGTCCCGAGCTTTCCAAAGAAGCCGCCGGGCGTCTCCGCGGGCGAGGAAGGAGGGGCGGCGGCGGGGGCCTCCACCACGAGGGTCCCCCGCTCCGAAGGCTGGCGCCCCGCCGGAGGACGGCCCCGGAGGAGACGCGAGATGGCTCGGATGGTCTCGGGCGTGGTTCCGCAGCATCCGCCCACCACGTTCACGCCCAGGTCCACGTACCGGCGGACGTATTCCGCCACGTACTCGGGGCTCGAAAGGTAAACGATTCGGCCGTCCACTTCGGCGGGGTACCCGCCGTTGGGCATGACGGCGAGCGGGTGGTCCACGCTCCTGGCCACCTCTTCCACGAAGGGCAGGGTGTCGGCGGGGCCCACCGAGCAGTTGATGCCCACCACGTCGGCGCCCGCGGCGGCGAGGCGGCGGCAGCCCTCCACGGGACGGTCGCCGAAGAAGGTACGCCCCTCGCGGCTGACGGTGAGGGAGGCGAGGACGGGCACGTCGGGCGCCAGCTCCCGGCAGGCTTCGAGAAAGAAGAGGGCCTCCACCACCGACTGCTGGGTTTCGAGGATGAAGAGGTCCGGGCCGGCCTCGGCCAGGGCCGCGATCTGCTCCCGGCAGACGTCTCGCGCCTCGTCCTCGGAGACGTCGCCGTAGGGCTTGAGCATGACCTTGAGAGGGCCCACCGATGCGCCCACCCAGACGGGTGCGCCGTGGGCGGCCCGCCGGGCGATCTCCACGCCCCGCGCGTTGATGTCGCGCAGTTTGTCCGCGTGGCCCTGGGCGGCCAGGTGGAGGCGGTTGGCGCGGAAGGTGTTGGTGGTGAGGATCTGGGCCCCGGCGTGGAGGTAGTCCCGGTGGGCATCGTAGACCAGGTCCCCGCGGCTGAGGGTCGCCTCCTCCACGCAGGCCGCGGCGGGCAGGCCCCGCGCGCGAAGGAGGGTGCCCATGGCCCCGTCGGCCACGATCACCGATTCGGCCATCCAGTTCTTCCAGGCCTCCCGGCGGCTGGTCATGGCTCCCATGCCTCCTTCCAATCCCTTCAAACGCTGAAGTAACGGGCCTCCGGGTGGTGGACCACGACGGCGGACACCGACGCCTCCGGGTCCATCATCCGGTCCGTCGTGAGGCGAACGCCGATGCGCTCCGGCCCCAAGAGGCGGAAGAGGAGGTCCTGGCCTTCCAGGTCCGGGCAGGCCGGGTAGCCGAAGCTGAAGCGCTTTCCACGGTACCGCCCGCGCAGGCGGTCCGCCATGGAGAGATCCTCCGGGTCGGGCAGGCCCCATGCCTCACGGATGCGCCGGTGGATCCACTCGGCGGCGGCCTCGGCCAGTTCCAGGGCCACGGCCTGAAGGGCGTGGGAGATGAGCAGGCGGCCCTGCGCCCGCAGGGAGGAGGCGCGCTCCCTCACCCCCTCCCCCGCCGTGGCGACGAGGAGGGCGACGGAGTCCCCGCCTCCGAGGGAGGCCGGGCGGACGAAGTCCGCGATGCACAGGCGGTCGCCCGATCGCTGGCGGGGAAAGGGGAGCTCGGTTCGGGCCCCGTCCCCCGTGTCGAGGAAGAGGGAATCCCCGCGGGACTCGGCTCCGAAGAAACGGTAGAGGCCCTTGGGGCGAAGCCAGCCCGAGTCGAGGATCTCCTGCACGACCTCGCGAAGCTGGAGGGCGCGCGGGTCACCGGCTTCCAGCAGGCGCGCCGCGGGGCCTTGAAGGCCGAGGTGCCTCCCGTAGAGCATCTGGAGGTTCACATACGGCCAGAGGGCGGAGGGGTCCAGGGCTTCGAGGAGGTGCATGCCGCGGTCGGGGGGCGGGAGGGCCTCCACGGGGGGGACGGCCTTTCCGGAAGGCGAGGCGGCCTCGTCCTTCAAAGGCTCCGCTGACCGGGCGAGGCGGGCCTCCCGCTCGCGGCGGAGTTCTTCCCGCGCGGCGGCGCCCTCCTCGGGGGAGAGGAGCCGGTTCAGCAGCTCCAGTCCCGCCATGGCCGTCGCCGCGTAGGCGGTGAGGCCGCCGTACGCCGGGGCGATGGTCCGGTCCGTGAAACGCTCCGTCAGGGCCGCCCCGCCCACGAGAAGGATCGGGTCCAGTCCCGCCTCGGTCACCTCCCGAGCCGTGGCCGCCATCTCGTGGGCGCTCCGGACGAGGAGGCCCGAGAGGCCCAGGGCGTGGGGCTCGTGCTGCCTGCACGCCGCGATGATTTTCTCCGGCGTCACCTTCGTGCCCAGGTTCACGACACGGTAGCCGTTGTTCGAGAGGATCATGTCCACCAGGTTCTTGCCGATGTCGTGGACGTCCCCTCGCACCGTGGCCAGGACCACGGTTCCGCGGGACGGGGCGGCGCCGTCTATGTGCCGCTCCAGGTGGGAGACGGCGGCCCTCATGACCTCGGCCGACCGGAGGACCTCGGCGACGATGAGCTCGTTGCGGGCGAATCGCCGTCCCACCTCGTCCATGCCGCGCAGGAGGGGGCCGTTGACGATGTCCAGGGGAGGAGCGCCCGCGGCGAGGAGGGCGTCCAGGGCCTCCACGAGCCCCCGCCGGCTTCCTTCGGTGACACAGCGAAGCAGGGCCTCCTCAGGGCCGACCGCCGGCTCCGGCGTCCCGTCCGGCCCCGCCGGCCGGGTCTTGAAGCGGGTCAGGAGCGCCCCCAGGGGGTCCGGGCCGCGGTCGAAGAGGAGGTCCTCGCAAAGGCTCCGTTCTGCCTCGGGGATGGACGGGAAGCGCGGGATCTTCTCCGTGTTGACGATGGCCACGTCGAGCCCGGCCCGGGTGGCGTGGTAGAGGAAGACGGCGTTGACCGCCTCCCGCGCCGCCGCGGGAAGCCCGAAGCTGACGTTCGAGATGCCCAGGAGGGTCCGGGAGTCGGGGAACTCCGCCTTGATGGAGCGGAGGGCCGCCAGCGTCTCCGCCGCGGCGCCCCGGAAGCGGGGGCTTCCCGTGCCGCAGGGGAAGACCAGGGGATCGAAGAAGATGTCCTCGGGCCGAAGGCCGTGGCCCTCCGTCAGCAGGGCGAAGGCCCGCCGCGCCACGGCCATTTTCCGCTCCGCCGTGCGGGCCATTCCCTCCTCGGGGTCCTCGTCGATGGTCTGGACCACGAGGGCGGCGCCGAAGGTCCGGGCCAGTTCCGCCATGCGGGCCAGACGCCCCCCGCCGTCTTCCAGGTTGGCCGAGTTGAGAAGGCACCGGCCCGGGCACAGGGGGAGGGCGGCCTCGGCCGCGCGGGGATCGGTGGTGTCGATCATGAGGGGCGCCCGGACCACTTTCCCGGCGCGCTCGAGGAACGCGGTGAGGTCGGAGGTTTCGTCCCGCTCGGGGTCCTGGAGGCAGACGTCCACCACCTGGGCGCCGGCCCGGACCTGATCCCGCGCGATTTCGACGGCCTCTTCGAACCGGCCCTCCGCGATGCGGCGCTTGAAGGCGCGGCTGCCGAGGGCGTTGGCGCGTTCCCCGGCGAGCACGGGCCGGTTGTCCTCCTCCAGCTCCAGGAAATCGATCCCGGAAAGGAAGACGCGGTGGTGGTCCGGGACCCGGCGGGGCGCCACGCCTTCCAGGGCTTGGGCCAGGGCGCGCACGTGGTCGGGGCCCGTCCCGCAGCACCCTCCGGCCACGTTGATCCATCCGTTCTGGGCGAACCGGCGCATGGCCCGCGCCAGGGATTCGGGCGAGAGGCCGTAGCGTCCGCCCTCGTCGGGCATTCCGGCGTTGGGGAAGCAGACCGTTCGGGTGCGGGCCATCCCCGACAGGCTCCGAAGGTGGCTCCCCATGAGGTCGGGGCCTGTAGCGCAGTTCAGGCCCACGGCGAGGAGGGGCGCGTGCATCACGGAGGCGTAGAAGGCCTCGATGGTCTGGCCCGCCAGCAGCGTGCCGGAGGGTTCCACCGTGGCCGACACGACGAGGGGGACTTCGCGTCCCGACTCTTCGACGGCCTTCCGGATGCCCGCGAGACCCGCCTTGGCGTTGAGTGCATCCTGCACGGTCTCCAGGAAAAGGAGATCGGCCCCGCCCTCCAGGAGCCCGAGGGCCTGGACCCTGTAGTGGTCGGCCAACTGGGTGAAGGTGAGCCCCCCCGCGAGACTGATGGATCGCGTGGTGGGCCCCATGGAGCCCGCGGCGAAGCGCGGCCGGGCGGGGGTGGAGGCCTCGGCGCAGGCCTCCCGGGCGATCTGCGCGGCCCGGCGGTTGATCTCGAAGGCCCGGTCGGCGAGGCCGTATTCGCCCAGAACGAGGGGCGTGCCGCCGAAGGTGTCGGTCTCCACGATGTCGGCGCCGGCGGCCAGGTAGGCGTCATGGACCGAGCGCACCACGTCGGGGCGGCTCAGAACGAGGGCCTCGTTGCAGCCCTCGAAGGGCTCCCCGCCGTAGTCCCGGGCGGACAGGCCCCGCGCCTGGATCTGCGTCCCCATGGCGCCGTCCAGGACGGCGATTCGCTCGGAGAGCAGTTCGAGAAGGGCCACGGTGCGGTCGTTCACGGGGCGCTCCGTCCGGATTCCAACCTTATAACACGGGGCGCCGCCCGCCGCTTCGAGGGGTCCCGGCGGAGGGAGAGGCGGCCCGTGGCCGCCAGGAGTTCGGCGACGAGGAGGGTCCCGCCCGCCGCGCCCCGGACCGTGTTGTGGACGAGCGCGACGAAGCGAAGGCGCCGGGCTCCTTGCACTCGGAGGCGCCCCACGGTGACGGCCATTCCCGCCGAAGCGTCCCGGTCGAGGATGGGCTGGGGGCGGTCATCTTCCATCCTCAAGAGCACCGGACGTTCGGGCGCCGAGGGAAGGCCCTTCCCGGCGAGGGGGGAGCGGTAGGCCTCGAAAGCCTCCGCCGCTGCGCCGAGGGAGACGGGCCGCCGGGTCTCGGCCTGGACGCTGAGGAGGTGGCCCTCGCGCACCGGGACCCGGTTGCACTGGGCCGAACAGTCCAGGGCGGCGGGGCGGATGCGGCCGCGAGAGGCGCGCCCGAAGATCTTGTTGGGCTCCCGTTCGAGCTTCTCCTCCTCGTTGCGGATGAAAGGGAGGACGTTGTCCAGGATGTCGAGGGACGGAAGTCCCGGATGGCCGGCGCCGGAGAGGGCCTGGAGGGTCGTGACGCAGACGCGCTCCAGACCGAAGGCGAGACGGATGGGTTCCAGGGCGAGGCAGAGGCCGATGGTGCTGCAGTTGGGGTTGGCGGCGATGAACCCTCCGTGGCGCCGCCACTGGAGGTCCGCCAAGACGAGATGTCCGGCGTTGATTTCAGGGACGAGGAGGGGCACTTCGGGGTCCATCCGGAACGGCGAGGCGTTGGTCACGACGGGGAATCCCGCCTTCCGGAAAAGCGGTTCCGCGGCGGCGGCGGCGGAGGTTTCCAGGGCGCTGAAAACCACGTCGGCGTCCATCTCTTCCGGCCGCCCGGACCCGAGGGGCAGGTCCGGGGCGGCGCGCCCGTCGCGGCCCTCCCAACGTCCGCCCACCACGTCCCGGTAGGAGCGGCCCGTTTTCTCTTCGGAGGCGCAGAGGGCGCCGATCTCAAACCAAGGATGGCTCTGGAGCAGGCCCACGAGCCTCCGGCCCACGATTCCCGTGGCTCCGAGCACGGCGGCCCTGTACCGCATCGTCTCCCGCCTCATGACCCGCCTCCCGCTTCGCTCCGTCCCTTCTCCCGGCCCGCGCCCGTTCGAAAAACCTGCGGTGCAGCCGGCGGACCACTCCCGGCAGGGATTCCTCGTCCACGAGGAACCCGAAGCAGATGCCCGATCCTCCGAAGGAGACCATGGACACTCTCGCCGGAACGGTGGCCTCCATGATGGCCCCCGCCAGGCCTGGCCGGTTTCGCAGCTCTTCCCCCACGAGGCACACGAGGGCCTCTCCGGTGCGACGCTCCACCGGGCCGAGCGCCTCCAGCTCTTTCAGGGCCGCGCTCACGGCGGGGCCCTCCTGGAAGGCGAGGGCCACGGACACCTCCGAGGTCGCCATGAGGTCCGGAGCGAGGCCGTGGCGGACCAGGATGGCCGAGAGCCGCGCCAGGAAGTCCGGCGCCTTGAACATCTTCGGTGTGGAGAGGTTGACGACGCACATGGCCTCCTTGTACGCGATGCTCTTGAGGGGCGCCTTGGCGGGGGGGACCTCGCCGAGGACCCGCGTTCCCGGGTGCCGCGGGCGCAGGGTGTTCAGGATGCGCACGGGGATTCCCCTCGCCACGGCCGGCTCCAGGGTCTTGGGATGGAGTACGCGGGCCCCGAAGAAGGCCAGTTCCGAGGCCTCCCGGTAGCTCAGGAGGGAGAGGCTCCGGGCCTTCGGAACGAGGGACGGGTCCGCCGTGAGGATCCCGTCCACGTCGGTCCAGATCTGGATCTCCTCCGCGTCGAGGGCGGCCCCCACCAGGGCCGCCGTGAAGTCCGAACCGCCCCGGCCCAGCGTCGTGTCCTCCCCGGATTCGGAACGCCCCAGAAAACCTGGAAGCACCACGAGTCGGCCCGACCTCAACAGGGGGAGGAGCCTGCTGCGGCACGCCCGGCGCGTGGCGGCCAGGCGGGGGGAGGCCTCCGTGTGGGCGGCGTCGGTGACGATCACCTCCCTCGCGTCAACCCACGCGGCGGGAAGCCCGCGCTCCCGCAGAAAGGATGCCATGAAGGCACTGGAGAGGCGCTCGCCCGTCCCGAGGAAGGAGTCCCGCACGAGGGGGGAGAACTCCCCCAGGGCGGCCACGGCGCCGGCCATGGCCCGGAGCCGGGCGAAGTGGCTCTCCACCAGGGCGAGGGAATTCTCGAGCGCCGGCCCGGGCGCGAAGAGCGCGCGGCCGAGGCTCTCGTGAAAGCGGGCAAGTCCGGCCAGAACCCCTTGCGCATCGGCAAGGCCACCCCCGGAGGCGAGCCGGCCCGCCTCTTCAAGTCCGTCCGTCGTGTCCCCGAAGGCGGAAAAGACCGCCACCGAAGGCGGCGGGCCGTGGCGCCGCAGGAGGGCCAGTACCCGCTCGATTCGTTCCGGCGAGCCCACGGAGGAGCCTCCGAACTTGAGGACCTTCATGGCGCCTCCCCGAACACGTGCCGCCGCAGGAGAGCGCCCACGGCCTCGGGCTCCGCCAGGAAGGCGTCGTGGCCGAAGGGCGACCGGATCTCCTCGTACCGCGCCTTTCCCCCCGCGCCGCGAAGCCGGACGGCGGATCGGCGCAGGTCTTCGGCGGGGACCAGGAGGTCCTCCGCGATGCCCACCAGGATGACCTCCGCCTCCACGCGGGCCAGGGCCGCGTCCACCCCTCCCCGCCCCCGGCCGATGTCGTGGAGGTCCATGGCCTGCAGAAGGGACAGGTAGGCGTCGGCGTCGAAGCGTCCCACGAGCTTCCGGCCCTGGTGGGCCAAATAGGTTTCCACCTCGAAGGGAGGATCGGGGGAGACCGGCTCCTCCCCCATGTGCCCGCGCCTTCTGCGGCCGAAGCGAGCCTCGAAGAGAGCGGGCGTGCGGTAGGAGACCATGGCGATGCGGCGGGCCAGGTCCAGCCCCGCGGCGGGCTCGCCCCGCCGGGCCGCGTGGCGGACGGCTTCCCGGCCCAGGTGATCGAAGGCGACCATCCAGGCCCCCGCCGCCACATCCCCCGCGATGGGCACGGCGGTCTCGATCAGGCCGGGGAACTCCACGGCCAATTCCCAGATCACCATGGCTCCCAGGGACCCGCCCACGGCGCACCGGAGGCGTGAGATCCCCAGGCGCGAAACCAGGGCCCGCAGTGCCCTCGCCATGTCCCGGGTCGTGAGGACGGGAAAGCCGGACCCGTAGGGCCTCCCCGTTTCGGGACGCAGGCTGGACGGCCCGGTGCTTCCGTATCCGCTCCCCGGAAGGTTGGCGCAAAGGACGAAGCACCGGGAGGGATCCACCGCCCGCCCACTCCCGACGAGGCCTTCCCACCAGCCGGGGCGCCCGTCTCCCGAGGAGCCTCCCGAGGCGGCGTGGGCGTCTCCCGTGAGGGCGTGGACCAGAAGGACCGTCCCCTCCTCCGCCCGGTCGGGGTCGCCCCACGTCTCGTAGGCGATATCGAGGCGGGGGAGCGCGTCCCCGCATTCCAGCGGAAAGGGACCGTCGTGGCGATACGGCGAGGGCCCGGGCGGCGGGCCGTCGAGCTTCGAGGGACTACTCATGCAGACTCCAGCGCCTGTTCCAGGTCGCGTACGAGGTCCTCGGGGTGTTCGAGACCCACCGAAAGGCGAACAAGGTCCTCCCGAACCCCCGCGCGGAGTCGCTCCTCCTCGGAGAGCTGGGCGTGGGTGGTGGCGGAAGGAAGGATCGCGAGGCTCCTGGCGTCCCCCACGTTGGCCGCGTGGGAGAACAGTCGGAGGGATTCCAGGAAGCGGCGGGCCCCCGGCAGGCCCGTCTTCAGGGTGAAGACCACCATGCCGCCGTATCCGCCCGAGAGGACTCTTCGGGCCGTCGGGTGGGAGGGATCGCCGGGAAGCCCGGGGTACCGCACGCACTCCACCTTCGGGTGGTCGAGCAGGAACGAGGCGGCCGAGAGGGCGTTGGCGCAGTGGCGCCCCATCCGCAGAAAAAGCGTTTCGAGCCCCTGGAGGGCCATCCAGCAGGAATCGGGGGAGAGGGCCGCGCCGAGGTTGCGCAGCAGGACGGCCCGGGTGCGCAGGGCGAAGGCCCGATCTTGCGAGGCGCCGAGATCGTGGCCGAAGCGGAGGCCCCCATAGGAGGCGTCGGGCGCGTGGAAGGCGGGGAATCTCTCGTCCTTCCAATCGAAGGTGCCTCCGTCCACAACGGCGCCGCCCAGGAAGGTCCCGTGGCCGCCGATCCACTTGGTGAGGGAATGGACCACCACGTTCGCGCCCCACTCCAGCGGCCGGCACAGAAAAGGCGTGGCGAAGGTGTTGTCCACGATGAGGGGCACCCGGTGTCTCCGCGCGACCTGCGAGAGAGCGGGGAGGTCGGCGACCTCCAGGGTGGGGTTCCCCACGGTCTCCACGAAGAGGGCCCGGGTCCGGTCCGAAATGGCCTCCTCGACCTCGCCGGGCCGGGAGGCGTCCACGAGGCGGGCCGAAAGGCCGAAGGCGGGAAGGGTCTCCTGCAAGAGGGCCACGGTGCCTCCGTAGAGGGCCTTCGAGGCGAGGACCTCCCCTCCCGGCGCGGCGGCGTTGGCGAGAGCGTAAAAGACCGCGGCGGTTCCCGAGGCCACGGCCACCGAGGCGGTCCCTCCCTCCAGGGCCGCGAGGCGCTCCTCCAGGATCTCCTGGGTGGGGTTGGAGAGGCGGCCGTAGATGTGGCCCGGCTCCTTGAGGGAGAAGAGGCTCGCCGCGTGATCCGGATCCCTGAACCGGAAAGCCGCCGATCGGTGCAACGGGACCGCGATGGACTCCCCGCTCCCGGGCTCGTATCCGCCGTGCAGGCATCGCGTGTCGAAGTGCCAGGTTCTCATGTCCTACCTCCCGGACCCGTCCTTCGAGCAAGAAACCCGTCTCGGCGAAAGCCGGACGGGCCCGTCCACGCTTTAGCCGAAGTGTCGCAAACCGGCGCCCTGTCGGGCCGGTTCCGGCGCCCGCAAGCTGCGGCTCAAATCGGCGCCGGCCGGATTGTGGCGTCTTGTCCCCGAACCTCCCTCGCCGCGCGAAAAAAAACCCGCCGCGGCATCAAGCCCGGCGGGACCTCTCCCCCTCCGCTTTAGCCGCATTTCTAGAGCGCCCGCAAGCTGGATCTCAAATCGGCGCTTCAACAGGACTTTATCAGACCTCCTTGGCCGCCGTCAACCCCCCGAGTGGATCCATGGCGGGGGAGGGCGCCCGCATCCTCAACGTAAGGAAAATACGATTCCGGTGCGGGCGCCTCGCCTTCCTTGCCTCAGGGCCATCGGCGTCGGGACGCGCCTCCCTCCCTGCGGTCGGTCGGCCAAGCCTACGCACCGCCGCCGAGTCTCGCCGCACCCGTTTCTCGTCTCCCGCTCCCGTCTCTTGTCTCACGCTTCACGCCCTGTGGGAGGTGTCGCCCGGCGCCGATCTCCTCCCCCCAGAGGTTTTCTTCCACCGATTCTCCCCCCCCAAAGGCCCCCTCTCATTGCAGGGGCGGCCCTCCGCGGCCGCCCGTCTTCGAAGGCCTCCAAAGTAGCGGCCCTTGCTTGCCAAGGGCCGTCCCCTCGGCCGATGCGAGCATCGGCCGAAGGGAAGGCCAACCCGCTTCGCACGGCGTCACCCGATCCCTGGACCCCCTGCTCCATCGAGAGGCGGGCCCCACCCGCATCCGGGAGACGGAACGGCTCAGAAGAAGGAAGCTCGCATGGGAAGAATGTGGCAACACAAGACTTGATAATCATGTAGTCGGCCCCTCCGACGGGCGTAGAGTGGCTTTGGACGAGTCGCTTTACGCACGGGAAGGAGGCCGACGATGGGAGTGTATATCGGGATTGACCTGCATTCCAACAACAGC
>Ga0073934_10000863_pt1 | contig 79763 bp, 76 predicted proteins | sample LarsenN4metaG_FD_76834 | JGI IMG/M metagenome (GOLD analysis project Ga0073934, IMG submission 76834) | Hot spring sediment bacterial and archeal communities from British Columbia, Canada, to study Microbial Dark Matter (Phase II) - Larsen... ...
GCCCGTGCTCGACAACTTCACGCTCGTCGGGCGCCATACGCTGGGTGCCACCGACGCGACCGGCGACGTCTGGGTGCACGAGAACACCGCCTACCTGGGGACCTGGGTGGACCCGTGCAACGGGCTCGGGGTCAAGGTCGTGGACGTGACGAACCCCCGCGAGCCCGGCCGCCCCGACCCGCCTCGGGTACCTCGGCATCACGACCGGCGGCAGCGGCGTGCACGAGCTCGACCTGATCCAGCGTGGGTCGAACGTGTACGCGCTTCTGGCCACGCCCGGCAGCGAACGGTTCGACCCGGTGAACCCGAACGACGGGTTCTGGATCGCGGACCTTGAGCGCCACGAGGTGCCGCATGACCGTGCGGTGATGAAAGGACACCGCCGCCAGCCCGTCGCAGCGGGTCTGGTGAAGCTGGGGGCAGCCTGACCTCGGGGACGCGAGGGAGGGGGGACAGCAGCCCCGACAACGACGGGACGGGCCGGCACCGCCAGATGGTCCGGGTCCGGCAAGCAAGACGGGAAGGTGTACGTGAGGAACCAGCGTCTGAACGCCTCTCAAGCAAACACCACCAGCTCGAACCTGGCGGATCTGGGCTGGGCAGCGGCGCGCACCCGTCCGAGGTGGGACGGGGAACTCCCAGGGCCGGTTAATGTCGCCGGGCGGGAGGCCACACCGAAGGTCTGCGGCGTAGGTGTGGCGAGGTCGCAGGGGCATAGCTGGGCACCTCACCCGTCAAACGGTCAAGCGGTGAACGTGGGAACCATCCCGGCGGTCCCCTCACCGGCCAGCATCCGGCTGGCCGGCGGGAAGGCCCGTCGCCGGCCGATGCCGCCGGGATGGGGCGGAGGGGCCGTAGTAGTCCGGGGCCGGGAAAGCCGGCCACATGGCGAAGGGCCCCAGTGGGTTCGCAGCATCCACCCGGTCCGAGGAGGTCGCCGGTGAACACCGGCGCACCGTGGCCGAGCCTGCATGAGGCGGAGTCCCGGGTACTCGGGCTGCAGACGAAGCTGCACCGATGGGCGGCCAGTGATCCTGGCCGCAGGTTCGATGATCTTCACAACCTCGTGTCCGATCCCGCGTTCCTCGTCGTGGCGTGGAACCGGGTGCGGGGGAACAAGGGGGCACGCTCGGCCGGGGTGGACGGGCAGACCGCCCGCTCCATCGAGAGGGACCGGGGCGAGGAGGTCTTCCTCGCCGAGCTCCGGTCCGATCTCAAGGTCCGCACCTTTCGCCCGCTCCCAGTCCGGGAGCGGCGGATCCCCAAGCGGAGCGGGAAGCTCCAATCCCTCGGGATCCCCACGGTGCGGGACCGTGTGGTCCAGGCGGCCCTCAAGCTGGTGCTCGAGCCGATCTTCGAGGCGGACTTTGAGCCGTGCTCCTACGGCTTCCGCCCGAGGCGTCGGGCTCAGGACGCCGTCGCCGAGATCTTCCACCTCGCCTCGCCCAACCGGAACTACCTCTGGGTGTTCGAGGGGGACATCGAGGCGTGCTTCGACGAGATCGACCACACGGCCCTCATGGGCCGGGTGCGACGTCGGATCGGGGACAAGCGCGTCCTTCACCTGGTGAAGGCGTTCCTGCGATCGGGCGTCCTGTCCGAGGACGGCATGAGCAGGGACACGATCACCGGCACCCCACAGGGCGGCATCCTGTCGCCGCTGTTGGCCAACATCGCCCTGTCCGTGCTGGACGAGCACTTCACCCGGAAGTGGGAGGCGCTCGGTCCGGCCTGGACGCGCGCCAAGCGCCGTCGCTCCGGAACCCCGGCCTGTCGCCTGGTCCGCTACGCGGACGATTTCGTGGTGATGGTCGGTGGCACCCGCGCCGACGCCGAGGCGCTTCGGGCCGAGGTCAACTCGGTGCTCGCCCCGATGGGTCTTCGCCTGTCGGAAGAGAAGACGAGGATCTGCCACGTCGATGAGGGGTTCGACTTCCTGGGGTGGCGCATCCAGCGCCGCCGCTGGCGAGGCCGGACCGGCAAGCGGGCCGTCTACACCTACCCGTCCAAGGAGGCGCTCGCCTCGGTGATGGGTAAGGTCAGGCGGCTCACCCGCCGCCGGAGACATCGAACGCTCGCCGACCTGCTGCGCCAGTTGAACCCGGTGCTCAGGGGATGGTGCAACTACTTCCGTCACGGCGTGTCCTCGCGGACGTTCGGCTACCTCGACCACTTCGCCTTTTGGCGGGTGGCGAGGTGGCTCCGCAAGCGCCACGCCGGGCTGAACTGGGGAACCCTGTCCCGTCGGTACCTCCCCCGGTGGGAGATCCGCGACGGCAGGACCGAGATGTTCCGGCCACGATCGGTGCCGATCGAACGGTACCGCTACCGGGGCACCCGGATCCCCACGCCATGGGCGAGTCCTGCACCAAGATCATCCGCGTCAGCGGCGTGAACCCGCGGAGAGCCGGATGCGGTGAGAGTCGCACGTCCGGTTCGGAGGGCGGGCCGGGGAGACGGACCGTGGGGAAACCCCGGCACCGCGCCTCGGCCCGACCCCTACACGAACCCGACCGACCCGGTCGTGGTCGGCGAGTGGGGCGCGGGCCAGGAAGGGCTGTTGCCGGGTCCCCTCTTCGGCGTGCTCGTTCGGGGCGATGTTCGCGCACAGCGCCCGGGCCAGCGCGGACGGCATGCAGGCGTTCGTGTCCTACCGGGACCTGGGGGTCGTGACGCGGGACATCTCGGGCGTCACGGACCCGACCTTCGTGTCCCACACGATCTACCCGCCCTTCTCGGATGGCGACGCGCACTCGCTCGTGCCCTACTCGGTCTACCTCACGTTCTTGGACCCGCCGCCCGCCCCCGAGTCCGCGTGCCGGGAGCGCGCGCAGGATCGCCTGGCGGCGCGGCTCGGCGCCGCGGCCGTCGTGCACGACGTGATCGCGGACGTGACCAGCCCGCAGCAGCTCGACGTGACCGACGTCCGGATCCCCGTGCTACACCGATCATGCCACCGCGCGGCCTCATCCTGGCCGGACGGGCACGCTCGTGGCGACCCGTCCCTCCTGGGGCCACCTGCGGGTGGGTCCCAATCGTCTGGGGCGTCTTCGTCGGCACTGACGGACTCGTCTGCGTCTCGGACAGCGTCTCCGGGCTGTGATCGTGGACCCGATGGGCTCGGCGGAGGGCTGAGGGACCGAGGAAGAACGGCGGGCTAACGGGACCGCGGCACCTCGTCCGGATATGGTGTGCCCGTGCGTACGGCCCGCCGCGCGTGCCTCGTCGCCGTCGCGCTCGTAGCGAGCGTCCTAGCGACCCCCGCGGCCGCCGCGGTGACCTGCACGTTCGCCGGCACGACCGTCACGATCACGCTCGGCGACGGCGACACCGCCACGATCGCGCGTTCGGGCGACGAGATCACCGTGAGCGGGATGTCCTGCACGCCAGCCGCGAGCGTGAACACGGCCGACACGATCATGGTCACCGGGACGGGGTCATCCACGGTCGTGATCGACCTGTCGGCCGGGCAGTTCATCCCCGGCGCGACCGCGGAGGCAAGCGGTGAGTCCGAGATCGAGTTCCAGGTGGACCTCCCCGCGTCAGGCACCCTGCGCGTCGCCGGCGGCTCGAACCAGGACCGCATCGTCGTGGGCGGCGCCGGCATCAACCTGAACGCGGGGGAGGCGACAGCGGACGTCGACGTTTCGATCACCGGCTCCCCGTCGATCGCCGTGGAGGGAGCCGAGGGCGACGACGTCCTGTCGCTCGCGGGAGGCGCCGTGGAGGGCTCGGCGGTCCAGGGGGTGACGCTGCGCGGGGGCGCCGGCGACGACATGCTGCGGGCCGCGCTCGGGCCGAACACGTTCGAGGGCGGCGACGGGTCCGACACGATCGACTACTCGGCGACCGCGCAGGTCGGTCTCGTGAACCTGAGCGGGGGAACGACGCTGCACGTCGACGGCTCGGTCGACACGCTCCGCACGATCGAGAACGTGATCGGCTCGCCCGGCGACGACCGGATCGTCGGGGATGCGGCGGACAACCTGCTCAGCGGCGGAGCCGGCGACGACGCGATCGATGGCGGCGCGGGCGACGACGACCTCGACGGCGACGGCGGCGAGGACACGGTGGAGTTCCGCACGGCCCAGGGCGTGGAGGTGGACCTGGCCGCGGGGACGGCGACGGGCGCGGGCGAGGACACGCTCACCGGCTTCGAGAACGTGACCGGGAGCGACCAGGCCGACACGATCCTCGGCGACGGGGGCCCGAACCTCCTCCGGGGGCTGTTCGGCAGGGACACGGTCGACGGGCGCGGCGGGGACGACGTCGTCCGGGGCGGCAAGGGCGGCGACCGGCTCTTCGGCGGCAGCGGCGACGACCTGCTCCAGGCCGGCCACGGGAGGGACCAGCTGGACGGCGGCCGGGGGGAGGACGTCTGTCGCGGCTCGCGCGACCCCGACTCGTTCGTGCGCTGCGAGAACTACCCGACCCGCGGCTAGGTCAGAGGAGGCGCCAGCGCGCCGGCGGCCAGTAGACCAGGCGCACGCGGGCCCGGACGCGATCGATCCCCACCGCGCCGAACGCTCGGCTGTCCGTCGACGAGGACGGTGCGTCCCCCTCGATCCAGACGCGATCGGGAGGCAGCGTCGAGCCGTCCGGCGCGAGCTCGCCCGGGCCCGCCACCACCCGCTTCACCACCTCGAACCCCGGACGGTCCGGGTGCTCGACCACCACCACCTCGCCCCGACGCGGCCGGCCGGGGGCCAGGGCCAGGGCGAGGTCGCCGGACAGGAGCGTGGGGGCCATCGAAGGCCCGCGGACCTGGACCCGCGCCGGCCTCCACCGGGCCAGCGCGTAGGCCGCGAAGAGCACGAGCGCGACCGCCCATGCCTTCCGCCGTAGCCGACGCGGATGGTAGGTTCGGGAGCTGGAACCTTCGGCCGAAGGAGGGGGAACGCCCATGCTCCAAGCTTTGCTCAGGCCCCGCCGCATCGTCCACGCGCACTGCGACCTCCCGTGCGGCGTCTACGACCCGGCGCAGGCTCGCATCGAGGCGGAGTCGGTGAAGGCGATCCAGACCCGGTACCAGGACGCGGAGAAGTTCAAGACCGGCGGCGAGACCGTCGAGGACTACCGCGCCCGCTGCCTGGCGATCAAGGAGCTCCGCGCCGACATGGTGAAGGAGCACCTGTGGGTGCTGTGGACCGACTACTTCAAGCCGGAGCACCTGGAGAAGTACCCGCAGCTGCACGAGCTGTTCTGGAACGCCACCAAGGAAGCCGGCCTGGCCAAGAAGTCCCAGGCCCCCGAGCAGGGGCAGAAGCTCCTGGACGCGATCGACCAGATCGGCAAGATCTTCTGGGAGACGAAGGCGTAGCGCTCAGGGCGCACGTCACCGGCGAGGGCGGAGCCCGAGGGCTCCGCCCTCCTTCATCCCAGGAACTCAGCCCGCCTTGGCGATGATCCCCTTCATCTCCTCGGCGGAGAACGCTCGGAGCGTCGTGGTCCGCACGTTCCCGAGCGAGCCGAGCCCGAGCGCGAAGGCCGTCGCGGTCTCGTCGTCCGGGAACTCGGAGACCACCACGAGGTCGTAGGGCCCGAGGGTCCAGTGGATCTCTCGGATCGATCCGCCCATCTTCTCCGCCGCCGCGGACGCGGCGGCAGCACGGTCGAGGGTCTCCCGGAAGTTCCGGATCCCCTGATCGGTCCACCCGATCAGGCTCACGAACGTCGCCATGGAACCTCCTCCTGTCTCGGGCACGGGGTCCGACCTGCCGCCCCCGCCGGCGGGGGGCCTCGCGGACGTCGCAACGATCGGTCCCTCTTCATCGCACCTTCCGGAGGATGAGGGTCGAGCCTACGCCCGAGGGCCGTCGGGCGCACGCCCGCCCATAGACTTGGCGGCGATGAAGGAGGTCGGGCTCGTCGGGCTGCCGTTCAGCGGCAAGTCGACGCTGTTCACGGCGCTCACCCGAACCGGCTCCCACGGCGGGCAGGCGAACGTCGCGGTCGTCCCCGTGCCCGACCCTCGGGTCGAGACGCTCGCGGAGGTGGAGCGCTCGGCGAAGATCGTGCACGCGCAGGTGCGGTTCGTCGACGTCCCCGGCGGCACATCCTCGGCTCAGGGGATCGCGCGGCTGCGCGAGACCGACGCGCTCGCGATCGTGGTGCGCTGCTTCGGCTCCGACGCTCGGCCGGCAGCCGAGCTCGAGGAGGTTCGCGCCGACCTGCTCCTCGCCGACCAGGCCGTGATCCAGCCGGCGCTCGAGAAGGCGATCAAGCGCGCCCGGGGCGGCAGCGGGCGCGAGGTCGAGGCCCTGCAGAAGGCGAACGAGGCGCTGGCCGCCGAGATCCCCCTGCGCGACGCGGGTCTCGACCCGGACGAACGGAGGGAGCTGAGGGCGATCGCGCCCCTGACCCTCAAGCCGTGGGTCGTGGTCGCCAACCTCGAGGAGGGGACGGACGTCCCGCCCGAGCTCCCCGAGGGCGCCGTCGGCGTGTACGCGGCGATCGAGGCCGAGACCGCGGAGATGCACCCCGAGGAGGCCCGCACGCTGCTCGACGAGTTCGGCGTGCACGAGCCGGGGCTGGAGACCGTGATCCGGGCCTGCTACCGGGCGCTCGACCTGATCACGTTCCTCACCACCGGCGAGGACGAGACCCGCGCCTGGGAGGTGCGCCGCGGCGCGAAGGCCCCGGAGGCCGCCGGCGCGATCCACACGGACCTCCAGCGCGGCTTCATCCGCGCCGAGGTGATCGCCTACGACGACCTGGTGGCCGCCGGCTCGCTGGAGGAGGCCAAGCACCGGGGCCTGCTCCGGGTCGAGGGGAAGGACTACGAGGTGCGCGAGGGCGACGTGGTGCACGTCCGCTTCGCGGTCTGACCCCACCACCTGGTATGCAAGACTCAACGTTTATCGCTATACTCGTTGGAACCGTGGACGAGGTCGCCCGCGATCGAGGAGAGGCGTCCGCCGCGCAGCCGCCGTCGGCATCGGTGGAGGGCTCCAGGGGCCTGTCCCGCCGGGACTTCCTGAAGGCGGCCGCCGGAACCGCGGCCGGGGTCCTGGTGCTGAGCGAGTCCGGGCTGGCCCTGCGCCGGCTCGGGGCGGTCTCGGTCGGGAACCCCCTCGAGTCCTACCCGGACCGTGACTGGGAGCGGATCTACCGCGACCAGTACACCTACGACGACTCCTTCGCCTTCGTGTGCTCCCCGAACGACACGCACGCGTGCCGGATGCGGGCGTTCGTGCGCAACGGGATCGTGACCCGGATCGAGCAGAACTACGACGTCGACCGGTACCGGGACGCCCTCGGCAACCGGGCGACCGCGCACTGGAACCCTCGGGGGTGCCCCAAGGGCATGACCCTGCATCGCCGCGTCTACGGCCCCTACCGCCTGCGCTACCCGATGCTCCGCGAGGGGTGGAAGGCCTGGGCCGACGACGGGTACCCGTACCTCACCCAGGAGCTGCGGACGCGGTACCGGTTCGACGCCCGCGGCTCGGACACGTTCGTCCGGGCCTCCTGGGAGGAGGTCTCGCGCTACGTGGCGGGCGCTCTGATCGCTGCCGCCGAGCACTACAGCGGCGAGGCGGGGGCCGCCCGGCTGCTCGCCGAGAGCTACGAGCCCGAGATGGTGGAGGCGATGGGGGGAGCCGGAACGCGAACGATCAAGATGCGCGGGGGCATGGGCCTGCTGGGCGTGCTCGGCAAGTACGGCATGTACCGGTTCAACAACATGCTCGCGCTGCTCGACGCGCGGGTCCGGGGCGTCGGTCCGGAGGAGGCGCTGGGCGGGCGCAACTGGTCGAACTACACGTGGCACGGGGATCAGGCGCCCGGGCTTCCCTTCGTCCACGGCCTGCAGAACTCGGACGTGGACTTCAACGACCTGCGGTACTCGATGCTCCACATCCAGGTCGGGAAGAACCTCGTCGAGAACAAGATGCCGGAGTCGCACTGGTTCCACGAGGTGATGGAGCGCGGCGGGAAGATCGTCACGATCGCGCCCGAGTACTCGCCGCCGGCGACGAAGTCCGACTACTGGATCCCGGTCCGGCCAGCGACCGACACCGCCCTGTTCCTCGGGATCACGAAGCTCCTGATGGACGGGGGGCGCTACGACGCCGACTTCGTGAAGCGCTTCACCGACCTCCCGATCCTGGTGCGCACCGACACGCTGACGCGACTGGATCCCGCCGACCTGTTCCCCGGATACCGCAAGAGGCTGCGGCCGGACGGCCCGAGCTTCCGCGAGCAGGGGCTGACCGAGGAGGACTACGAACGGCTCCACGACTTCGTGGTGATCGACTCCCGGACCGGCGAGCCGGCGGCGATCACCCGCGACGACGTCGGACGGCGCATGACGGTGGATCCCGTGCTGGAGGGTCGGTTCGAGCTCCGACTCCTGAACGGGACGAGCATCGAGGTCGCGCCGCTGTTCGAGCTGTATCGGCTCCACCTGCGCGACTACGACCTCGACACCGTCGCGGACATCACGCGCGCGCCCACGGACCTGATCCGCCGGCTCGCGGACGACATCGCCACGCTGAAGCCGGTCGCGATCCACCTCGGCGAGGGCATCAACCACTGGTTCCACGCGACCGAGGCCAACCGCTCGTTCCACCTTCCGCTGATGCTCACCGGCAACTTCGGCGTCCCCGGCGCCGGCGTGCACTCCTGGGCCGGCAACTACAAGTCGGCCCTGTTCCAGGAGACGAACTGGAGCGGACCGGGCATCAACGGATGGTTCTACGAGGATCCGTTCGCGCAGAACCTCGACGAGCACGCGTCGCCGAAGGACATCACGATCACCAAGCGGGCCAAGGGGGAAGAGCCCGCGTACTGGAACCACGGGGACCGCCCGCTCGTCGTGGACACGCCGAAGTACGGGCGCAGGGTCTTCACGGGCGCCACCCACATGCCCACGCCCACGAAGGTCCTGTGGTTCACGAACGTGAACCTGCTGAACAACGCCAAGCACGCCTACGACATGCTGTTCAACGTCGATCCGAAGATCGACACGATCGTCTCGCAGGACATCGAGATGACCTCGTCCTGCGAGTACGCCGACGTGATCCTGGCCGCGAACTCGTGGATGGAGTTCCGGGACGTCGAGGTCACCGCCTCGTGCTCGAACCCGTTCCTCCAGATCTGGAAGGGCGGGATCGAGCCCGTGGGCGACACGAAGGACGACATGGCCATCATGGCCGGGGTGGCGCAGGCGCTCACCGAGGCGACCGGCGACGAGCGCTTCGCGAACCACTGGAGGTTCGAGCTCGAGGGCAAGCGCGAGGTCTACCTGAAGCGCCTGCTCGGAGGCTCGGCCACCACCGCCGACTACGACTACGACGAGCTGATGTCGGGCGGCTACGGGGAGCCCGGCGCGGCCCTGATGATGTTCCGCACCTATCCGCGGGTGCCGTTCTACGAGCAGATCCACGACGACCTGCCCTTCTACACCGACACCGGCCGGCTGAACGCCTACACGGACATCCCCGAGGCGATCGAGTACGGCGAGAACTTCGTCGTCCACCGCGAGGGCCCGGAGGCGACCCCCTACCTGCCGAACGTGATCGTCTCGACGAACCCGCTGATCCGCCCGGAGGACTACGGGATCCCCTGGGACCACGAGGGCTGGGACGAACGCACGGTGCGCAACGTGAAGCTGTCCTGGGAGGAGGTCAAGCGGACGACGAACCCGCTGTGGGAGAAGGGCCTCCGCTTCTACGTCCTCACCCCGAAGACCCGGCACAGCGTGCACTCGCAGTGGAGCGTGACCGACTGGCACTTCATCTGGGCGAACAACTTCGGCGATCCGTACCGCGTCGACCGGCGGATGCCGGGCGTCGGCGACCACCAGATGCACATGAACCCCGAGGCCGCCAAGGACCTCGGGATCGCCGACGGCGACTACGTCTTCGTCGACGCCAACCCCGCCGACCGCCCGTACCGTGGCTGGAAGCCCGACGACTGGTTCTACAAGGTCGCCCGGCTCAAGATCCGCGTGAAGTACAACCCCGCCTACCCCTACAACGTGGTCATGATCAAGCACGCGCCGTTCATCGCCACCGAGAAGACGGTCCGCGCGCACGAGTCCCGGCCGGACGGGCGCGCGATCTCGAAGGACACGGGGTACCAGTCGAACTCCCGGTACGGCTCCCACCAGTCGCTGACCCGCGACTGGTCGATGCCGATGCACCAGACCGATCACCTGTTCCACAAGTCGAAGGACGCGATGCACTTCGTGTTCGGGTACGAGCCCGACAACCACGCCGTGAACACGGTGCCGAAGGAGACGCTCGTCCAGGTCTCGTTCGCGGAGGCCGGCGGGCTCGAGGGCAAGGGGATCTGGACCCCCGCCCGCACCGGGATCACGCCGGCGGGCGAGGACGACGCGATGCTCACGTACCTCCAGGGTGGGTTCGTCCGGGTGAGGAAGGCATGAGCCCGTACCGCGACCCCGACGGCGAGGACCCGATGGAGATCGTCGGCGTCGTCCTGGATCGGCCGGTCGACCGCGGGGCGCTCGAGGAGATGGCCCGAACGTTCGTCGAGGAGTACGCGCTGATGGGGTGGCCCCCGAAGCGGATCCTCACGATGTTCCGCAAGCCCTTCTACGCGGCCGCCCACGACGCCTACGAGGAGCTCGGCGAGGAGCGGATCCTGGAGCTGATCGACCGGACCCTGGGGGGCGAGCCGGATGCCTGAGGTGCGGAACTGGCAGCTCGGCCGCGACATGTACTACCGATTCGATCCCGCGTACCCGGAGCGACAGTTCGCGTTCGTCTTCAACATCAACCGCTGCCTCGCGTGCCAGACCTGCACGATGGCCTGCAAGTCGACCTGGACCTTCTCCGAGGGACAGGAGCTGATGTGGTGGAACAACGTCGAGACCAAGCCCTACGGCGGGTACCCGCAGGGCTGGGACGTGCGCATCCTCGCGCTCCTGGAGCAGGCCAACCCCGGCGGACAGGTGTGGGACGCGGCGGGCGACGGCGGCCCGTACGGCCGGTTCCGGGGCAAGACGATCTTCGAGGCCGCCAGGGACGCCGGGCGCACCGACGAGGCGCTGGGGTACCTGCCGGCGGACGCCGAATGGTGCTCCCCGAACATCGGCGAGGACACCGCGGCCGGACCGAGGAGCAAGCCGTTCGACTTCGGGGCCGGGACCGACCTGCCCCGGCACACGCCGTGGTTCTTCTACCTCCAGCGGCTGTGCAACCACTGCTCGTACCCGGCGTGCCTGGCCGCGTGCCCGCGGAACGCGATCTACAAGCGGCCGGAGGACGGCATCGTCCTGATCGACCAGGAACGGTGCCGCGGGTACCGCAAGTGCGTCGAGCAGTGCCCGTACAAGAAGCCGATGTACCGGGCGACCACGCGCGTGTCCGAGAAGTGCATCGGGTGCTACCCGCGGGTCGAGGGCACCGACCCCCTCACCGAGGGCATCCCGATGGAGACCCGGTGCATGGCCGTGTGCCCGGGGAAGATCCGGATGCAGGGGCTCGTCGAGGTGGACCCGGAGACCGGTGACTGGCGCGAGGATCCCGAGAACCCCCTGTACTACCTGGTGAAGATCGCGAAGGTGGCGCTCCCCCTGTACCCGCAGTTCGGCACCCAGCCCAACGGCTACTACATCCCGCCGCGATGGGTCCCGCGCGAGTACCTCCACCAGATGTTCGGGCCGGGCGTCGACGAGGCGATCGAGACGTACCTGGCCCCGCCCCGCGAGCTCCTCGCGGTGCTCCAGCTCTTCCGGGCGACGCAGCGGATCATCTTCCGGTACGAGATCCGCCGCGGCCCCAAGGTCCGCGACGCGGTGATCGCCGGACGCCCGTGGTCGATGTACGACGACACGGTGATCGGCTACGACAGCCGGGGGAACGAGGTCGCCAACCTGTCCGTCGTCGAGCCGTTCTACGAGCGGCCGGCGAAGTACCCGAACTCGATCTGAGGTGGCGCGATGAGCACGGCGGTGCGCACCGATCGGACCGGGGCCGAGCTGCTGGGCCGGAGCCTCGCGTACCGGACCCTCTCCCAGGCGCTCGCCTACCCGACCGCCGGGTCGATCGGCCACCTGCGCGAGGAGGATCTCCCACTGGTCCTGGGGGTGCTCCCCTCGTTGCCGGCCGAGGTGCGCCGGGGGTTCCGATCGGTCGCGCGGGCGTTCGAGGACGCCGAGATCGCTTCCCTGGAGTCGGCGTACCGCGACGTGTTCACGCACGTCCACTCCACGGACTGCCCGATGTACGAGACCGACCACGGCCCGCGGGACATCTGGCGTCAGAGCTCGATCCTCGTGGACATCGCCGGGTTCTACCGCGCGTTCGGCCTCTCCGAGCGGGGAGAACGGCCCGACCACGTCGCCGTCGAGCTCGAGTTCCTGCACGTCGTCACGTACAAGGAGGCGTGGGCCCGGGCCCACGACGACCCGGCGAACGCCCGGGTCTGCCGCGACGCCGAGGTCTCCTTCCTGCGCGATCACGCGCTGCGGTGGATCCCGGCGTTCGCCGCCCGCGTCCAGGCCCTGGCGGCGCGCGGGCCCTACGCGGCCGTCGCCCGGACCACGGAGCGGCTCCTGCGGGCGGAGGCGGATCGGCACGGGCTCGCGATCCCGGCGGAGGCCGTTCCCGAACCCGGGCCGTCACCGGGCCCGGACGCGGCGCCCTCCCTGTGCGAGGTGGAGCCGTGAGGCGCCCGCGCTCGCGCCCCGGCTCCCTGACGCTGCTGCTCTGCGCGGCGGCGGCGCTGTTCCTCACGACCACCGGGACGCGCCTGGCCGCCTCCCAGGAGGCGGTGCTCACGGCGAACGAGACCGACGAGGAGGTCCCGGCCGCCGAGCCGTGGGACCCCTTCTGGGATGGCCTCCCGCAGATCGACATCCCGGTCTCCGCCCAGACCGTGACGCCTCCGATGGGCGGGCGCGGCTCCACGATGTCGGCCCGGGCGGTGCACGACGGCCAGACGCTGTTCCTGCTGGTGGAGTGGTCCGATCCCTCCGCCGACCGGTCCCTGGGTCGCACCGAGGACTTCACCGACGCGGTCGCGGTGCAGTTCCCCGCCGCCGGGGGCACGCGGGTCCCGGCCTTCTGCATGGGCGACCCGACCGCCGAGGTGAACATCTGGCAGTGGCGCGCGGCCTGGCAGGCCGACGTGAACCGCGGTTACCGGGGGTCGGTCCGTCACACGTACCCGAACGCCGTCGTGGACGCGTACCCGTTCCCCGACGACCCCCTGTTCCAGCCGGGGCTCGAGGCCGACAATCCCTTCTCGCAGACCGACCGCCGCTCGGCGGTCGATAACCTGATCGCCGGCGGGTTCGGCACCCTGACGGCCGACCCGTTCGCGCAGGTCGCCGGGTGGGGGCAGTGGCGGGAGGGCGTCTGGCGCGTGGTCTTCACGCGCCCGCTCGAGGTCGGGCGTGAGGGCAACGTGCGGCTCCGCCGCGACACGTGGACCGACGTCGCGTTCGCGATCTGGGACGGCGCGGCGGAGGAACGAGACGGCATGAAGTCGGTCGCCAACTTCATCGCCCTGGACGTCGAGCCCGAGCCGCTCGGAACGGGCGGCTTCCCCGAGTGGCCGCTGCTCCTCGTCCTGGGGGCGTGGGTGGCGATCGCGACGATCGTGGCGCTCGACCTGCCGAGGGCCGGACGGTGACCGTCCGCGTGCGGGTCGAGCGGCCACCCGCCCTGGAGGCGGCCGCGGGGGCCGAGCGCTCCGGCACCGAACGTCGGTGGACGGACCCCGCGCTGGCCACGGTGCTCTTGGCCCTCCCGGTGGCCGGCCTCCTCGAGCTCGTGCTGGTCCGCATGTTCTACCGGGTCGGCGTCTACATCCCGAAGGACGGCCCGTTCCGAACCGTCTACGCGGCGCTCACCGCGCTCGGCTCGTACGCGCTGGACCTCGCCTCGGTCCTGGCGGCGGCCGCGCTCGCGCTCCTGGGCATCCGGGCGTGGCGGGCCGGCCGCACGAACGCCGCCCTCGCGCTCGGCGCGTTCCTCCTGTCCTCGGTCATCGTGCGCGTGGCCGGGGTCGAGCAGCTCGGCCCGACCGCGCGGCTGACGTTCGGCCTGGCGGTCGTGGCACTCGCGGCCCCCTTCGTCCGGGGTCGCGCCCATCCGCTCCGGCGCGTCCTCGTCGCGGTCGTCGCCGCGTGCTTCCTGCTCTCGTCCTACGCGGGGCTGACGGCCGACGGCGTCCGGCTCACGGGGGCCTCGACCGGCGGCGGCGTCGCCGCGCAGCTCGCGGCCGAGTGGCTGGTGGTCGCGGCCGCCCTGCTGGCGCTCGCGGCGTGGGTCGCTTGCGACGGTCCCAGGGCGGGTCCGCTCCTCATCTCCGCCCCCCCGGCCGGCGCGCTCCTCACGGGCTGGTGGGCGAACGGGGCGGTCACCGGGATCCTGGTGCTCTGGACCGTGGGACTCCGCCTGTTCCTGCCGGTGTGGCTGTACGCCCTTGCGCTCTGGGGGTTCCTGGCCGCGGCGCTCGGCTGGTTCCGTGGACACCGGCACCGGAGCATCGGGCTCGTGCTGGTCCTGGTCTCGGGCCTGCTGCTTGGCTCGACGTACGCGCAGGCGGTCGGGCTCGTCGCCCTCGCCCTGCTCTCGGACGGAGCGGCGACGGGCGGGGTGCCGCCCCTCGGCCGGGAGCCGCCGGCGGCGGCTTGGCCCGTTCGCTAGGTTCACGACGTTTCGCGGGAACTTTCCCTGGCGTTGTCACGCCTGATGCTGGTAGGTTGTGCGGGCGATGGCCGACTACCGGATCGGGGAGGCGGCCGCGGCGCTCGGCGTCCGGGTCGAGACGCTCCGCCGCTGGGAGCGGGAGGGGCTCCTGCGAACCACCCGGACCGCGGGCGGGCAGCGGCGCGTGCCCGGCTCGGAGGTCGCCCGGCTGCTCGCCGAACGCGTCGAGCGCACCCCCATCGCCGCCCAGAGCACGCGGAACCGGTTCCCGGGCATCGTGGTCGAGGTGAAGAAGGACGGGGTCGCCGCCACGGTCGAGATCGTTGCGGGCCCCCACCGGATCCTCTCGCTGATCACGCGTGAGGCCGCCGACCAGCTCGGCCTCGAGCCCGGGATGGCCGTGGTCGCCGCGGTGAAGGCGACCAACGTCACCGTCGAGCTCTCCGGGTGAGCGGGTCGACCACCGCGCGCGCGCTCCGCCCCGCCCTCGGCGACGCCGCGGGGGCCGTGGCGGACCTGGGCGTCCTCGTCCCGCTCTCCGCGGCGCTGATCCTCGTGAACGGCCTCGACGCCGGGGCGGTCTTCGTCTGCGCGGGGCTGCTCGTCATCGGCGCGGGCGCCGCCTTCCGCATCCCGTTCCCGGTCCAGCCGCTGAAGGCGCTCACCGCGGTCGCGGTCGCCCGGGAGCTGTCGCCCGACGTGGTCCACGCCGCGGGCTTGGAGCTCGGGGCCTTCCTGCTCCTGCTCTCGATCGGCCACGTCGCCGACGCGGTGGCGCGGCTGTTCGTCAAGCCCGTGGTGCGAGCCCTCCAGCTCGGTGTCGGCCTCCTGCTCGTCGTCACCTCGGTCCGACTCGTCTCCGACCCGCCGGAGGTCTTCGCCGGCACCCCCGCTTCGCCCTGGCCGATCGTCTTGGCGGCGGTGGCGTTCGCGGCGGTGGCGTTCGCGGCCCAGCGCCGGCGGTACGGGTTAGCCCTGGTCCTGTTCGGCGCGGGGCTGCTCGTCACGCTTCTGGCGACCCGCCCCGAGCTCGCCGCGCCGAGCCTCTCCCTGCCGACGCTCGGTCTGCCGCCCGTCGCCGCGTTCGGCACGGCGTTCGTGCTCCTCGTGATCCCGCAGTTGCCGCTCACGTTCGGGAACGCCGTGGTGGCCGTGAACGACCTCGCGCACGGGTACTTCGGCCCGCGCGCGGACCGCGTGACGCCCTCGCGTGTCTGCCTCTCGGCCGGGACCGGGAACGCGGTCGCGGCGGTCCTGGGTGGCATGCCGATGTGCCACGGCGCTGGAGGCCTCACCGCCCACGTCCGGCTCGGCGCGCGGACGGCCGCGATGAACCTGCTGCTCGGCACGACGTTCCTGATCCTGGGCCTGTTCTTCGCCGCGCAGGTGCCCGCGATCCTCGGCCTGATCCCGGTCTGGGTCCTGGCGGCGTTCCTCGCCTACGCCGGGCTGCGGCACGCCTGGCTCGTGGCCGACCTCCGAGGGGCGTCCCTCGCGGTCGCCGTGGTCGCCGGGATGCTCGGGGCGTGGACGGGGAACCTCGCCGTCACGACGGCGCTCGCGCTCGCGCTCGAGCAAGGGCGACGGATCCTCCGGCGGCGCGTCGGAACCGCTGCCCGCGGGTAGGCTGGCACGACATGGCCGAGACCGAAGCCCGCGACCCGGCGACTCGGACGATCGCCGAGGAGGGACCGATCGCCGACCGCGGCGCGCTGGCGTCCCCGACGTCCCGCTCCCGGCGCTTCATCGGCTCGACGCCGTTCCTCGTGCTCGTGGCCTTCGCCGCGGCGATCCTGATCAAGACCTTCCTGATCCAGGCCTTCTTCATCCCCTCGGCCTCGATGGTGCCCACGCTCGAGGTCGGCGACCGCGTCTTCGTGAACAAGCTCGTCTACGACCTCTCCGACGTCGGCCGTGGCAACGTGATCGTGTTCGAGAACCCCGACCCGGCCCAGGTGCCGGACCGGGGCCTGATCGGTGGGTTCCTCCACTGGCTCGGGGAGGGGATCGGGCTCGCCCAGCCGGAGAACGAGGACTTCATCAAGCGCGTGATCGCGCTGCCCGGCGAGACGATCGAGATCCGCGAGGACGTCGTGTACATCGACGGCGAGCCGATCGACGAGCCCTACCTGACACCGGAGGCGCGCGAGGCGACCGGCGACTTCCCCGAGACGCACGTGCCGCCCGGCTCCCTGTTCGTGATGGGAGACAACCGCTCGAACTCCTCCGACAGCCGCTACGGGCTCGGGTTCGTGCCGATCGACAAGGTCGTGGGGCGGGCCTTCGTGATCGTGTGGCCGCCTTCGCGGATCGGCGGACTCGGCTAAGCGAGATCCTGCGGGGGCGGTGGGAGGCCAGGGCCGACCGGACGCTCGGGAGGCAGCAGCAGCCGCGCGAGCGACCAGACGAGCGCCGCGATCCCGAACCCCGCCAGCCACACGATCAGCGGCGGGGGGTGCAGCGCGAAGAACGTCCGGGCCTCCGGGACGAGCAGGGCGAGCACGAACAGCGCCGGCATCGCCCACACGAGCGCGAGCCTCCACCGCGTGAGGGGAGCCGCGATCACCGAGAGCACGAGGAACCCGATCCACAGCAGGACCATGGTCGCGGCCGTCCGTGCCTCGGCGAGCGACACCCCCGGCTCGTCGCGCGCGAGCACGTAGGCGAGGAACGTCGCCGCCGCCGCGAGGGTCCCGGCCGGGACCGCGAACCGCAACACCCGAGCGAGGAACCCCGGCCGGGACCGCTCGCGGTTCGGCGCGAGGGCGAGGAAGAACGAGGGGATCCCGATCGTGAGCGATCCGATCAGCGTGAGGTGCCGAGGCAGGAACGGGAACGGGAGGCCGGCCACCCCGACGCCGAGCGCGATCAGCATCGCGTAGGCGGTCTTCGTGACGTACAGGTTCGAGGTCCGCTCGATGTTCCCGAGCACCCGCCGCCCCTCCCCCACCACCGAGGGCAACGCGTCGAAGGTGGAATCGAGCAGCACGAGCTGCGCCACCGCCCTCGTGGCCGAGCTCCCCGAGCCCATCGCCACGCCGATGTCCGCGTCCTTGAGCGCCAGCACGTCGTTCACGCCGTCGCCGGTCATCGCCACGACGTGGCCGCGCGAGCGCAGCGCGCCGACCATCGCCCGCTTCTGCTGCGGCCCGATCCGCCCGAACACCGAGCGCTCCTCCAGCACCTGCTCCAGCGCCTCCGGGTCCTCGGGGAGCGCGGCCCCGTCCACCGGGTCGTCCGCCCCCTCCGCGCCCACCCGCCGGGCGACCGCCGCGACCGTGGCGGGGTGGTCGCCACTGATCACCTTCACCCGGACGCCCTGGCGCGCGAAGTAGGCCAGGGTCCGCGAGGCGGTCTCGCGGACCCGGTCGCCAAGGATCACGAACGCCACGGGCTCCAGGCGCTCCGGCAAGCGCTCGCCGTCGGGCAGCGCCTCGGTCCGCGAGAGCAGGACGACCCGCCGGCCCGCCTCCGCGTGCTCGAGCGCCCGGCCACGCACGGGCGTCGAGCCGTCGGGCACGAGGGCCTCGGGGGCCCCCAGCACCCAGGCCCCATGGGGGCCGAAGGCCGCTGCGCTCCACCGCCGGGCGGACGCGAAGGGCACCGCCCGGACGGGCGCCCAGCCGGTGCGCCCGCCGTCGGGGAACGCCTCGCCGATCGCCCGCAGCGTCGCGTTCGGGTGCGGGTCGGCCGCGGCGAGCGCCGCGAGCGCCTCGCGGTGGGCCGCACCCTCGCCGAGCACCTCGACCTCCTCGACGGCGAGGTGCCCCTCGGTGAGCGTGCCGGTCTTGTCGATGCACAGCACGTCGACCCGCGCGAGGACCTCGACGGCCGGCAGCTCCTGGACCAGCACCCGCCGGCGCGCGAGCCGCACCACGCCGACCGCGAACGCCACGCTGGTCAGCAGCACGAGCCCCTCGGGGACCATCGCGACCGTGCCGGCGACCGAGCCGCGAAGCGCCTCGCGCAGGCCCGCGTTCGAGCGGAGCTGGCTGGCCAGGAGGAGGATCGCCGTGGGGACCAGCAGCCAGGTGACGATCCGAAGGATCCGGTCGATCCCGGTGCGGAGCTCCGACCGCGTCAGCGTGAAGCGCCGGGCCTGCTCGGCGAGCTGCGCGGCGTAGGCCTCGGCGCCCACGCGCGTGGCCCGGAACCGCCCGCTCCCGGCGGCGACGAACGAGCCCGACAGCACCTCGTCGCCCGCGCGCTTGACCACCGGCTCCGACTCGCCGGTCAGCAGCGACTCGTCCACCTCGAGCCCGCTCGCCTCGAGCACCGCCCCGTCGACCACGACCTGGTCCCCCGGATGGAGCTCGAGCACGTCGTCGAGCACGACCGCGGAGACCGGCATCTCCCGGACGGTCCCCTCGCGCACGATCCGCGCCGCCGGCGCCGTCAGGACCGCGAGCCGGTCCAGCGTCCGCTTGGCCCGCAGCTCCTGGAGGATCCCGATCGCGGCGTTCGCGATCAGCACCCCGCCGAACAGCGCGTCCTGGATCGGCCCCACGATCAGGATCACGACCAGCAGCGAGCCGAGCAGTGCGTTGAACCGCGTCAGGACGTTGGCGCGGACGATCTCGCGCACCGTGCGCGAGGGCGCCGCGGGGACGTCGTTGATCTGCCCGCGCGCGACGCGCTCGGCGACCGCGGCCGCGGTCAGGCCGATGCGGACGTCGACCACCCCGCCCCCTAGCGGAGGCCCAGCTCGGCCGCCCACGCGTCGAGCAGGCCGTAGGCCTCCTCCTCGGTGATCGGTCCGCGCTCCAGACGCAGCTCGAGGAGGTGCTCGAGGGCTCGCCCGACGTCCGGTCCCGGCGGGATGCCCAGGTGCTCCATCACCTGCCGGCCGTCGAGCGGCGGCCGCATCTGCTCGAGGTTCTCCTCCTCGGCCAGGCGCGCGATCCGCTCCTCGAGGTCGTCCTGGAGGGCCTCGAGCTTCTTGGCTTTGAACCGGTTCTGCGTCGTGCAGTCGGCGCGCGTGAGCTGGTTCAGGCGGTCGAGCAGCGGGCCGGCGTCGCGGACGTAGCGGCGCACCGCGCTGTCGGTCCACCCACTGTAGCCGTGGAAGCGCAGATGCATCTCAACGAGCTTCGCGACGTCCTCGACGACCGCGGCGGGGAACCGGAGCGCCTGGAGCCGTTCGCGGGCCATCCGCGCGCCGACCACCTCATGGTGGTGGAAGCTCACCCCCTCCGGCGTGATCTGCCGGGTCCGCGGCTTGCCGACGTCGTGGAGCAGGGCCGCCAGGCGCAGCACGAGGTCCGGCTCGCACCGCTCGACCACCGCGTACGTGTGGTGGAGCACGTCCTTGTGCCGCTGGGCCGGGTCCTGCTCGAGACGCAGGGCGGGCAGCTCGGGCAGGAACAGTTCGGCCAGGCCGGTCTCGACGGCGAGCTCGAGCCCCTTCGCCGGCTCGGCGCCGAGCAGGAGCTTCGACAGCTCGTCGGAGATCCGCTCGGCCGAAACGATCGACAGGCGCTCGCGCATCCGCCCGATCGCCTCGAGCACGCGCGGCGCCGGAGACAGGCCGAGCTGCGAGACGAACCGCGCCGCGCGGAGCATCCGCAGCGGGTCGTCGGAGAAGGCGACCTCGGGGTCGAGCGGCGTGTCCAGGCGCCGGGCGGCGAGGTCCTTCACCCCGCCAAACGGGTCGACGAACTCGCCCCCGGGCAGGCGAACGGCCATCGCGTTCACCGTGAAGTCCCGACGCGAGAGGTCGGTGTGCAGGTCCGTCCCGAACGTGACCGCGGGCTTGCGGTGCTCGGGCGCGTAGACCTCGGCTCGGAACGTGGTGATCTCCAGGCGCACGTCGCCCTTGCGGGCCCCCACGGTCCCGAACCGCACGCCGACCAGGTAGTGGCGGTCCGTCCACCCCCGCAGGACCTTGATGGTCTCGTGCGGCACCGCGTCGGTGGCAAGGTCGAGCTCCCCGTCCTCGCGAACCCGCCCGAGCAGGACGTCCCGCACGACGCCGCCGACGAGGAACAGCTCGTGCCCCGCCAGGCGGAAGCGTTCGCCCAGCTCTCGGGCGACGGGGGGGACCTCGAGCAGCGCGCCAGCGTCCGGGCGCGTCGGCTTGGCCATGACCGGGCCAGGATACCCCCGGGCCCCCGCGCGGCTGCGGTACCGTCGCCCCATGAGCGCGCTCGAGCTGTTGGGGTTCTTCTGGACCCTGCCGAACACGCTGGCGGGGCTGCTGGTCGGGGCGCTCACCTTCCAGCGGCCGCGGATCGTCGGGGGCGCGATCGCGTTCGACCGCGGCCCGCGCGGGGTCACGCGCCTGCTCCGGCGGTTCCACCGCACCGCGATGACGATCGGGTTCGTGATCGTCTCGGCCCGGCCGCTCGAGGGGCGCCTGCTCGCGCACGAGCAGCACCACATCCGGCAGTTCATGCTGCTCGGGCCGTTGTTCGGCCCGGTCTACCTCGCGCTCGCGATCCCGTTCGGCTACCGGCGGCACCCGATGGAGCGGACGGCGCGGCGCGCGGCGGGCGAGGAGCCCTAGGAGGTCGCCTCGACGACGGGCGTGCCGCCCCGTGTGAGCACGCCGCGGAGCGCGAGGACGAAGTCGTGCGGGTTCGTCGAGGCGCGGCGGGCGTCCTCCTCGGTGACGAGTCCCTCGCGCACCAGCTTGACCAGGGCCTGGTCGAAGGTCTGCATCCCGTAGTACTCGCCCTCGGCGATCACGTCGCGGATCTCGATCGTCGCCTCGGGGTCGATGATGCGCTCGTACACGCGGCCCGTCGCCACGAGCACCTCGACCGCCGCGACGCGGCCCCTCCCGTCGGCCCGGGGCACGAGGCGCTGGGACACGATGCCCCGAAGGGCCCCGGCGAACGAGGACCGGACCTCGCGCTGTTGCTGGGGCGGGAACAGGTCGAGGAGGCGGTTGATCGTCTCGGTCGCGTCGATCGTGTGGAGGGTGGAGATCACGAGGTGACCGGTCTCGGCCGCCTGGATCGCCGAGAGCGCCGAGTCGGGGTCGCGGATCTCCCCCACGAAGACCACGTCGGGATCCTGGCGGATCACGTGCTTGAGCGCGGCCGCGTACGAGGCGGTGTCGAGCCCGATCTCCCGCTGTTGGACGATCGCGCGGTCGTCGTCGTGGACCACCTCGATCGGGTCCTCGATCGTGACGATGTGCGCGCGCCGGGTCCGGTTGATGTGCCCGATCATCGCGGCGATCGTGGTGGTCTTCCCCGTCCCCGTGGGTCCGGTCACGAGGACCAGGCCGCGTGCGGAATCGGCGAGCTCGGCGAGCACGGGAGGCAGCAGCAGCTCCTCGAGCGTGGGGATCTCCGACCGGACGCGCCGGATCGCGAGGCCGACCATCCCGCGCTGGCGGAAGACGTTCACGCGGAAACGCCCCACGCCCGCCATCGTGTAGCCGAAGTCGGCCTCGTTCGTCGCCTCGAACTCCTTCCGCTTGTGCTCGGGCATCAGCGCGATCGCCGCGCCCACGGTGTCGTTCGCGGAGAGCACGGGGAACGGCGCCGGACGGAGCTCCCCGTCCACGCGGACGAACGGCACGTTGCCAGCCTTCATGTGGAGGTCGCTCGCCCCTTCCTCCACGGTGTGTCGCAGCAGCTCGGTCACGTCCACGGTCGGTCCTCGTTCCCCTCCGGCTGGAGCTCGCGCTCGTGCTCGAGCTCCTCCTCGATCTCCTCGATCTCCTCCTTCACTTTTCGGCGCGCCGCGACGATCTTTGAGACCCCGATCAGGGAAAGGAGGAGCACGAGCAGGCCGAGCCCCACCGGGGTCGCGTAGCGCTCCCAGCGCTCGTAGCTGGCCCCGAGCACGTACCCGAGCACCGAGTGCCCCACCCCCCAGATCAGGGCGCCGGCCAGGTCGTGGAGCACGAACCGCTTCCAGCGCATGTGCGCGACGCCGGCCACGATGAACCCGACGCTGCGCACCACCGGGATGAACCGGCCCAAGAACACGGTCTTGCCGCCGTGGGCCGCGTAGTAGCGCTCGGCCGTGATCAGGCGCTCCGGGGTCACCAGGAGCCTGCGGCCGTGGCGCTCGAGGAACCCGCGTCCGTACCGGCGCCCGATCCAGTACCCGAGGTTGTCGCCGAGGACCGCGCCCACCACGGCGACCAGCGAGACCACCGGGAGCGAGAGGTGTCCGATCCGAGCATAGAATCCGCCGACGATGACCAAGGTCTCGCCGGGCACGATGACCCCGGCCCCCACCGAGTTCTCGAGGAACGTGGCGAGGCCCACGATGATGTACCCCCACGGGACGTCGAGGTAGGGAGCCAGGAAGTCGATGATCCGGTCGAGCACGCCCGCCCAGTATAGGGAGGGGTCCTTCCGGGGCCGCCGATGATGCGGACGCGCCACGAGGCGTCCGCCGGGGGCGTCGTGTACCGGCGCCAGGGCAACGCGGTCGAGGTCGCCCTCGCGGCCCGCAGGACGCGGCGGGGGGAGCTCGCGTGGGGGCTCCCGAAGGGGGCGATCGAGCCCGACGAGTCCCCCGAATCGGCCGCCCTGCGCGAGGTCCTGGAGGAGACGGGCCTGGAGGCGCAGATCGAGGGCGACCTCGGCACGATCCGGTACTTCTACGTGTGGGAGGGCGTGCGCGTCCGCAAGCAGGTCCGGTTCTTCCTGATGCGAGCGACCGGCGGCGACATCGACAGGCACGACCAGGAGATGGAGGAGGTCCGCTGGTTCCCGCTCCGGGCGGCGCGGAAGCGGGCCGCCTACCGCGGCGAACGCGAGGTCCTCCAGCGCGCCGCGGAGCAGCTCGCGTGAGGGGTACGATGGCGCGGCCGACCATGCGACGGCTCGTCTTCCTGCTCCCAGCGATCGTCGGCGTGCTCGCGTTGCCGCCGGTCTTCGCCTCGGCGCAGGAGCTCGAGACCCCCGTCCGGCTCACGCTGCTGTCGCAGACCCCGTGGAACTCGACGAGCGACCGCCTGCTCACGCTCCGGTTCCGGGCCGAGAACCTCGACGACGCGCCGATCGGCGAGCTGTCGATCGGCGTGTCGCTGTTCGGGCGGCTGATCACGCGGACCGCCTACGAGGAGTCCCTGTCGCAGGACCGCGGGTTCGTGATCGACGCGGAGACCTTCGCGCGCGAGGGCGTGCTCGAGCCGGGGGTGCCGCGCGACTTCGAGATCGAGCTCCCGCTCGATTCGCCCGGCATCGACCCCGACCAGTCCGGCGTGTACCCGCTGAAGGTGGAGCTGCGCAGCGGCTTCACGTCCCTCGCGGCCCTCCGGACGCCGGCGGTCTTCCTGGTGCGACAGCCCGAGCAGCCGCTGAACCTGTCGGTGACCTTCGTCCTCGACCACCCGATCGCCTTCGGGCCCGACGGGGTGTTCACCTCGACGGCTCTCGAAGGGGCGCTCGCGCCCGGTGGCCGCCTCGCGGCCCAGATCCGCGCCCTGCTCGAGCTCGCGACGGGTCCGGTGCGGCCGGACCTGGACCTGGCCGTCTCCCCCACCCTGCTGATCCAGCTCGCGCGGATGCGCGACGGGTACGAGGTCGCGGACGGGGGCGGGATCCGTCAGGTCCCGCCCGGCCAGGGCGCCAGCGCCTTCGCCGAGGCCGCGCTCGAGGACCTCCGCGCGATCGCCGATGCGCCCAACGTCGCGGTGACCGCCCTGCCGTTCTCCGTCCCCGAGCTCCCCTCGCTGCTCTCGGGCGGCCTTGCCCGGGACCTCTCGATCCAGCTCCAGCGTGGGCGGGAGCTCGTCGCCGAGACGCTCGAGACGATCCCGCGAGCTGACGTCCTGCGTCCGCCGGGAGCCGCGATCGACGAGGCCACGATCCGCGAGCTCGTGGCCGGCGGCGTCCGGACGGTGGTGGTCGGGCCCGGCACCGTCGTCGCGACCCCCCAGCCCCTAGGGTTCGCGGGCCCTCCGATCGCCGCGATCGGCGGGGACGGGCGGCTCGACGCGGTCGTCCCCGAGCCGGCCGTGATGACGCTCCTCCAGGACCCCTCCACGGACGCGGACCCGGTCCGCGCGGCGCAGGCGGTGCTCGGCGAGCTCGCCTCGATCTGGCAGGAGCGGCCCGGCGAGCCGCGCGGGATCGCGATCGTGCTCTCGGAGGACGCCCCCCTGCCGCCCGCGTTCTTCGTCCCGTTCGTCCGCGGGATCGCGGGCGCCCCCTGGCTGCGACCCGTGCACGCGGCGGAGCTCGCTGCCTCGTTCCTCGTCCTCGAGCCGACCCCGCTCGCTCCGGTGTTCCATCGGACGTTCGGCTCGACCTACGTCGAAGCGCTCAAGCAGGCGCGCCGGCTCGTCGCCACCTACCGCTCGATGCTCGTCGGCGACGGCGACGAGCCGGCGCGCCTGGACACGATGCTCCTGCTCGCCGAGTCCCGCCGGTTCCTCTCGGAGCCGGAGGTGGGGATGGCGTTCATCGGAGAGGTCCGCGGAACGGTGGAGGGCGTGTTCGGCGCGATCGCGCTCGACACGATCGACGTGATCACGCTCACCTCGAGCACCGGCAGCGGCATCCCCGTCACGGTCTCGAACGGCTCGGATGATGCCCTGCGCATCACGCTGCGGCTCGTCTCGCCGAACCTGCGCCGCTCCGCGACCTCCGAGCTCGAGCTCGGCCCGGGGGTCTCGCAGACCGTGCGGTTCCAGGTGGAGCTGAAGACCACCGGCCGGTTCCAGGTCCTCGTCCAGGTGCTCTCGCCGGGAGGTCGGTTGATCGAGGAGCGGGAGATCGTGGTGCGCTCGACCGCCTACAACCGGACCGCGCTCATCATCACCGCCGGCGCGGCGCTCGTGCTCCTGCTGCTGTGGTCGAGGAGGTTCCTCCCACGTCGGACGTCGTGACCCCCGAGGTCCCCGAGGAGGCCGAGGTCCCACCCGAGGACTCGACGCAGGCCTTCGTCCGCAACACGGCCGTGATGTCGGTCGGGACCGCCCTGTCCCGGGTGACCGGGTTCCTCCGCCTGGCCGCGATGGCCTACGCGCTCGGCATCACCGAGTCGCGGCTCCCGGACGCCTACAACATCGCGAACGTGACGCCGAACATCATCTACGAGCTCGCGCTCGGCGGGATCCTGACCTCGGTCGTCGTCCCGGTCTTCGTCGAATGGCTCCAGCTCCGCGGTCGCGAGCAGGCCTGGGACGTCGCCCGGCGGCTGTTCACGTTCGCGCTCGTCGGGCTCTCGGCGATCGCCATCCTGGGCATCGCGCTCGCGCCGTGGATCGTCGACCTCTACACCTCCGGGGTACCGGAGTCCGAACGCGCCGCCGTGCGCGACCTCGCCACCTTCTTCCTGCGCTGGTTCATGCCGCAGATCGTCTTCTACGGCCTCGGCGCCGTGGCGACCGGACTGCTGAACGGGCATCGGCGGTTCGCCGCGCCGATGTTCGCGCCGATCACGAACAACCTGATCGTGATCGGCACCTTCGCCGCGTTCGCGGCGATGGGCGGTCCGGCCGACGGTTCGCAGCAGCTCGCGACCTCGGCGCAGCGGCTGGTCCTCGCGATCGGGACCACGCTCGGCGTCGTCGGGATGACCGTCGTGCTGTGGCCATCGGTCCGCGCTACGGGGTTCCGGTTCGCGTGGCGCTGGGGATGGCGGCACGAGGCCATCGGTCGGATCACCCGGCTCGCCGCCTGGGTGGTCGTCTACGTCGCCGCGAACCAGCTCGGGCTCTTGGTCGTGATCGTGATCGCGAACCAGGTCCAGGGCGGGTACACGGCCTACGCGTCGGCGTTCATCCTGTTCCAGCTCCCTCACGCGATCTTCGCGGTGTCGATCTTCACCGCGCTCCTGCCCGCGATGTCCTCCCGCTGGGCCGAACGCGACGTCGAGGGCTTCCGGCGGTTCCTCGCGCAGGGGCTGCGCGCGACGGCGGCGATCGTGCTGCCGGCATCGCTCGGCTACGTCGTGCTCGCCCGTCCGATCGTGCGGCTGCTCCTCGAGCACGGCGTGACCGGTGCCGAGAGCGGGGACGTGGTCGCCGGCGTGTTGGTGTTCTTCGCGATCGGCCTCGTGCCCTTCTCCGCGTTCCAGCTGCTGCTACGCGCGTACTACTCGATGCAGGACACCCGCACCCCAGCGCTCGTGAACATCGGTGCGGTAGCGCTGAACACGGTCGCGAACCTCGTCTTCTTCTTCGCCCTCGACCTGGGCGCGAGGGGACTGGCGCTCGGCCACGCGGCGGCGTACGCGGCGGGCGCCGCCGCCCTCGCTCTGCTGATCCGTCGCCGGCTGCACGGGATCGAGGGCGCGCGCGTGCTCTCGAGCTTCGGACGGACGATGGTGGCCGGCGGGCTCACGGCCGCGAGCGCCTGGCTCGTGGCACGCTTGATGGACGACGCGTTCGGGGTGGAGACCCTGGGACGGCAGGCCGCGCAGGTGAGCACGGCCGTGGGCACGGGGCTCGTCGTCTTCCTGATCGCGGCGACGGTGCTGCGGGTCGAGGAGGTAGACATGGTGCGACGGCAGCTGGTGTCGAGGTGGCGACGGTGAGGATCCGTTCGATCGGAGACGAGCGGGGTCTGGTCGGCAAGCTGATCGCGCTATGGCTGGTCGTCGCGATCCTGGTCGTGGTCTTGGTGGCCGACGCGGCGTCGATCGTCCTCGGCCGCATCCGGATGACCGACCTCGCACGGGACGCGGCTGCCGCGGGAGCGACCACGCTGGCGGAGGGGGGCGGACGCCGCGCCGCCAAGCGCGCGGTGCTCGCGACGATCGCCGGCCGGGACGAGGACGCGCTGCCCGAGAACATCCGGATCGGCGACGACGGAGCCGTGACCGTGAGCGTGATCGACCGGGCAGGGACGATCCTGATCGGACGGTTCGGTCTGCTCGAGAGCTTCGCCGAGATCACGGTCACCGGCTCGAGCGGCGCGCCCGACGGCTGACGCCGTCCGCGCCCACGGCCGGTGCCCGTCGGCGCGACGCGGACGAACGTCGACGCGATCCGCGCCGAACCGCCCGGGACGGCCCGGGTCGCGACATAGACTGCCGGGGTGCAGACCCGTCGCCCGATCTCGCTGCTCGCGGACCGGTACGCGCTCGAAGAGGAGCTCGGACGGAGCCCCACCGGCATGGTCTGGCGAGGCACCGACCGGGTGCTCCGTCGTCCGGTGAGCGTGAAGCTCCTCCGGCCGGAGCTCGGGAGCGACCCGGCCTTCACCCGGTCCCTCCGGGAGCAGGTGCGGCGAGTGGCCTCGTTGCCGGAACCGCCCCTCGTGCGCCTCCTCGACACCGGCGAGCAGGACGGGGTGGTCTTCCTGGTACGCGAGCACGTCGAGGGGGTCAGCGCACGCGCGATCCTGGATCGCGACGGCCCCCGTCCCATCCCCGAGGCCGCGAGCATCGCCCACCGCGTCCTCGAGGGGCTCGCGGCGGCCCACGCAGCAGGCGTGCTCCACCTGGACCTGGAGCCCGGCGACGTGCTCCTCACGGCCGACGGGGAGGTCCGCCTGACCGACCTCGGGATCGGAGCGGCCCTGCACGGCTCGAGGACGCCGGCCGAGGCCGCGGGTCTGCTCGGCGCCCGGGACCTCCCGCCGGAGCAGCGCAGGGGACCGGTCGACCGGCGGACCGACGTCTTCGCGGTCGGCGCGCTGCTGTTCGAGCTCCTCACCGTGGAGCCGCCTCGGGGACGGAGCTCCCCGCGAACGCTCCGGCCCGAGATCCCGCGGGCGCTGGACCGCGTGGTCGCCCGAGCGCTCGCCCCCGCCCCGTCGGAGCGGTTCCCGGACGCGACGAGCTTCGCGGCGGCGCTCGAACCCTTCTCGCGCGTTCCCTCGGCGCCACGGCCGCCGGCCGCCCCACCCCACCGCGAGCGCTGGGTGCGGACCTGGCTCGTCGCGCCCGCGCTCGTCCTCGTGCTCGCGGCCGCGGCGATCGCGGTGGGGCTGTGGCTGGGGAGGCTCGAGGTCGGGGGTCCCCTCGGGATCCGGCCGGCGAACGACCCGACGCCCGCGGGCCCGTCGGTGCGGAGCCCCGACACGACCCTCGTCGAGGTCGAGCCGGTGCGCGTGTCCGTCCTCGACCCCTTCGGCGACGGCCGCGAGCACGACGCGAACCTCGGGCTGGCCGTGGACGGGGACGAGGTCACGGTCTGGCGGTCCGAGAACTACTTCGACGGCCGCCTGAACAAACCCGGCGTGGGCCTCGTGCTCGACCTCGGTCGGACGGTGGAGGTCGCGGGGGTCCGGCTCTCGACCCCCCATCCCGGCTTCGCGGTCGCCCTGGCGGTCGGGGACGACCCCCGAGCGCTCGTCGACGGCGCAGGCGAGCCGATCGTCACGACCGCGCGGACCGAGCGGGTCCTGGCGGGCTCGGGGCGGTACGTCCTGGTGTGGATCACCTCGGTCGTGCCGACGGGGAGCGGGAACCGCGCCGTGATCGCCGAGCTGGAGGTCCTGGGAGCCGGTCGTGCCTGAGGGACCCGACCGCGACGAGGACCTCGTCCGCCGGTTCCTGTCCGGGGACCGCGCTGCCTTCGCGATCCTCGTCGAGCGGCACGAGCGCCGCGTCTACAACCTCGCGCTGCGGATGACCGGCCGCGAGGAGGACGCTCGCGACGCCACGCAGGACGCCTTCCTCACGGCGCTTCGCAAGCTCTCCTCCTTCCGCGGCGAAGCGGCGTTCACCACCTGGCTCCACCGGGTCACCGTCAACGCGTGCTACGACCTGCTGCGCAAGCGCCAGCGCGCTCCGCTCCTCGACCGGGGCCACGAGGAGCGGCCCGAACCGGAGCCGCCCCCGGCCCCCGATCACGCCGACGACGCGGTCACGTCCATGGACGTGCAGCGCGCGCTCCTGCAGGTCCCGCCGGACTACCGGGCCGTGATGATCCTGCACGACGTGCAGGACCTGCCCCAGGAGGAGGTGGCCGCGATCCTGGGGATCCCGATCGGGACCGTGAAGTCGCGGCTGCACCGGGGGCGGATCACGCTGGCCCGGGCGCTCGGCGTCGAGCCGGGACGAGGCGGGACGCGGGAGCGGCCGGCCTTGGGCGAGAGCGGGGAACGTCCGGGCGCCGCGGGACCGTCAGACGGGACGGTGGTCCGATGACCCATCCCGAGGAGCTCCTGGCCGGCTACGTCGACGGCACGCTCACCGAGGCCGAGCGCGCCGAGGTCGACGCGCACCTGCCCACGTGTGACCTGTGCCGGGAGGAGCTCGAGCTCGCCGGCGCGGCCCTGGCCGCCCTGGCCACGCTGCAGGAGGAGTCCGTCCCGTTCGGCGTGACCGGTCCGGTGCTCGCCGAGGCCGGCCGCCGATTCGAGCGGCGCCGCCGGGTCGTCTGGGAACGGTTCCAGTGGGCGGCCGGTCTGGCCGCGGCGGCCGCGCTCGTCGCGGTCGTGGCGCTCAGCCTCGGGCGCGGCGACGGCGACGGCCTCCGGGCCGGAGCCGGGGGCGACGCCGGCGTGGAGGCTCCGGCCGCCGAGGCCGAGGCCGCGCTCGGCGCCGCGGACGCCCCCGGGCTCGAGCGCCAGCCCGACGTGACCTATGACGAGGATGGGATCCGGTCCCTGGCCCGGGACGCCGCCCAGGCCGCGAGGGTCGAGGACCAGGACGGCGGCGGTCCGGCGGCTGCCCTCGCCTCCCCCGATGCCGCCCTGGACTGCCTGCGCTCGAGCGGTGCCCCCGTCGATGAGCCGACGGACCTCCTCGTCCGGTTGATCCAGGCGCGGTACGGCGGGACCCCGGCCTTCTTCGCGGTCCTGCTCGAGGGTCCGGGCGCGGGACAGCCGCCGGACCACGCGGTGGTCTGGGTCGTGGCCACCGAGGACTGCCGGATCCTCATCACCGCCTCGCAGCGGATCTGAGCCCCGCTCCGCGGCGGTGGCTCGGACCCGGGCCCCGCTTGGATGGTTCGAGCGGGCACTCGTAGAGTTACGGGTCGTGAGGTACCGGGTCGACCAGCTCGCGACCGCCTGCGACGTCTCCGTCGACACGGTGCGCTACTACCAGTCCCGGGGACTGCTGCCCCCGCCCGAGCGCGAGGGCCGGGTCGCCTGGTACGGCGCCGAGCACGCCCGCAGGATCCGGGAGATCCGCTCGCTCCAGCGCCGCGGCCTCACGCTGGCCGCGATCAAACGGGTGCTCGACGGCGACCGCGGCGGCCCCGACGCAAACCTCGCGGCCGCGGTCGCCGCCGCGCGGGGCGAGAGCGGCGAGATGGAGCTGCTACCGCTCGAGGCGTTCGCCCAGCGCAGCGGCGTCCCCGCCTCCCTGATCCAGGCCGTCGAGCGCGAGGGGATCCAGCTCGGCCGCCGCGTGGACGGCGAGATGCGCTACACGACCGCGGACATCGACATGGTGCGCGCGGCCCTGCGGCTGCTGGAGTTCGGCCTGCCGCTCGGCGAGCTCCTCGCGCTCGCGCGCGACGCGCACGACGCGATGGTTGGGCTTGCCGACCGGGCGATCGAGCTGTTCGACGAGCACGTGCGCAAGCCGATCCGCGACACGGTGGCCTCCGAGGAGGTCGCCGCGGCGCACCTCGTGGAGGCCTTCGACACGCTCCTCCCGGCCGCGACGAACCTGGTCGCGAACCACTTCCGCCGCGTGCTGCTCGACCGGGCCGAGGAGCGGCTCGGGTGAGGTCGGACGAGCTTCCGCTGGGCGAGGCGAAGGCGCGCGCGGTCCGGAGCATGTTCGACGCGATCGCCGACCGGTACGACCTCGTGAACCGGGTGATGACGTTCGGGATGGACGTCGGGTGGCGGCGCCGCGCGGTCGGCGAGCTCCGCCTGCCGGGCGGCGCGCTCGTGGCCGATCTCGCCTGCGGGACCGGCGACCTGTGCAACGAGCTGGAACGCTGGGGATACCGGGCGGTCGGGTTCGACTTCGCCCACCGGATGCTGCTCCGGGCGACGACGCGCGCGCCGCTCGTCGAGGCCGACGTGCTGCGGCTCCCGCTCGGTGAGGCGAGCGTGGACGGCGCCACGTGTGGGTTCGCGCTCCGGAACGTGACGGACCTGGCCGCGTTCTTCGCCGAGACGGCCCGCGTCGTCCGCCCCGGCGGACCGGTAGCGTTGCTGGAGGCGAGCGAACCGGATGGGCGCCTGATGCGAGCCGGCCACGCGATCTACTTCCGCCGCCTCGTGCCGCTGATCGGCGGCGCGCTGTCGGACCGCGGCGCGTACGCCTACCTGCCGCGCTCGATGGCCTACCTCCCCGCGACCGAGGAGCTGCTCGGGATGCTGCATGCCGCGGGCTTCCCCGATGCGACCCGCCTCCCGCTCTCGGGCGGGATCGCGCAGCTCCTGGTCGGGACGCGGGGATGAACGACGCCCCGCTCGTCGCGCACGCGTCGCCCCTCGGTCCGGCGTTCGACCTGCTGGCGACCTACCGACGCGGGGGGTTCTTCTTCGAGCGCGGCGGTCTGGGGGTCGCGGGCTCGGGCGTCGCGCGGACCCTCCGCGCCGGCCCCGGGCCCGAGCGCATCCTCAGCCTCGCGCGCTCGCTGACCGAAGCGCTCGCGAGGATCCGGCGTGACCCCGACGAGCCCGCGCCGGTCGCCGTCGTGGCGATCCCGTTCGACGACGGCGACCCGATCGAGGCCACGATCCCCGCGCGGACGGTCGTGCGGCGCGAGCACGGGCGCACCTGGCAGGTCGATGTCGTGGCCGATGGGATCGGGCGACCGCACGCCTCCCGCGACCGGTGGACCGGCCGGACCACGCCCCACGCCGCGTTCGAGGAGATCCAGCTCCGTCCCGATCCGGACCCCGACGAGTACGCCGAGGCGGTGGAGCGCGCCACCAAGCAGATCCGCTCGGGCAAGCTGCGCAAGGTCGTCCTCGCGCGGACCCTGCTGGTGGACACCGGTCGCGAGCTCGATCCGCGACAGCTCCTGTGGCGGCTGCGGGCCGTGGACCCGGACTGCTACGCGTTCGCGACGCCGGTCTCGGTGCCCGCCCGCGGTGGAACCCTGGTCGGCGCCACCCCCGAGCTCCTCGTGCGTCGTCGCGGGGATCTGGTCGAGGCCACGCCGCTGGCCGGCTCGGCGCCCCGGCACGGCGACCCCGCCCGCGATCGGGCCTCGGCCGAGCGGCTGTTCGGTTCGGACAAGGACCGCGAGGAGCACGCGGTCGTGGTCGAGGACGTCGCCCACGTGATCGGGGCGTTCTGCGACGACCTCGAGCACCCGCACGAGCCCGAGCTGCTCGGCACCGCGAACGTGTGGCACCTAGCCACGCCCTTCCGGGGCCGCGTCCACGATCGCCAGACGAGCGTGCTCGACCTCGTCGCGGCCCTGCACCCCACCCCCGCCGTCTGCGGCACCCCGCGCGAGGCCGCCCGGGAGGCGCTCGAGGAGCTCGAGCCGATCGACCGGGGCGCGTACTCCGGGCCGGTGGGATGGGTCGACGCCGATGGGGACGGCGAGCTCGCGATCGCGCTGCGGTGCGCCGAGATCACCGGCACCACCGCGCGCCTGTTCGCCGGCGCCGGGATCGTCGCGGACTCGGTCCCCGAGGCCGAGGTCGACGAGACCGAGCGCAAGTTCCGCGCGCTGCTCGACGCCCTGCGCTGGGGCTGACCCTCAGCGGCCGAGGGCGGTCGCGACGGCGTCGCGGACCTCCTCGTGCCGACGGAGGTTCGCCTCGCGGTCGATCGGTACCTCGACCACGTGCACCCCACCCGCGGCCCGCGCCGCCTCGGTCGCGGGCACGAGGCGGTCCGGACGCGTCACGAGGGCGTGGCCCGCGCCGGCCGCGGCGCAGATCGCGGCCAGGTCGAGCTCGTGCGGGGTCGTGAACAGCTCCTCGAGCTCGGGGAGCGCCCGTTGCGGGAGGAACGAGAAGATCACGCCGCCGTCGTTGTTCGGCACGACGAAGACGCAGTCGGGACCGCGGCGGGCGCTCCACAGGAGCGAGCCGGCGTCGTGCAGCAGCGCGAGGTCGCCGCACAGGGCGGTGGTCGTCGTGCCGGTCGCCGCGACGCCGAGCGCCGTCGAGACGAACCCGTCGATCCCGCTCGCACCGCGATTGCCGATCACGCGCAGACCCGCCCGCGGCGCCATGTAGGCGTCGAGGTCGCGGACCGGCATGCTCGAGCCGACGACGAGCGTCGAGCCCTCGGGAGCCGAGGCCGCGACGTCGCGGGCGACCCGCGGCTCCGACGGCTCGGGCCATGAGTCCAGGAGCGCGTCGACCGCCCCGCGCGCGACCCGGTCCGCCTCGCGCCAAGAGCGCAGCCAGGTCGTCATGGGCACGGGCTCGAGGACATCCAGGAGCTCGGGGACCACGACCCGGGTCTCGGCTCGGAGCGACCACGCCGCCCTGCGGAACGGGTCGCCGACGACGTGGTCAGGGTCGAGGATCACGAGCCGCGGGGCGCGGCGGACGAGCTCGAGCGCCGGCCGCGACGTGGGCGCGGCGCCGACCTGGACGACCACCTCCGGCAGGTGCGCGCCGAGGAACGCGTCTGCCGCCAGCAGCTGCTGGCCGGCGGCGAGCGCGCCCGGAACGCGCGCGTTCGAGGTCGGCTCGGCGAGCAGCGGCCACGAGATCCGCTCGGCGACCTCGACCAGCCGGTCGGAGCCCTCGCGCACGGTCCCTGCGAGCAGGACCCCGCGCTCGGTCGAGGTGAGCTCGCCCCGCAGCCGGTCGAGCTCCTCGGGGTCGAGCTCCGTGTCCGGACGCCGCTCGCGGCGGGCGGGCGGCGACGCCGGCAACGGCGTCGCCGCCGGCACGAGCGGCTCGCGGAACGGGAGGTTGAGGTGGACGGGCCCCGGCGGCGGGCCGAGAGCGGCGAGCATCGCGCCCTCGATCGACGCCCGCCAGGCCGCCGGATCCACCGGACCCTCCTCGATCGGCAGCTGGAGCGAGCGCCGGACGGATCTCCCGAAGATGCCGCGCTGGTCGATCGTCTGGTTCGCGCCGACGCCCTGGAGCTCCGGCGGCCGGTCCGCGGTCAGGAGGAGCAGCATCGCACGGGACATCGAGGCTTCGATGACCGCGGGGAACAGGTTCGCTACGGCCGTCCCGCTCGTGCAGGCCGCCGCCACCGGCCGCCCGGTCGCCTTGGCGATCCCGAGCGCGGAGAACGCGCAGGCCCGCTCGTCCAGGTGGACGTGGAGCCGCACGTGCGGGTGGCGAGCGAGCGCGAGCGCGATCGGCGTCGAGCGCGAGCCCGGGGACAGGCATGCATGCTCCATCCCGGCTCGCACGAGCTCGTCGACGACCCCCCACGCCGCCTCGAACGCCCGCTCGGCGTCCCCCATCACGCCGCCCACAGCCCGAACGCGAGCAGCGCGCCGAAGCCCGTCGTCAGCAGCACCGTGCCCGTGAGCACGGGGATCAGGTCCCGGCCCTCGGCCGAGCCGACCCGCTCCATGGGACGGATCGCGAGCGGCCAGGAGGCGAGCGCGAGCAGGGCCCACATCGGCAGCCCCGCGTCCTCGTCCACGAGACCGACGACGACGCCCGCCGCTACGGCGACGAAGGCCCCCACCACGAGCGCCCGGTACAGCCGACGCGCCCTCCGCTCGCCGAGGCGTACGGCGAGCGTCAGCCTGCCAGCCGCCGAGTCGGTCGGGATGTCCCGGACGTTGTTCGCCTCGAGGATCGCCACGATCAGCAGCCCCATCGGGACGCTCGACCACCAGGCGGCGGCGGTCACGGTCTCGGCGTTCACGTAGGCGGTGCCGGCGGTTGCCATCAGGCCGAAGAACACGAACACCGCGAGCTCGCCCAGTCCGAGTCCCGCGTAGGGTCTCGGGCCGCCGCTGTAGAGCCAGAGTGCGAGCATCGCCGCGGCTCCGATCGGGAGCAGCCACACCGTGGTCGCGAGTGCGAGCGCGAGCCCCGCGAACCCCGCCACGGCGATCGATGCGAGGGCTGCGATCAGCACGACCCGAGGCGACGCCATCCCCGACGACGTGAGCCGCGGCGGTCCGAGTCGCGCCGTGGTGTCGACCCCGCGAACGCCGTCGTGGAAGTCGTTGGCGAAGTTCGCGCCGACCTGGAGCCCCAGGCCGACGAGCAGGGCCGCCCCGACCCGCCACGGCACCACGTGGCCCGCCGCCGCCGCGCCCACCACCACGGGGGCGAGGCTCGCGCCGAGCGTCCGGGGGCGCGCGCCGTGCAGCCAGACCGTCAGGCGGCTCACGGCCGCCGGGGGAACCTCGAGAAGTCCGGGCGGCGCTTCTCGACGAACGCGTCCCGGCCCTCCTGCGCCTCGTCGGTCATGTAGTACAGGAGGGTGGCGTCGCCGGCGAGCTGCTGGACGCCGGCGAGCCCGTCCGTCCCCGCGTTCAGCCCGGCCTTGAGCAGCCGCAGCGCGAGCGGGCTCATCGCGAGCATCTCGCGGCACCACCGCACCGTCTCGGCCTCCAGCTCCTCGACGGGGACGACCGCGTTCACGAGCCCCCACGCGAGGGCCGTCTCGGCGTCGTACTGGCGGCAGAGGAACCACACCTCCTTGGCCCGCTTCTCGCCGATCTGGCGAGCGAGCAGGTTGATGCCGTAGCCGCCGTCGAACGACCCCACCCTCGGGCCGGTCTGCCCGAACCGGGCGTTCTCGGCCGCGATCGTGAGATCGCAGCACAGGTGCAGGACGTGGCCGCCGCCGATCGCGTAGCCCGCGACCATCGCGACGACGGGCTTGGGGAGCCGGCGGATCTGGATCTGGAGGTCGAGCACGTTCAGCCGGCTCACGCCATCGTGGTGCCCGACGTAGCCGTCGTCGCCCCGGATCTTCTGGTCCCCGCCGCTGCAGAACGCCTCGGTCCCCTGCCCGGTGAGGATCACGACGCCGATCCCCTGATCGTCGCGGGCGACCTCGAACGCGAGCGACATCTCCTGCACGGTGAGCGGCCGGAAGGCGTTGCGGACCTCAGGGCGGGCGATCGTGATCTTCGCGATGCCCTCGGCGGTCTCGTACCGGATGTCGGCGTAGTCCCCGGCGGGGCGCCAGTCGATCGTGGGTTCCATGCGACCATCCACTCCGAGAGCGTCCACTCGAACGGTGTGGGCTAGCCTATCCGAAGTGGGCTGGTTCGAGCACGTCGGGCTCCGACCGGAGGACGTGGTGGCCGTCGCCCTCCCGCCCGGCGCCGGGTGGCGCGACATCGTGGCCGAGGCCTGGGAGGCGGGCGCCGCGGTGTTCCCCGTCGACCACCGCATGCCTCCGGCGCAGGCTGGGTCCCTGCTCGAACGGGCCCGCCCCACGGTGGTGCTCGACGCCGCCGGCACGCACCGGGTGACGGGCGTCGAGGATGAGCCCGGGGTCGCCCTGATCGTCCACACCTCGGGGACCGGGGGGGCCCCGAAGCTCGTGCGGTTCGACCGGCGCGCGATCGACGCCGCGGTCGCCTCCTCCGCGCTCGCGCTCGACGCGACCGGCGGCGACCCCTGGGTGTGCTGCCTGCCGCTCGCGCACGTCGGGGGGCTGCTCGTGCTGCTGCGGGCGGTGCTGCTCGGCGCCCCGGTGCGCGTCCATCCGAGGTTCGACGCGGCCGTCGTGGCGAGCGAGCCCCCCGGGGCCTTCGTCTCGCTCGTGCCGACGATGCTCGTGCGGCTGCTCGACCGCGGGGCGGACCTCTCGCGCCCGCGCGCGATCCTCGTGGGCGGCGCGCACCTGTCCCCGACGATCCGGGAGGAAGCCGAGCGCGCGGGCGCCCTGGTGATCGAGACGTACGGGCTCACCGAGAGCTGCGGCGGCGTCGTCTACGACGGCCGGCCCCTCCCCGGCACGGAGGTGCGGATCGACGGCGAGGGGGGCGGGATCCAGCTCCGCGGCCCAACGATGATGCTCGGGTACCGCTTCGACGAGGCCGCCACGGCTGCGGCGCTCACCAAGGAGGGCTGGCTCCGGTCGGGCGACGCGGGCGAGATCGACGCGGAGGGACGGCTCCGCGTCGTCGGGCGGATCGACGACGCGATCACCACCGGCGGGGAGCGGGTCTGGCCCGACGAGGTCGAGGCCGCGCTGCGCGACCACCCCAAGGTGGCGGAGGTGGCCGTGCGGGGCCGTCTCGACCGCGAGTGGGGGCAGCGGGTCGTCGCGTGGGTCGTGCCGGCCGACCCGGCCGAGCCCCCCACCCTCGAGGAGCTCAGGTCACGGGCGGCCGCCCGGATCGGCCGGCACAAGGCCCCCCGGGAACTCGTGCTCGTCGAGGCGCTCCCGCGCACGTTCTCCGGCAAGGTCCGGCGCGCCGCGCTGGCGGCCGGGGTGCCCGGCTCCGCCGGGCCGGAATAGGCCGGCGTTATGCTCGATGGGAGGACGGGGAGACCGATGGCCGACACGCGCAAGGTGGTGATCCTGGGCTCCGGGCCCGCCGGGTACACGGCGGCGCTGTACGCGGCTCGGGCGAACCTGCGCCCCCTGGTCCTGAAGGGCCTGGAGGCGGGCGGGCAGCTGATGCTCACCACCGACGTCGAGAACTACCCCGGCTTCCCCGACGGGATCCTGGGCCCCGAGCTCATGGACGCGATGGAGAAGCAGGCGGCCCGATTCGACGCTGAGATCGTCGCCCAGAGCGCCACGCGGGTCGACCTGTCCGAGCGGCCGTTCGGCGTGTGGGCGGGCGATCACGAGTGGCGGGCGGAGACGCTGATCCTGGCGACCGGCGCGAGCGCCAAGTGGCTCGGCGTCCCGGGCGAGGAGCAGCTGCGCGGCCGTGGCGTCTCGGCGTGCGCGACCTGCGACGGGTTCTTCTTCCGGGACCGCGAGCTCGTGGTCGTGGGCGGCGGCGACACCGCGATGGAGGAGGCGACCTTCCTCACGAAGTTCGCGAGCGCCGTCACGATCGTGCACCGGCGCGACGAGTTCCGCGCCTCGGCGATCATGCAGGAGCGGGCCCTGTCGAACCGGAAGATCTCGGTGATCTGGGACACGGTCGTCGACGAGGTCCTCGGCGACGGCGCGGTGACCGGCGTCCGGCTCCGGAACGTGAAGACGGACGAGGTCCGCGAGTTCCCGACGGACGGCGTGTTCGTCGCGATCGGGCACACGCCGAACACCGGCCTGGTCGAGCGGCAGCTCCAGCTCACCGACGGCGGGTACATCGTCGTCGACGAGCCCACCACCCGGACTAGCGTCCCGGGCGTGTTCGCGGCGGGCGACGTCACCGACCGGATCTACCGTCAGGCCGTGACGGCCGCGGGCCAGGGCTGTAAGGCCGCGATGGACGCCGAGCGGTTCCTGGAGGAGGCGGAACACTGAGGGCGGTGCGCAGACCGACGAGGGAAGGGGAACGACGGACGTGGCGCTGATGGGCGACGTGACGGATCAGGACTTCGACGAGCGCGTGCTGATGGCCGACGCCCCCGTGCTGGTGGACTTCTGGGCCGAATGGTGCGTGCCGTGCCACATGGTCTCGCCGGTGGTCGAGGAGATCGGCCGCGAGAAGGGCGAGCGGCTCCAGGTCGCCAAGCTCAACATCGATGAGAACCCGGAGATGACCCGCCGGTACGGCGTCATGAGCATCCCCACGCTGATGCTGTTCAAGGGGGGCCAGGAAGCCGCCCGGCTGGTCGGCGCCCGCGGCAAGGACGCGGTGCTGAAGGAGATCGACCCGCACCTCTCGGCCTGATCGTCGGCACCGGAGAGGGCCCGCGGTTGCCGCAGCCTCGCGGAGGCGCGGAAACTCGGGGCATGCGACCGATCCGACGGGGCGACCGCGGGGAGCAGGTCCGCGACATCCAGCGGCGCCTGCTCGCATCGGGGCACCGCGTCGAGCCCGATGAGCTCGAGGGGACGTTCGGCGCCTCGACCGAGGAGGCGGTCCGGGCCTTCCAGGCGCGGCGCGGCCTGCCCGCCGACGGGATCGTGGGCGCCGACACCTGGGGTCAGCTCGTCGAGGCGGGGTACCGGGTCGGGGATCGGACCCTCTACCTCCGCTCCCCCGCCTTCCGCGGCGACGACGTACGCGAGCTCCAGCGGATGCTGAACGCCCTGGGGTTCGACGCGGGCAAGGAGGACGGCATCTTCGGCGCCGTGACCCTCCGCGCCGTGATGGAGTTCCAGCGCAACGTCGGGGAACCGGCGGACGGCATCGTCGGCCTCGAGACGGTGCGGTCCCTCGAACGCATGCGGCCGACCATCGGGGCACCGAGCCGAGCGGTCGTCCGGGAGGCCGAGGCCGCCCGGACGATGGGCGCCGGGCTGGCGGGCTCGGTCGTCGCGATCGACCCCGGCCATGGCCGCTCCGACCCCGGCGTCGAGGCCGGGCCGGTGGCGGAGGCCGAGGTCGCCTGGGCGATCTCCGCCCGGCTGGCCGACGAGCTCGAGCGCCGCGGCGCCCGCCCGGTCCTCCTCCGCGAGGAAGGCACCGATCCCGACGCCGGCGAGCGCGCCGCCCGGGCCAACGCCGTCGCGGCCACGATCTGCGTCTCGGTCCACCTCGGCGGCGGCCACGGCGCTCCGGCGGGCGCCGCCTGCTACCACTGGGGCACGCCGACGACCTACTCCCCGATGGGGCGGCGCCTGGCCGAGCTGATCCTGGGCGAGCTGGTCCGGACGGCGGGTCTCCGGGACGGCGGGGTCGGCCCGCTCGCGATCGCGATCCTCCGCGAGACCCGGATGCCGGCGGTCCAGGTCGAGCCGGCGGTGGCGACGAACCCGGAGGAGGCGGCGCTCGTGGCCGAGCCCTCCTTCGCCGATCGGGCGGCCGGCGCGATCGCCGACGGGATCGAGCGGTTCCTGGATGCGACCGCGCCCGCGGCCGAGCCCCCGCGCGCGGCGAGCCTCTAGGCCCCGCCCGCTCGGCGACGGGCGAGCAGGAGGAGGACGAGCCCGAGGGCCAGACCGAGGACGAGCGCCACGACGGCCCGGCGCACCTCCTGCGGGGACGGTCGCTCCATGGGGCTATCGTAGGGCGGCCGGCCGGAAGGGAGCAGATGCGGTTCGCGCTGATGCTCGAAGGGCCAGGAGGGGGTCACCTGGGACCGGTGGCTCCGCACCGCACGGGCCTGCGAGCGCTTGGGGTTCGAGGCGCTGTTCAGCTCGGACCACTACCTCTCGGTCGGCCCGGAGGAACCCGGCTCCAACGACGCCTGGACGCTCCTCGGCGCCCTCGCGGCCCGCACCGAGCGGCTCCGGTTGGGGACGATGGTCTCCCCCGTCACCTTCCGGCTCCCGACGGTGCTCGCCAAGGCCGCCACCACCGTCGATCGGATCTCCGGCGGCCGCGTGGAGCTGGGGATCGGCGCCGGCTGGTGGGAGGAGGAGCACCGCACGCACGGCTTCCCGTTCCCTCCCACGCCCGAGCGGTTCGAGATGCTCGAGGAGCAGCTCGAGATCGTCCACGGGCTCTGGTCCAGGGACGTGTTCTCGTTCGAGAGTCGGCACTACGCGATCGAGGCCTGCCGGTTCGTGCCCAAGCCCGTCCAGCGGCCACACCCCCCGATCATCGTGGGCGGGAAGGGAGGCCCTCGGATCGCCGGGCTCGTCGCGGTCTGGGCCGACGAGTTCAACCGGGTCGGGGGCACCCCCGAGGAGGTGCGCGAGGCGTTCGAGCGTGTGCGCGGCGCGGTCGCGGTCGCGGGCCGGCCACAGGAGGAGGTCACGACCTCGTTCATGACGTGGGTGTTCGTCGGCCGCACCGAGCGGGAGTGGCGGGCGCGGGTCGAGGTCGCGCATCGGATGGACCCGACGGCCGGTCCCTTCGACGTGTACCTCGAGAACCTGTCGCGGGACTGTCTCGTCGGCACGGTGGATCGGGTGGTCGAGCGGATGAACGGATACGCGGCCGCTGGGGTCCAGCGTTTCGTGCTGAACCACGAGCTCTTCGACGACCTCGACCACCTCGAGCTCCTCGCCGAGGAGGTCCTCCCGCGGGTCGGACCCTGAGCGCGACCCCACGGCCGGGCCCCGGCGGGCGTGGCCCGGCCGCCCGTCGGGGGCTCCGACAACCGCCGGCCCGCGGCCACCTCAGCGCCGCCTCCGCCTCCGGACGCCTCCGGCCCGGTACCATCGCTGCCCCATGGCCGAGTTCGACGTCGACCCCTACGCGGACCTGTACGCCCGCCGGACCGCGGGCATGTCGGCGTCGGAGGTCCGGGCGCTGTTCGCCGTGGCGTCGCGACCCGACGTCGTCTCCTTCGCCGGCGGGATGCCCGCCGTCCAGGCCCTGCCGACGGACCACGTCACGGAGGTCGTCGGGTCGGTCCTGGCGGAGAGCTCGGACGTCGCCCTCCAGTACGGGGACGGCCAGGGGCCGCCGGGCCTGCGTGAGCGGCTGGCGATGCTGATGGCCGAGGAGGGGACCCCGGCCGACCCGGCGGACATGGTCGTGACCACCGGCGCCCAGCAGGCCCTCGACCTCCTCGGGAAGGTGCTGCTCGACCCCGGCGACCCGATCGCCGTGGAGGCGCCGGCCTACGTGGGGGCCTTGTCGGCGTTCAGCGCCTACGAGCCGCGCTACCTGCAGATCGAGCTCGATGACGACGGGATGATCGTCGACCGGCTCGAGGAGGCCCTGGTCCGGGGCGAGCGGCCGAAGCTCGTCTACACGGTGCCGAACTTCCACAACCCGGCGGGCGTCACGATGTCCCGCGCCCGCCGCGAGCGCCTCGTGTCGCTGTGCCGCGAGGCCAGGATCCCGATCGTCGAGGACAACCCGTACGGGCTCCTGCGTTTCGAGGGCGAGGTCGAGCCCACCCTGCGCTCGATGGATCCGCAGAACGTGATCTACCTGGGCACCGTGTCCAAGGTGTTCTCCCCGGGCGTCCGGGTCGGCTGGGCGGTGGCCGAACCCGGTGTGCTGCAACGGTTGGTGCTCGCCAAGGAGGCGGCGGACCTGTGCGGCAGCAACCTGAACATGCTCGTGACCGAGCGCTACCTGTCCGACGATCGCTGGCGCTCGAACCTGGAGCGCCTGGTCGAGACCTACCGGCGGCGGCGCGACGTCATGCTCTCGGCCCTCGCGGAGCGCTTCCCCGCGGACGCGACATGGACGCGCCCCGCCGGCGGCTTCTACGTCTGGGTTCGACTGCCCGGGTACCTGGACACGCCGTCGCTGCTCGCGGCGGCCGTCGAGCGGCGGGTGGCCTACGTGCCCGGCACCGCGTTCTATCCGGATGGCCGTGGGCGCGATCGGATGCGTCTGGCGTTCTGCTACCCGCCCGAGGAGCGGATCGAGGCAGGGATCCGTCGGCTCGGCGAGCTCCTCGAGGACGAGGAGGAGCTCTACCGGTCGCTGTCGGGATGACCGAGCGGGTCGCGGTTCTGGCGGGCGGACGGTCTCCCGAACGTGAGGTCTCCCTGCGCTCGGGTCACCGCGTGCTCACCGCGCTCCAGGCGAGGGGCTTCGAGGCGTCGCTGATCGACCCCTCGGAGGGTCCCTTCGTCGATAACCTTTCCGCTGCAAGGGTTTCGGCGTGCTACGTGGCCCTGCACGGCAAGGAGGGCGAAGACGGCACCGTCCAGCGGCTCCTCGAGCTGCTCGGCATCCCCTACACGGGCACCCCCCCGCTCGCGTGCGAGCTCACGTTCGACAAGGTCCTGGCCAAGGAGATGCTGGACGCCGCCGGGGTCGCCACGCCGCCGTGGGCCGCCGTCCAGGAGGATGCGCTCCGGGACCTCGCCGCCGGCCCCGTGCTCCCCAGGATCGTCGAACGCACCGGGCTGCCCCTGGTGGTCAAGCCCTCCCGAGCCGGCTCCGCGATGGGTCTGTCCTTCGTCCAGGACGAGCGGGAACTGCCGCAGGCGGTGATGAACGCGCTGTCCTTCGCGGACGCGGCGGTGGTCGAGCGCAAGATCGTCGGTCCCGAGGTGGCCGTGGGCATGCTCGCGGGCACGGGCCCCCTGCCGCTCGTCGAGATCGTGCCACGCTCGGGCGTCTTCGACTACGCGGCTCGGTACACGCCGGGCGCGACCGAGTACCACGCGCCGGCGCGCCTGCCCCCCGAGATCGCCTCCGCGTGTCAAGCCGAGGCCGAGCGGGCGTTCCGGACGCTCGGTCTGCGCGACGTGGCCCGCGCCGACGTGATGGTCGATGGCGGCGGCAGGCCGTGGATCGTGGACGTCAACGTCTCGCCCGGCATGACCGACACGAGCCTGCTCCCGGTGGCCGCGCGGGCGGGAGGTATCGGGTTCGAGGAGCTGTGCGAGCGCGTCCTCCGGCTGGCCCTCGACCGGGCCTGAAGGAGCCCGGGGCCCGCTCAGGAACCGGTGCAGCGCAAAGGGTTCCGGCGACCCGTTCAGTCGGGTGCGAGCCCCGGGCCCGAGCCCACGATCTCTGAGACGATCCGCTCCAGGTCGTCGGCCGAGCCGAACTCGATCACGATCTTCCCCCGTCGCCGCCCCATCTGGATCGTCACCCGCGTGGCGAGCTGCTCCGAGAGGATCTCCTCGACCTCGGCGAGGGGACTGGCCTCGGGTTCGGGGGCAGCCTTGAGGTCGGGCGCAGGCTTGGCGCCCGAGGGATGCTCGAGGTAGTTCCGGACGAGCTCCTCCACCTCGCGAACCGACAGGTCCTCGGCCGTGATCCGCAGGGCGAGCGTGGTCTGTGCCTCCGCGTCGGCGAGCGACAGCAGCGCCCGTCCGTGCCCGGCCTGGATCTTGCGCTCGGCGAGCAGCTGCTGGACGTCGGAGGGGAGCTGGAGGAGCCGGATCGTGTTCGCGATGTGGGAGCGAGAGACGCCCAGCCGCTCGGCCAGGGTCTCCTGCTTCAGGCCGAGCTCCTCGAGCAGCTCCCGGAAGGCCTCCGCCAGCTCGATCGGGTTGAGATCCTCCCGGTGGATGTTCTCGATCAGGGCCTCGCGGAGGGACTCGGTGTCGTCGCTCTCCCGCACCACCGCCGGGACCGTCGCGAGCCCGGCGAGCTTGGCGGCCCGGAGCCGACGCTCCCCCGCGATCAGCTCGAAGCCCTGACCCGCCCGGCGCACGACGATCGGCTGGAGGACCCCGACCTCCAGGATCGACCGGGCCAGGGCCTCCAGGGTCTCGTCTTCGAAGATCGTCCGCGGCTGCCGGGGGTTCGGAGCCACGGCCTCGACCGGCACCTCGAGGAGCGCGGCGCCCTCCTCGACCGCCCCGGGGATCAGGGCTGACAGCCCCCGCCCCAGCCCGCCACGCTTCATCGGTCCCTCCCTCTCCGGAACAGGCCCCATCGCCGCCTCGGCGGGGCCTCCGGCTCGTCTCCAGCTACGTCCCTTCCGCGCTCGGACGCACCTTCCTCCCCCACCTTGGCCTCGCCCGCCCTGGCCTCGATCGCACGGGTGGCCTCGACCTGATGCTCGATCGCGTCCGGCACCTCAGGTCGAGACCCAACGGATGGCGACGGCGCCGGGGAGCGCGGCGAGGCAGGCCCTACGTCCTCGGGCTCGAGCGCCACCTCAGGCTCGGGGATCGCCTCCGTCGGCTCCGACTCGACGGGCTCGACCGCGTTGGGCTCCACCTCGGGACGAGGCTCGGCGGAGGCGGGCGCCGGATCCGGCGCCGCAGCCACCGGCGGCTCCTCTCTCGACGCGGGCTCCACCGGAGCCTCGACCCCGGGTTCTGCCAGCCCTCGCTCGGGCTCGAGGTCGAGGCCCGCCGAGGGACCGTCGCCTTCCTCGACCTCGTCCTCGGGTCCAACCAGCGGCCGGGGGGCGCGGGCTGGCTCCGGCGGCGGCACGACGACCGTAGGGACCTCGTCGAGGACCGGCAGGGGAGAGCCGTCGGGGACCTTCTCGACCACCTCTCGCGCGAGGTCCCGATAGGAAACGGCCCCGCGGGACCTGGGGTCGTACACCGTGATCGGCTGGCCGAACCCCGGGGCCTCGGACAGCCGAACCGTCCGCGGGATGATGGTCAGGTAGACGCGGTCCCCGAAGAAGCGCCGGACCTCCTCGACGACCTGCTCGGAGAGCTTCGTGCGCGGATCGTACATCGTCATCACGATCCCCGTGAGACGGAGCTCCGGGTTGACGTTCTGCTGGACCAGGCGGACGTTGCGCAGGAGCTGACCCAGGCCCTCGAGGGCGTAGTACTCGCACTGGATCGGCACGATGAGCTCCTCCGCCGCCGCCAAGGCGTTGACCGTGAGCAGCCCGAGCGACGGGGGGCAGTCCAGGAACACGAAGGCGAACGCGCCGTCCCGGAGCGGCTCGATCGCCCGGCGCAGCCGCAGCTCCCGGGAGAACTGGCTCACCAGCTCGATCTCCGCGCCGGCCAGGTCGATGGTGGAGGGCACGGCCCACAGGTTCTCGACCGGGGTCGGGATGATCGCGCCCTCGATCGGCGCCTCGGAGGCCAGCACGTCGTAGACCGTGACCTCGCGCTCCTCGTGCCGGATCCCCAGCCCGGTCGAGGCGTTGCCCTGGGGATCGAGGTCGACCACTAGCACCCGGTGGCCGAGCTCCGCGAGCGCGGCACCCAGGCTCACGGCCGTCGTGCTCTTGCCGACGCCCCCCTTCTGGTTCGCGACCGCGATGATCCGAGCCCTGGTCTGGCGCGCGCGGGCGTGCTGCGAGCGAGGTGCAGGCGAACGCTGGGAGGGTTTCTTGGAGACCTTGGCCCCCTTCGAGGCGTTCGGGGAGGGCGCTCGGGCTGCCGCGGGGGCGCTGCGCTCGGTCACTGCTGCGTCATGATAACCAGCGGTCCGGACCTTTCAAGCACGGAGGTCTCGAGCAGGCGGATGCTGACGGCGCCTAGGAGCCTCTCGGGGGCCCGGGACCCACGGCCGGCGAAGTAGACGAGCCGGCCGCCGGGCCGGAGGAGGCGTCGTGCCATCGCCCACGAGCGCTGCAGGGGCGCCAGCGCCCGCGCGAAGCACAGGTCCACGCGATCGCCCAGGTCCTCGACGCGCCTGCCGACCACCGTGACGTTGGGTAGCTCCAGCTGCTCCGCGGCGAGCTCCAGGAAGGCGGCGCGCCGACGGCGGGACTCGACCAGGAGCACCTCGAGCCCGGGCCGCGCGATCGCCACGACGACGCCCGGGAGGCCGGCGCCCGAGCCGAGGTCGTAGGCGGCGCGATCCGTCGGCTCCACGACCGCGGCGGCGCGGAGGCAGTCCAGGACGTGGCGCTCCCAGATCCTCCCCGAGTCGGTCTCGGCGATCAGGCCGTACGGGAGCGCCCGTTCCCGGAGGAGGACCTCGAACCTCCGGAGCCTATCGTCGGCCGACGCGGGGAGGCCGAGCCCGAGAGCGGCGTCGAGCCGAGCGAGGGCGCTCACGACGCCGGCGGCCATGTTTCACGTGAAACAGGAACTTGAGGGCTGCCCCGCGCGGGGTCCTGCCACCGGAGCACCGGCCTCAGCCCGTCGCCGCTCCGGCCTTCAGGCCCGCGGGCGGACGACCACGCGACGCTCCGGGTCTTCGCCCTCGCTGACGCTCTCGACGGCTGGGATGAGCGCCACCGCATCGTGGACCACCTTCCGCTCGAAGGCATTCATCGGCTCGAGCCGTTCCTCACGACCCGTACGCGCCACCCGCTGCGCGATCTCGCGGGCCCGCGCAGCGAGCCGTGAGCGCTGTCGGCGCTTGTACTCCTCCACGTCGACGATCACGCGGGCCCGCGTCTCCAGACGCTGTCCAACCGCGACCCGGGTGAGCTCCTGGAGGGCCTCGAGCGTCTGTCCGCGCCGCCCGATCAGCAAGCCCATGTCCTCGTCGTCGGGGTCCTCCCCGATGACGTCGACGTACATCGTGCCGTCCTCCAGGGTGGGTTCGACGGTCGCCGAGATCCCCATCCGGGCGAGCAGCCCTTCGAGGAACTCCGCGGCGACCTCGCCCTGCTCCACGAGATCCTCCTCGGAGAGCTCCTCCCGTCGCCGCCGCACTCGGACCAGGACGACCGCCTCCTGCGCCCCAAGCCCGAACAGCCCCTGCCGTGGCTCCTGGAGGACCTGGACCTCGACCTCCTGCTCGCTCACGCCGAGGTGGCCGAGGGCGGCCTCGACCGCCTCCTCAACGCTTGGGGCGCTTCTTCGGATCTCCTCCACCGCCGCCTCCCGGCTTGCGTTTCGAGCCCGGCCCGGGCTTGGGGGTGCCCGGCCGCCCGGAGCTGCCGGGCCGGCGGCCGCTCGCCGGCTTGCGCGTGGTGCCCTCGCGATGCTGCCGTTCCCGGTCGGCGCGCTCCATCATCGAGGACAGGAACCCCTTCTTCTCGGGCTTGCGCCGGTCGTTGGCCGCGGCCGCCAGCGTCTCGGCGGTCGGCCGGTTCTTGAGCATGAAGTACTGCTGCCCGATCTGCCACGCGTTCGACGTGGTCCAGTACAGGACCAGGCCGGCGGGGAAGAACACCCCGAAGACGCCGAACATGACCGGCATGATCTTGAGCAGCGCCTGCTGCTGCTGGGAGGCGGCGCCTGGGGGGCTCGCCTTCTGCATCTGCCGCTGCTGGTAGTACGTGGTCCCGAACATCAGCAGGGCGAACAGGTAGTAGGGGGCGCGTGCTAGGTCGTCTCCGCAGTCGACCGGGTACTGGATGTCCACGGCCTCCCCGTCCACGCTGATGCGGTCGCCGAGCTGGGCGGACCGGTTGCCGGCCTGCGAGGCGGAGCAGAGCAGGTTCATGCCCAGGAAGTCGGTGCCCTCCGGCGGGCTCGCCTCTGGCGGGACCTGATCGGGCGAGCCCACGGGCGGGATCTGTCGGGTGACGACCTCGTAGAGCCTGGTCTCCTGTGGGAGGTGGATCGGGTGCTGCGGGAACCGGAGCACCGAGTACATCGCGATCAGGATGGGGAACTGGAGGAGCACCGGCCAGCACCCCGAGAACGGGTTCACGCCGTACTCCTTGTACAGCTTCATGATCTCTTCCTGCTGCCGCTGGCGGTTCTGCTTGTACTTCTGCTGGATCTGCTTCAGCTGCGGCTGGATGATCTGCATGTGCTGCATCGATCGGATCTGGCGGATCCCGAGCGGGAGCAGGACCAGGCGGATCAGCACCGTGAGCGCGATGATCGTCACCCCGTAGTTCGGGATCACCTCGTAGATCTGCGCGACCACCCACCCGAGCCCGTCGAGCAGCGCCTGCCACGGGGCGAACGCGATCACGACCTCACCGCCTTCTGTATGACATCGTCATACAGCTCCGCGGCTTCCGACCGCCGGGACGGCGGAACAGGGTCGACGCCACCGCCCGTGAACGGCCCGCACCGCGCGATCCTCCACGCCGCGAGCGCCGCCCCCCGGAGCGCGCCGTGCTCCCGGATCGCGCGCTCCGCGTAGCGGGAGCACGACGGGAAGAAGCGACATTGCCCCCCGAGCCATCCGGACAGGGCGAGCCGGTACAGGCGGATCAGCCCCAGGAGCCCCGCGCGAGCCGGCGCGCCCGCGGCCCAGAGCAGCCGGCGGGCACGTATCACCGGTCGACCACCTGCGCGCGCTCCAGCAATCCCTCGATCTCCGCCACCAGATCCCGTGTCCCTGCTCCCCGGATCGCGCCCCGGGCGACGAGGGCGACGTCCAGGTCCTCGCGCACCCGCGGCGACAGCTCTCGCCAGGCAGCCCGGAGGACGCGCCGGGCTCGGTTCCGCTGCACCGCACCACCCACACGGCGGCCCGCCACGACGGCGACCGACCCCGAGCCGGGCACGACGAACACTACCACCCGGTCTCCGTGGAACGCCCTGCCCCCGGTCAGGGTCCGCGCGACGTCCTTCCTGCCCGTCGCCGTGCCTACGCGGACAAGCGCGCCCGGCCGCGGGAGCGGCGCCGCGCGAGGATCGCGCGGCCCGCGCGGGTCCGCATCCGCACCCGGAAGCCGTGCCGCTTGGCCCTGCGGCGGTTGTTGGGTTGGTAGGTCCGCTTGCTCATCGTCCGCTCTCGTCGCTGTTCCGGCGCCCTCTCGGGAAGCGAAACCGGCCGCGCGGCCGGTCGCGGCAGAGTATACCGGCGACGCAGGGCCCTCGAAGCCTCGCGTCCCGACGCCGCGATCGCCGGTCGTGGGAGAAAGTGCGTCAAAAGCCCCCTGTGGGGGCATCCCTCGGGCAACCCCGGTGCTATATTCCGGCGCGCTTCCCCGGCGCGCCCGCCATCCCCACGGGTCGCAGCCCTTCCCCCGAAGGGTTTCCACAGATGTGGAAAGGCGCTGTGGATAGCTATGGCCGTGGCATCGTTCGAAGGTTCTGCCGAACGGACCTGGGCCCACGTCGTCGAACGCGCTAAGCGTGAGCTTCCCGAGAGCTCGTTCGCGATGTGGTTCCACGGCGTCCGTGGCACCAGCCTTCGCGACGGGGTGCTCGAGGTCCAGGCCCCCTCCGACTACGTCCGCGACTGGCTGGCCAAGCACTACGTCGACATGATCCAGCAGGCGGCGAGCGAGGCGGTCGGGATGCCCGTGCGCGTCAACCTCGGGTCGGCGCCAAGCACTGAAGGTGTTGCGGCGCAATCACCTAGCGCCATCCCACCCGACGGCGGGGGCCGGTCACTCCCGCGCGACATCCCGATGGGCGCCCCCGGCCTGCCGTTCCCGAACTACACGTTCGAGACGTTCGTGCCGGGACCCTCGAACCGCTTCGCCCACGCAGCGGCGATGGCCGTGGCCGAGGCCCCGCCCTCCAAGGCCTACAACCCGCTCTTCGTGTACGGGGGCGTGGGGCTGGGCAAGACGCACCTGCTCGTCGCGATCGGGCACCACATGCACCGGCTCGCGCCCCGCCTGCGCGTGAAGTACGTCACGAGCGAGAGCTTCATGGCCGAGTTCATCAAGGCCGTCCGCGAGCGGCAGGGCTACCAGTTCGCGGCGCGCTACCGGGACGTGGACGTGCTCCTCGTGGACGACATCCAGTTCCTGGCCAAGCGGGAGGAGACCCAGACCGAGTTCTTCCACACGTTCAACGCGCTCCACGAGAAAGAGCGCCAGATCGCGATCGCCTCGGACCGCCCGCCGCAGGAGCTCGGCATGGAAGAGCGGCTCCAGTCACGGTTCCGCCTCGGGCTCTGCGTGGACGTGCAGCCACCCGACCTCGAGACGCGGATCGCGATCCTCCAGCTCAAGGCCCAGCGCGAGTCCGCCCACGTCCCCGATGACGTGATCGAGTTCATCGCGAGCACGTTCGACCAGAACATCCGGGAGCTCGAGGGCGCGCTCGTCCGCGTCGTGGCCTGGTCGGACCTGACCGGCCACCCGATCACCACCGAGCTCGCCGAGCAGGCCCTCGAAGACCTCCTGCCGCAGGCCGAAGCCGAGATCCCACCGCAGCTGATCCTCGAGGAGAGCGCGAAGTACTTCGGCTTGTCCGTCCAGGACCTGGTCTCGCCCAACCGCTCGCGCCCGCTCACGACCGCCCGGCACGTCGCGATGTACCTGATGCGCGAGTGCAGCGGCCAGTCGCTCGTGAAGATCGGTGAGACCTTCGGCGGCCGGGACCACACGACCGCCCGGCACGGGATCCTCAAGATCGAGCGCGACATGCGGGCCCGGAACACCACCTACCGCCAGGTCCAGGACCTGTCCCGCATCATCCGCGACCGGGCCCGCAGCGCGTGAGGATGACCTGAGGATGTCCTGGGGGAAGGGTGGGATGGAACGGCGGTCGCGCTCGGGCGATCCCCGCTTCTCCACAACCCATCCCGATGTCGGTGGGGCCGTCTACCCTGGGCGAACGGGCACTTCTCCCCGTATCCCCAGGCCCTACTACCACTGATATGGAGAAGATGAACACCAGGAGCCGTGAGGGGGTGGACACGTGAAGTTCCGGTGCGACCGCGACGACCTGTCCGAGGCGCTCCAGACCGTGATGCGTGGTGTCTCGTCCCGCCCGGGGATCCCCGCGCTCACCGGGGTCCTGATGTACGCGACGGCCGACGGCTCGCTCACGCTGACGACGACCGACCTCGAGGTGGCGGCGCGTCTGACGATCGAGGTGCAGGTGGGGGAGGAGGGGACGGCGCTCGTGCCAGCTCGGCTCCTCGCCGACACCGCCAAGAGCCTGTCGGACGCGCCGGTGGAGTTCGACGCCGATCAGACCCAGGCGCGGATCCGCAGCGCCGCCTACGAGGGCGCCCTACGACTGCTCCCGGCCGAGGACTTCCCGGCGCTCCAACCGCCCTCGGGCATCCGGGTCGTGGTCGAGGCCGCGACGTTCGCCGAGGCCGTCGGGCAGGTGGCCCGGGCGGCGTCCCGGGACGAGGCCCGCCCGGTCCTGACGGGCGTGCTGGTGGAGGTCTCGCGGGAGGGCGTGACGCTCGTGGCGACCGATTCGTACCGGCTGGCCGTGCGCGAGCTCGTTGCGACGGCGGCCGGCGAGGCCAAGGCGATCGTGCCAGAGCGCGCCATCTCGGAGGGGGGGCGGGCGGCGCAGGCGATCGAGAAAGGCGAGGTGGAGCTGTTCGTCGACGAGAGCCAGGTCTCGTTCCAGGTGGGCCGGCTGATGCTGACATCCCGGCTGATCGAGGGCGAGTTCCCGAACTACCGCCAGCTGCTGCCCGAGCGCTACGAGAACCGACTCACGGTGCCGCGTCAGCAGCTCCTGGACGCGGTGCGTCGGGTCGGGCTCCTGGCGCGCGACACGGCTCCCGTCCGGCTCGAGTTCAACGCCCTCGGGGTCAAGCTCTCGTCCTCGTCTCCGGATCTCGGCCAAGCGGTGGAGGCCGTGGAGGCCCAGTACGAGGGCGAGGACATCACGGCGGCGTTCAACCCGCACTACCTTTCGGACGGCCTGGCGGCCGCCGTCGGGGACACGGTGCGGCTGGAGGTCCGGGACGGCCTGAAGCCCGGCGTCGTGCGGGGCGCGTCCGAGGAGTTCACGTACCTCGTGATGCCCGTCCGCCTGCCCACGCCGGTCGGCTGAGCGCCGGCCCGGAGCGCCGTTGCGGCTGTCCTGGGTCGAGCTGCGCGACTTCCGGAACCACGCGGCGACGCGGATCGACGAGGTGGACGAAGGCCTCGTCGTGGCCGTGGGACCCAACGGGGAGGGCAAGTCCAACCTGCTCGAGGGGATCGCGTTCCTGTTCATGCTCCGGTCGCCGCGGACGGCGGCGGCCGAGCCGATCGTCCGGCGGGGCGCGGAGGCGGCCTACGTTCGGGGCGAGATCGAGGCGGGCACGGGCCGCGTCCTCGTCGAGGTCGAGATCCCGACGCGCGGTGCGAGCCGCGTCCAGGTGAACCGGTCGGCGGTGCGGCGCAAGCGCGAGCTCCGGCGACAGGTCCGGGCCGTGTACTTCGGGCCCGAGGACCTGGCGATCGTGCTCGGCGAGCCGTCGCGCCGACGCGAGTTCCTCGACGAGGCGCTCCGGACGCTGTGGCCGCTCAAAGAGGGGGCGGTCACGGCCTACGACCGAGCGCTGCGGCAGCGGAACCGGCTGCTGAGGGACTGGGAGGGTCGCGGGGCGCCGCCCGACCTGGAGGTCTGGGACGGGGAGCTCATCGAGACGGGGTGCGCCCTCACGCGGCTCCGGGCCGAGGCCGCCAGCCGCCTGTCGTCGCCCGCCGAACGCGAGTACCGGCTCCTGGCGGGCTACGGCCTGGCGTGCGACTACGCACCCAACGTCCCGGGCGAGCCGCTGGAAGAGGCCTTCGCCCGGCGGCTGGCGGAACGTCGGGGCGACGAGGTGGGGCGGCGGACCACGCTGGTGGGACCCCACCGCGACGACCTGGCGCTGTCCGTCCGGGACCTGACCGCGCGCGGCTTCGCGAGCCACGGCGAGGCCTGGGCGGCGGCGCTGTGCCTGCGGCTCGGGCTCGGGGCCGCGGTGGAGGAGGAGGTCGGGGAGCGGCCGGTGCTGCTGCTCGACGATCCGTTCTCGGCGCTGGACCCGGTTCGGCAGCGCGCGGTCGCGAGCCGCCTGGCCGGCGTTGGCCAGGTCCTCGTGAGCGTCGCCGACGAGGCACACGTTCCCGCCGAGGCCGTGCGGATCTGGGACGTACGCGGCGGCGCCGTTTCACCGAGGGGGTGAGGGCATGCCGCACAGCAGGGGCTGGCGAGGGCGCAAGGACGAGCGGACACTCCGCGAGACGCTCCTCGGCGAGGTCCTCGAGGGGCTGCTGCGGGAGCGGGCGTTCGCGCGGGGGCGGCCGATCGGGCGGCTGGCCGCCGAGTGGGCCAGGGTGGTCGGCCCCCGGCTCGCCTCGGAGTCGGCCCCCGTCAGCCTGGAGGCGGGCGTCCTGGTGGTCGCGGCGAGCACGGGACCCTGGGGCGCGCAGGCGCGGTTCCTGGCCGAGGAGATCCGCCGGAACGCGAACGCCGCCCTCGGAGGGGACGAGGTCAGGCGGGTCCGTGTGGTGGTCCGGCCCGAGCCCCGGAACGGTTTGTAGGGCAAGGGATCCGGGACCCAGCGCCCTCCCCGGGAAGTGCCTCGAGGAGCGGCCAGGCTGTCACCCCGGATTGGTAGAATCAGGGCCGGAGATCTGCGGTTCCGCGGGGCCCCCGAGACGCTCGTCGCGGGGGTCCGGCGTGCCCGCTTCCCCCCGGACGGAGGTTGGTTGGCTACAGGGGCGAAACAGGCGAGGGCCCGTCGGTCCGGCGGCTACGAGTCCGCGGACATCCAGGTGCTGGAGGGCGTCGAGCACGTCCGGCTCCGCCCGGGGATGTACATCGGGACCACCTCCGCCCGCGGGCTGCACCACCTGGTGTACGAGGTCGTCGACAACTCGATCGACGAAGCGATGGCCGGGCACTGCGACCGGATCGTGGTCCGGCTCCTCGCCGACGGCGGGTGCCGCGTGGAGGACAACGGGCGCGGCATCCCGGTCAAGCCGATCCCCAAGGCCAAGGACCGTCGCCCCGCGGTCGAGGTCGTCCTCACCACGCTGAACGCCGGGGGGAAGTTCGGGGGCGGCGGCTATCGGATCTCCGGCGGGCTCCACGGCGTGGGCGTCTCGGTCGTGAACGCCCTGTCGTCCAGGCTGACCGTCGAGGTGATGCGGGACGGCTTCACCTGGACGCAATCGTACTCCCGCGGCAAGGCGACCACGAAGCTCACCAAGGGCAAGGCGACGCGGAAGGCCGGCACGATCGTCACCTTCTGGCCGGACCCTGAGATCTTCGTCGAGGGGACCGAGTTCAGCCGCACGATCCTGGCCGAGCGCCTCCAGGAGCAGGCCTTCCTCACCAGGGGCATCGAGATCCAGCTGATCGACGAGCGCGAGGACAAGCCGGTCAAGCAGGTCTTCAAGGCCACGGGCGGCATCTCGGACTTCGTGCGCCACCTGGCAACGGGGAAGGAGACCCTGCACGGCAAGGTGATCTCGATGGAGGCGCGCGAGGAGGACGCCGAGGCCGACATCGCGCTGCAGTGGACCACCGGCTACGCGGAGTCGATCCACTCGTTCGCGAACACGATCAACACGCACGAGGGCGGGATGCACGAGGAGGGGCTGAAGAAGGCCCTGACCAACGTGATCAACCGCTACGCGCGGAACAAGGGGCTGCTGAAGGAGAAGGAGGACAACCTCCTCGGCGAGGACGTGCGCGAGGGCCTGATCGCGATCGTGTCGGTGAAGCTGCGGGCCCCGCAGTTCGAGGGTCAGACCAAGACCAAGCTCGGCAACACCACGATGCGCTCGCTCGTGGAGACCACGGTCAACGAGCACCTGATGACGTGGCTCGAGGAGCATCCCGGCGACGCGAAGCGGATCGTGGCCAAGTCCTCCTCGGCGGCCAAGGCGAGGCTGGCGGCCAAGCAGGCCCGCGACCTCACGAGGCGCAAGTCGTTCCTCGAGGGCGGGGGCCTGCCCGGCAAGCTCGCGGACTGCCAGCTCACTGATCCCGCCGCCTGCGAGCTCTACATCGTTGAGGGCGACAGCGCCGGCGGCTCGGCGAAGCAGGCCCGGGACCGCGCCACGCAGGCGATCCTGCCGATCCGGGGCAAGATCCTGAACGTCGAGAAGGCCAGGCTGCACAAGATCCTCGAGAACGCCGAGATCCAGGCGCTGATCACCGCGATCGGGACGGGGATCGGCGACGAGTTCGACCTGTCGAAGGCCCGCTACCACCGCATCGTGATCATGGCCGACGCCGACGTCGACGGCGCCCATATCCAGACGCTGCTGCTGACGTTCTTCTTCCGGTACATGCGCGAGCTGATCGACGCGGGCTACATCTACCTGGCCCGGCCACCGCTGTACCTGCTCCGGCAGGGACGCGAGGAGCTGTACTTCTACACCGAGCGCGAGTGGGACGTCTGGCGCAAGGCCAACGGCAACGGCAAGAAGCTCGACCCGCAGCGGTTCAAGGGCCTGGGCGAGATGAACGCGGACCAGCTGTGGGGGACCACGATGGATCCCGAGCGCCGGACGCTCCTCCAGGTGACGCTGGAGGACGCGGCGCTGGCCGACCGCCTGTTCTCCGTCCTGATGGGCGAGGACGTCGCCGCGCGCAAGGAGTTCATCGAGCGGAACGCGAAGGACGTCCAGAACCTCGATGTCTAGGCGGCGCGCGAGCGGGGGAGGGGGCGGCGAGGTAACGCTGCTCGCCGGCAGGATCGAGCCCGTCGGGCTCGAGGAGCAGATCCAGCGCTCGTACCTCGACTACGCGATGTCGGTGATCGTCGGCCGGGCGCTCCCCGACGTCCGCGACGGCCTCAAGCCGGTGCACCGCCGCATCCTGTGGTCGATGCTGGAGCAGGGCCTTCGGCCCGACCGCCCGCACCGCAAGTCGGTCTCGGCCGTGGGAGAGGTGCTGAAGAAGTACCACCCGCACGGCGATCAGAGCGTGTACGACGCGCTCGTCCGCATGGCGCAGGGATGGTCGATGCGCGCGCCGCTGATCGACGGCCACGGCAACTTCGGCTCGGTCGACGGCGATCCACCAGCCGCGTATCGCTACACCGAAGCGCGGCTCGCGCCCATGGCGATGGAGATGCTCCGCGACATCGAGGCCGAGACCGTGGACTTCGTCCCGAACTTCGACGGGTACGAGCAGGAGCCGCTCGTCCTCCCGAGCCGCTTCCCGAACCTGCTGGTGAACGGCGCCGGCGGGATCGCGGTGGGGATGGCGACGAACATCCCCCCGCACAACCTCGGCGAGGTGATCGACGCGGTCGTCCACTTCCTCGACCACCCGGGCGCCAAGCCGAAGGAGCTGATGCGCTTCGTCAAGGGCCCCGACTTCCCGACCGGCGCGGTCGTCCTCGGCAGGCAGGGGATCGCGGACATGTACCTGACCGGCCGGGGCTCGATCAAGGTCCGAGCGGTCGCCCACATCGAGGAAGGGTCCCACGGTCAGTCGAAGATCGTGGTGACCGAGCTCCCGTACCAGGTCAACAAGGCCAACGTCGCCAAGAAGATCGCGGAGCTCGCCACCTCCGGCCGCGTCCGCGAGATCGCCAACGTCGTCGACGAGTCGAACAAGGAGGGCATGCGCCTCGTCGTGTACACGAAGCGCGGCGCCAACCCCCAGGTCGTGCTGAACCAGCTCTTCAAGCACACGCAGCTCCAGGACAACTTCGGCGCGATCATGCTCGCGCTCGTCGACGGGGTCCCGCGCACGCTGAACCTCGCCGAGCTGATCGGCTACTACGTCGACCACCAGATCGAGGTCGTCACCCGCCGCACCCGGTACGAGCTGAGGCGGGCGGAGGAACGCGACCACATCGTCCAGGGTCTCCTGATCGCGCTCCGGCACCTGGACGACGTCGTGAGGATCATCCGCGGCTCGCAGGACGCGGACGAGGCGCGGACCAAGCTCATGCAGAAGTACAAGCTGACGGAGATCCAGGCGAACCACATCCTGGACATGCCGCTGCGCCGGCTGACCCGTCTCGCCCGCGAGGAGCTCGAGCAGGAGCACCGGGACCTCCTCGCGAAGATCAAGCGCCTCAAGGCCCTGCTGAGGGACCCGAAGAAGATCCGCGGCGTCATCAAGGAGGAGCTCGCCGAGGTCCGGGAGCGCTTCACCGACGATCGTCGGACCAAGCTCAAGGCCGACGAGGGGGAGCTCGACCTGGAGGACCTGATCGCCGAGGAGGACGTCGTCATCACGGTCAGCCGCGCCGGGTACGTGAAGCGGCAGCCGATCGACGCCTTCCGGCGGCAGGGCCGCGGCGGCAAGGGCGTGATCGGCGCGAACCTGAAGGAAGAGGACGTCATCCGCGACGCGTTCACGACCACCACCCACCACTGGCTGCTCTTCTTCACCAGCCGAGGGAAGGTCTACCGGGTGAAGGTGCACGAGGTGCCCGAGGCCGGTCGCACCGCTCGCGGGACCTACGCGGCCAACCTGCCGGGCGTCGGGATCACCGCCGACGAGCGCGTCCAGGCCGTGATCGACCTCAAGGAGTACGCCGGGGCCCGGTACCTACTGTTCGCGACCCGCCGCGGCATGGTGAAGAAGACCCCGCTTCCCGAGTACGACTCGCCGCGCACGGGTCTTGCCGCGATCAACCTGAGGGACGGGGACGAGCTCGTGGACGTGCTCCTCACCGACGGCAAGGACGACGTGTTCCTGATCTCGCGCAAGGGCCGCGCGATCCGGTTCCAGGAGTCGCTGGTCCGACCGATGGGGCGCCAGACGGCCGGCGTGATCGGGATGCGCCTGGCCGGGGACGACGAGGTGATCGCGCTCGGCGTGGCGTCCGCCGGGGAGGAGCTCATCAGCGTGACGCAGCAGGGGTACGGCAAACGCTCCCCGCTGAAGGACTACCCGCGCAAGGGCCGGGGCGGCATGGGCGTGATCGGTCACACGCTCACCGGCAAGACCGGCCTGCTCGCGGGCGCGTTCGTCGGCTCCAAGGACCAGGACCTGTTCACGATCTCGAGCTCGGGCAAGGTCCAGCGCGTCCCCGCGGCCGAGATCCGCAGGGTCGGACGGGCCAGCCAGGGCGTCCGGACGATGCGCGTGGACGCCGGCGAGAGCGTCGTGGCGATCGCGCCGGTGATCATGCAGGCGGAGGGGGCGTAGGGCTCTCCTCCGGCAGCGGAACGCCCCGGAACGTGCGGAACAGGATCAGGTCGTAGATGCACTTCAGGGCGCCCGCGGCCACGAACGGCGCCCCGGCCGCCACCTGCACGAGGGCCCCCGCCCCCGCCGCCCCGAACGGCCTCGTGACGTACCGGACGGTGTTCGTGAAGGCGGCCGCGGCCGTCCGCTCCGATGGGTCCACGAGCGTGACCACGTAGGCCTGGCGCGCCGGCACGTCCATCTGCGAGAGGGTGTGACGCAGCAGCAGCATCGCGACGGCCCATCCGAAGCTCGGCATGGCCGGGACGAGGGCCAGCAGCGCGTTCGACGGCAGGTGCGTGATCACCATCGTGTTCAGCATCCCGATGCGTCCGGCCAGGCGTCCGGCCGCGACCGAGGAACCGGCCTGGAGCACGCCCGTCCCGAACACGACCAGCCCCATCGTGGCCGCGTCGACCCCGAACCTCCGCTCGAACCAGAAGACGACGAAGGTCGTGACGACGAAGCCTCCGGCGAACGCATCGAGCCCGAACAGCGCCGCGAGCCGGACGACGATCGGCCGGGAGCGCGCGAGCGGCCGTCCGAGCCGCCGATCCCCAGCCTCGACGGACGGCGAGAGGCGGCGGGCGAGGAGGACCGCCGCGAGGGCCGCGACCGGGAACAGGAGCAACCACCGCCGATCGGGCGGCAGCCCGGGCACGAGCTCGCGGAGGGCCGCGGGCCCGCCGGCAGCGAGCGCCCCCACGGCGCCGACGAGGTAGGCGACGGCGTTGTAGCGGCCGAAGACCCGGGCCCGCGCGCTCGCGGGCGCGCCGCCGATCATCGCCTGCTCGAGCGAGGTGATCGGGCCGGACTCGTTCGGGTCGGTCGACAGCGTGCCGGTGAGGGCCGCGAGGACCAGGACCGGGAGCCGGTCGGTGAGCGCGAATGCGGCCCCGGCGAGCCCCATCGTCGCGAGCAGGAGCGTGTAGGCCCGCCGCCGCCCCACCCGCTCGCCGACGAGCCCGATCGCGATCGAGGCGAAGGCGGACCCCGCCAGCATCGAGGCGAACAGCAGGCCGACCTCGAGCCCCGACAGCCCGGCCCTGGCCAGCGACGAGCCGAGGATCACGCTGCCGAACCCGTAGGCGAACGCCCGCAGCGCCTGCACGCCGAGGACCACGCGGAGGTCCCGGTCGATCGTCGCATCCATCGGCTCCGAGATGATGGCACCGAGCGCCTCGGCGTTCGCGATCGGCGCCTCGGAGCTCGGATCTCGGCCGCCGGGCTCACCCGACCCAACCGGTCGACGGCGGTCCGGACGTCGCTCGCTCCGGTCCCCGCGCGGCCGCCCTAGCCACCCTGGAGCGCGAGTCGGTCCGCCGGTGGTTGCCGCCTGGCCCGCCGCCGCGTAGAAAGGGCGGGAGCCGATGAGCCAGCCCGCCGGACCGACCCCCGTGGCAGCCCCCACCCCCGCCCGCTCGCCGGTGGGGGAGGCGAAGCCCGGGCGCTCCCGCCCCGCACGCTCGCGCCAGGCGCGGGTGGTGCTCCGCAAGGTCGGGCCGTGGTCGGTGCTGAAGCTCTCGCTCCTGTTCTACCTGTGCGTGATGGTCGTGATCATGGGCGCGTTCGTGATCCTGTACGGGATCCTCGGCGCGATCGGTGCCCTGGATTCGGTGACGCGCCTGATCCGCGACCTGTTCGCCGACCAGACCTTCGAGATCCATGGCGGCTGGCTGTTCACGCGGGGCGTGGCGGTCGGCATCGCGATGGTGATCCTCTGGTCCCTGATCAACGTGTTCGTGGTCTTCCTGTACAACCTGCTCTCCGACATCGTCGGCGGGATCGAGGTCACCCTCTCCGAGCGTCGTTGACGTTCGCGCAGGTCACGGGCGAGATTGACAGCGTTTCGAGCCCACGCGTACGCTTGCGCGAGGGCCGGGTGAAGGCCCCTGCGGTGCCGCGGGCCTGTAGCTCAGCTCGGTGAGAGCGCATCCCTGATAAGGATGAGGTCGTTGGTTCAAGTCCAACCAGGCCCACCAGGGGAAAGGGAGGAGACGGCGATGGCCGAGGAGACGGAAGAGACCAAGAAGAAGCGGGGCTTCTTCGGCCGACTCATGCGGGTCGCGTTCGTCGCGGCGATCGTCGGGGCCGTCGTGGCCATCTTCAAGCGCCGGCGCGGGAAGGATCTCGACGAGGACGAGTGGCAAGAGCTCCCGCCGCCAGCCGGCGGATAGTCGAGCCTGGATACGGAGCGCGAGGGCCCGCGGCGACGCCGCGGGCCCTCGTTCGTTCGGGGACACGGCCCGGGTCCTGCCCGGCTCGTGGATACACTCCGCGCCATGCCCTCCGACGCGTGGGAGCAGGCCCATCGGGCCGCGAGCCAGGCAGGGGTGCAGCTGCGGCCCCTCGCGAGCCTCGACGACGCCGACCGCATCCTCGAGGTCATGATCGCCACCTGGGGCGAGCACCAGCTCGTCCCGCGCGAGATGATCCGCGCGCTGGCCGAGAGCGGGAACGTGCCCTACGGCGCTTCCGTCGGTGACCGGTTGCTCGGGTACGTGCTGGGCTGGGCCGGTGTGGACGAACGGGACGGCCTGCACGTCCACTCGCATATGCTGGCCGCGTTGCCCGAGCGCCGGCACCGCGGGATCGGATACGCGCTGAAGCTCGCGCAGCGGGCGATGGCGCTCGAGCAGGGGATCCGCGTCGCCCGATGGACCTTCGATCCCCTCGTCGCCCGGAACGCCTACTTCAACCTCCACAAGCTGGGGGCCGTCGCGGACCGCTTCGAGCGGGACTTCTACGGACGGATGGAGGACGAGCTGAACCGGGGCGAGCGGACGGACCGGCTCGTCGTCCGCTGGGACCTCGGGCGCGAGCCGGGGCCGCGCGGGATCCCCGAGGGGGCGACCGTGCTCCTGGCTCGGTCCGATGACGGCTCGCCGCAGCCGCGCGTCGCGGCGCTGGGCTCGGTGCCGGCCGCTCGGCTCGAGGTCCCCCCCGACCACGCGGAGCTGCGGACCCGGGCCCCGGCGATCGCGTCGGCGTGGCGGGATGCCTCGGCCGAGGCGATCGAGGCGTGTCTGGCGGCGGGGCTGGTGGCCTGCGGGTTCGACCGCGAGGGCTCGGCGTACGTGTTCGCGCGCGAGGTCGGGGCGTGACCCGCGCGCGGTGCGTCGAGCTCCGGCTGGTGGGCCTCGAGCTCGTCCACCCCTTCCGCACGAGCTTCGGCGTGATGGATCGGAAGGAGTGCGTGCTCGCCCGCGTGGAGACCGAGGGGGCGGTCGGGTGGGGGGAGTGCGTGACGGGGATCGAGCCGGACTTCTCCGAGGAGTTCAACGAGGGGGCCTGGCTCGTGCTCCGCGACCTGCTCGCGCCCGCGCTGCTCGGGGCGGGCGAGGTCCGGGCCGCGGACGTCGAGCGCGCGTTCGCGGTCGTCCGCGGCAACCGGATGGCCAAGGCCACGCTCGTGAACGCGTTCCTGGACGCCGAGCTCCGCGAAGCCGGTACCTCGCTCGCGAGCTTCCTGGGCGCGACACGCGACCACGTCGAGTGCGGGGTGTCGATCGGTATCGCTCCGTCCGCGGAGGCGCTGCTCGAACAGGTCGCGGGCTACCGCGCCGAGGGCTACCGGCGGATCAAGCTGAAGATCGCGCCCGGGGTCGACGTCGACCGCGTGCGCGCGGTGCGCGAGGCGAACCCGGACGTCCCGCTCTCGGTGGACGCGAACGCCGCGTACACGCTGGAGGATCTCGACGTCTTCCAGGCGCTCGACGAGCTCGGGCTGCTCATGATCGAGCAGCCGCTGCACCACGAGGACCTGCTGGAGCACGCGGAGCTCCAGCGCCGGATCCGGACCGCCCTGTGCCTGGACGAGTCGATCCGGTCGGCGGCGGACGCGGCCGCCGCGATCGAGCTCGGCTCGTGCCGGATCGTGAACATCAAGCAGGGGAGGGTGGGGGGCGTGCCGGAGGCGCGTCGCGTCCACGACGTGGCGCGCGATCGAGGCATCCCGGTGTGGTGCGGGGGCATGCTCGAGACCGGGGTCGGTCGGGCGACGAACCTCGCGCTCGCGGCGATGCCGGGGTTCAGGCTGCCCGGGGACACGAGCGCGAGCCGCCGGTACTTCCCGGAGGACCTGACCGACCCTTTCGAGATGGCGCCCGATGGGACGATGGCGGTGCCGGGCGGTCCGGGGATCGGGGTGGCCCCGGACCCCGAGCGCCTGGAGCGCTCCACCCTACGGGTCGAGCGGATCGAGCCGCGGTGAGGCTGGCCGGCCCGAGGGTCGCGCGGGCCACCGGCCCGGCCTAGACTCCGCGAGGAGCGTGGATCACACCGCGCGCGATCTTCCGACCTGAGAGAGGCTGGTTCGATGAGGAAACGGGTCATCCGCGCCGGGGAGATCGAGATCGAGGACTCGGAGGGCCGGGTCCGCGCTCGGTTCGGGGTGACGAACGACGACCTGCCGTTCCTGTCGTTCTACGGGGCCGACGACAAGCTCCGGGCCCGGTTCGGCGTGCAGCCGGACGGCTCGGCCGGCCTCGCGATCGCGGACGACCAGGGGAAGGTCCGCGCCACCTTCGGTCTGTTCTCCGATGGCTCGGCGAGCCTCGCGATGGTCGACCGCAACGGGAAGGTCCGCGCGAAGTTCGGTCTGGGCTCCGAGGGCTCGCCGACGCTCGCGCTCCGCAACAAGGACGGGGCGCTGGGTTTCGTGTACAGCCTCGCGCAGCAGGGCTCTCCGACGATCAGCCTCCAGGACGAGGACGGCAAGATCCGCGCCCGCCTCGGGCTCGCCGCCGAGGGGTCCCCGATCCTGCGCCTGCTGAACAGGGACGGCGAGCTCCGCGCGATCATGGGGCTGACCGCGGACGGCACGCCGGTGCTCCAGTTCCTGGACAAGGACGGCGACCCCCTGTGGACCGCGCCAGGGCCGGCGCCGACCGCCGAGGAGACCGGGTCCGAGGGGTGAGGGCCGGCGGTCGCGTCCCCCGCGTGAGGGACGCCCGACGAACCGAGGGTTCGGGCGCCTCCGCGGCCTATGATGGTTGCGCGGGGACGTAGCTCAGCTGGTAGAGCACCTGCTTTGCACGCAGGGGGTCGGCGGTTCGAGTCCGCTCGTCTCCACGCGCGTGACCGCGTCCCGCCGGTCGGCCCGCTGCCCGATGCGAGATGGTTGCGGGGGGCCGGGCCGGGTGGTCACACTGTCCCGTCCATGGAGCGCCGACAGCCCGCGAGCAGGGTCGGCCCCGTCATCTGGGGCACGCTGGCGTTCGTCCTGGTCGCGGCGATCGGCCTGTCCTTCCTCCTCGCGTACCAGGCGCTCGGGGACGCGAGGGAGCGCGCGGAGGGACGCGCCGAGGAGTACGCGGACACGGTGCTCCAACCGGTCCTCACGCCCGAGACCACGTCGAGAGACATCGCCGGGGCGACCTACCGGGACCTGATCGCGCGGGTCCAGGAGGGGATCCTCTCCGACGACCGGGTCGTCCGGGTCCGGATCTGGAAGCCCGACGGTGAGCTGATCTTCTCGACCGACCAACGCGACGACGTCGGATCGGTGACCCGACCCGACGACCCCCGGATCGAGCAGGCGGCGGCCGATCAGACCGTGAGCACGGTGACCGAGCCCACGGTCCCCACGGAGGGTGGGCTGGGCGGCTCCTCCGAGCGGCTGCTCGAGATCTTCGTCCCGCTGAGCCTCGCGACCGAGCTCAGCACCTCGGGCGTCGTCCAGATCGACCACCGGTACGAGCCGGTCGTGGAGGAGGTCACGAGCTTCTGGCGCCCGACCCAGATCGGCCTCGCGGCCGCGCTAGGGGTTTCCCTGATCCTGCTGGCCATCACGGTGTGGGGTCGCCGGCGCCCCGAGCCGGCACCGGCCGGACGGGCCGAGCGTCCGGCCCGCGAGGCGGCCGCGGCCCCGGCGACCGAGGGCTCGCGCGCGCGGCAGGCCGAGGAGCGGGCCGCATCCGCCGAGCGCGCGGCGCGCGAGGCCGAGCGGAAGCTGGCGCTGGTCGAGAAGCGACTCGCCGAGATGGAGGACGTCGGCACGGCCGTCTCGGCGTCCGTGGCCAAGCGCGTCGAGGATCTGGAGCTGCGGCTCCAGGCGGGGGAGGAGGAGCGCCGGCGGCTCGAGGAGGAGGCCCAACGGGCTCGATCGGTCCTGTCCCGCAAGGAGGCCGAGCTCGAGCAGGCCGGGGCCGAGGTGCAGCGGCTGGTGGGGCTCCTGTCGAAGCGCGAGTCCGAGCTCGCGGCGGCGCGGCAGGGCGTCCAGGGCGTCGAGGTCGAGAACGAGCGGTCCCGGGATGCCGTCTCGGCGGCCGAGGAGCGCGCCGCGCAGGCCGAGCGGCGCGCGACCGACGCGGAGGCAGGCATCGCGACCGCGCAGCAACGCGTGCAGGAGCTGGAGGCCAGGCTGTCGGCGGCCGAGGAGCGCGCCGCGCACGCCGAGCGGCGCGCGACCGACGCGGAGCGGACCGCGGTCGAGCTGGAGGCTCGCGCCCGCGCCGTCGAGGGCGCGCCGGGCGAGCCGGGCGTCGCGGCGATCCAGGTGCGGGTGCTGGAGCTCGAGGATCAGCGCCGCAAGGACGTCTCGGAGCTCCAGCGCGCACAGGAGATGCTGGTCAACACGCAGGTGGAGCTGACCGAGGCCAACCGCAGGCTCAAGGCGGCTCAGGCCCGCATCTCCGAGCTCGAGGCCGTCTCCCCGCTCGCCGCGGCCGGGGCGGGCACCCCGATCCCGTCGCTCGAGGAGGCTCCGGCGGTCCCGCCGAGGGCGGCCAAGCACCGTGGCGGCCGCCGTCCCCGGAAGGTCGCGGCGGAGGAGACCGAGGCCCCCGAGGTCGGGGCGCCGGTCGAAGAGCTCGCGGTCCCCGCCGGCGAGCCGACCCCCGAGCCGGAGCAACCGGCCGAGCCAGAGGAAGCCGAGCGACCGGCCGCGGAGGACGAGGAGGGGCTCTCGCTCCGCGAACGGCTCACGCGGGCCGCCGCCGCGCGGCATCGGACGATCGGCAAGCCGGACGGGTCCTGAGCTCGCCGCGCGGTCGGCACCACCGCCCGGCTCCCGACCCGCTTCAGCGCAGCGGGTCCACGGCGTAGGCGGACAGCAGCGCCTCCTCCACCGCGGCGGCCGGCAGGATCCGGCGCGCTCCCATCCCCGAGCGTTCCGCGAGCTCGCGGTGCGGGTGGCAGAGCGCTCTCACGCGCCCCCCTCGCCCGACGAGGACAGCCGCGCAGGGGTTCGGCGGCGCCGCGCCCCAGCGCCAGAAGCAGAGCGGGCAGATCAGCCGCAGCCGCTGGGGGTACCCGTACTCGGCCCGGTACCCGTGCTCGTGCTCGATGACCCGTCCCCAGAGCGCCACCCTGCCGAGGACCGTGGGCTCGCGGGCACGGCGGAGCGGCTCGAGCTCGTCCGTGGCGTGCAGACCGCACCGGCACCGCGCGCCGGGGACGACGCCCCCGTGGACGCCCCGCCGCCGGCACGAGGCGCGAGCGGGCTCCCGCGGCACCCACGGGCTGCCCGGGCCGGCGATCGGCAGGAGCAGCGGGCGCTCCGCCAGACGCGAGCGGCCCAGGGTCCACGTGCGCCAGGCCACGATCGGCTCGAGCAGGCGTGCGAGCTCGGGCTCGATCCCCGTCTGGAGCACGCTATCCGGAGGGCTCGGCCGGCTCCGCCTCGGGGACGCGCTCGGGCTCGGGGAGCTCCTCGGGGACCGGCAGCGTCACGGGCTCGACCTCGATGATCCGTCGCATGGGACCGATGTCCACGGCGTCCTCCCGCATCTCGGCCCGGATCGCGGCCGGGCACGCCGCGACCGGGCCCTGCTCCGAGGGTACCCGCCGGCGAACCGGTGCGCCAGGGGCGGCGATCAGCCTCGTCGCAGCACGTAGATGCCGTCGAAGTCGCTGAAGTAGACGCGGCCGTCGGGCCCGACCTCGAGCGACAGCGTCCCCTGCGGGTGCCGGTAGACGATCGTCCGGCGGGCGACGTCGTCGCGCCGTGCGTTCAGGCGCGCCCGCGTGACGGTGCCCTCGCTCACCGAGCCCCAGAGGGCCGCCCCCTCGCTCCGACGCCCGAGCCCGCACCTCTCGCAGAAGGCGATCCCGGTGATCCCGATCGGTTCGACGTAGAGATCCTTGGGGCGCACGGGGTTCGGGCCGTCGCGGTTCGTGTCGCCGGGGGAGGCGCCGGCGCACGAGGCGCTCGGACCCCACCCGTAGTTGCGACCGCGACGGATCAGGTTGACCTCGTCGTTGCAGGCCGGGCCGTTCTCCGTCTGCCAGAGCCGTCCCGTGCGCGGGTCGAACGCGAACCCGAACGAGTTCCGGATCCCGTAGGCGAACACGCGGTCGCGGAAGGGGTTGTTGCGGGGGGTCCCACCGTTCGGGGTGAGCCGGAGGATCTTGCCGCGGAGCTCTCCCGCGAGCTCCTGCGCGTTCGAGGGATCGTGGCCGTCGCCCACGATCGCGTACAGGTTGCCGTCGGGGCCGAACAGGATCCGGCCGCCGTTGTGGTACGGGCTCGCGCTCGCGGGCGTCGAGACGAGGACGCGCCGCGCGACGCCCGCGCCATCCTCGTCGCGGTACCGCAGGATCTGGTTCCGAAGACCGCCGTCCGCCGAGCGGGTGGCGAACACGTACACCAGGGGCTTGCGCGGGTACCGGGGGTGCAGCGCGATCCCGAGCATCCCGCGCTCGCCCTCCCCGTTCACGCCGGGGACCCTGACGAACCGCCGGTCGCTCCCTCCGGCGGGATCGAGGACCCGGACCTCGCCGGTATCCTTCTCGACGTACCAGATCCGCCCCGCCGGGTCGAACGTGAACGCGACCGGCCGGTCGAGGCCTCTGGCGACGGGCTCGGCCTCGACGCTCGGCGCCGCCCACGCCGCGGACGGCCACGCCGACGCGGACGCCGCGATCGCCACCGACGCCCCGAGCAGCGCCAACGCCTCGATAGCTCGGCCACGGATCGAGCGCCTCACCCCCTCCCCCCGTCCGCCTCCACTACAGTGGCCGCCCGATGACCTCGATCTTCGGCAGCGTCGTCCGTCGCGTCGAGGACCCCCGGTTCCTCACCGGAAGCTCCCGCTACGTGGACGATCTCCGGCCGGCCGACTCGCTGCGGGCCGTCTTCGTCCGCTCGATGATGGCGCACGCCCGGATCTCGCGCATCGACCTCGGGGGGGCGACCGAGGTCCCGGGCGTGGTGGCCGTCTTCGGCCACCACGACCTGGCGCTGCCCGAACGCCCACCGGCGGGCAACGTGGAGGGTCCGTTCGCCCGGCCGGTGCTCGCCGCCGAGGTGGTGCGGTACGCGGGGGAGCCGATCGCCCTGGTCGTCGCCAGGTCGCTCGGGAGCGCGGAGGACGGCGCGGAAGCGGTGTCGGTCGATCTCGCTCCGCTGCCCGTGGTGCTCGGCGCCGAGGAGGCCCTGGACCCGGAGGCGCCGCCGCTGTTCCCCGAGGCCGGCACGAACCTCGCGTACACCTTCGTCTCGGGATGGGACGAGGACGTCCTGGCGGGCGCCGAGGTCGTGGTGCGGGCCAGGATCGTCCACCAGCGCCTGGCGCCGGCCCCGATGGAGCCGAACGGCCTGGTGGCCGAGCCCGATGGGCGGGACGGGCTCACCCTCTGGGTCTCGACCCAGGTCCCGTTCGACGTCCGGGACGACGTGGCCCACGACCTCGGCCTGGACCCCCAGCGCGTGCGCGTGGTGGCGCCCGACGTCGGCGGCGGGTTCGGCTCGAAGCTCCACGTGTACCCCGAGTACCTGGCGTGCGCGGCGGCGGCGCTCCGGCTGGGGCGGCCAGTGGCCTGGCAGGAGCAGCGCTCGGAGAGCATGCTCGCGCTGAACCACGGGCGCGCCCAGGTCCACGACGTCGAGCTCGGGGCCCGGCGGGACGGCACGTTGGTGGGGCTCCGGGTCGACATCCTGGCGGACATGGGGGCCTACCCGGTGGGTGCGTACCTCCCGGTGACGACCGCGACGATGCTCGCCGGCGCCTACCGGGTCCCACGGGTGGCCAGCCGCGGTCGGGCCGTCGTCACGAACACCACCCCCGTGGGCGAGTACCGGGGCGCCGGCCGCCCCGAGGCGGCGGGCACGATCGAGCGCGCGATGGACCTGCTGGCCGCCGAGCTCGGTCGCGATCCCGCCGAGCTCCGGCGCCAGAACCTGATCCCGGTCGACGCCTTCCCCTACACGTCGGCCACCGGCCAGCGCTACGACGCCGCCGATCACGGAGGGGCGCTGGACCTCGCACTCGGGATCGCCGGGTACGGCGAGCTGCGCCGCGAGCAGGGGGAGCGGCGGTCGCGAGGCGACCGGAGGCAGCTCGGCGTCGGCCTGTCGCTGTACGTGGAGGTCACGGGGTTCGCGCGCAAGGAGTTCGGCTCCGTGACGATCGAGGAGGACGGGACCGCGACCGTCCGGGTGGGCACCTCGTCGAACGGCCAGGGGCACGAGACGGCGTTCGCGCAGATCGTCTCGGGGACGCTCGGGCTCCCGATCGGGTCGGTCCGGGTGCTGCACTCGGACACGGCGGCCGTGCCGCGCGGCGAGGGGACCTTCGCCTCGCGTTCGCTCCAGGTCGCGGGCTCGTCCGTGCTCGAGGCCTCGGAGCGGGTCCTGGAGAAGGCGCGCCACCTGGCGGCGCACCTGCTGGAGGTCGGCGTGGCTGACGTCGTCCCCTCCGAGGACGGACGGCTGGCCGTGGCCGGGGCCCCCGAGAGGGCCGTGGGCTGGGACGAGCTCGCGGCGGCCGCGACCGACCCCGAGCGCATGCCCGAGCTCATGGAGCCGGGCCTGGCGGCGGAGACCCGCTTCTTCCTCCGCGAGCACACGTACCCCTCGGGCGCCCACGTGGCCGTGGTCGAGGTGGACGTGGAGACCGGCGACGCGCGCCCGCTCCGACACGTGGCCGTCGACGACTGCGGGAGGATCCTGAACCCGATGCTCGTCGAGGGGCAGGTTCACGGCGGGCTGGCGCAGGGCATCGCGCAGGCCCTGTACGAGGGGGTCGAGTACGACGAGCTCGGCACGCCGCTGACCGCGACCCTCGCCGACTACCTCGTGCCCGCCGCGAGCGAGCTCCCCCCGTTCGAGCGGGGCGTGATCGAGACCCCGACCGACCGCAACCCGCTCGGCGCGAAGGGGATCGGAGAGTCCGCGACGATCGGCTCGACCCCGGCGGTGGTGAACGCGGTGGTCGACGCGCTCTCGCACCTCGGCGTGCGTCACCTCGAGCCGCCGCTCACGCCCGAGCGCGTGTGGCGGGCGATCGCGGGCGCTCGGTCCGGGTCCGTGAACCCGGACCGCTCCCCGTGAGCTGCGCGTCCGGGCCTATCATCGGGTGTGGTCCGCCGCCCGATGGCGCTCGTGATCGTGCTCGGTCTCCTCGCCGCGGCATGCGGAGGCGGGTTCCGGGAGACGGCCGACGTCCTCTCCTCGCCCGCGTCCCCGAGCCCCTCGCCCTCGGTCTCGGTCGCGCCGTCGCCGACCCCGACCGGGAAGCCGCCGATCGTGGTGCGGGAGCCGACGCCCGGAGCCGAGGTCCTGAGCCCGGTCACCGTGGCCGGCACCGCCGACGTGTTCGAGGCGACCGTCAGCATCCGGATCCTCGACGCGTCCGGGGCGGAGCTCGCGGCCGGGTTCGCCACGGCGACCTGTGGGTCGGGGTGCCGGGGCCGGTACGCGACCGATCTGCACTTCTTCGTCGATCGCGCCCAGCCGGGGACGATCGAGGTGTTCGAGTCGAGCGCCGAGGACGGCTCCCAGCTGTTCCTCGTGAGCGTCCCGGTGACCCTCGTCCCCGGCGGCTGACCCGGGGAGCGATCCCGGGGTCGCGCCGCTGCTAGGCTGCGGACCGCGATGCCCGCTCGCGACGACGCGCTCGCCACCTCGCCGACCGCACGCTGGGAGGAGCGGTTCCGCGCGCCCACGCGGACCCTCCCGCACTGGAGCCCGCACGCCCCCGAGCGGTGCGTGTTCACCTCGGACGAGCAGGGGTCCTTCCAGGCGTACGCTTGGGACCGCCGCGCCGGGGCGATCTGGCGCGTGACCGACGAGCCCGTGGGCGTCGTCCTGGCGACCGTCTCGGCCGACGGCGCCGAGGCGGTGTGGTTCGCGGACCCCACCGGCGCCGAGGACGGCCGATGGCTGGCGGCGCCGCTCGAGGGGGGCGAACCGCACGAGCTCCTGCCGGGCGCCCCCATCGGGTGGCCCGACGGGCTGGCGATCGGGCGGACGCTCGTGGCCGGCGTGCTCGCCGACCGGGAGGGGTTCGCCGTCCACGTCTCGGAGGGTGGCGGGCCGGCCCGGGAGATCCATCGCGACCCCGAGCGGCTCTCGATCTCGGGGACCGACCTCCCGACCGAGGGGTTCGGCCGCGCCGGGCTGTCGGCCGACGAGACGCTGCTGTGCCTCCAGGCCTCCCAGGAGGGCGACGCCATCCACACGGCGCTGCGCGTGCTCGACGCCCGGTCGGGCGACGTCGTGGCCCAGCTCGCCGACGGGAAGGGCTTCGGTCTGCACGCGCTCGCCTGGTCGCCCGTGGCGGGCGACCGGCGGATCCTCATGGCCCACGAGCTCGACGACCTGCTGCGCCCGGCCGTCTGGGACCCCACCACGGGCGGGCGCGTGGACCTCGAGCTCGACCTGCCTGGTGAGGTCGTCCCGGTCGACTGGTGGCCCGACGCGCGGTCGATCCTCGTGTGCCACCTGTTCCGCGGGCGGGAGCGCCTGTACCGGATGGACCTCGGCAGCGGGACCCTCACCGAGATCCCGCACCCGCCCGGCGAGGTGCACGGGGCCCGCGTCCGCCCGGACGGGCGGGTGTGGCTCCGCGTCTCGAGCGGCGACCGGGCTTCCCGGATGCTCGACGACCTCGGTGCCGACGTGCTGCCGGCCCCGCAGGGCGGGCTGCGCGAGGGCCGGCCGTACCGGGAGTGGCTGTTCCGCAACCCCGCCGGCAACCTGATCCACGGGTGGCTCGCGACGCCGGAGGGCGAAGGGCCCTTCCCGACCTACATGAAGGTGCACGGCGGGCCCGATTGGCTCTACCTGGACACGTGGTGGCCGGACGCGCAGATGCTGCTCGACCACGGGTTCGCGGTGGCGATGGTGAACTACCGCGGCTCGATCGGGTTCGGTCGGGCGTTCCGCGACCACATCATCGGGAACATCGGGTTCCCGGAGGTCGAGGACGTCGTCGCGGGGGCGGACGATCTGGTCGCCCGGCGCGTGGCCGACCCCGCGCGGCTCGTGATCGGCGGGTGGTCCTGGGGCGGCTACATCACGCTCCTCGCCCTGGGGACGCACCCGGATCGATGGGTCGCCGGGGTCGCGGGCGTGCCGGTCGGGGACTACCTGGCCTCCTACGACGACTCGGCGCCGGCGCTCCAGGCCTACGATCGGGCCCTCATCGGCGGGACGGTGCACGAGCGCGAGGACTTCGTGCGCGAGCGCTCGCCGATCACCTACGTCGACCGTGTCCGGGCCCCCGTGCTCGTCCTCGTGGGTGAGCACGACACGAGGTGCGTCCCCGCGCAGGTGTACTCGTACGTCGACGCGCTGCGCAGAGCCGGTGGGACCGTCGAGCTCTACTCGTACCCCGAGGGGCACAGCTCCTACGTCGTCGAGGAGGAGGTCCGCGAGTGGGGCATCGTGCTCGACTTCCTGGTGCGCACGGTGCTTCAGTCCCCGCCGGTGACGTAGTTCCGCCAGCGGCCCTGTTCGTCGATCGCGAGCCGCGGCCCGAGGTAGCCGCCGAACTCCACCATCCGGCGGATCTGCTCGTCCGTGAAGCCCAGTGCGCGCAGGTCGGCGCGCTCCCGGTCGGTGATCCGATCCAGCGCACCGTCCTCGGTGAAGTACGGCCAGATGTAGAAGGTGCCGTGGCCCTCGATCTCCTCCACCACGTACGGGAGCTCGAGGATCTTCAGGATCGGATCGAGCACCGTGGGGTCCACCCGCCACGCTGGGGTCGGGTCGCTGCCGTCGTCGAAGTTGTAGACGAACGCGTCCGGGTCGATCAGCAAGGCGAGCGCATCGACATCGCGCGCCCGGACGCCGTCGAGGATCCGCTGGGCCGTGGCCGCGACGTCGGGCGGCAGGTCCGTCAGGTCGATCGAGGGCGATGGCGTCGTGGTGAGCGGGACGGCGATCGCGAACGCCTCCGCGGCGAGGACGTCGCCACCGGCGTCGACGGCGAAGAGGAACGCCGTCAGCGACCCGTCCGACGAGCGCGTGGCGATCTCGAAGTCGAACTCGGGGCCGCCCGAGGCCTCGCCAGCTTCGACGGTCGCCTGGCCGAAGGTCCCGTCGGAGATCTGGAAGCTGGCGGTCGAGCCGGTCGCGCCTGGCCCCATCGAACCCGTCAGCCGGAGCGAGCCCGGGCCGAGGCGAGGTTCGACGACGATCAGGTCGCTCTCGGCCCGGATCACGGTCCAGACGCCGCTCGGGCCCGTCACGCCCAGCTTCCCGAGGGACACCTCCGTCACGAGCTCGTCCCGATCCCGGTGCCAGACGGCGACGACGGCCCGGTCGCTCGCCTCGTCCTCGATCGAGCTCTCGACCGCTTCGGGCTCCCAGCCGAGGACGTTCACCGCGAAGGCCTCCGCGGTCATCGCGGCGTCGAGCTGCCACGGCCGATGCCCGTCGTCCACGGATGACTGGATGTCGGCGAGCTGTTCCGGCGTCGTGGCGACCCAGATCCCAGGGAAGGCCGGAGCCTCGACCCCGGTCGGCGCCGCGGGGGACGGATCCTCGCCGACCGTGATCGGCGGGGCGGCGTCCCTGAGCGCGCGGATCCCGAGGACGCCGCCCGCGACCACGATCGCGACCAGGAGGGTCGAGCTGGTGGCGGTGACCGCCCGGCGGATCCTGGCGCGCCGCAGCGTCCGGCGACCGAGGCGGTCCAGGTCGGCCGGCATCTCGCCGGCCAGGCCGTGCAGCAGGGCGGGCAGACGGTCCTGGAGATCACGCATCGAGGCTCAGCTCCTCCCGAAGCTTCTCCATCCCGCGGGACACCATCGACTTCACGGTGCCGACGGCGACGCCGAGGATCTCCGCGGTCTCGGATTCCGGGAGGTCCTCGTAGTAGCGGAGCACGATCGCGGCGCGCTGCTGCGGGCGGAGCGTGGCGAGGGCGTCCCGGAGGCGCTCGCGCTCGACCACGTCGGGCTGGCTCGTGGCGGTCTCCGGCCGCTGGCGCGCGAGCCAGGCGCGCTCGACGCGGCGGCGCCGGAAGTGTGAGTTCGACAGGTTCACGATCGTCCGCCGGAGGTACCACCAGAACGCGTCCCGGTCCCGCAGGTCCCGGAACCGCCCCAGCACCCGCACGAACGCCTCCTGCGTGAGGTCCTCGGCGAGCCCGCGGTCGCCGGTCAGCAGGTAGGCGAGGCGGAGGGCGTCCGGGACGTGCGCCCGGTACAGGCCTTCGAGGCGTCCGCCCGTGGCCGCGGTCGTGGCCTCGCGTTCGCGCACGTCCGTGAGCACCATCTCACGGGCCCAGACGCGCGGGTGCCCGCGGAGGTTCCGACCCGCCAGGAGGCCCGTCTACCAGCGCCCGCGCAGCCGCTCGGCCTCGGCCACCCGCTCGACCGCGATCTCGTACGCGGCCTCGCGGTGCGTGATGCCCTTCTCGTTCGCCCGGGCGAGGACCGCGTCGGTGGCCGCGTTCATGAGCTCGGCCAGGCGCTGGTTCACCCGATCCTCGGTCCAGCGCTCGCGCTGGAGGTTCTGCACCCACTCGAGGTAGGAGACGACGACCCCACCAGCGCTCGCCAGGATGTCGGGGATCACGGTCACACCGCGCCCCTTGAGGAGCTCGTCGGCCTCCGGCGTCGTCGGGTAGTTCGCGACCTCGAGCACGAGGTTCGCGTTGACCAGGTCGGCGTTGTCGTGCCGGATGTGCTCCTCCATCGCCGCCGGGACGAGCACCTCGCAATCCACCCCGATCAGGTCCTCGCCCCGGACCGTCTCGGCGTGCTTGAAGTCCACCACGCTACCGGTGGCCCGCTTGTGCTCGAGCACGGTCCGGGGGTCCAGACCCTCTGGGTTGTGGATCGCGCCCTTGCTGTCGGAGACCGCCACGATCCGGTACCCGGCGCGGTCGGCCAGGAGCGCGAACCAGGTCGCGGCGTTCCCGTAGCCCTCCACGGCGACCCGGATCTTGTCCCGGGTCCACCCCCGATGGTGCGCGATCCGGTCCAGGCAGAGGAAGCCGCCCCGGCCCGTGGCCTGCTCGCGCCCCAGCGATCCCCCGATGGCGATCGGCTTGCCGGTCAGCACGGCCGGGGTGTCGCCGTACATCCGTCCGTACTCGTCGACCATCCACCCCATCTCCCGAGCCCCGGTGTTCACGTCCGGCGCCGGGATGTCGATCGTCGGCCCGATCACCGGGGCGATCTCGCGGATGAAGGCGCGGGACAGGCGCTCGAGCTCGGCCTCGGACAGCAACTTCGGGTTGACGCTGACACCGCCCTTGCCGCCGCCGAACGGGACGTCCAGCAGGGCGCACTTCCAGGTCATCAGCGCCGCGAAGCACTTGATCTCGTCGAGCGCGACCGTCTCGTGGAAGCGCAGGCCGCCCTTGAACGGCCCCCGGGCGTCGTTGTGCTGGACCCGGTAGCCCTCGAACACCGCCGTGCTGCCGTCGTCCATCGGGACGCGGACCTGGACCGTGGTCTGCCGTCGGTGCGTGGCCAGCACCGCGCGGATCGACGGCTCGAGCCCGAGTCGATCCGCCGCGGCCCGGAAGAAGCCCTCCACCGCCTCGGAGGCGTTCATGCCCTCTCCCTTCCCGGCCTATCGGCCGAGGGAATCATGGCACCTGGCGGCCCCGAGCGTCCGGCGCCGAGCGCCTCGAGGCGCCGAGGAGCCGGTCAGACCACCCCCTGGTCGAGCATCGCGTCGGCGACCTTCACGAACCCTGCGATGTTCGCCCCGATCACGTAGTTACCGGGTTGCCCGTACTCCTCGGCCGTCCGCCGGACGTTCCGGTGGATGTCCCGCATGATGCCGCGGAGGCGCTCGTCGACCTCCTCGCGCGTCCAAGACAGGCGCAGGCTGTCCTGGGTCATCTCGAGCCCGGACACGGCCACGCCGCCGGCGTTCGCCGCCTTGCCCGGCCCGTAGAGGACCCCCGCCGTGAGGAACGCCTGGACGCCTTCGGGCACGGTCGGCATGTTCGCGCCCTCGCTGACCACGTAGACGCCGCCGGAGAGCAGGTTCACCGCGTCCTTCTCGTTGATCTCGTTCTGCGTCGCGCTGGGGAACGCGCAGTCCGCCGGGACCTCCCAGAGCGGGTTGGCGTCCGCCTTCGGGTCCGCCGGGGTGAACCTCGCGCGGGGGAAGGCCTCCGCGTACTCGGCGATCCGTCCGCGCCGCACGTTCTTGAGCTCCATCACCCACCCGAGCTTCTCGCGGTCGATCCCATCCGGGTCGTGGACGAACCCGCCCGAGTCCGAGAGCGTCACCGGGTGGGCGCCGAGGTCCAGCAGCTTCTCGACGGTGAACTGGGCGACGTTCCCCGAACCCGACACCAGGCAGACCTTGCCCTCCAGCGTCTGGTCCCGGGTCTCGAGCATCTCCTGGGCGAAGTAGACCGCGCCGTACCCGGTCGCCTCGGGCCGGATCAGGGAGCCGCCCCAGTCGACGCCCTTGCCGGTGAGCACGCCGGTGAACTCGTTGCGGATCCGCTTGTATTGCCCGAACAGGTAGCCGATCTCGCGACCGCCCACGCCGATGTCCCCGGCGGGGATGTCCGTGAACTGCCCGATGTGCCGCTGGAGCTCCGTCATGAACGACTGGCAGAAGCGCATGACCTCGGCGTCGCTCCGGCCCTTGGGGTTGAAGTCCGACCCGCCCTTGCCGCCGCCCATCGGCAGCGTGGTGAGCGCGTTCTTGAACACCTGCTCGAACGCCAGGAACTTCAGCATCCCGAGGTAGACGCTGGGGTGGAACCGCAGGCCGCCCTTGTACGGGCCGATCGCGCTGTTCATCTCGACCCGGTACCCGCGGTTGACCTGGACCTCGCCGCGGTCGTCGACCCACGGGACGCGGAACTCGATCACGCGCTCGGGCTCGATGATCCGCTCGAGGATCCGCTGCTCCCGGTAGATGGGATGGCGCTCGAGCACCAGCTCCACGGACGAGGCCACCTCACGCACGGCCTGATGGAACTCGGGCTCGCCGGGATCCTTCGCGACGACGGTGGCCATCAACCGCTCGACGTACTCGCTCATCGACGGTCCTCCTGCTCGCGGGCTCTGGCGCAAGCGTGCGCAGGCGCCGGGCCGCGAGCCCGGGTCGGAGGGCCCACCGGCTCCGGGCCGGGTGGCGAGCGGCCGAGCGTAGACTCGGAGCGTGAGCATCTGGGTGATCCTGACCGCGGTCCTGATCGGGCTCGCGATCGCGTGGCTGGGGATCACCGCCCTGCGCGCGGCCTCGGGGGTCGGCGCGCCCGGCGGGGCTCCCGAGGTCGAGGACGTCGAGGACCTCGGGGTCTCCCTGGTGTGCCGCGAATGCGGGACCGAGTTCCGGCTGACCCGGCTGGGCGAGCTCCAGATCCCGCGCCACTGCGGGGAGCCGATGGAGGTCGTGGGCGGGGACCGGGGCGGCTGAACGGCCACCACCGAGCGGCCGATGCCCCAGAGGATCGGACGGTTGTGGCCGGTGGGCCGAGGCCGCCGAGGTCCCGACCGCTACCCCCACCGACCCGCGTTATCCACAATGGGGGAAACCGCTGTGGGAAATCACATCGGTGTGATCCCGGTCACCGCCACTGGGTCGCGGCGACGAAGCCCGCGGCGATCACGCCGAGGCCGATCCACAGCCAGTGCTGCTGGGTACCGCCGGGCACGAGGTTCATGTAGTTCAGCACGATGACCGCCACGCCGACGAGCATCAGCCCGAGGACCAGGAACCCGTACCAGCGGGGGCTCGCCTTGGGCCGCTTCTTCGGCGGCGGGGGAGCGTACGGCCGGGACGAGCGCTTCTGACGCTGCCGGGACCTGGGCATGCCCCGATGTTACCCGGGGAGCAGGCGCAGGGAGCGTTCGGCGGCGGCCTCGACGGCCGGGCGCGTGACCGGCGTCGGGCGCAGCTCGCCCGCGCTCCACCCCGGGGACTGATCGTTCCAGTGCGGGCTGGCGGGGTTCCCCGACTGGCCGGTCGGCAGGATCGCCGCGCTCCGGTCCGGGTCGGACAGATCGGCCACCATCCGCCAGCTCGGGACGACGACCGCGTCGAACGGGCCACGCCCGTCGAACGCGGTCTGGAGCACGGTCTGCTCGTCCCCGCCTGCCTCGTGCTCGGCCGCGACGAACACCTCCTCGAGGCCGGGCATCCTCGCGAGCGGGTGGGCGAACCGGACCCGGTGCAGTGCCCCCCACCGCCACCCGGCGCGGTCGCGGCCCAGCTGCTCCTCGAGCATGGCCAGCGCGTCGTCGAGCGCCGCGAGCAGCAGATCGTCCCAGGCCCGCACCGGCGCCCACGCGGGCGGGTCGCCGTCGAGCAGCGAGGGCAGCGCGAGACACACGAACGGCTCGCGCCAGACCAGGTAGCGGTCGTGGATCTCGGGTCCGAACAGCCTGCGCCCGATCGCCATCAGCCAGGCCTGGTAGAGCGCGGCGGGCAGGGATCCGGCCTCCAGGTCACCGTCCCAGCCCCGCAGCTCTTGGAGCGCCCACCCCCGGTTCCCGCCCTCGGGCTCGAGCCGCAGCAGCCGGGGCAGCAGCGATCGGGCCGGCAGCGAGACGGTGTCCGTCTGGAACTCGGCCAGGCGGGCGGCCGTGAGCTCCGTCTCGCGCTCGAGCAGCTCGAGGATCCGGCGGGCGCGGAACGGCGCGTGGAAGTCACGGCCGATCAGGTGGGGGTAGGCGCCGTCGTGCATCCGGTTGTTCGCCGTGATCAGGTGGCCGCGATCGGGGTCCTTCGACCACGGCAGTTCGTCGAACGGGATGAACCCGTCCCACGCATGCTCGGAGGTCCAGCCCGGGACCGGGACCGTCCCGTCCCCGTGCCGCCGCACCGGGTACCGTCCGGTGCACTGGTACCCGATCGTGCCGTCCACATCGGCGTACACCACGTTCTGGCCGGGGCAGGAGAGCCCGCGCAGCGCCTCGCGGAACGCCTCGAAGCTCGTGGCGCGGACGACCTCCACGAGGACCCACGGCTCGATGAGGCCCTCAGCGGCCGTCCACCGGAGCGCGTAGGTTGCCTCCGGTCGCTCGAACACCGTACCGGCGATGCCCGCCGGCACCGTCGCCAGGATCGGTCCGTGGCGGGTCTCCCGGACCTCGAAGGCGACCGGCGGGCCGCCGCGCACCGCGATCTCCTCGAGCCGGACCTGGACCGGCTCCCACCGCCCGTCCAGCTCGGCGGCCGTGCCGTCCGAGCTCAGCCGCTCGAGGTACAGGTCCTGGACGTCCCCGCTCACGTTGGTGATGCCCCAGGCGTGGTGCGGCGTGAGGCCGACGAGGATCCCCGGCGCGAACGGGAACGCGACCCCGCGGGCCTCGTACCGGGGCGCACGCAGGTGGAGTTCGAACCAGGCGATCGGCTGCTGCGTGAGCAGGTGCGGATCGTTCGCGAGCAGCGGGCGGCCGGTCGCGGTCCGCGACCCCGCCACGACCCACGCGTTCGAGCCGGCGCCGCGGGTCCTGGGCAGGGCCTCGAGGAGGCGGCCGCCGAGCGCACCCGCGACGAGCTCCGGCGCGTCGTCGGGGAGAGGCGGCAGGAGCCTCGCCGCGGCGTCGCCGCCCAGCCGCGCCGCGAGGTTGGCGCGCAGGAGCTCCTGGTCCCAGTTCCCCGAGAGCCCCCACGCCGCGTAGGCGAAGGCCGCGGCCCAGGCCCCGAGGTCGGTGGGCAGCTCCGGCGGGCTCCCGAGGATCGCGTGCTCGATCGGTGGTGCCGGCATCGTTGCGAGCCACGCGTGCGCGCCCTCGACGAACCGGGCCACCATCTGCCGCGAGGTCTCGGTCCAACGCTCGGCCTCGCGCGCGCCGATCCGGTGGAACCCCACGGTCCTCGCGAACCGGTCGGCCTCGACGGTGAGGTCCCCGAACAGCTCCGAGAGCCGGCCGGCGGCGGCCCGCAGCGCCAGGTCGATCTGGAACAGGCGCTCGGACGCGGTGACGAAGCCCTGCGCGAACCACAGGTCCTCGAGCGAGGCCGCGGTGAGGTAGGGGACGCCCCAGCGGTCGCGCAGCACCTCGACCGGCGCGGCCAGGCCCGGGGCCGCGAGCTCGCCCTCGGTCGGCGGCAGCGCCGCGGTCGCGGCCGCCCGGACCTCCTCGACCCACCCGTTCACGGACCGGGAGCCTACCCGCCTCGGGCTTGAGCCCGCCTCGGGCTTGAGCCCGCCTCGGGCTTGAGCCCGCCTCGGGCTTGAGCCCGCCTCGGGCTTGAGCCCGCGCCGGCGCTCGGGGCATGATGCCACCGCCATGACCGAGCACCGACCCTGGTTCCAGAGC